>WNFU01001179.1_pt1 | contig 76984 bp, 69 predicted proteins | sample 5400121 | NCBI WGS metagenome assembly WNFU01 (sample SAMN13153360, study PRJNA577476) | soil metagenome | isolation source: 100 cm soil or saprolite under grassland replicate 1 | place: USA:California | collected 2016-06-15
CTGCATCAGCAGCGTGAGATTGATTTGCATGACCGCCCCTGCCGTTTCGTATCGTCTAGCGAACGCTAGCGAACCGCCGCGAGCAGCGGGTTGCCGAACGCGAACAGCATCGCGATGCCGAGGCCGATGATGAACGACGCATCGATCAGGCCGAGCAGCAGGAAAACCTTTGCCTGCAACTGCGGCATGAGCTCAGGCTGGCGCGCGGCGCCCTCGAGAAAGCGCGAGCACATGATACCGACGCCGACGCACGCACCCAGCGCGCCGAGGCCGATCATCAGGCCGATGCCAACGCCCGTGTAGGCCTGGATCATCGCAAACAGTTGCAGTTTGGGGTCCATCTTTTTTCCTTTCGTGAACGGAGAGGGTTCGGTGCGTCAGTGATGCTCGTGCGCCATCGCGATGTAGACGACGGTCAGCATCATGAAGATATACGCCTGCAGCACGACGATCAGGATGTGGAAGATCGACCAGCCGAGGTGCAACACGGCGCCGAAGACCGTGCCGACGAGGCCGGTCGCCGCCCAAACGCCGAGCAGCAGGAAGATGATCTCGCCGGCGTACATGTTGCCGTACAGCCGCAGGCTGTGCGACAGCGGCTTCGAAATGTACTCGATCGCGTTGAACAGCAGGTTGAAGAAGATCAGCAGCGGGGACGCCCACAGCGGGCGGATGCCGAACGGCGAGGCGAGAAGCTCGTGCAGCCAGCCGCCGATGCCTTTGATCTTGATGTTGTAGAAGATCATCAGGCCGAACACGGACAGCGCGAGCGCGAACGTCGTGTTGACGTCGGCGGTGGGCACGCCGCGCCAGTTGTGCTGTCCCAGCACGTGCTCGTAGAACCACGCCATCCAGTCGACCGGCAGGAAGTCCATCGCGTTCATGAACAGCACCCAGACGAACACGGTGAGCGCGATCGGCGCGACGATCCGCATGTCGTGGTGGAACAGGCTTCGAACCTGGTCGTTGACGAAGTCGACGGCGAGCTCGACGAACGCCTGCGTCTTCGACGGCACGCCGGCGGTCGCCTTGCGCGTGATGAGCCAGAGGAATCCGAGCGTCACCACTCCGAGCGCGAGCGACGTGAGCAGCGTGTCCCAGTGGACGATCCAGAAGCCGCCGGTCTCGTTCACCGGCTTCGCGAGAAACGTGAGGTGGTGCTGGATGTACTCGGTGGGAGAGCTGTACTCGGCCATCGGTATTCCTAACGTTTTCTTGTGTCGTCACGCGCAAGCAGCGCGACGCTCGACAGCAGCACGGTCACGATGAACGCGGCGAAGAATGCCGCAGACACGAGATCGCGATATTGCGTTAGCACAAACCACAGCTGCAGGACGACGGCGGACAGCGCCGCATGGCCACCGGCCCACACCCCGGCGACGACGGCGATCGCGAATGTGGCGATCGCCTGCCATTTGAGGATCGTGAGGACCGGTTTCGTCGAAAGCGGCGGGTTCACGCGTGCACGCGATCGGAAGGAGCTTTCGCGCGCGGAACGGCTAAAAGCAAACCTTCGGATTATAGCGGCGCGCGGCCACCTGTCGCAACGCGGATGTTGCGCCGCAAGGTACCGGCGAACGAACGTTCCCTGGGAGCGAGGTCAGCCGCCGGACAGTGCGCCGACGATCATCAACTCGGCATCCGCGCGCACCGGCTCGGCGAGCGAGCGTACCTGTTGCGCATCGACGAAGATCTTGATGTGCGGGCGAATCGCGCCCTGCTCATCGACGATGCGAAAGCGTAGGCCACGATAGCGCTCGTCGAGCGCGCGCAGCGCCGAATCGACGCTCGACGCGCTCGCAAGCGCGAGCTCGACCCGCGCGGCGCCGTCCGTGTAGCTGCGCAGCAGCCCCGGAATCAATGCGACGACGGTCATTGCGAAAAATGCGCCGCGATCGCGATCCGCGTGCTCACGCACACTCGAGCGCATAGATGTGCGGAAGATGCTGCGCGAGCGACTTCCAGCTGCGGCCCTCGTCGCGGCTGCCCCAGACTTCACCGCTCGTCGTCGCGAAATAGACACCGACCGTCGATGCGCTATCCGCGGTCATCGCCTGCCGCTTCACCGTCCACCACGCCTGCGCAGCCGGCAACCCGGTGGTCTGGCGCTGCCATGTGCGGCCGCCGTTGACCGAGCGGTACGCCGCGGGTTTGCCGCCGGGCGACACGCGCGGCCACACCGACGAGCCGTCCATCGGGAACACCCAGAGCGTATCGGGATCGCGCGGATGCACGACGAGCGGAAATCCGATTGCGCCGACCGACTTCGGCATTGACGCGCCGATGTCGGTCCATCGCGCCGACGGACGATCGAGACGATAGATGCCGCAGTGATTCTGCTGGTACAGCCGATCCGGATCGGCCGGATGAAGCCGCACGCAGTGCGGATCGTGACCGTACTCCGGATCGGGATCGGCAAGGAAATCGGCGCGAACGCCCTTGTTGATCGGCTTCCAATCGCCGCCGCCGTCGATCGACTCGAACACGCCGCCGCTGGACATGCCGATGTACAGATGACGCGCATCGCGCGGGTCGACGTTGATCGAGTGCAGCTTCGGACCGTCGGGCGTGCCGTCCTGATCGCCCCCGCACCACGCCTTGCGTTGCGGATGCTCGTTGAATCCATCCACACCCTGCCATGTCACGCCGGCGTCTGTCGAGCGGAACAGCCCTTGCGGCGACGTGCCGGCGTACCACGCGCCCGGCTCGCTCGGATGCGCCGGTGCAAGCCAGAACGTGTGATCGACGGTGCGTCCGCTCCCCGGCTTGAATGCGGGCGGCGTCGTCGCTTCCTTCCACGTGCGGCCGCGATCGGTTGACCGGAAGATCGTAGGTCCCAGATGACCGGTTCGTGCGGCGGCGAGCAGCGTCTTGCCGTCACGCGGATCGAGCACCGCATGGTGGACGATGTTGCCGAGGAACGCAGGCCCGGCGAGGGTCCACTTGCGCCGCGTCGCGTCGCTCGTGAGCGTCCACAATCCCTTGCGCGTCGCGACCAGCAGCTGCGCGCATGCATCGGTCCGTCCGCCTGCGCGCGCGCCCGCGGCGCGCGGTGCCCTCTTCGCCATCGTCGAAGCCTCCCCGCTTCTGCAAACGCGCAACGCTACGCCGCTTGGCGAAACCCATCAAGCGGCGGGGTTGCAATCAGCGCGCGACGCTGCAATTCTTCAAGGCTCGCGCTCCCACGCAAGCCCAAGGAGAATTCATGACGATCAAGGTTGGCGACAAGCTGCCGTCCGGCACGCTGCAGGAATACAACGAGACCGAGACGCCCGGCTGCCCGGTTGGTCCCACGCCGGTTGCGGTCGACGAACTCACGACAAACAAGAAGGTCGTGATCTTCGGGTTGCCCGGCGCATTCACGCCGACGTGCTCGGCGAAGCACGTGCCGAGCTATGTCGCGCACTTCGACGAGCTGAAGGCGAAAGGGGTCGATGAAATCGTATGCGTATCGGTCAATGACGCGTTCGTGATGGGCGCCTGGGCGCGCGACCAGAAAAGCGGCGGCAAGGTGCGCATGCTCGGCGACGGCAGCGGCGCCTGGACGAAGGCGCTCGGTCTCGAGCAGGACTTGAGCGCGCGCGGCCTCGGTGTGCGCTCGCAGCGCTATTCGATGCTCGTCGACAACGGCGTCGTCAAGACGCTCAATGTCGAACAGGGCGGCAAGTACGAAGTGTCCGGTGCGGAGACGATGCTGAAGCAGGTCGCCTGAAGCGCGGCGTTACGGCAAACAAAACGGCGGCCGGAATCGGCCGCCGTCTCGTTTTGCGAGGCGGGCTTGCGCGTTCAGATCGCGCCGCGCCGGCGCAGCGACACGAGCGCGGCGCCGCCGAGCAGCGCGGCGAGGACGATGAGGCCCCAGTCGGTCAACGTCGGAATGGCGACCGAAACCAAGGGCCCGACTCCGATCGCGCTCGGTATCGTCGTAATGTACTCGGTAAAGCTCGTCGAAGCGGTTGCCGCGAGCGTGAGCGGAGCGGTGAAGCCCCAATAATGCTCGGTGGAGCTGTCGGCGCCGGACCCGCTGATCGGAAAGTCCCACGGCGAGCCGACGGCGGCGCTCCACGACGTGTACGCCAAGCGGTCGGGCGCCGTCGGTGGGGGCGAGAGCGACGTGCCACCCGATACCGTCGCGAAGATGCTGAACAACGGCGTCGGCGTGTTAGTCTCCTCGAACGCCTGGAACGCCGGATTGGTGAACCCGGCGAAAGTAGCGGTGAACGGCGTGTCCGGATTACGCGTACGGAACAGCGCGTTGTCGCTGCCGTCGATCTCCCAGTCCCACATGTAGCGCAAACCGTAGGAGCGGGTCGCCGCGGACGTGTTGGTCACCGTCGTCGTTTCCCGCACGCTGGTGTCGGCGAGCGTCGTGCCGGCGATGACGACGTCCTGCACCATGGTCCAGTTCGGCAGCGTATACGTCGCCCGGTAGCCGTTCGGAATGACGGTGACGACCGCCGTCGCCGGCGCCGTCTGCATGCTGAGCGAGGTGAATCCTGCGGGGATGTTTCCGCTCGGCGTCCCGCCCGAATTCGTATAGACCTGCTGCGCGGTGAAGTCGATCAGCGTCGTATACGACGTGCCGACCGGAAAGATCACGCGCTGGTTGGGAAAAGGATGCGCAGCGCCGGTTCTCACCGAAAATATACCGGCATCGCTGCCGGCATCTTCTATCTCGATGGTGAGAATACCGTTAGTGGTTGCGACTTGAGCGGCCTGCGCGACGGCGAAATACAGCGCGGACGCCACACAAGCGAGCACGGCAAGGATGAAACGACGCATGTACCCCCCGGGTTGGAGACGCGACCGGATTTAGGTCGCGGCGTCAGCGACGATACGCTACCAAGCCCTGCCGTTACAAGCACGTTTGCCACTCCGGCCGAAGCGGCGGCTATTGCGTTGCGGTAAATGCAACAACGGGGTTCCCCCGGGGGGTCAACGCAATTTCGCGAGAATGCCGTCGAGCTGGTCGAGACTCGCGTACGAAATGACCACGCGGCCCGCGCCATTTTGTCGCGGGTCGATCGTCACGCTGGCACCGAGCGCCTCGGCGATTTCATGCTCCAGCCGCACGACGTCGGCGTCTCGCGCGGTGTTCGCGCGTCGGCTGCGTCGCTTGCCTCCCCCAGTCGCGAGCACAGCGACGAGCTTTTCCGTTTCCCGGACCGAAAGCCCCTGAGCGACCACGCGCGCCGCCGCGGCGGTCTGCGCCCCGGCCGACAATCCGAGCAGCGCCCGCGCGTGTCCCATGTCGATCGCGCCGTCGAGCAGGTATTCCTGCACCGGTTTGGCGAGCTCGCGCAAGCGAAGCAGGTTCGTGACCGCACTGCGCGAGCGCCCGACGGCCTTCGCCGCCGATTCGTGTGTGAGGCCGAATTCTTCGATCAGCCGCGCGATGCCGTTCGCCTCCTCGAGCGGGTTCAGATCCTCGCGCTGGATGTTCTCGATCAACGCGAGCGCAAGCGCCGCCTGGTCGGGCACGCTCCTGACCAGCGCCGGCACCTGGGTCAGGCCGGCGCGCTGCGCGGCGCGCCATCGGCGCTCGCCGGCGACGATTTCGAATCGCCCGCCGTCGACCGGCCGCACGAGGATCGGCTGCATGACCCCTTGCTCGCGGATCGACGCGGCGAGCTCGTCGAGCGACGCGCTGTCCATTTTCGTGCGCGGTTGATAGCGGCCGGGACGCAGCCGGTCGACGGCGAGCGTCTGCAGCGTTTCGGTTCCAGCAGCGTTATCCGAACCGGCGAGCAGCGCATCGAGCCCGCGGCCCAGTCCCTTCGGTCGGATCATCGTTTGCGCTCCGCTCACGCCGCGGCGGCGGTCGCCGCCGCCGCGTCGGTTTCCATCCGCCGCAGCATTTCGCCGGCGAGCGCGAGGTACGCCTGCGCGCCCTTCGACGTCTTGTCGAGCTGAAGCGCCGGGATGCCGTGCGAGGGCGCCTCGGCGAGCCGCACGTTGCGCGGAATCACCGTGCGATACAAACGCTCACCAAAGTGGCGCTCGAGCTCGGCGGCAACATTCTGCGCGAGCGTGTTGCGCGGGTCGTACATCGTGCGCAGCAACCCCTCGATCTCGAGCCCGGGATTCAGATGCGCGCGCACTTTCTTCAGCGTCTGCACGAGGTCGGACAGACCTTCGAGCGCGTAGTACTCGCATTGCATCGGAATCAGCACGGAGTTCGCCGCGCACAGCCCATTGAGCGTCAACAACGACAGCGACGGCGGACAGTCGAGGAGGATGAAGTCGTATTCGGGGGCGACTTCGCTGATCGCCGTCTTCATCTGCGAAAGAGCCTCGCTGAGCGCGTCCTTCAAGCGCGTCTCGCGCTCGGGCAGGTCGACCAGCTCGATCTCGGCACCGGCGAGATCGCGATTCGACGGCACGATGTCGAACCCGCCGGTCGGCGAAACCGCGCGAACGTCGGCGATCTTCTGCTCGCCCAGCAGCACCTGGTAGACGGTGCGCGTGAGCGCGCGCTTGTCGAGGCCGGCGCCGGTGGTCGCGTTGCCCTGCGGATCGAGATCGACCAGCAGCACGCGCCGCTTCATCGCCGCGAGGCTCGCGGCAAGATTGACGGCGGTCGTCGTCTTGCCGACGCCACCTTTCTGGTTCGCGATGGCGATGATCTTGGTCATGCGGGCTCGACAACGATCAGGTGGCGTTCGGCGTCCAGGCCGGGCACGTCGATCAACGGGGTTGCGACGACGCGCACCGACGGCGGCAGCTGCGCGATTTCCTCATGCGGATGCACGCCCTTCATCGCGACCAGACGCCCGCCGGGCGCGACGTGGCGCAGCGCCGATTCGACGAACGCCGGCAATTCCGCGAATGCGCGGGAAATGACGACGTCGAACGGCTGCGCCGGCTCGAACATCTCGACGCGCTCGATCACCGCGGTCGCGTTCGCGAGCCCGAGCTCGATTTTCGCCTGCGTGAGAAACGCGCCCTTCTTGTGATTGCTGTCGAGCAGCACGACACGCCAACCCGGCCGCGCGATCGCGAGCGGGATCCCGGGCACACCGCCGCCGCTGCCGACATCGAGCAGCGAAAGCGAATCGCCGTGCGGCAGGTGCGGCAGCACGGCGAGCGCGTCGAGCACGTGATGCGTGACGATGCGGTCAGCCGCGCGGATCGCCGTCAGGTTGTACGTCGCATTCCACTTGACGAGCAAGTGGATGTAGCGCGTGAGCTGCTCGCGCGCGCCTGCCGGCAGCATGACGCCGCGCGTGGCGAGCGCGGCGAGCCCGTCGTCGAGTCCGACGGCTGCGATCACGCCGAGCGCCGCTCGCTCGAAGCCGACGCGTCCGCCGCGAATCCGCGCTTCAGATGCACGAGCAGCAGCGCGATCGCCGCGGGGGTGACGCCCGAAATGCGGCTCGCCTGGCCGATCGTCTCGGGCTTGTGCTGATTCAATTTCTGCTGTACCTCGGTCGAAAGCCCGCGCACGTTGCGATAGTCGAGGCCCGACGGCAGCGCAAGGTCGTGCTGCGCGCGGTGGCGCTCGATTTCTTCGCGCTGGCGCTCGATGTAGCCCTCGTACTTGGTTTCGATCTCCACTTGAGCCGCAATCGGTGCGTCGACCGCTTCGCCGCTTGCAGCGATGCTCATTACCATGTCGTAGGACACGCCGGGCCGACGCAAAAGATCGGCGAGTGAGCGCTCGCGATCCAGCGGTTGGCCGAAGAGATGAAGCGCAAGCTCGTCGGGCACCGTTTTCGGACCCACGTGAGTCATCTTCATGCGCTCGCGTTCACGCAGCACGGCTTCGCGCTTGCGCGCGTAGGCGTCCCAGCGCATGTCGTCGACAACGCCAAGCGAACGGCCGATTTCGGTAAGCCGCGCGTCTGCATTGTCTTCACGCAGTTGCAGCCGGTATTCGGCGCGAGACGTGAACATCCGGTACGGCTCGGACACGCCCCGCGTGATCAGATCATCGACGAGCACGCCGATGTAGGCCTCGTCGCGGCGAGGGCACCAGCCGGCCTCGTCGCGAACGAAGCGCGCAGCGTTGATGCCGGCGAGCAGTCCTTGCGCCGCGGCTTCCTCGTACCCGGTCGTGCCGTTGATCTGACCCGCGAAGAACAACCCGCGGATCGACTTGGTTTCGAGCGTCGACTTGAGCGCGCGCGGATCGAAATAGTCGTATTCGATCGAGTAGCCGGGACGCAGAATGTGCGCGTTCTCGCAACCCTTCATCGTACGCACCAGTGCGAGCTGCACGTCGAAGGGTAGCGACGTCGAAATGCCGTTCGGATAGATCTCGGTCGTCGTCAGGCCTTCGGGCTCGAGATAGATCTGGTGTGAATCGCGCTCGGCGAAGCGCACGACCTTGTCCTCGATGGACGGGCAATAACGGGGACCGACCCCTTTGATCACGCCGGTGAAAAGCGGGGAGCGGTCGAGCCCGGCGCGGATCACCTCGTGCGTGCGCACGTTCGTGTGCGTTATCCAGCACGGCACCTGCGGCGGGTGCATCGCGCGCGAACCGATGAACGAGAACACCGGCGCCGGGTCGTCCCCGGGTTGAACGCCGAGAGCCGAAAAGTCGATTGTCCGGCCGTCCAGACGCGGCGGCGTGCCCGTCTTGAGGCGGCCCTGCGGCAGCGCCAGCTCGCGCAGCCGCGCGCCGAGCGTTTTCGCCGGCGGCTCGCCGGCTCGGCCGGCTTCGTAGTTTCGAAGTCCGACGTGGATCAGTCCGGACAGAAACGTTCCCGTCGTCAGCACGACCGCGTCGGCTTCGAAGCGAAGCCCGATCTGCGTCATGACGCCGGTCACGCGGGCGCCGGCGCCATCGCCGTCGAGGGTCAGATCATCGACCGCTTGCTGGAACAGCGTGAGGTTCGGTTGCCGTTCGAGCCGCGAGCGGATCGCCTGCTTGTACAGGAGCCGGTCCGCCTGAGCACGCGTCGCCCGAACGGCCGGACCCTTGCTCGAATTGAGCGTGCGGAACTGGATGCCCGCCTCGTCGGTGGCGATCGCCATCGCGCCGCCGAGTGCATCGACCTCGCGGACGAGATGACCCTTGCCGATGCCGCCGATCGAGGGATTGCAGGACATCTGACCGAGCGTTTCGATGCTGTGGGTGAGCAGCAACGTGCGTCGGCCCATCCGGGCGCTCGCGAGCGCTGCCTCGGTGCCGGCATGGCCGCCACCGACGATGATTACGTCGAAACGCGCAGGGAAAAGCATGATTCGCAAGGGATTTCAGCCACAAATGTCACCCTCCGCGGCCAAACGATCATCATACGGCAAATGGCAGGCCCGACCAAGGCGTTCCACGTGGAACATCCACTGTTCGTCGCCAACTGCGGGTTCCACGTGAAACAAATCTCCCGGATAAAATGAGCGATCCAACAGGATCTCAATGGTTTCCGTTCTCTGTCTCGGCATGTGCGCACTCGACGCGATTTATCGTGTTGAATCCATTCCCGCCATGCCGACCAAAATTCTGGCGAGCGATTACACCGAATCTGGCGGCGGCATGGCGGCGAGCGCGAGCGTCGCCGTCGCGCGCCTCGGAGGGAAGGCGGCGTACTGGGGCCGCGCAGGAAATGACGCGCTCGGCGATCGCATCGTCGCGGAGCTGGCGGACGAAGGCGTGGATGTCAGCGACGTTCGCCGCATCCGCGGTGCGGTATCGCCGTCGGCCGCCATCCTGGTCGCCGACAACGGCGAGAGGCTCGTGTGCGCGTATAACGACCCGGCGCTCGATACCGATGCGAGCTGGCTCCCACTCGCGCGTGTGCCACAGTACGACGCCGTGCTCGTCGATGTCCGTTGGCCCGCCGGATCGTCAGACGTGCTCGATGCCGCCCGTAACGCCGGCCGCTTCGCCGTGCTCGACGCGGACATCGCCGCTGCGGACGTGCTTGCGGACCTGTCCCAACGCGCGACCCACACGGTCTATTCCGAAATCGGTCTCGCGCAGGCGAGCGGAACGGCCGACCCTGGGTCCGGCCTGCGTCGGGTCACGGCGGCCGGCCGTTTCGTCGGCGTCACGCTCGGCGCGGCCGGCTTTCTCTGGCTAGATGGCGCAAGCGAACGGCGAGAACCGGCGCCTGCGATCCGCGCGCTCGACACGCTTGCCGCGGGCGATGTCTGGCACGGCGCGTTCACGCTTGCGCTCGCCGAGGATCGCGACATCGCAGGCGCGGCGCGCTTTGCCAACGTTGCGGCCGCGATCAAATGCACGCGCTTCGGCGGACGCCGCGGCTGCCCGTCCCGCCGCGAGGTCGACCAAGCGCTACGCGCATATTAACTTTAAAAACAATAAGTTGCATTTACAGGCCGAGGCGCGCGCCGAGCCGGTCGCGCTCGTCGGCGAGTGCTGCCGGGCGCTTGGCACCGAGCTTCGCGAAGAATGCATCGTGTGCCGCGATCTCGCGCGACCATGCCGCGCGGTCGACCCGCATCACCTGCTCGAAGCGCTCTTGGGGGAATGCAAAGCCCGTCCAATCGACGTCGCGATAGGACGGCTCGAATCCCAATGCCGTCTCTACGGCTTTCGCGCGGCCGAGACAGCGTTCGACGACCCAACCCAGCACGCGCATGTTCTGCCCGAAGCCCGGCCATACAAAGCGACCCTGATCATCCGTGCGGAACCAGTTGACATTGAAAATACGCGGCGGTCGTTCGACGGCACGACCCATCGCGAGCCAATGCGCGAAATAGTCGCCGATGTGATACCCGCAGAACGGCAGCATCGCGAACGGATCGCGACGCACTTCGCCGACGGCGCCGCTTGCTGCGGCCGTCGTCTCCGAGCCCATCGTCGCCGCCTTGTAGACGCCCTCTTCCCACGAGCGCGCTTCGACGACGAGCGGCATCGTGTCGCTGCGCCGGCCGCCGAAGATGAACGCATCGATCGGAACGCCGGCCGGATCGTCCCACTGTGCGTCGAGCGACGGGCACTGCGTCGCCGCGACGGTGAAGCGCGAGTTCGGATGCGCAGCCTTTCGTCCGCACTCCGGCGTCCACGAGCGGCCCTGCCAGTCGGTCAGATGCGCGGGCGGCGTCTTCGTCATGCCTTCCCACCAGACGTCGCCATCATCGGTCAGCGCCACGTTGGTGAAGATCACGTTCCGGCGCAGCATGTCCATCGCGTTCGGATTCGTCTCGTATGACGTGCCGGGCGCGACGCCGAAGTAACCCGCCTCGGGATTGATTGCGTAGTAACGGCCGTCGTGCGGCTTGATCCATGCGATGTCGTCGCCGATCGTCGTGACCTTCCAGCCCTCGAATCCCTCGGGCGGAATCAGCATCGCGAAGTTCGTCTTGCCGCATGAGCTCGGAAATGCCGCGCACACATACGATTTCTCGCCGGCCGGCGTGCGGACGCCGAGAATCAGCATGTGCTCGGCGAGCCAGCCCTCGTCGCGTCCCATCACCGACGCGATTCGAAGCGCGAAGCATTTCTTGCCGAGCAGCGCATTGCCGCCGTAGCCCGAGCCGAACGACCAAATCTCGCGCGTCTCGGGAAAATGGACGATGTATTTGTGCTCGCGATTGCACGGCCACGCGACGTCGGCCTGACCGGGCGCGAGCGGTAAGCCGACCGAATGCACGCACGGAACGAAGCGGCCGTCGTTGCCGAGCACGTCGTAGACCGCGCGGCCCATTCGCGTCATCAGCTTCATGTTGACGACGACGTACGGGCTGTCGGAGAGCTCGACGCCGATGTGCGCGATGTGACTGCCGAGCGGGCCCATCGAGAACGGCACGACGTACATCGTGCGTCCGCGCATACAGCCACCGAAAAGGCTGTCGAGCGTCTTGCGCATCGCAGCCGGCGCGACCCAATTGTTCGTCGGCCCCGCATCGCTTTCCGATTCGCTGCAGATAAACGTGCGATCTTCGACGCGCGCGACGTCCGACGGATCGGACCGCGCGAGATAGCTTCGGGGTCGCGTGTCCGGATTCAACTGCGTCAGCGTGCCCGCGGCAACCATGTCGGCGCACAGGCGATCGTATTCGGCGTCGGTACCCTCGCACCACACGATGCGATCGGGCTTGGTCAGCGCGGCGATGTCGCGTACCCATGAAAGCAGGCGCACATGGCGAACGTAATCGGGCGCCGACACGGCCGCCGCGAGCGAGTGGTGCGAATCGGGTGCGTTCATCGGATGAGAGAAGCCGAAGGCCTGCGGAAGGAAGACGACGCGCGGTCGATAGCCGCATCGTCGCCGCGCGTGGCGGAAACCGAAAACTCTACCATGCGGCCCGCGCCGACGACATCGCCGCCATCGAAATGCCGCGGCCCGGTGGCCTTACCGGTTCGCGCGCTCGGCGACGATGAATCGCCGCCGGAACGCGAACAGCACACGACCGTCGGCGCGAGGCGGATAGAGTGCAGTAACGCGCGCGCGGTAATCCTGGGTGAACGCGCGCGCTTCGTCGGCGTCGAGCGCGCTCGCGAACGGCGTCATCGCGGTCGCCGACATCCATGTGACGATCGGATGCTCGCCGTCGACGTTCGCAGAGAGCACGTGCAGGTACTCGGTCGTCCAGACGTCGAGCCGTGCGGCGTGCGGCGCGAGCCATTCGTAATAGACATCGGCCGGCGCCACCGGTGCCGCGCGCACGCGGCTTGCGAGGCGTTCGCGAAAGCGCGGCGAGCGCGCGACGTCGAACAGCGCGACGTGCGACGGCGAGGAGAAATTGTCTGGCATTTGCACGGCGAGCGCACCCGCCGGCGCGACGCTCTGCAGCAATCGCGGCAGCAGCGTTTCGTGGTCGTCGATCCAGTGCAACGCGGCGTTGCTGAACACGAGATCGGGCCGTTCGTCCGACGCCGCGCGCCACGACGCGACGTCGGCGTCGACCCAGCGAAAGCGCGGATCGCCCGCAGTGGCCGCGCGGGCGGACGCGAGCATCGACGCTGAATTGTCGACGCCGCAGATGCGCGCCTGCGGCCACCGTTCACCGAGTAGCCGCGTCACGTTGCCGGCGCCGCAACCCAGATCGACGATGGTGCCCGGGTCGGCGAGCGCAATGCGCGCGAGAAGATCGACCGCCGGCCGCCTGCGATCGTCGGCGAATTTAAGATATTGATCGGGGTTCCATGCCATCGCGATTCCCATTCAGTCATCGTCAAGGCGCTCGCGCCGCCACGCGCGCACTCGCGAGAACAGCGGCGCGGTCGCAAGCAGCAGCACGACCACGCGCGTCACGTGGAATGCGGTCACGAGCGGAACGCCGAGTTGCAGCACCTTCGCGGTGATGCACATCTCGGCGATGCCCCCGGGCGCCGTGCCAAGCACGAGTGTAGCGGGATGAAGGCCCGACAGGCGCGCGAGCGCGACGCCGAAGACAGCCGATACGACGATTGTCGCCGCGACGGTGAGCGTGACTGCCGCAACGAAGCGCGGCGCCCCGCGCAGGAAGTCGGGCTGGAAGCGCGATCCGAGCGCGCATCCGAGCAGACACTGGCGGCACGCCGATCCAGGTTGCGGCGACGCCACCGACGGCGGTTGCAAGCATCAGCAGCGGAAAGCCCGCCGGGGAAAATAACGTCGTACCCGGGACGTAGATGTCGGCGCCGTGGAGGCCTGTCAACGCATAGGCAGCCGGCACGACGATCACGACGATCAGGATGCGCAAGCTCTGGGCGGCTGCGACACGATCGACGCGCGCGCCGAAGCGCTCGCCCAGCACCGACATCTCGGCGGCGCCGCCGGGAACGCTCGCGAAAATGCCCGTCGTGCGGTCGATGCGAGCGAGCGAAGACAACGCGAGACCGGCGCCATAGCCGACGACGATCGCGAACAGCGCGCCTGCGACGAGCAGCGGCCACCAGCCGGCAACTTCGCGCACGACTTGCGGCGTGAAATAGAGCCCGAGCGCGGTGCCGATCACCCATTGTCCGGCCTGGCGCGCGCCGCGCGGCGCGAGGACCGGTGCGCCGGCCACACGCAGCGCGGCGACCGTGCACAACGGACCGAGCATCCACGGAATCGGCGTGCGCAATCGGCTGAAGACGTAGCCGGCCACGACCGCGGCCACGAGCGCTGCGAGCTGCGCGCCGATCGGATGCGCTCGCGCAGGCGTGGACGACGTCGGCGCACTCACCGCTTGTGCTTCAAGCTGCGCGACGCGCGCACGACGATGCAATCGCGCTCGATCGCCATCACGTTACGCCCGTCGCGACGAGCGCGGTCGGCGAGTACGCCAACGGCGCTGCGCACGGGCGAACGGATGGCGTTGGCGAAGAGATGAGCAACGGAAAGTCGTTCAATGGCGGCACGACAACGGGAAAATGATCCAGCCCCTCGATGATCTGCGCGGCTGCAGCCCGCACGGAGCCGGCCGTCGGAGATTATCTGAATTCGTGGTGCACGCGCGACGTTGACAGCCAGGCGCCGACGATGGCAAGGCCCGCAATGACATACGCGAGGCTGCCGGGCACCCACATGACGAGGCCGCCCAGTTGCTGGTCCTCGAGCGCCGTCAGACCGAACAGCGCCCGCTGCGTGTCGTGCGCGTACCACGGCGTCGGCGCGAAGGTGAGCAGCGCTCCGAGCGCGCTGGTGTGAAGCATCGTCGTGAACAGGCACGCTACGGATACCGCATCGGGCGCGCGAACGCCGCATCCGAAGACGGCCCACCAGAATGCGAGCGCGGAGGCGAAGAAGCAAGCGTGCTGCAGCACGTGCAACGGCTGGTTCGTCAGCGCCGCAACGAACAGGACGGGCAGATGCCAGATCCACAACGCGAGCGCGTGAACGCACCAGGCGCCCACCGGCGAAGTCAATCCGCGCCATACGCCACGCACGAGCGCGAGTCGCGTCACAGCGGCGAACGCGCGTCGGGCGCCGGGCGACAATGCCCACGCCCAGGCTTCCAGCGGCCGCGCAAGCACGAGCAGCGGTGCGGCGACAACCATCAGCATCTCGTGCTGAACCATGTGCATGGCGAACGAGCGGCCGCCGAGCACGTCGAGGGGTGAAAGCAGTGCGCCGGCGAGCGCGATCCCCCCAAGCACAAAGCGCGCGACTTCCACCGTTCGAATGCCGCGGCCGATACCTGCCTTGCGCCACAACGCAGCCACACCCCATGCATATAGCAATGCGCTTGCGGCGAGCAGGCTCGCGAGCCAGGCCTCGAAATTCCATCGCACCGGATCGATCGTCGGGGCGCTCACGTCGTGAAACGCGAAGGCGATCGCGGGCAGCGCGGCGAGCGCCGCGACCATCAGTTGAGGCAGGGAGCCAGCACCCACGTCGGGATCCACATTGCGATGATGACCAAGGCGGAGAGCGCACCCGAGGCCGTCCCGAGGCCCGCGAGGAAATGACGCCGCGCGAGCGTTTCGCTGCGCGCTTTCGTCGTCGACGTTGCGCGCCAGAGTTGCCACGCCGCAACCGTGCCGGCCGCGGTCGCGGACAGAAAGAGCACGTGCACGGCATGCACGGCGAACGCCTGCTGATGCGCGCAGGCCCAACCCACGGTGGCATAGGAAACGCTCTGGTCGGCAAGGGCGAATATCGGAGCGGCGAGAAGCGCGAACCAGATGCGCATCGAAGCTTTCCTCGGAACCCGTCGAGCCCTAGAACCGGGGGGCCCAGTACACCACCGCGTAGATCGGCACCCACGTCAGCACAACGAAGTCCCAGTAACCCGAGTTCTCCGCCACGTCGACGAAGCGCTTGCCCTCGAGCGGTCCTTTGAACATGACGACGGCAAGGACCAGCGTGTCGGCATAGTCGGTGACGAGGTTGAAGGTATGAAGGCCGAGTAGCACCCAGACGACGGACCCGTAGGCGCTGTCGTCCCAGCGCACATTGAGCGCCGTGAATTCCATTGCGCGCACGATGCACAACGCGAGCCCGAAGATCGCGCACAGGACGAGCCCGATGCGCACCTTGCGAAGATCGTGATCGATCGCCGCCTTGTCGGTGTACGTGTTGGGGATGGCGCTCGCCAGAATGATGCCGAGATTCAATGTTCCCCAGAGGAGGTCCGGTGCGGCGCTCGCCGCGGGCCATGTGGGGGCGAGGCTGCGCAGATAGAAATAGATCACGATCATGAAGGCGAACGCCGCACCTTCAATCGCAATCATGCCGGCGGTGCCCCACCACATGAGACTGCGATGGCCGAAACCGTAGCTCGGCAGGCCGGCGACGTCGAGCGCATTGCCCCGACGCACCGCGGGCACGCTCGCCGGCGTCGTCTCGCGCCGACTGCTCATGGCCGTTTCTCCAGCGCGAGATGCTCTGCAGTTTCCTTCTTGCGCGGCCAGTACCAGCCGATGAACGCGATGGCCGGCGGAATCATTCCCCAAAGCGCACCCTGCACGGAAGAGATCGACCAGAGCAACCAGATGCCGACCGCCACCGCGCCGAGAAACGGCCAAATGCCGGGCGACGGATACGCGTATCGAACGTCGGGATCCGCGTCGAGAACCGTGGTCACGAGCCCTTCGCGCGTTTGCGTCGACAGCCCGCTCACGTGCGTGGGCCCGTCGGTCTCGCGCGACCACAGAGGCTCGCGTGACGCGACCACCGGCAGCGCGACGAAATTGAAGGGCGGCGGCGGCGAGCGCGTCGCCCATTCGAGCGTGGCCGCGCCCCAGGGATTGTCCTGCGCACGCTCGCCGTTTCGAATGCTGCGCACGAAGTTGACTACGAAGAGCAGCATGCTGAGCGCGATGATCGCGGCGCCGATCGTCGATATCAGGTTGAGCGCTCCCCATCCCGTCTCCGCCGAATAGGTGTAGATGCGCCGAGGCATGCCGTGCAGCCCCAGCCGATGCATCGGGAAGAACGTGACGTTGAAGCCGACGAACAACAGCCAGAACTGCCAACGCCCGAGGCGCTCGCTGAGCATGCGACCCGTGATCTTGGGAAACCAGTAGAAGAAAGCGCCGAACAGCGGAAACACCGCGCCGCCGATCAGCACGTAATGGAGGTGCGCCACGACGAAATACGTGTCGGTGAGCTGCAGGTCGAGCGGCACGGAGCCGAGGATGACGCCGGTGAGTCCGCCGATCAGCAGGATGAAGAAGAAGCCGAGCACGAACAGCAGCGGCACACGGATGTTGAGCCGACCCGCCCAGAGTGTCGCGATCCAGCAGAAGAGTTGCACCGCCGTCGGAATCGCGATCATGAAACTCATCGCAGTGAAGAAGCTCTTGCCCAGCTCCGGCACGTTCGTCGCGAACATGTGGTGCACCCACAGTCCGAAGGCCAGGAAGCCCGTGGCGATCATCGACAGCACGATGGCGTCATGCCCGAACATCGGTCGGCGCGCGAATGTGGGGATGATCGCCGAGATGAATCCCAGCGCCGGGACGAAGATGAAGTAAACCTCCGGATGTCCGAAGAACCAGAAGAGGTGTTGCCACAGCACCGGGTCGCCGCCCTCGGCCGGATTGAAGAAATGCGTGCCGACCATCCGGTCGATCTGGACGAGGTTCGCTCCGAGCATCACCGTGGGCATGGCGAAAATGATCATGAGCGCGGTGACGAGCGATGCCCACACGAAGAGCGGCGTGCGCCGCAGCGACATGCCGGGCGCGCGCATCTTGAGAATGACGGTGGCGATGTCGACCGCGACCATCAGCCCCATCGCCTCGGTGAAGTTGACGAGCACGTTCCAGAAGTCCGCGCGCTTGCCGATGCCGTATTGCGGTCCCGCCAGAGGCACGTAGGCGAACCAGCCGGCGTCCGCTCCGGTGTTGAAGAAGAAGCCGCCAAAGAGCGTCAGCCCGCCGATGAAGTAGATCCAATAGGCGCACGCCGTCATGCGTGGGAACGCAGTGTTGCGTGTCCCGACCATCAGCGGAACGAGGTAGACCGCCATCCCCTGCATGATGGGCACGGCGAAGAGGAACATCATCGTCGTGCCGTGCATCGTGAAGATCTGGTTGTAGAGATCGGGGCCGACGAGCCTATTGTCTGGAAAGGCGAGCTGCATTCGCATCACGGCGGCGAGCATCCCCGCGGCGACGAAGAATCCGAACGCCGTCACGATGAAGCGGCGGCCGATGGCTTTATGGTCGACCGTGCAAAGCCAGCCGATGAAGGTCGGCTTGTCGCTCCAGGTCCGCTCGAGGGTCCGCGCGGCGGTGGAATCCCAGCCTGGCCCGTCGCGCGACGCGGTGTGCGCGCTCATTGCAGCGCCCCCAGAAAGGCGTTGATCGCGGCGAGGTCCTGCGGTGCAAGCGCGTGCGGCGGCATGTTGGCGCCCGGCTTGATGCGCTGCGGATTCGCGATCCACGCAGCGCGCGTGCCCGCGTTGTTCGGCATCGTGCCGGCGGCGATCGTCGTGCGGCTCGCGACGTGCGTGAGATCGGGCGCCCGCCGGCCCTGCGCGCGCGTGCCGGCGATCGTGTGGCACATCGCGCACGTCGTGCCGACGATGAGATCGAGGCCGCGCTGCTGCTGCGCGTCATGTTCGCATGCTGATAGCCGCAGTACTCTGCGCACGGCCCGCGATAGACGCCCGCGCGGTCGGCACGAAAGGAAAGCGTCGATTCGCGGCCGGGAATCAGATCTTTCTTGCCATGCAGGCTCGGTACCCAAAAGCTGTGGATCACGTCGTCGGCGCGAAGCGTCAGCACGACCGGCCGGCCGACGGGCACGTGCAGCTCGTTCGCGGTGGTGAACAAGCGCGAAGGCTCGGCGTCGTCGTAGCGCGCTTCCCACCACCACTGATGGCCGGTGAGCTCGATGTGCAGCGCATTGGCGAGCGGCAGTCGGGCGATTGCGCGATCGGTGAACACGCTCGCGACGAGCAACGCGAACAGCAGCACGGCCGACAGCGCGACCGCGAGCGCCACCGGCCGCGCGAGATTCGGCTCGTTGCCCCCGAGCGACGACACGTCGGGTGCCGTCTCCTGTGTGGCTCGCGGCGCGCGCCACAGCGCGAACGCGAGCGCTGCCATCGTCGCGATGAACACGAGCGTGCAAACGGCGAGCATAACGACCCACAGATCGAACAGCGCCTGCGCCTGCGGGCCCGCGGGCACCTGCACATCGTGCAACGCGCCGGAGGCTGCGCGCACGCTCGGCGCGCCGATCGTCAGCATCGCCAGCGCGGCAGCGCGGCGCGCGATCATGGCTGTTGCGATGCGGCCGACGGGGTCGCGCGCACCGGCCGCTGCGGGTCCATCAGGCTTTCGGGGGGCTTCGCCCGCAGCGCATCGTCGCGGCCAGGCGCGGCATTCTGCGAAGCAAGGCCGGACATCGAGCGCACGTACGCGACGAGCTGCCAGACCTGATCTTGCGGGATCCGCGCGCCGAACGACGGCATTCCATTCGGCCTGCCTTCGACGATCGACTGGTAGATCGTGCGCGGATCGCTGCCGTAGATCCAGACGTCGTCCATCAGCGCCGGCCCCGAGCCGCCGCCGCCGTGCGCATGGCAACCGGTGCAGTTGTACCAATCGAACAGCCGCTTGCCGTTCGCGAGCCCATACGCGTTTTCATCGTAGAGGACGGGCGTCGCTGCCGCTTCGATCGCGCCGACGCGCGCGCCGGGCGGGGGCGGCTCGAACGAGCGCGATTCGCGCTCGCATCCGCCCAGGATGAACGCGCACGCCGCGGCGGCCGCGATCGATCGGCGGACGATGCTCATGGAACGGCTTCCCCGACGCGCGTCGGACCACCGGACTGCGGGACGGCAAACTCGACAAGGATCGCGCCGATGCGATCGTGCGCACGCTCGAGCGCCCGGTCGAGCTCGTCGCGCAGCGGCACCGCATCCTTGCGCACGCCGATCGCGATCGCGAACTCGGTCGTTTGCTCGCCGTCCTCTCGCCCGAGCGACACGGCCAGCGCGTGCGCCGCATGCCGCGCGAAGTAACCGGCCTGCGGTCCCCAGATCAGCGCGATGTCGAGTCGTCCGCTGTCGACGGCGTCGACCATCCGCTGCGCCGCCGGCTGCGCGCCGTAAACGGGAAAGCCCGTCACATTGGCGACGATGCCTCGCCGCGCGAGCGCAAGCGCCGCCGGCGTCGCCGCCCTGTCGGCGCCGACGAGCTGCACACCGATTGCCGCTCGGCGCAGGCGGGCATCGTCGAACGACACGATCGGTGAGCGCTCGTCGCGGCGGTAGACGAACACATAGCCGGAACGGTAATACGGCGCGGTCGTCACGACGCCATCCATGCCGACGGGAACGCCGGCGAGCATGTCGCACGCGCCAGCGTCGAGCGTCTTGCGCACGACGCCGCGCCGAAGCGGCTGCCACACATAGCGCAATCGCGCGCCGATCTCGTCGGCGATCACCTGCGCGATGCGGTTCTCGAAGCCGCTCTCGTCCTGCTTCGAGTACGGCAGCTCGTCCGGATCCGCGCAGACGACGAGATCGCGCGCAATCGCCGGCCCGCCCAGCGCGAGCGTGCATGCGACGAGGGCGCGAAGCGCGTTACGGCAGCGCGAAGACATAGAGCATGCCTCCCTTCGCCGTACGCTGCTTCAGATCGGCCATCACGTTCGCGAATCCGAGCGCGGCACTGCTGTCGCGCGTGTCGAGGTCGCCGGCAACCACCGCACCGGCCCATCCGCCCACACCGGAGAGCACCGCGACGTACTGCTTGCCGTCGGGTCCGCGATAGGTCACCGGCTGCCCGACGATTCCCGATCCGGTCTTGAACTGCCACAGCAGCGAGCCGTTCTTCGCGTCGACCGCCTTGAACCAGCCGTCCATCGTGCCGTAGAACACGACGTCGCCGCCGGTGACGACCGCGCCGCTCCACACCGGCAGATCTTCCTTGATCGTCCATGCAGCGCGCGCCGCTGCCGGATCCCACGCCGTCAATACGCCGCGGTGCCCACCGGGACCCGGCTTCATCTTCACGATCGCGCCGACGTACGGTGTGCCGACGATGTAGCTTGTCTTCGTCGCTTCCTCGTCCTGGCAGAGGTTCTGATGCGGGATGTAGACGAGGCGCGTTCGCGGCGAATACGCCGACGGTTGCCAGTCCTTGCCGCCCGGAGCGGCGGGACAGATGTCTCGCACGACGGTGCCCGCGCGCAGCTTCTTGTCCGGCGCGTACTTGAGCGCGCCGGTTTGAAGATCGACGCCGGACGATGTCGTGATGTGCACGTACGGCGTCGCCGAAATCACTTCGCCGCTCGCGCGATCGATCACATAGACGTAGCCGTTCCGATCGGGGTGTACCAGCGTCTTGCGCACGCCGCCGGGCAGCGCGACGTCGATCAGGATGTTCTCGTTGACGCCGTCATAGTCGAACTCGTCGTGCGGGCTCATCTGATAGAACCAGCGCGCCCGCCCGTTGGCGGGATTGCGCGCAAAGAGTCCTGCAGTGAACTTGTTGTCGCCGGGACGCTGCTCGGGATTCCACGGACCGGGATTGGCAGTGCCGTAATAGACGAGGTCGAGCTCCGGGTCGTAGGAGATCCAGCCCCACACCGTCCCGCCGCCGATCTTCCATGCCTCGCCGGGCCACGTCGAAACGCCGAGGTCGGTGCCCCTCTCCTTGGAATAAAAGGGCTTGTAATCGCCGCCGATCAGCACGTCGCGATCAGGGCCGGTGCTGTACGCACGCCACACCTGCTTGCCGCTCGCCGCGTCGAGCGCGGTGAGCCAACCGCGCACGCCGTACTCGCCGCCGCTGTTGCCGACGAGCACGTTGCCCTTGACGACGAGCGGCGCCATCGTCAGCGTCTCGCCGTTGCGGATGTCGCCGGAGTGCACGCGCCAGATCTCCTTGCCGCTCGCCGCGTCGAGCGCGATCGTCTGGTTGTCGAGCGTGTTGAAGAAGAGCCGGCCATCGGCATAGACCGCGCCGCGGTTGACGACGTCGCAACACGCCACACCTTGCGCAAACGATTCCGGCTTCGGCTCGAACTTCCACTTGAGCGGCGCGCCGGGCTTCGCGAGATCGAGCGCGTAAACGACGTTCGGATACGGCGTGACGATGTACATCGTGCCGCCGACGACGATCGGCGCCGCCTCGTGACCGCGCAGCACACCGGTGGAAAACGTCAGTGCAAGCTTGAGCGTGCCGGCATTCGACGTTGTGATGTCGGCGAGCGCGCTGTAGCGCGTGCTCGCGTAATCCTTCGCCGGCATCGGCCAATCGCCGTCCGCGGAAACGGATTGCCGCTGTGCGCCGACAGCAGCCGCGACCATCAATGCGGCGAATACCGCGCAACGCCCGCGGCGGGCGCTTTGATAACGCAGTCGGATGCCGGGTCGCTTCATGCGCACCGTTCGGGTGGCGTTCGGCGGCCGCTGCCTCGCGGCCAAGTCACGCGAGCCGATCGCAAGCTCCGTACCAGCCGATTTCGCCAGACGATTCAAACGGCTGCGTTCGTTATTCGCCTCGTCGCGGCGTAAGCTTTACCTGCTCGCGGAATACTTTGCGCCCAGCGCACGTCCGCTCGCCCGTCGACCCAACGAGTCCCACCTGATCTTTGCGATCAGGGCGAAGGCGCGGCGGCCCGCCAGTCTTCAATGCATCCGGTTGGTTACCGGCGCCGGAGAAGCTCCAACCATCCACCCTCGAAAGCGTTGCCCTGTCCTGCCTAATCCGTTTCGCTTAAACCGCGTATCGTGCCTTTTGAAGAACTTCGAGCCACGGCCCGTGAACTAGCTTACGAAAGCCTTCCCCAGTCGGGTGCAGCTCGTTGTCCCAGTCATTGTCCGGATCGAGCGTTCCCGGCGATTGAATGACGTATACACGATCGCTTGGTGAATCAAACTCATCGAACGTCTTCGCGAGCTCGTTGATGAGCAGCTTGACGATCTCTTTACGGAGGGAATAGTCGCCCGGCACGTACCGCATATCCATAGCCGGCTTGAGCCACGGACCCTTGAGGCGAATTCCGAAGAGCGGGGCCTCGAACCCCTTGCCGTTTGGAGGCGCATAGTCGTAACAATGGATGAAGATGTCAGGGCGCCTGAGATCGGCATTTTCATACGCGGCGTGGATCTCGCCAATCATTGCCAACAGCCAGCCCCCGAGATCTGCCATGTTTGCCTTCAACGCGTCCTGATCCATGCAGCCGCGTGCTGTCGTTTCACTGCTGCAATCTTTCTTTAGGCACAGGCCCCAGTTGACCGCATCATTACCTCCTCCACTGATGAATATCGCGCTGTAATACTGGAGGTTGCCCAGTCGCAGTTCTCGCGCGAAGATCGGCGCGTATTGGCCCTTCACGTACTCTTCAAGCCGCGCGCCCAGGTACCCGAGAGCCATGATATTGGAGTACGCCGGCTTTACGGCAGCGCTCACTTCCGCAAGAAGGTTGCTCACCTTCGGGTACCAGAACCACGAGTCGCCGATCGCGAGAATCGCCGGAAACGCGCCTTCGCGCACTTGATTACGGTCGTAGTAGACGGTCATGCGCGTTCGCTCGTGCAGTCGTCCGTTCGCCGGTAAGCCGGCCACTCGAGTTTCGTAGCCGTCTCAATGTTTCCAGTCCTTCTCAATTCGATTTGAAGATTCGCCCTCGCTGCCGTCCGATGGAACTGACTATTCGACAGTAAACCCCGAACGATTCAACTTGACTGCAGCGCGGCGCTCATTGGCGGCGCCGCGGGTCCGCTGGTTTCTCACTCGATTGCAGCCTTCACGCGCGCGTCCCCCGCAAGCGTGTCCTGTCTGCCGGCGCCGCTCGTCTCAGCTCTCACGCGGATCCGACGCTTGGTACGAACAAAAGGTGAGGCGGAGCGGGCTGCCTACCTTGGCGCCCTCCCAAATCTACTCTTAGCTTTTGCGTACGTCACAAGTGATTCATGTGACCGCTTGGGACCTCGTGAGAACGGCTGGGACCGGACTCATTTTCCGATGCAAAACCGCGAGAAGATCACACCGAGCAGATCGTCGGCGGTGAACTCGCCGGTAATCGACGCGAGCGAGCGCTGCGCCTCGCGCAACTCTTCGGCGAAGAGCTCGAGCGGCGCTTGTGCCGAGCACAGGTGCTGCGAGGCGGCAGCGAGATGCGATTGCGCGTCAGCGAGCGCAGCGAGGTGGCGCTCGCGCGCGAGGAACGTGCCTTCCATATCCTCGTGCGCGCCGGCGGCGTCGAGAATCGTCCGTCGCAGCGCTTCGATTCCCTCGCCCGTTTTCGCCGACAACCATACGTGCACGCGTCCGTCGCGCGTTTCGACCGCGCTTGGGTGCGGCGGCATCGCGAGATCGATTTTGTTGTGGATGACGATCCGCGGCAACGTTGCCGGCAGCCGTTCGAGAATCGTGCGATCGGCGTCCGGAATCGTCGCCGCCGACTCGCGCGCGTCGACGATGACGAGCGCGAGATCGGCGCCGGCGACCGCGGCCCACGTGCGCTCGATGCCGAGCGTCTCGATCGGATCGTCGGTCGGCCGCAGCCCCGCGGTATCGACGACGGTCAGGGGAACGCCGTGCACGTCGATCTGCCGCTGCACCGTGTCGCGGGTCGTGCCCGGGATCGGCGTGACGATCGCCACCTCGTCGCCGGCGAGCTGGTTCAGCAGGCTCGACTTGCCGACGTTCGGCACGCCGACGAGCACGACGCTGAGCCCTTCGCGAAGGAGCGCGCCTTGCGATGCCTGCGCGAGCACGCGCGAAAGCCTCGCTTCGATCGCGGCGAGCTTGCCCTGCGCGTCGTCAGCGCGAAGGAATTCAAGCTCCTCGTCCGGAAAGTCGAGCGTCGCTTCGGTGAACATCCGCAGTTCGACGAGCGCATCGACGAGCGCGCCGATCTCGCGCGAAAACGCGCCGGACAGGCTTCGCGCGGCGGCGCGCGCCGCGGTCGCGGTCGCTGCGTCGATCAGGTCCGCGACACTTTCCGCCTGCGCGAGATCGAGCTTGCCGTTGAGGAACGCGCGCTGCGTGAACTCGCCCGGCTGCGCGAGCCGCGCGCCGAGCCCGATGCAACGCGCGAGCAGCAGGTGCAGAACGGCCGGGCCGCCGTGGCCGTGCAACTCGAGCACCGCTTCGCCGGTGTACGAGCGCGGCGCCGGGAAATAGAGCGCTAGGCCCTGGTCGAGCGGCTCGCCGTGCTCGCCGCGAAAGGTCGCGACCGTCGCTTCGCGCGGCGCGAGCGGCTTGCCGACGATCGATTCGACGATCGCCGGCACCTTGACGCCGGAGATGCGCACGACGCCGACGCCGCCGCGGCCGGGAGGCGTTGCGATCGCGGCGATCGTGTCCGGCGAGACCCTCATCGGGCCGACCGCTAGCGCCGCTTCGCCGCGGCCGTCTTCGCTTCCTTCTCGAGCAGGTAGTTCATGTGCCACTGCTGGAAGATCTGGATGCAGTTGTTGATCAGCCAGTACAGCACCAGACCCGACGGGAAGAACACGAACATCACCGAGAACGCGATCGGCATGATCTGCATGACCTTCGCCTGCACCGGATCCGAAATCGGTGTCGGCGACAGCTTCACTTGCAGATACGCGGTGATCGCGTAGACGACCGGCAGCACGTAAAACGGGTCGGGCGCGGAGAGGTCGTGGATCCAGCCGATCCACGGCGCATGGCGCAGCTCCACGGCCGACAGCAGCACCCAGTACAGCGCGATGAACACCGGAATCTGCACGACAATGGGGAGGCACCCGCCGAGCGGATTGATCTTCTCGGTCTTGTACATCTCCATCATCTTGACCTGCAGCTGCTGCTTGTCGTTCGCGTACTGCTCCTGCAGCGCCTTCATCTTCGGCGCGATCACCTTCATCTTCGCCATCGAGCGGGCGCTCGCGTGGTTCAGCGGGTAGAACGCGCTCTTGATCAGGATCGTCATCGCGAGGATCGCCCAACCCCAGTTGCCGATCAGTCCGTGCAGCCACTTGAGCAGCCAGAACAGCGGCGCGGCGATGACGGTGAAGATCCCGTAGTCGACGACGAGGTCGAGGCCCTTGGCGAGCTTCGCGAGCGTCTCCTGCTCCTGCGGCCCTGCGTACAACGGGACGTCGACGCGCGCCGTCTGGCCGGGCGCGATCGTTCCGACCGGCACGATCACGCCGGCGGAATACAGGCCGTTGTCGAGCTTCTTTGCGTAGAACTCGCGTGGGGTCTTCTTTTCGTCGGACGGCAGCCATGCGGCGACGAAATAGTGCTCGACCATGCCGATCCAGCCGTTGTCGGTATTCTTCGTATAAGGCAGCTTGCGCGTGGGATCGGCGGCTTCCTTGTCGATCTCCGAGAATTCGACCTTCTTGAACTTGTCGGCCTCGTTGTACAGGACGGGCCCGACGTACGCCGCCGGCGCCATCGAGCTCTGCACGACCGGCGACTTCATGTCGCGCGCCAGCTGGAAGTACGCGTACGGCGCGCTCGGCGACGTTCCCGTGTTCGTGATTTCGAAGGCGACATCGATCACGTAGCTGCCGCGGTGGAAGGTGAGCACCTGCACGACCTTCTCGAACGTGCTGCCGGTCGCGGCGAGCCGCACCTCGAGCGTGTCGGCGCCGGGCGCGAGCTCGCGCGGGCCGGGCAGCGGCTCGTAGACGGTGCTGCGGTGATTGGGCAGGCCGGGCCCGAGCAGGCCGCTTTGCGCGACGTGCGTACGCTCGGGCGTTCGAAGCAGAATGAGATACGGCTTCGACAGGTCGTTCACATCGCGGTGCTTGGCGAGCGCATCCACGGCGATGACCCCGCCGGCCGTGTCGATGTCGGCGGTGAGCCGATCTGTCTTGATCGAGATGATCTGCCCTGCAGAGACAACGGGCCCGGCGGCGGTGGGGGCGCCAGGAATGGCGGCCGACGGCGCCGCGGGTACCGAAGCGCTCGGCGCGCTGGGCGCCGGCAAGTCGCCCGGCGCAGGTGCGGTCTTCGTCGCCGTCGTCGGCGCGGGCGCCGGCGGACGATGCTCCTTCTCCCAGTTCATCCACAGCACGTAGGCCGAGAAGAAGAAGATGACGAAAAGAATCAGGCGTTGGGTTTCCATGAAGGCTTCGTGATGCGCGCGAGGGAAGAACGCCCCGCCGCGCGCGGGTCAGGGCACGGGATCGTAGCCGCCCGGATGGTACGGGTGGCAGCGCAGGATACGCTTCAGCGCGAGCCACGAGCCGCGAGCGACGCCGTGCCGCTCGAGCGCCTCCCGTGCGTAGTCCGAGCAGCTCGGGTAGAAGCGGCAATTCGCGCCGAGCGCCGGCCGAATCGCATATTGGTAGCCTCGCAGCAACGCGAGCAGCAGCGTTCTCATGTCGATTCGCCGCGCTGCTCGTGCGCCTGCACGAGCGTGTCGAGCAAGCGAGCCGCCTCCACCGCGACTGCGGTGAGCTCGCTTCGCGTACAGCGGCGCATGAGGCGAACGATCACGTCGTACGCCTCGATCGCCGGCCTCGCGTGCGCGACGGCGACGCGAAGGAGCCGACGCAGCCGGTTGCGGTCGACGGCAAGGGGCAGCGCCTTGCGGCCGATAACGAAACCGATACGTCCGGTTTCGCGTTCGGCGGGCGCGCTGACGATCTGGAGGTAATGGCCGTCACGGCGCCGGCCGGTCCGAAGCAGTGTCTGGAACGTTCCGACGCCGGTGAGCCGATGGCGTCGCGCGCGTGGGCGCAGCCGGTCGGGCTTGGACGGCGGCGACCGGTCGCTCGTCAGGGCGCGAGGCGCGCGCGACCCTTGGCGCGCCGCGCCGAGAGAACTCTGCGGCCACCGACGGTCTTCATCCGGGCGCGAAAGCCGTGCGTGCGTTTGCGCTTGACGACGGATGGCTGGTACGTGCGTTTCATGGCTGGGCCTCGGGCTCGAAAAAGCCTTACATTAGAGCGCGTTATTGGGGTAGCTGTCAATGAGGCATCAGTTGCGGACCCGCGATCCCGGCTCGACCGGGTCGCTCCCGCCTGCTGTGGATAACTTCCCGGCATCACGCTAGAATCGCGGCTCGATCGGCGCACGCGACGGCAGGCCGCAACGCGAAGCAAGCGGCCCTGACAGAAGATCGCGCGACAAGCGCCCGTGTTCATTTCGGCCGTCCCGGCACCGCCGGCCGTCGCGCGCCTTGCGGCGCATCGCGGCTCGCAAGCACGGCCTCAAATCGTCGCGCCGCCGGTCCGGCTCGATTGCAGCGGCTCCCGCATGATGTCCATCCCGCCTTTCTGGCAGCGCTGCCTCGACGCGTTTCGCGACGAGCTCACGCCGCAGCAGTTCAACACGTGGATCCGTCCGCTCGCAGTCGCCGCCGAAGATGGCGGATATCGAGTGCTCGCGCCCAACCGGTTCGTGCTCCAATGGGTCAAGGAACGGTTCGCGCGCAGGATCGAGCAACTGGCCGAAGCGGCCGAAGGCCGTCCGATCTCGATTTTGCTCGGCGTGTCGGCGCCCGCGTTGGATATTGCCGGAGCCGCTGTCGCCAGGACGCCGCCGCCGATCGGTGCGCGGCCTGCCGCGGATACGGCCGCGCAACCCCAGCCGTTCGCGCCCATTCCCGCGCCGTCGACATCGCCTGCGCCGCAGCCGCGTCGAAACGACACGACGAGCCTCAATCCAACGTTCAACTTCGCGGCGTTCGTCGCCGGCAAGGCGAACCAGCTCGCGCGCGCAGCCGGTCTCCAGGTCGCCGAACATCCGACCTCCTACAACCCGCTGTTCGTCTACGGCGGAGTTGGCCTCGGCAAGACACACCTGATCCAGGCGATCGGCAATCACATCCTCGCGAGCAATCCCGCGGCGAAGATCCGTTATATCCACGCCGAGACGTACGTATCCGACGTCGTGCGCGCCTACCAGCACAAGGCGTTCGACGACTTCAAGCGCTACTACCGCTCGCTCGATCTGCTGCTGATCGACGACATCCAGTTCTTCAACGGCAAGAGCCGCACGCAGGAAGAGTTCTTCTACCTCTTCAACACGCTCATCGAAGCGCACAAACAGGTCGTAATCACCTGCGACACGTATCCGAAGGAGATTTCCGGCATCGAGGAGCGGCTGATCTCGCGCTTCGGCTGGGGGCTCACCGTTGCGCTCGAGCCGCCGGAGCTCGAAATGCGCGTCGCGATCCTGCTGTCGAAAGCGGCCGCATCGGGGCACCGGCTCGACGAGCAGGTGGCGTTCTTCATTGCGAAGCACATCCGCTCGAACGTGCGCGAACTCGAAGGCGCATTGAAGCGCGTGCTCGCCTATGCGAGCTTCCATGGCCAGGACATCACGCTCCCGGTTGCGAAAGAGTCGCTGCGCGATCTGCTCGCCGTGCAGAACAGGCAGATTTCCGTCGAGAACATCCAGAAGACGGTGGCCGACTATTACAAGATCCGGATTTCGGACATGCACTCGAAGAAGCGCTCGCGCGCGGTCGCGCGGCCGCGGCAGGTCGCAATGGCCCTCGCAAAGGAGCTGACCCAGCTGTCGCTACCCGAGATCGGCAGCAATTTCGGCGGCCGCGACCACACGACGGTGCTTCATGCATGCCGTCAGATCGCCAAGCTGCGGGAGAGCGTTCCCGAGATGAACCACGACGTCAATTTTCTGCTGCAGGTGCTGCGCAATTAGAGCCGCCGGCGCGCCCGCCGCAAGCGGGCCCGCCACGCCATCTTTCGGGCTGCCGGCAGCCGTTCCGCGCGCTGGAAATCTGTCGTTTTTCGGTCTATAATTTGTGGATATCGCAGCTCCCGCCGGAAGTCGCCAAAAAGCCCCCAAACCGTTCACGGCGCCGAGCGCTGTTATCCACAGGACGATCCTTTCATCAACTCGCTGATACGCCAGACGCTTTTGGCGATATGCGCAATCCTGCGCTGTCCCCTATTAACTGCTATACGGTTTAATCAATGCAACTAAAGCAGATTGCACGGGACGCGCTGTTGAAACCGTTGCAGGCAGTATCGGGCATCGTCGAGCGGCGTCACACGCTGCCGATTCTCGCAAACGTGCTGCTCGAGCAACGCGACGGCAAGCTCTACGTTACCGCGACCGATCTCGAAATGCAGATCACCGCGCACAGCGATCTCGCGGGCAAGGAATCGCAGGCCGTTACGGTGGCTGCGCGCAAGTTGCAGGACCTTCTGCGCGCGCTTCCCGACGACACGACGCTCAACGTCGATGTGGCGGCGAGCAAGATGACCGTCCGGGCGGGCCGCTCTCGCTTCAACCTGCAGACGCTTCCGGCCTCCGATTACCCGCGCATCGGACTCAACGACGAACAGCTGCAATCGCTCGAATTGCCGCAGAAGGACCTGCGCGCGCTGCTGAAGTCCGCCGAGTTCGCGATGGCGCAGCAGGACATCCGCTACTACCTGAACGGCATGCTGCTCGTGCTCGACAAGAGCACGTTGCAGGCGGTCGCGACCGACGGGCACCGCCTTTCGTGGGCGAGCATCGCGGTGACCGGCGATTATCAGCGCCAGGAGGTGATTCTTCCGCGCAAGACGGTGCTCGAGCTCGGCAAGCTGCTCGCCGACGCCGCCGAGCCTGTGTCGATCGACATTCTTGCGAACCAGGTGCGCTTCCGCTTCGGCACCGTGGAGCTCGTGAGCAAGGTCGTCGACGGCAAGTTTCCCGATTACAACCGCGTGATCCCGACGGGACACGCGAAGCGCATCGAGCTCGCACGCCAGGAAGTGCTGTCCGCGCTGCAGCGCGCGGCGATCCTGTCGAACGAGAAGTTCCGCGGCGTGCGACTCGTGCTCGCGCCGGAGCACCTTCGCATCATCTGCACGAACAGCGAACAGGAGGAAGCCGAGGAGGAGCTCGAGGTCGCCTACGCCGGCGATCCGCTCGACATCGGCTTCAACGTCACGTATCTGCTCGACGTCCTGCAGAACCAGACGGCCGAACGCGTGCAGTTCGCATTCGGCGACGCCAACTCGAGCGCGCTCGTCACCGTGCCGGACCGCGACGACTACAAGTACGTCGTGATGCCGATGCGAATCTGACGAGCCGGGTCGCGAACATGAATTGAACCGGCGCCGACGAGTCCCCGTCGGCGCCGGTGCATTGAGCCGCACCGAATCGAAAGCGAAGATGAATCCAGCGCAGAACCAGAAGCTCGCAATGAATGGCAATGGCGCCGATTACGACGCCGACAGCATCAAGGTCCTGAAGGGTCTCGACGCGGTGCGCAAGCGCCCCGGCATGTACATCGGCGACACGTCGGACGGAACCGGCTTGCACCACATGGTGTTCGAGGTGCTCGACAACGCGATCGACGAGGCGCTCGCCGGCTATTGCGACGACATCAAGGTCGTGATCCATGCCGACAATTCGATATCGATCGTCGACAACGGCCGCGGCATCCCGACCGACATCAAGGACGATGACGAGCAGAAGCGCTCGGCCGCCGAGATCGTGATGACCGAGCTGCACGCGGGCGGCAAGTTCGATCAGAACAGCTACAAGGTATCCGGCGGGCTGCACGGGGTCGGCGTGTCGGTCGTGAACGCGCTTTCCGACTGGCTGAAGCTTCGCATCTGGCGCAGCGGCAAAGTGCACCAGATGGAGTTTCGCCGCGGCGAGGCCGTCGCACCGCTCGCCGTGGTCGGCGACACCGACCGTCGCGGCACCGAAGTCCATTTCATGGCGTCGATCGAGACGTTCGGCCGCATCGAATATCACTACGAGATCCTCGCCAAGCGCATCCGAGAGCTGTCGTTCCTCAACAACGGCGTCGCGATCGAGCTGATCGACCAGCGCGACGGCAAGAGCGAGAACTTCAAGTATTCCGGCGGCGTGAAGGGCTTCGTCGAGTACATGAACCGCAGCAAGTCGGTGCTGCATCCGAAGGTGTTCCACGGCATCGGCGAAAAGGACGGCACCACCGTCGAAGTCGCGATGCAATGGAACGACTCGTACGTCGAGAACGTCCAGGTCTTCACCAACAACATTCCGCAGCGCGACGGCGGCACGCATCTGACCGGGCTGCGCCAGGCGATGACGCGCACGCTCAACAACTACATCGAGAAGGAAGAGATCGCGAAGAAGGCGAAGATCGAGACGACCGGCGACGACATGCGCGAGGGTCTGACCTGCGTGCTCTCGATCAAGGTACCCGAGCCCAAGTTCAGCTCGCAGACGAAGGACAAGCTCGTGTCTTCCGAGGTGATGCCGGTCGTGCAGGAGATCGTTGCGGCGAAGCTCGCCGACTTCCTGCTCGAGCATCCGAACGACGCGAGGATCATCTGCACGAAGATCGTCGAGGCCGCGCGCGCGCGCGAAGCCGCCCGCAAGGCGCGCGAGTTGACGCGCCGCAAGGGCGTGCTCGACGGCATGGGACTGCCCGGCAAGCTCGCAGACTGCCAGGAGCGCGATCCCGCGCTGTGCGAAATCTATCTGGTCGAGGGCGATTCCGCGGGCGGATCGGCGAAGCAGGGACGCGACCGCAAGTTCCAGGCGATCCTGCCGCTTCGCGGCAAGATTCTCAACGTGGAGCGGGCGCGCGTCGAGAAGCTGCTGTCGTCGCAGGAAATCATCACGCTGATCACCGCGCTCGGCACCGGCTTCGGCAAGCCGACCAACGGCGACAAGGACGAGAAGGACGTCTTCAACGCGGACAAGCTGCGCTATCACCGCATCATCATCATGACCGACGCCGATGTCGACGGCTCGCACATCCGCACGCTGTTGCTGACGTTTTTCTACCGGCAGATGCCCGAGCTGGTTGAGCGTGGCCACATCTACATCGCGCAGCCGCCGCTGTACAAGGTTCGCCAGGGACGCGAGGACGCCTACCTCAAGGACGATCACGAGCTGAAGCAGCATCTGCTCAAAGTCGCGTTGAAGGGCGCGGAGCTCGTGCCGGGAAGCGAACGCCCGCCGCTCGCCACGCAGACGTTCGCGAGCATCGCGCGCGATTACCTGCTCGCCGAAGCGGTGGCCGAGCGACTCGCGCGCGTCGTCGACCCGGCGGCGCTCAAAGCACTGCTGGGCGGTGTTCGCATCGATCTCGCGAGCGAAGCCGGTGCGCAGGCGAGCGCCGCGGCGCTCGAAAAGGCGATCGCCGATCCGAACGTGCGCGTCGAGACCCGCTACGACGCCACGACCGGCGCGCGGCGCATCGTCATCGTGCGCCTCTCCCACGGCACGGCGCACGCGAGCGCGATCGATACCGACCTGGTCGCGAGCGGCGACTTCGTGCAAATCGCCGCGGCGGCCGACGTGATACGCGACCTGCTCCATCCGGGCGCCGTGGTGAAGCGCGGCGACAAGCAGCGCGCGATCGCCGCGTTCAGCGAGGCGCTCGAATGGCTGCTCGACGAAGCGCGCGGGAGCGTCACCATCCAGCGTTACAAGGGCCTCGGCGAGATGAATCCCGAGCAGCTGTGGGAGACGACGATGGATCCGAAGGTGCGGCGGCTGCTCAGGGTACAGATCGAGGATGCGATCGCCTCCGAGGAGATCTTCTCGACGCTGATGGGCGAGGAAGTCGAGCCGCGCCGCGCGTTCATCGAGAACAACGCGCTCGGCGTGCGCAACCTCGACGTCTGAGGTCCCGCGGCCAGCATCGAGCACCCCGGTGTCCGGGCCGCCGTGGTGCGCATCCGCCGTACGTACGTGCGCGCGCACCGAATGCGCGTCGACCGCGACGAATCTCGACCTGCGTAAATAGTGACCTGAGTTGGCACGCCCGGTGCTGTTTGATCGGCGTCCTGGTTGGGGAGACCGGCAGCCGATGAAACACGTCCACGCACCGCAAGGCGAGTCTCGATCGCTCGCTGAGCAGGCAATGCTCAGCGCCGGCTCCGGCAACCGGCCTATGTCGCGGGCGTGCGCCGTGCTGTTGTGCGCAGTGCTCGGACTCGCGGCCGCAGTCGAAGCGCAGACGCCGGCTTCGATCGCGCCGAACGCAACGCGGCTGATCGTTAAGTTTCGCGCCGATACGCAGAAAGCAGCGTTGTCGAAGCGGGCGCGTGTGTCGCACCTCGCCGCCGCCGTCGGCGTGTCGCTCGCGCACGCGCGGCCGATGGCGCTCGATATGGACGTCGTTGAGCTCGATGCGCCGCGCACGCTCTCCGGTGCGCGGGCGATCGCGGCTCGCATGGCCGCGCAGCCCGGCGTCGAATTCGCAGAGGTCGACATGCCGGTCGGTGCGCTGCGGATTCCGAACGACCAGTTCACGTACGCACAGACCTATCTTGCCGACTGGCCGACCTTTATCGGCGCTTACAGCGCGTGGGACGTCACGACCGGCAGCGGGAACGTCGTCGTGGCGGTGATCGACAGTGGAATCCGTCCGCACGAGGACTTCACAGGGCGCCTGGTGCCCGGATGGGATTTCGTCAGCGAAACGATCCGATCGAACGACGGCGACGGCCGCGACGCGGATCCGTCCGACCCGGGCGACTTCGTCACGCAGGCCGATATCGACGCGGGACTGACCGGCGTCGATTGCCGACCCCAGAACAGCTCGTGGCATGGCACGAAGGTCGCCGGGGTCCTTGGCGCGAACGGCGACAACGCGCGGTGGACCACGGGCATCGATTGGGCGGCGAAGATCGAGCCTGTGCGTGCGCTCGGCAAGTGCGGCGGCGTGTCGTCGGATGTCATCGATGCGATCGCTTGGGCGGCGGGCTTGCCGGTGCCGGGCACACCACCGAACGCGTTTCCCGCACACGTGATCAACCTGAGTCTTGGCCACGAGGGCAGTTGCTCGCCCCCGTACCAGGTCGTGATCGCCGCGGCGCTTGCCACCGGACGCGTGCGCGCCATCGTGGCAGCCGCCGGCAACGACAACGCGCAGGCGGTGCTGTCGCCGGCGAACTGTTTGGGCGTGTTATCCGTCGTAGCGACGAACTCGTCCGGCGCGCGCGCCCGGTACAGCAACTATGGCGGCCAGGCGTGGATCGCGGCGCCCGGAGGACAGGACGCCGACGGCATCTACACGCTGTCGAACACTGGCGCTCACGGGCCGGGGGTCGACACCTTCGCAATTGGCAACGGCACGAGCTTCGCGGCGGCGATGGTTTCCGCAACCGCGGCATTGATGCTGGCGGTTGCGCCCGACATCGACGCCGACTCGCTTGCGGTCATGCTGTTGTCGGCGGCGAAGCCGTTTCCGGCCGCCTCCGACTGCTCGACGGCGATCTGCGGAGCGGGGATCCTCGACGTCGGTAATGCGGTCCGGGCCGCGCACGCGTTGGCGCCGGCGGCCAACTACGAAGGCCTGTGGTGGAACAGCGCCGAGAACGGCTGGGGAATCAACCTCGCGCACCAGGGCGAGCGGATCTATCTGACTTGGTACACGTACGATGGTGCAGGAAAGGCGTCGTGGCTCGCGATGCTCGCGACGAAGACGGCACCCGCAACGTACGGCGGCGACATCATCGAGCTGCACGGGCCCTCGCTCAACGCGAACCCGTTCGCCCCCGCGCCCACGGCGACGACGGTCGGCAACGGCACGCTCACCTTCACCGATTCGAGCAACGGCACGTTCTCGTACACCGCGAAGAACATTCCGGGGACGAAGGCGATCACGCGCTACCCGTTCGTCGCGCCGCCGCCGGTTTGCGTTTATGGCGCCGCGCCCGACTTGGCCGCGGCGATCAACTACCAGGATCTTTGGTGGGACAGTGCGGAAAACGGTTGGGGCATCAACCTGGCGCACCAAGGGACGCAGATCTACGCGACGTGGTACACGTACGACACCGACGGCTCGCCGCTGTGGCTTGCTTCGCTAATGGACCAGACGGCTCCTGGAAGCTATCGCGGCGCTCTGTTCCGCACAACGGGCCCTGCATTCGGTGCGCCGTGGAATGCGAGCCAAGTGGTCGTCAACATCGTGGGCACGGCAGTGCTCGACTTCGCCAACGGCAACTCGGCAGCGTGGACCCATACGGGACCGGTCGCCGGGATCAAGCCGATTACGCGCTACCTGTTCAGCGCGCCCTCGGGAACGGTGTGCCGCTGACCGCTACTTCCTGAACAGCCAGAGCAGCAACGACACGACGATCGAGATCACGATGCTCGTCATCAGCGGGAAGTGGAACGAAAAGTTCTCGCGCTCGATGTGAATGTCGCCCGGCAGCCGGCCGAAGCCGATCTGCGCGAGCCACGGCCATGCCAGGCCGACGATGACGAGCGCAATGCCGACGACGATCAGGAAACGTTGCATCGATCCGCCGATCGACGGCGCTCGCCGTGAAAGCTAGCTGCGCTTGCCGCCCCGCGCCGTCGTTCGTTTGACGCGGGCGCCGCGCGTGCGTTCGCTCGCCGGCGCCGGCTTTCGCGATGCCGTCTTGGCTGATGTGCGCTTCGTTGCGGCGACTGGCGCTCGAGCCGTCTTTTTCGTCGTGGTCGCGCGCGTCTTCGCGGGTGTCCTCGACGCGGCCGCGGCGGAGCGCACGGGCGGCTCGCCGGCCGATCGCGCGGCCTTCGCGGCGAGAATGGCGAGCGCTTCGTCGAGCGTGAGCGAAGCCATCCGCTCGCGGTCGGGCAGCGTTGCGTTCACCTCGCCGTGCTTGATGTAAGGACCGTAGCGGCCGGCGTAGAGCTCGATCGGTTTCTTGTCCTTGGGGTGCGCGCCGAGCACGCGGACCGCAGAAGGTGCGCGCGTGAAGCGGCGTGACTTGCCCTCGCGCGCTTCCTTCGCTTCGAACTCGAATCCGATCTTGCCGTCCGGCTGCCGGACGAGGAACGCGGAGAACGGACGGCGCGTGCGTGCGGACACGAAGTGCAGCAGATCGGTCTTGCCGGTCGCGAGCAGCTTCGCCATCTGCTCGCGCTCGATCGGCCGCTGCAGGATCATCCGGCCCGAGCGGAAATCGCACGTCTTGTCGGGGCCGACGGCCTTTTCGCAGATGTAAGCCTGCGCGCCTTCGTAGACGTTCGCGCCGCATTTCGGGCACGGCCCGAGCGGCGTCTGGCCGCTGAAGTCCGGAGCTTCCTCGTCGGATTCGTCGGAGTCCGGGAAGTCGAACTTGACCTCGTTGTCCTCGGTGAGCTTGATCGATGCCGCAAACGGCCGGCCGATCTTGCTGCGAAAGCCTTCCAGCGGTCCGACGTTGCGCTCGGTGAGCAGTGTCTCCACCTCGGGCACGTCGAGCTGACGGCCAGCCATGATCTTCCAGAATCCGAAGTCGCACGACTGGCACTGGAACTTCTTGTACTTCTCGTGCACCTCGCCGCCGCATTTCGGGCAGCGTGCGGTCAGTGTCGCGAAGTCGCCGGGAATCGTGTCGCTCTCGTAGTTCTTCGCCTGCGCGACAATGTGCTTGGTCATGCCGACGATGTCGCGCATGAACGTCTCGCGCTTCAGCTTGCCGTGCTCCATCTGCGCGAGCCGGAATTCCCAGTCCGCGGTGAGCTCGGGCGAGAAGAGCTCCGGCACGCCGAGACCGTGCAGCAGCGTCATCAGCGAGAACGCCTTCGCCGTCGGTTGCAGCTCCTTGCCCTCGCGAAGGATGTATTTCTCGGAGATCAGCCCCTCGATGATCTGCGCGCGCGTTGCGGGCGTGCCGAGACCTTTCTCGCGCATCGCCTCGCGCAGATCCTCGTCCTCGATCAGCTTGCCGGCGCCTTCCATCGCCGAGAGCAGCGTCGCTTCGGTCAAGCGCGCCGGCGGCCGCGTGCGGTTCGCGACGACGTCGATCTTCTCGGTGGCGACTTTCTCGTTCGGCTTGACCGGCGCGAGCGTCGGTTCCTCGCCGGCGGCTTCCTTGCCGTACACGGCGAGCCAGCCGGGTGTCACCAGCACCTTGCCTTCGGACTTGAACGGCTCGTCATCGACGCGCGTGATCCGCGTGGTGACCAGGAACTCGGCCGCCGGATAGAACGCGGCGAGAAAGCGCTTGACGACGAAATCGTAGAGCTTCGTCTCGATCTCGTTCAGGTGCTTCGGCTGCACGAGCGTCGGGATGATCGCGAAGTGATCGGACACCTTCGCATTGTCGAAGATGCGCTTGTTCGGCTTCACCCACTTCTGCTTCATCACCTCGCGCGCGAGGCGGCCGTACGCATTGGACTGCGCGAGCGCTTCCATCGTCGCCTTGACGGTGCCGAGGTAGTCCTCGGGCAGCGCGCGCGAGTCGGTTCGCGGGTATGTCAACGCCTTGTGCTTTTCGTAAAGCGACTGCGCCAGCGAAAGCGTCGTCTTCGCCGAGAAGCCGAAGCGGCCGTTCGCTTCGCGCTGCAGGCTCGTCAGGTCGTAGAGCAACGGCGCGCCCTGCGTCGAGGGCTTCGACTCCTCGGTGACCACACCCGGCTTGCCATCGCATTTCGCGGCGATCGCGCGCGCTCGCGCCTCGTCCCAGAACCGTTCGGCGCGCGCTTCCGGATCCTCTTCGCGCCGCTTCCACGACTCGTCGAACCAGCGGCCCTTGTAGTCGCCGCCGCTGCCGCGGAACGTGCCGAGCACCTCCCAGTAGTCGCGCGGCACGAACGCGCGGATCTTCTCCTCGCGCTCGACGAGGATCGCAAGCGTGGGCGTCTGCACGCGGCCGACGGTCGTCAGCTGGAAGCCGCCGGCCTTCGAATTGAAGGCCGTCATCGCCCGCGTACCGTTGATGCCGACGAGCCAGTCCGATTCGGAGCGACAGACGGCGGCGTCGGCGAGCGGGCGCATCTGGGCGTCGGTGCGAAGCCGCTCGAAGCCGTCGCGGATCGCCGCGGACGTCATCGACTGCAGCCACAGACGCGAGACGGGCTTGCCGGTCTTCGCGTACTGGGTGATGTAGCGGAAGATCAGCTCGCCCTCGCGGCCGGCGTCGCACGCGTTGATCAGCGCCGCGACGTCCTTGCGCCGGATGAGCTTCAGCAGCGTGGAGAGCCGCTTCGCGTTCTTCTCGATCGGCTTCAGCTCGAAGCGCGAGGGGATCGCCGGCAGGTGCGCGAATGTCCACTTGCCACGCTTGACCTCCTCCTCCTCCGGCATGCCGATCTCGAGCAGATGGCCGACGGCAGACGACAGGACGTAGCGGTCGCTTTCGTAGTAATCGTCGTGCTTCGCGAATCCGCCGAGCGCGCGCGCGATGTCGGCGGCCACAGAAGGCTTCTCGGCGATGATGAGCGACTTGGTCACGAGTTATGCGCGGTTCAAAGAGCGGCAGATAGTATCGAAGGAAAAGGAACGCAAGCAAGGAAACGTTTGACCGAGCGCGGCGACATCGGAGTGCGCTGACGCACACACGCCGTTAGACGGTGCTATCGATGAAAGCGTGCGCTCACTCAATGCGTTGGTACCGGCCGCCGGGGAGCGACGCAACGCGCCCAGCGAGCTCGAGCGCAGTCAAGGCCGCCAGCACGCTCGACGCGGCAAGACCGCTTCGAGCCGCGATCGTATCGCCATCGGCCGGCGCATGCCCGAGCGCGATCAGCACGGCCTGCGCGGTCGGCTCGTCCACCGCTCGCTCGGGCGCATGCGCGGCGGCGGCGGCGACGGGCGCGGCGGGCAGTCGCAGCTCGTCGAGCACATCCTGCGCGGTTTCGACGAGCTTCGCGCCTTCCCGGATCAGCTTGTGACACCCCTTCGAGAACGGCGAGTGGATGGAGCCGGGCAGCGCGAAAACATCGCGCCCTTGTTCGGCCGCGAGGCGCGCCGTGATGAGCGAGCCCGATGATAGCGTCGCCTCGACGACGAGGATCCCGCGCGAAAGACCGCTGATCACGCGGTTGCGGCGCGGAAAGTTCGCACGCAGCGGCGGCGTGCCGACCGGGAATTCGGACAGCAGCAATCCGTCGTCGGCGAGCGCGTGCGCGAGGTCACGATTACGCGCCGGGTACACGCGATCGGGGCCGGTACCGACGACCGCAATGCTTCGACCCGATTGCGACAGTCCGCCACGATGGGCGGCTGCATCGACGCCGAGCGCAAGCCCGCTGACGATCGCGAGCCCGGATGCGGCGAGCGCCCCGCCGAACGCCTCGGCGTCGGCGCAACCCTGAGGCGTCGCATTGCGGCTGCCGACGATCGCGAACGCGGGGAGCTCGAGCAGCGAGCGGCGCCCGATGCAGTACATCACCGGCGGCGGGTCGGCCGTTTCGAGCAGCGCCGCGGGATAGTCGCGATCGTCCCACGCGATGAGCGAGTGGTCGTCCTGCGCGAGCCAATCGAGCGTCGCATCGAGCCGGGCGCTGTCGACGCCCGCATCAAGCGCCTGCACGGCGGCTCCCGAGGCGACGGCCTTTCGCTGGGCGGGCTTCGCGGCAACGACCGCCTCGGCGCTGCCGAATGCGCGCAGCAGTGCCGCGAGCGGCGCCGGCGCGATCGCGGCGACGTTGAGGGACGCCCAGGCGCGGGCGCGGGCATCGACGATCATGGCGGCGGCTGCGAGCGGGAGCGACGATGCGATGCTACAGCGCTGCCGCGGCGCGCATGCAATAGGCCGTACGGAGGTCCGGCGGGCCGGGCTCCGTCCGGGCGTGGGGAATGCTCGGCGTCAGGGCTTGCGGACGAAGTCGCCGACGTTGACCGGGTCGGTCGTATTCAGAACGAGCGCATACGAGACGCGCTCGAACACCCGAAAAACGAACACCAAACCGGTTCGCTCGTCGGGAATCGAGAGGAATTGCTTAGGCTGGTAGAACCTCGTCTGCTCGGGATAGTTGACTGGCGTGGGCTGCGGTTCTTCGAGACGCGGGAGCGCCATGATGCGCTCGGGCTCGTTCGAGGGCCGCGGGTCGACGATCGGAGCGACGCCGCGGTAGATCGCGAGCACCGTGCCGATGTCCATCCCGTCGACCTGGCCCCTGTCGATCGTCACGACCCAGCCGCGGCCGACTTCGACCGAATCACGGCCTGTGGCAATGATGCGGCCGTCGACCGTCCTGTCCGGCGAGTGCGGCGCGTAGCTGATCAGTTGCTCGCGCGGCGGCGCCACGAGCCGGTCACCGACGAAGATCTCCTCGTTCGCCGACGCGATGCGCACGGTCGACACTTCGTCGAAGCGCTCGACCCGCGCGGTGCCGAGAAAACGCTGCTCGTAGCCGAGCACTTCGCCACTGACCGGCGAGGCGAGCGTTCGGCCGGCACGGTAGATGTGGAACATGTCGCCCTGTTTCGGGTCGAGGCCGGTGACATAGACGACATCGTTCTCGCCGCGTATGACGCGCCGGTCGCGACCGGCCACGATCTCGGCGGCCCCGGCGAGGCCGTCCGGCCCGGTGACCAGAGGCCGCGAGATGTAAGGCTCGATGTCACCCGGCGGGATGCTCGGGATCGCTTCGCCCTCGAGCGGCAACACGCGCACGCTTGGCGACAGCCGGACGGTATCGCCGGCCGCCGCACTGCGCTCGAGCGACAGTCGCGGCCCGCCGCCGCCGGTGCGGTCGAGCACAATGACATCACCCGGGTAAATCAGATGCGGGTTGCGGATCTGGTCGCGGTTGAGTTGCCAGATTTCCGGCCAGCGCCATGGCTGCTTCAGGAATTTGCCGGAGATCGCCCACAGCGTGTCGCCCTTTTGCACCGTGTAGCGGTCGGGCGCGGTATCGCTGACTGCGACGTCATCCGCCCATGCGGGAACTGCGGCCACAACGAGCCAAGCGGCCGCTGCCGCGGCGATGCGAATCGCTATGCTAAACTTCTGACGCATAAAGCCTCTCCGGTAGGGGCCGGGCTTGCTATCGTCCTAAACCACCGCAAAATAAGCGCTTAGGACGGATTCTGCATGCCGAGTCTGCATTTTGCAAGCCGGACTTGATCACCATGGCCCTGCTCACGATCCTCGAATACCCCGATCCGCGTCTTCGCAAGGTTGCGTCGGCCGTTGCCGCCGTCACGCCCGAAATCCAGAAGCTCGTCCGCGACATGGCCGAGACCATGTACGCAGCGCCGGGCATCGGTCTCGCCGCCACGCAGGTCGACGTGCACAAGCGCGTGATCGTCATGGACCTGTCGGATACCCGCGACGAGCTTCGCGTGTTCATCAACCCCGAGCTCCTTTCCGCCGGCGGCGAAACGGAGTGCGAGGAAGGCTGCCTGTCGGTTCCAGGCTATTACGACAAGGTCGTGCGCGCCGCCAACGTGCGCGTGCGCGCGCTGAACGAGCGCGGCGAGCCGTTCGAGCTCGACGCCGACGGTATGCTGGCCGTGTGCATCCAGCACGAAATGGACCACCTGCTGGGCAAAGTCTTCGTCGATCGGCTGTCGCCGCTCAAGCGCGCGCGGTTGAACAACCGGCTTCGCAAGAAGCAGCGGCTGGCCGGATAACGCCTCGATGCGCGTCGGCTTCGCCGGCACGCCGGCGTTCGCAGCGATCGCGCTCGCCGCGATCCTGGATGCCGGCTACGACGTCGCGCTCGCACTGACGCGGCCCGATCGCCCGCGCGGGCGTGGAATGAAGCTCGAGCCCTCGCCGGTGAAAGCGCTGGCGCGTTCGCGCGGCGTGCCGGTTCTGCAGCCGCCGACGTTGCGCAGCGCCGACGCGCGTGCCCAGGCGCTCGCGGTGGCGCTCGACGTGCTCGTCGCCGCCGCCTATGGGCTGATTCTGCCGCGCGAGGTCCTGGCGTGGCCCCGCTACGGTTGCCTCAACATCCACGCGTCGCTGCTGCCGCGCTGGCGCGGCGCGGCGCCGATCCAGCGCGCGATCCTCGCGGGGGATCGCGAGACGGGCATCACGATCATGCAGATGGACGAGGGACTCGACACGGGCCCGATGATCGATGTCGTGCGCGTGCCGATCGGCGCGCACGACACGGCGGGAACGCTCGAAAGCGCGCTCGCGGCCGCCGGCGCATCGGCGATCGTGCGCACGCTTGGCCGGCTCGCCCGAGACGGCTGTGTCGCAGCCTCGCCGCAGCCCGCCGACGGCGTCACGTACGCGGCGAAAATCGATCGCGTCGAAGCGCTGATCGATTGGCGCGACGATGCGGCGGCGATCGACCGCAAGGTGCGCGCGTTCGATCCCGCGGGCGGTGCGGTGACGGCGTTGGGCGGCGAACCGTTGAAAGTGTGGCGCGTCGAGCCGTCATCGTCGCCCGCTGCGGGCGCTGACCCGGGCTCGGTGCTTGCCGCCGGGCGCGAAGGCATCGTCGTCGCATGCGGCAAGGGGCTGTTGCGCATCGTGGAGCTCCAGCCGGCCGGACGCAGGCGCATGAGCGCGGCCGATTTCCTCGCGGGTCACGCGCTCTTGCCCGGTGAGCGTTTCGACGCACCGCCGCTGCCCCCGACGGAGCGCCGATCGCCGGGTGCGAACGGTTGAATCCCGGCCGAGGATGCGCATCTAACGCGTGCCGGCACTGTCGCCGGCGTTTGCAGCCCCGCCTCGCGGGGCAAGACGAACCACGATGATCGGCAACTGGATGAAAACGGGCCTGCTGATGGCAGGCATCATGGCGCTGTTCGGCGCGCTCGGCGCGGTGCTCGGCGGCGGTCAGGGCATGCTCGTCGCGCTCGCGATCGCCGCCGCCATGAACCTCTGGGCGTACTGGTTCTCCGACACGATGGTGCTGCGTCTGTACAACGCGCGGCAGGTCGATGAGCACTCGGCGCCTCAGTTCTATAACATCGTCAAGGAGCTCGCAGCACGTGCGCAGCTGCCGATGCCGCGCGTCTATGTGATCGACGAGCCGCAGCCCAACGCGTTCGCGACCGGGCGTAATCCCGAGCACGCCGCGGTCGCCGCGACAACCGGCATCCTGCGGCTGCTCTCCGCGCGCGAGCTGACAGGCGTGATGGCGCACGAGCTCTCGCACGTCGCGCATCGCGACATCCTGACCTCGACGATCACCGCGTCGATCGCCGGCGCGATCTCCACACTCGCGAACTTCGGGCTGTTCTTCGGCGGCCGCGACGACGAGCGCAATCCGCTGCTCGCCATCGCGGTGATGATCGTGGCGCCGATCGCCGCGATGCTGATCCAGTTCGCGATCTCCCGCTCGCGCGAGTATGAAGCCGATCGCGGCGGCGCATTGCTCGCCGGCGATCCGCGTGCACTCGCCGACGCGTTGATGAAGATCGAGCATTACGTCAAGGGCGTTCCGCTCGAAACCGCCGACGCGCATCCGGCCACCGCGCAAATGATGATCGTCAACCCGTTGACCGGCGGCGGTCTCGCCGGCCTCTTCAGCACGCATCCGCCCGTCGAAGAGCGCGTGCGGCGGCTCTTCGCGATGGCGGCCTAAAGGCTTCGCGAGCTTGGAGGAAGCGCAACGCCAGGCGGCGCAAGTCGTGCGCCGCGTTCTCGACGGCGCGACGCTTCCGGCCGCGCTCGCTGCCGTCGCGCCCGAGGAAGCGGCCGATGTCGGCCGTCGCCGCTCGCTCGTGCAGGAGCTCGCGTACGGGACGCTGCGTCATTGGGGCACGCTCGACGCGTTGACGAAACGCCTCGCGGCGAAGCCGTTCTCGGATCCCGTGCTCGCGACGCTTGTCGCGGTGGCGCTCTACCAGCTGTCGCATACGCGCGCCCCCGAGTTCGCCGTCGTCGATCGTGCGGTCGCAGCGGCGGCTTCGCTCGTGCGGCCGGCCGCGAAGTCGCTCGTCAACGCGCTGCTGCGCCGGTATCTGCGCGAGCGCGATACGCTCGAAGCGGCGGTGCGCGACGATCCCGTCGCGCGCTTCTCGTATCCACGCTGGTGGATCCAGCGCGTGCATCGCGAATATCCCGACGACTGGCAGGCGATTCTCGATGCCGGCAACGCGCGGCCGCCGCTTGCGTTGCGTGTCAATTCGCTTGTGACCACGCGTGAGCTCTATCTCGCCGACTGCGGGGATGCCGGTGTCGGCGCGCGCGCCGCGGGAGCTGCCGGCGTCATCGTCGAGCCTGCGAAGCCGGTGCAGCAACTGCCGGGCTATGCCGACGGTGCGTTCGCCGTCCAGGATCTCGGCGCGCAGTGCGCCGCGCCGCTGCTCGATCTCGCCGCCGGACAGCGCGTGCTCGATGCATGCGCGGCCCCGGGAGGCAAGACCGCGCACATCGCCGAGACGCACGGCATCGAGCTCGTCGCGCTCGACAACGACGAGTTGCGGATTGCGCGCGTGCGCGAAAACCTGGCGCGTCTTCGCGCGGCAGGACCCAACGTACGTGTAATGGTGGGCGATGCAGCCGCGCCCGCGCAGTGGTGGGATGGGCGCGCGTTCGATCGCATTCTCGCCGACGTCCCGTGCACCGCCTCCGGCATCGTGCGCCGGCACCCGGACGGCAAGTGGCTGCGCCGCGAATCGGACATCGCGGCATTCGCGCGCACGCAATGGCGCATACTCGATGCGCTGTGGAGCGTGCTCGCGCCCAACGGCCGGTTGCTCTACGTCACCTGCTCGGTATTCGGCGCCGAGAACGACGAGCAGATCGATGCGTTCGTCGCCCGCCACGGCGACGCGTTGCGCGAAACCCTCACCTTTCCCGCCGACGCCGTGCATCGCGGCGGGCAACTCTTGCCTTCGCCGCCGGGTGCGGGCCACAATCAGGACGGGTTCTTTTACGCGCGGCTTCGCAAGGTGTGATGCCGCGATCGCGGCGTCATTGCCCGAAGTCGCCGGGCGGCCGCGGCGAGTCCACTGCGCAAAGGGCCCGCGGCCTGCCGGCCGGCTTCCGGCGCCAAAGCCCCCTCCTCCCTGGTGCCCGGCATCGCCTTCGTTCGCTGCATCGATCCGCGTATTGGTGGCGGCATGGGTGCCCGCGCTGTCGCGGCACCCATCGTGCGCTTCGCGGTCGCGCTCGCATTCGCGCTCGCGGCGGCGATGCCGCTCGGCGCACGCGCCGACACGATCGCCGTCAAATCGGCGGAGATTCGCGCCGAGGAGGACGCCTACGTGCTCAATGCAGAGTTCGACGTTGCGATCAACTCGACGCTGGAGGAGGCGCTCCAGCGCGGCGTGCCGCTTTATTTCGTGCTCGAGTTCGAGCTCGTGCGGCCGCGCTGGTGGTGGGTCGACGAAAAGGTCGCGACGATGTCCACACAATACCGCGTGTCGTTCAACGCGCTCACGCGCCAGTATCGCCTGTCGAGCGGTCTGCTCGGTCAGACGCTCGACACGCTCGAGGAGGTCGAGCGGCTGCTCTCGCGCGTCACGTCGCGCCCGGTTGCGCGGCGCGAGCAGCTCACGAACGGCGCCACCTACGAGGCCGCCGTGAGGCTTCGCCTCGACGGCAATCAGTTGCCGAAGCCGTTCCAGGTGAACGCGCTCGCGTCGCGCGAGTGGTCGCTGTCGTCCGACTGGCACCGGTGGAGCTACACGCCGTGAAAGGCGTTCTGACCGCTCGCCGGCTGCGCTGGCTGCTGCTTGGCCTGGCCGGGCTCGGCGCGATTCTGCTTTTCTTGCTCGCCACTGCATCAGCGAACACGTCGCTGTTCGCGGGACGCTATGACTTGCTGCTCATCGTCAACGGTGCGATGGTCGTGCTGCTGATGCTGCTCGTCGGCTATCAGCTGCTGCGACTTCGACGCAATCTGCGCCGCGGCGTCTTCGGCTCGCGTCTCGCCGTGCGGCTCGTGCTGCTGTTCGCGCTGGTCGCGGGCGCTCCCGGCGCGCTCGTCTACGCCGTGTCGGTCCAGTTCCTCGGCAAGAGCATCGAAAGCTGGTTCGACGTGCGTGTGGACCGCGCGCTCGAAGGCGGGTTGAACCTCGGGCGGCGCACGCTCGATTACCTTCTGCAGGAGACGACCAATCGCGCGGTGCAGGTCGCGACGGCGTTGGCCGAGCCCGGCACCGCACCGATCGCCACGCGGCTTTCGCGCGCCGTCGAGCAGACCGGCTTGACGGAGGTGACGCTGTTCTCGACCGGAGGAGCGGTGATCGCGGTCGCCGGAACCGGCGCGGCGACGCCCGAACCGCCGTCGGCTGCCGCGATGCGGCGCGCGCGATTGCAGCAGACGAGCGCGGCGATCGAGCAGACACCCGAGGGCGCGCTCGCGCTGCGCGTGGTCGTGCCGGTCAACAGCGACGATCGACTCGAGCCGCTCAAGGTGCTGCAGGTCGTCGAGCCGGTGCCCAAAGCGCTCGCGCAGGACGCCGAGAAAGTGCAGTCGGGGTGGCGCGATTACCAGGAAATCTCGTTCTCGCGGCAGGCGCTCAAGCGGCTGTACTGGATGACGCTCACGTTGACGCTGCTGCTCGCGCTCACGTTCGCGCTCGGGCTCGCCGTCGTGCTGTCGGAGCGCTTCGCCGCGCCGCTCGGTCTTCTCGCCGAGGGCACGCGTGCGGTCGCGCAGGGCGATTTCACGCGGCGGCAGCCCGTGACGTCGCGTGACGAGCTCGGCGTGCTGACCGAATCGTTCAACACGATGACCGCTCAGCTTTCCGAAGCGCAGCTCAAGGCCGAGGAAAGCCGCCGCGCGATCGAGACAACACGCGCCTATCTCGAAAGCATCCTCGGCAATCTCTCGGCCGGCGTGCTCGCCTTCGACGAGCGCTACCGGCTGCGAACCGCGAACGCGAGCGCCGCGGTGATCCTGCAGCAGCCGCTCGCCGAGCTGACGGGCACGCCGCTCGCCGAATGGGCGCGCCGGCTGCCGGCGCTCTCGTCGTTCGCGGAGCTCGTTGCCGAGGCGTTTCGCGCGAGCCGCGACGGGCAATGGCAGAAGCAGGCCGAGCTCGCCGTCGCGAACATGACGCGCGTGCTGCTGTTGCGCGGGTCGCGGCTGCCGGGCACGCCGGTTGCCGGCTACGTTGTCGTGTTCGACGATGTGACCGACCTCGCGCAGGCGCAGCGCGACGCCGCGTGGGCCGAAGTCGCGCGCAGGCTCGCGCACGAGATCAAGAACCCGCTCACGCCGATCCAGTTATCCGCCGAGCGGCTCGAGCTGAAGCTCACTGGCAAGCTCGACGCGGCCGACCAGGACGCGCTCAAACGCGGCACGCAGACGATCATCGCGCAAGTGGGCGCAATGAAGCACATGGTCGACGATTTCGCCGTCTACGCGCGCCAGCCGCGGCCGGGCCGGATGCAGCCGGTCGATTTGGCAAGCCTCTTGCTCGATGTGCTCGCGTTATACGACAATCTGCGGTCGCACATCGCGCTCCAGCTGCCGCCCTCGCCGCTTGTGGTCCACGGCGAGCCGACCCGCCTCCGCCAGGTGTTCCACAACCTCCTCCAGAACTCGATCGACGCGCAAGCCGACAGCGACAACCCGCGCTTCGAGATATCGCTCGAGTCGCGCAGCGGCGGTGAGGCCGCGGAGGCGGTGCTCACGTTCGCCGACGCCGGGCCCGGCTTCGCGGCCGACGTCGTCCAGCGGGCGTTCGAGCCGTACGTGACGACGAAGCCGAAAGGCACCGGGCTGGGTCTCGCCATCGTCAAGAAGATCGTCGACGAACACGGCGGGCGCGTCGAGCTCGGCGCGCGCGAGCCGCACGGCGCCCGTGTGTCGCTCGTGTTCCCGTTGCCGGCGCAATCTTAGGCCACGATGAGCGTGATTCCGGCCGCCGCCAAGGACATTCTGATCGTCGACGACGAGGTCGGCATCCGCGAGCTGCTGTCCGAAATCCTGCAGGACGAAGGCTACCGCGTGTGGCTCGCCGAGAACGCGACCGAAGCGCGCGCGTATCGGCAGCGGCAGCAGCCCGCGCTCGTGCTGCTCGACATCTGGATGCCGGACACCGACGGCGTGACGCTGCTGCGCGAATGGGCCGCCGCCGGACAATTGACGATGCCGGTGGTCATGATGTCAGGCCACGGCACGATCGAGACGGCCGTCGAGGCGACGAAGATCGGCGCGTTCGACTTCCTCGAGAAGCCGGTCGGATTGCAAAAGCTCCTCGGCACCGTCGCGCGCGCATTGAAGACCGCGCAGGCGAAGGAGCCGCGCCGCGTTTCGCTCGCAGCGCTCGGCACCAGCGCTGCCGTGCGCGACGTCGAGCGCCAGCTCGAGCAGATGCTCGCCGCGCGCCGGCCGATTCTGCTGCTCGGCGAGCCCGGCGCGGGCCACGACATCGCGGCGCGCGCGCTGCAAGCCGCCGACGCGGCGTGGGTCGCGTTGCCGAACGGCGCGCGGCTCGCGGCCAACCCGCTCGCGCCACTCGACGAAGCGCGCGATGGCACGCTTTACTGCGCCGAGATCGGCCATTACGGCAAGACCGAGCAGAGAGGCCTCGCTTTCCTGCTCGGCAAGCTCGAGCGGGCGAACGTCACACTCGTGTGCACGAGCGCGGAGCCGCTCGGCAACCTCGCCGCCGAAGGCCGCTTCGATGCGTCGCTGCTCTCCGCGCTTTCGATCGGCGCGGTCATGCTGCCGCCGCTGCGGGCGCGACGCGAGGACATTCCGGCGCTGATCGAGCGCTACTGGGGCGAAGTGAACGCGACGCAGCAGGGCGCACAGCAGCCGGTATCGCGGTCGATCGCCTCGCTCACGCCGGCGGCGATGTCCACGCTCGCGGGCGCCTACTGGCCCGGCAACCTCGACCATCTGCAAAGCGTGGTCGCGAACCTCGCGCTCACCGGCGGCGCCGGCGACGTGACGCCCGATCACGTCAAGCGCCTGCTCGGCGAAGCGGTGGCGGCGCACCACGCGGTGTCGCCGGAGATCACCGCGCGCTTTTTCGAGTTGCCGCTGCGCGAGGCGCGCGAGGCATTCGAGCGCATCTACTTCGAGCAGCTGCTCGGCCGCGAGCAATCCAACATGAGCCGCGTCGCCGAGCGCGCCGGCCTCGAGCGCACGCATCTGTACCGCAAGCTGAAACAGCTGAACATCCGATTCGCGCGCCGCGGCGAGGACGCCGGCAATGGCGGAGCGGCCGACGGCAACGCCAGCGGCGTCTGACGTCGCCTCCGGCGAGCCGATGAACCGGCGCGCGCGCGGGTCGCGGCTTGCTCCGCTCGTCATCGGCGCGCTCGGCGTCGTGTTCGGCGACATCGGCACGTCGCCGCTGTACACGATGCGCGTCGTGTTCACCGGCGAGCACAAGCTGCCGCTCACGCACGACACGGTGCTCGGCCTGTTGTCGATCGTGTTCTGGGCGCTGATGGTCGTCGTCACGCTGAAGTACGTGACGCTGATCATGCGCGCGGACAATCGCGGCGAGGGCGGCATCCTCGCATTGACCGCGCTCGTTGCGCGCGGCGTCGAGCATCAGACGCGACGGCGTTGGTGGCTCGTCGGCTTCGGTATCTTCGGCGCCGCGATGTTTTACGGCGACGGCATGATCACGCCGGCGATCTCGGTGCTCGGCGCCGTCGAGGGGCTCGAGGTGATGGCGCCGGCGATGCGCTCGTTCGTCGTGCCGGTATCGCTCGTGATATTGCTCGGATTGTTCGCGATCCAGAAGCACGGCACGGCTTCGGTCGGCATGTTCTTCGGCCCGATCACGCTGCTGTGGTTCATCGTGATCGCCGCGCTCGGCGTGGTGCAGATCGTGGCGAGGCCGGAGGTGCTGCTCGCGCTGTCGCCCCTGTACGCGGTGAAGTTCGTCCTCGCCAACCCGGTCGCGACGTTCCTCGCGCTGGGCGCTGTCGTGCTCGCGGTGACGGGGACCGAAGCGTTGTACGCCGACATGGGGCATTTCGGGGCGTTCCCGATCCGCCTCGCGTGGCTCACGATCGTGCTGCCCGCGCTCACGCTGAATTACTTCGGGCAGGGCGCGCTGCTGCTCACCGACCCGGCGGCGATCAAGAATCCGTTCTACCTGCTTGCGCCGGACTGGGCGCTGCTCCCGCTGCTGATCCTCGCGACGCTTGCGGCGATCATCGCGTCGCAGGCGGTCATCTCCGGCGCCTTTTCGCTCACGCGCGCCGCGATCCAGATGGGCTATGCGCCCAGGCTCAAGATCCTGCACACGTCCGAGCGCGAGATCGGGCAGATCTACGTGCCGTTCATCAACTGGACGCTGCTGATCGCGGTGATGCTGCTGGTGCTGACGTTCAGGAGCTCGGACAATCTCGCCGCCGCGTACGGAATCGCGGTGACGCTCGCGATGCTGATCGACTCGGTGCTGATCTACGTCGTCATGCGGCGGATCTGGCGCTGGAGGCGGCCGATCGCGGCGGCGATCGCGCTGCCGCTGCTCGCGATCGATCTCGCGTTCCTCGCATCGAACTCGCTGAAGATTCCCGAAGGGGGCTGGTTCCCGCTGGTCACGGGCGCCGTCGTGTTCACGCTGCTCACGACGTGGAAGCGCGGCCGCATGGTCCTGATGGAGCGCCTCGCCGACGACACGATGCCGCTCGACGTCTTCATCGAGAGCATCGCCGCGAGCCCGCCGCCGCGTGTGCCGGGCACCGCGGTGTTCCTCACGTCGACCGGAAACCGCGCACCCCACGCGATGCTGCACAACCTGAAGCACAACAAGGTGCTGCACGAGCGCGTGGTCGTGCTGACCGTGCATACGCGCGACATTCCGCGCGTCGATCCGAAGGAGCGCGTCGAGATCCACGATCTGCCGAGGGCGTTCTGGACGATCGACGCGTACTACGGCTTCACCGAGGACCCCGATGTTCCGTCGCTGCTCGACGCGTGCGGCCGCCGCGGCTTCGAGTTCGACATGATGGACACGTCGTTCTTCGTGTCGCGCGAGACGCTGATCGCGTCGGTGGCGCCGGGGATGGCGCTGTGGCGCGAGCGGCTGTTCGTGTCGATGTCGCGCAATGCGGTCAAGGCGACCGATTTCTTCCGCGTGCCGACGAACCGCGTCGTGGAGCTAGGAACCCAGGTAGAGCTGTAGCGGCGAGCGCCAAATGAAAACGCCGGCCCGAAAGCCGGCGTTTTCATGGCCGCGGGTGACGCTTACCCGGCGTTCATCTGCACTTTCATCGACTTCAGCGCCTTGTTCTCGATCTGGCGGATCCGCTCGGCGGAAACGCCGTACTCGTTCGCAAGCTGCTGCAGCGTCGCCGGGTTCTCCTCGGCGAGCCAGCGCGCCTCGATGATCCGACGGCTGCGCGGGTCGAGCTTGGCGAGCGCCGTCTGAAGGCCGGTGCTGCGGTTCGCCGCGGTCTGCGCGCGCTCGAAGATCTGCGCGGGCTCGTCCTCGGCGTCGGTCAGATACCAGATCGGCGTGACCACTTCGCCTTCGTCGCCCGGCTGCGGCTCGAGCGCGACGTCCTGGCCGGTCAACCGCGTCTCCATCTCGCGCACTTCCTCGGGCTTCACGCCGAGCGCGCGCGCGATCTCGGCGGCTTCGCCGGTCGTCAGCGCCGATGTGCTCTTCTTCATGCTGCGCAGGTTGAAGAACAGTTTGCGCTGCGCCTTGGTCGTGGCAATCTTCACCAGGCGCCAGTTGCGCAGGATGTACTCGTGGATCTCCGCCTTGATCCAGTGCAGCGCGAACGACACGAGCCGCACGCCGCGCTCGGGATCGAAGCGGCGAACCGCCTTCATCAGTCCGACATTGCCTTCCTGGATCAGGTCCGCCTGGGGCAGGCCATAGCCGAGATAGTTGCGACTGACGGCCACGACGAGCCGCAGGTGCGACAGCACCAGCTGGCGGGCGGCATCGAGATCGTTTTCGTTTTGCAGCCGACGCCCGAGCGCAACCTCCTGCTCGGCCGTGAGCAGCGGAAACCGGTTCACCGCCTGGATATAGTGGTCCAGACTCCCCAGCGACGCAGGTGTCGGGAACGCCAGTGCGGTACTCGTCATCGTGGGATCTCCAGTTGGGCGCCGGATTGGTTGGAAGGGCGAGGGACTCCGGCGCATTTTAGCAGTCGGCCAATAAGAATGCTAAAGCAGCGAATAGTTCCCGACTAATTTAGTGGGTTATCCATCGCTCTGAGTTTGGGCCCCGCGGCCGCACCCGAGTTCAACGGCCGGCTCGATGTGGGCGCCCGCTATCGCGCCGGGGCACGCTCAGCCGACCAGTGCATCCACGAATTCGGCCGCGACGAACGGCTTCAGGTCGTCGACGCCCTCGCCTACGCCGATGAAGCGCAGCGGGATCGGCCGCTGTTTGGCGATCGCCGCGACCACCCCACCTTTGGCACTGCCATCGAGCTTGGTCAGCACGAGTCCCGTCAGCGAGAGCGCGTCGTCGAACGCCGCGACCTGCGCGAGCGCGTTCTGGCCGGTGTTGGCGTCGAGCACGAGCAGCGTTTCGTGCGGCGCCGTCGGGTCGGCCTTCTGAATCACGCGACGGACCTTGCGGATCTCGTCCATCAGATTGAGCTGCGTCGGCAGCCGGCCTGCGGTATCGGCGAGCACGACGTCGACGCCCCGTGCGCGCGCTGCGCCGATCGCGTCGAACACGACGGCCGCCGGGTCCCCGCCGTGCTGGGCGATGACCGCGACGTTGTTGCGCTCGCCCCAGACAGCGAGCTGCTCGCGCGCCGCGGCGCGGAACGTGTCGCCGGCGGCGAGCAGCACGGAATGGCCCTGCTGCTGGAGTAATTTAGCCAGCTTACCGATCGAGGTCGTCTTGCCGGCCCCGTTGACGCCGGCGAGCATGATCACGAACGGGCGCGCGCTGCCGATGACGAGCGGCCTTTCGAGCGGCGCGAGCAGCTCGACCAGGCTTTCCTTGAGCATCGCCTTCGGATCGCCCTCGGCGCCCGCGCGCTTCCACCGCGCGCGCAGGCTATCGAGCAGGTGTTGCGTCGCAGGCACGCCGACGTCGGCGCCGATAAGCGCGGTTTCCAGCGCTTCGAGCGTGTCGTCGTCGAGCTTATGGCGCGCGAAAATGCCCGTGAGCGTGCCGGTGAGCCGGTCGCGCGAGCGGCCAAGGCCATCCTTCAGCCGCTCGCTCCAGGGCTTCTTCTCCTCTTCGGGGGACTTGCGCTTGAACAGGTCGAACATCGGAAAGCTGCAAAACGTCGCGGTGGCGCGAGCGCGCGCAAAACGGTAATTTTACGCGCGCGCCGGTTGCAGCCGTGGCGCCTAACGTTCATTACTCCCGTGCCATCCGCCCTCGCCGGTCGCGTGCGCATCATCGGCGGCGTCCATCGCGGGCGCGTGATTCGCTTTCCCGGCGTCGAGGGCCTGCGCCCGACGCCTGATCGCGTGCGCGAGACGCTTTTCAATTGGCTCGGACAGGATTTGACCGGCAAGCGCTGTCTCGATCTGTTCGCCGGCAGCGGAGCGTTGACGTTGGAGGCCGCTTCCCGCAGCGCGATTCTCGCCGTCGCAATCGAGCGCAATCGCGCGCTCGCCGAGTCGATCCGCGCGAACGCGCAGACGATCGGAGCGGGCGCCGTCGAAGTGCACGCCGCGCCCGCTCGCGCATGGCTTTCGCGCGAGACGCGAGCGTACGATGTGGTCTTCCTCGATCCCCCGTTTCGCGACGACCCGTGGCCGTGGCTTCTGCCCGCGTGCGAAGCGAAGCTCGCCGACGGCGGGGTTATCTACGCGGAGGCGGCGCGCGAGATCGCGCCGACCGCGGGCCTCGCGCCCTGGCGCCACGACAAGGCGGGGCAGGTGCATTATCATCTGTTCCGGAAAGTAGGGTCAGACGCTGCTTTCGGAGGCGAGCGACCGACGGCGGGAGCAGCTGGCCGGGAAAAGAAATAGGGTCAGATACTATTTTCGGCCGGCTGCTGCTCCGCGTCGGCTGTCCGCCCCGAAAATAGTGTCTGACCCTATTTCTTTTCCGATGCTGAAGATCGTCTATCCCGGTACGTTCGACCCGTTCACGCGCGGGCACGAAGATCTTGCCCGCCGCGCGGCGAGGCTCTTCGACCGCGTCGTCATCGGGATCGCCGACAGCGAGGCGAAGCGGCCGTTCTTCACGACGGCCGAACGCGTGGCGATGGCGCGCGAGGTCGTCGCGCCGATCGGAAACGTCGAGGTCTTGGCGTTCTCGGCGCTGCTGATGGATTTCGTGCACCAGCAGCAGGCCCGGATCATCCTGCGCGGACTGCGCGCGGTGTCGGATTTCGAATACGAGTTCCAGATGGCGGGAATGAACCGCAACCTGCATCCCGAGGTCGAAACGCTGTTCCTCACGCCCTCCGAGCAGTACATGTTCGTCTCGGCGACGATCGTCCGCGAGATCGCGAAGTTCGGCGGCGACGTCTCGCAGTTCGTGCACCCGCATGTGCACGAGAAGCTGCGCGAGAAGTTCGCCGCCCGCACACGCTAGCCATGGCGCTCATCATCACCGACGAATGCATCAACTGCGATGTCTGCGAGCCCGAGTGCCCGAATGGCGCGATCTCGCAGGGCGTCGAGATCTACGTGATCGACGCCGACAAGTGCACCGAGTGCGTCGGCCACTTCGACAAGCCGCAGTGCGTAGAGGTCTGCCCGGTCAACTGCATTCCGGTGAACCCCGATCGGATCGAGACCCGAGAACAGCTTCAGCGCAAGTACGAAGCGCTGATGACGGCGAAGGCGACGACCTAGCGGTTACGCGTTCGCCGCGAGCGGCAGGCCGTCGGGCTGCTCGACGACCGACTACGGCCTTGAGCCAGCTCTCGAGATCGCGGTTCGCGATCTGGTAGACGTGCTTCACGCGAGAGGCGACCGTTTCGAAGAAGCGTTTCATCAGGGCGAACTTCGCCTTGCTCACCATGTTCCACAGCGTGTTGAAGTGCTGGTTGTACGCGCGCTCGAGACGGTCGATCTCCTTCTGGTACTTCAGCATCGAGAACGGCGGCGGCGAGAAGCGCTCGAGTCCCTGCTCCTTCGCGAAGCGCGTGTACATCGCCTGCATCATCTCGTGGATCTCGCCGCACTTCACCGCCGCCTGCTCGAAGTCGCCGCGGATCGTCGTGAAGAAATCGTTCATCGCGCCGCGCACGCCCCTGGTGAACTTGCGCTCCTCGATCGTGCGCCGTGTGCGCCCGGCGTTCTGGCGCAGTGCCTCGAGCCCGATCACGTCGAAGAGCTCGTTCGTGTGGTTCGTGAACACGTTGCGCAGCGCCGTGTAGCGCGTGAGGCCGCGCTCGAACAGCTCCTTCTCGCTTCGCACGCGCTCCATCATGTGCTCGACGACGTCCTGATTCTTGCCGCGCAGCGCACGCAGCTCGGCGAGCTGGTCCGCGAAGCCATCGCGACGCGCGTTCAAAAGCGAGTTCACGCCGGCTACAAGCGCCTTCACCTCGGCTTGCGTCGCCGCGCCGACGATGTCGCGCTTCGACGGGATCAGCCTTCGCGACAGCGCGTCCTCGAGCGCCGGCAAGCGGCTCTTCGCGAGAAGCGCATCGTCGCCGTTGACCTTGGCGAGCAGCGCCTTTTGCGCCGAGGCCGCGTAGACCTGGTGCACCGGCACGCCGAGTATCCCCGCGGTGCTTCTGCACTGGCGCGCGATTTCGGCGTCGACTTCGGCGGCGCTCTTGAGCTCGTCCCACAGGCCGTCGATCTTGTTCAGGATCACGATGCGGCCCGCTTTCTGCGCCGGGTCGTCGCCGGCGAGATGCTGCGTCCACACGTCGAGATCCGTCTTGGTGACGCCCGCGTCGGCGGCAAGGATGAACAGCACCGCGTGCGCGTTCGGCAGCAGCGACAGCGTGAGCTCCGGCTCCGTGCCGATCGCGTTCAGTCCCGGCGTATCGAGGATGACGAGGCCCTGCTGCAGCAGCGGATGCGGGAAATTGATCACCGCATGACGCCAGCACGGGATGTCGACGGCACCCTCGTCGGCGGCTTCGAGAGAGGCCATCACATCGTCGTCGTCGTAGAGGGCGTATTTGCGCGCAAGCGCGACTGGCACGCGCTTCACCTGCGACACGCGCGACAACGCTTCGCTCATCCGCTCCGCCGACGACAGGTCCAGCGGTAACGTCACCCACTCGTCGGCGTAGTTCTTGAACTCACTCACCGTCGCGTCCTTCAACCGCGTCTCGATGGGAAGCAGCCGGATCGATGGCGGGCGCGTCGCGTCGTAGAGCAGCTCGGTCGGGCACATCGTCGTGCGCCCCGCCGAGGACGGCAACAGCCGTGCGCCGAAATCCGCGAAGAAGATGGCGTTGATCAGCTCCGACTTGCCGCGTGAGAACTCGGCGACGAATGCGACGACCAGCTTGTCCTGGTGCAGCCGCTCGAGCAGGTGCTGGACCTTGAGATCGATCTGCGCGTCGGCGAGGTCCTGCTCGCCGAGCCACTGGTGCAGCGACGAGATCGCCGTCGACAGGCGGCGCCGCCAGTCGCTGTACGCCTCGAATCGTGCCGCCAGCTCGCGCGAATGGGCCATCGGGCTTTTGTTGGTTTGGGGCGCTTGGGCGTCTTGGTTCTCGGGCCCGGAGCGGCAATCTAGCATGCGGGTGAAGCAGGAGGCGTGCCCGTCGCCGTCACGGCGTGCGCTTACTCGGGGGGACGGCTGTCATCACGCCGGATGGCGGACGCGCCGGTCCACGTTGTGACGCGCAGCGTCACTACCGCTGGCAGCGCGGGCAATAGGTCGTCGCACGCCCGCCGAGCCGGATCGAGCGGATCGGCGTTCGGCATACGCGGCACGGTTCGCCTTCGCGGCCGTAGACGAAATACGCGTCCTGGAAGTTGCCGGGCTCTCCGTTTCCGTTCACGTAATCGCGCAGCGTCGAGCCACCCTTCGAGATCGCCTCGGACAGCGTTGCGCGCGCGGCATCGACGAGCCGCGCGAGCCGCCGCTTCGATACGCGTCGTGCCGGCGTCGTCGGCCGGATGCCGGCTCGGAACAACGATTCGTTCGCATAGATGTTGCCGACGCCGACGACCAGCCCGTTGTCCATCAAGGCAAGCTTGATCGCCGAGCTGCGCCGGCGCGTCTCGCGGTACAGATAGTGCGCATCGAACGCGGCGTCGAACGGCTCGGGGCCGAGCACGGCGAGCAGCGGATGGCGGTCAGCGGGTGCCGGCAGCCACAGCATCGCGCCGAAGCGGCGCGGATCGTGGTAGCGCAGCGTCGCGCCGGAGTCGAGCACGACGTCGATATGATCGTGCGGCCGGCGGGGCGGCGGCGGCTCGGTATAGACGCGCAGACTCCCGGTCATGCCAAAATGCAGCAGCAGCGTGTCGGTGCCGAGCCGGAACAGCAAGTACTTGCTCCTGCGATCGAGCGCGTCGACCGTTCGTCCGGCGATCCGTTTTGCGAGGCTCGCGGGAACCGGCCAGCGCAGACGCCGGTCGTATACCTTCAGCGTCGCGATCCGGCGGCCGATCACGTGTGGCGCGACGCCACGGCGCGTCGTTTCGACTTCGGGAAGTTCAGGCATTGGCGGTGCAAAGGGCCACGCGCTCGCACGGCGTGTTTGGTGCGCCGCCAAATATATCCTAAGATCGTTCCTCTGCCGTAGCGGCAGCCGCGCGACGTGCAATCGCCGCTTTCGCAGGACGCCATCAGATGCCCGCTCCACGATACTCGCTCACCATCATTGCTTTTGCCGTCACGGCGTGCTGGGTGCCACTCGCTGCGATCGCCCAATCCGCCGACGAAAAGCCGCTGCCGCCGCGCGCGGGTGCACTGACCGCCGACATCATGTATCGCGTGCTGATCGGCGACATCGCGTTGCAGCGAGGCGAGCCCGCGGTCGCCGCGCGCGCCTATCTCGAGGCTGCTCGCGACGCGCGAGATCCGTCGCTCGCGCGCCGGGCAACCGAGATCGCGCTGGCGGCGCGCCAGCGCGCGTACGCGCTCGAAGCAGCGAAGCTGTGGAGCGAGCTCGACCCGGACGCCGAGCGGCCGAAGCAGCTCATATCGGCGCTTGCAAGCGGAACCTCCGGCAAGCTGTTCGAATCGCCGGCCGAATCGGCGGATCTGCAGGCGGCGATCGAGCGCGCGCTCACGCAGGCCGCTGCGACACCGGGCGCGCTCGGCGAGGCGTTCCTGCAGTTGCCGCGATTGCTTGCGCAGCAGGCGGATCGCAAGCAGGCCTACAAGGTGATCCAGCAGCTCGCCGAGCCTTATCCGAAGCTTGCCGAAGCGCAGTTCGCGATCGCACTCGCCGCGTTCAACGCCGGCGCGATGGACAAGCCCGCGGTCGACGCCTCGCGTGAGGCCGTCGAGCGCGCGCTCGCGTTGCGACCCGGCTGGGAACGCGCGGTGCTGCTGAAGTCCGAGATCCTCGCGCGTCAGTCGCCGGCCGATGCGATCGCGTACCTCGAGGCATTTCACAAGGCGGAGCCGGCTTCGCGTCCGGCCGCCGGCGCGCTCGCGCAGCTCTACGTCGAGCAGAAGCGGTTCGCCGAGGCTCGCGCCGTGTTCAAGACGCTGCGCGAGGCTGATCCCGACGACCGCGACGTGCAGTTCGGCCTTGCGGTGATCGCGATGCAGATGCAGGACTGGCCGACCGCCGAGCTCGAATTCCAGGCGCTTCACGACGCGGACTACGGCGAAGGCGGCGTGGTCGACCTCTACCTCGCGCAGATCGCCGAGGAAACAGGCAAGCTCGACCTCGCGATCGAGCGCTACAAGGCGGTGCCGGCCGGCGATCGCGGCTGGATCGCGCAACTGCGCGTCGCAAGCGTGCTCGCGAAGCAGGGCAAGCTCGCCGCCGCGCGTACGTGGCTCGCCGATCTTCCCGCGGTCACGATTGAACAGCGCATCCAGGTGCGGCAAGCCGAATCGCAGCTGTTGCGCGATGCCGGCGATCATGCGGGAGCCTATGCGGTGCTGGACAAGGCGCTCGCCGAGCACCCGGACGATCCCGATCTGCTCTACGACATCGCGATGGTCGCCGAAAAGCTCGATCGTCTCGACGTCGTCGAGGCGAGGCTCGGTCGGCTCATCACACTCAAGCCGGACAACGCGCAGGCGCTCAATGCACTCGGCTACACGCTCGTCGATCGCACCCAGCGTGCGGCCGAGGGACTCGCGCTGATCGAGAAGGCGCACAAGCTGCAGCCGGCCGACCCGTTCATTCTCGACAGCATGGGTTGGGCGCATTACCGGCTTGGCCAGCTCGACGAGGCCGAACGCTATCTGCGCCAGGCGATGAGCGAGCGTCCGGACGCCGAGATCGCCGCGCACCTCGGCGAAGTGCTGTGGAAGAAGGGCGAGATCGAACGCGCGCGCGAAGTGTGGCAGTCGCAGCTGAAATCGACGCCGGACAGCGCGGTGCTGCGCGAGACGATGCGCAGGCTTGCGCAATAGCACTGCGCGGCTTGCCGCCGTGCGGCGCTTGATCGCCTTCATCGTCGCCGCGCTCGTCGTCGCGGGCTGCGCGAGCGTTCCGCCGTCGCAACTGCCTGCTGCATCGGCGGTGCTGCCGGATACGCCGTTCGCGCTTGACGGCCGGTTGTCGGCGCGCCGCGAGCGCGACGGCGTCGCCGCCAATTTCACCTGGACCCACGCGCCGCCGCGCGACACGCTGACCGTTTCGACGCCGCTCGGGCAGGTGCTCGCCGAGCTTCGCGGCGATGCGTCGGCGCGGCGCGTGACGATGACGCGCGCCGACGGCACGAGCGAGGAAGCGTCGGGTTGGACGACGCTGACCGAGCGCGCGCTCGGCTTCGCGTTGCCGGTCGAGGGGCTATCTGCGTGGGCGCGCGGCGGTGCGCACGAAGGCTCGCCGTACACGCGCGAGACCGATGCCGCGGGGCGCACGTCCGTGCTGCGCCAGGATGGCTGGGAGATCGTCTACGACTACGGCGACGACGCCTCGCGCGAGCCGAAGCGCATGCGGCTCGCCTACCCGGGACTCGAGGTGCGCATCGTCGCCGATCGCTGGCGCGAGCCGTAGCATGCGCACGCTGAGTGTTCCCGCGCCGGCGAAGCTCAATCTGTTCCTGCATGTGACCGGCCGTCGCGCCGATGGCTACCATTTGCTCGAATCGTTGATGGTCGCGCTCGACTTCGGCGACACGGTTTCGCTCGTGTGTCGCGACGACGGCGCCATCGTGCGCACTCGCGATATCGAAGGCGTCGCCGCAGCCGACGATCTCGCGATGCGTGCAGCGCACGCGCTCAAGCAGCAGAGCGCATGCGCGGCGGGTGTTGAAATCGCGATCGACAAGCGGATACCGCAAGGCGGCGGGCTCGGCGGCGGCAGCTCGGACGCCGCGTCGGTGCTGATCGCGCTCAATGCGCTGTGGGGACTTCACCTTCCGCGCGCAACGCTCGCTCGCGTCGGCGCCGCGCTTGGCGCCGACATTGCGTTTTTTCTCGGCGACGGCCCGGCGCTCGCGCACGGCATCGGCGAGCGGCTGACGCCGATGTCGCAGCCTCCGATCTGGATTGCGCTGATCGTGCCGCCCGTGCACGTGCCGACCGCAGCGATTTTCTCGGCGCGCGAATTGACACGCGACACGCCCTCGGCGAAAATAAATGTCTTTTCCGAGAGTTATGGCCGCAACGATCTCGAGACGATCGCCGCGGCGCGTTACCCGGATGTCGCCGAAGCGCTCGCGCGGCTCGCTGCGCGGTCGAACGCGGCGCGGATGACAGGGTCGGGGGCCTGCGTGTTCGCACCGTTCACCGCCGAAGCGGATGCCCGCGCTGCGTGCGCCGATGTGCCTGCGCGCATGCGCGGCATCGTTGCTCGCACGCTCGCACGCCATCCGCTCGCAACGCTCACATGAGGCTCGGCAGGGTTCCGGCGGCGCTGCGGTCCCGCAGCCAAACGCTTCACTCCGCTGGGGAGTCGCCAAGTTGGTTAAGGCACCGGATTTTGATTCCGGCATTCGAGGGTTCGAATCCTTCCTCCCCAGCCCTTCCTCGACGGTCGGGCCGCGCGAATAGCCGCGGCCTGCCCGGCGCGTGCTAGGAACCCGCCATGGCCTTCGAGCGGATGAGAATTTTCACCGGCAACGGCAATGCGAAGCTCGCCGAGGCCGTCTGCCGCCATCTGAACATCAGCCTCGGCCGCGCGGTCGTCGGCCGCTTCTCGGACGGCGAAGTGATGGTCGAGCTGCTCGAGAACGTGCGCGGCCGCGATGTTTTCGTGCTGCAGTCGACCTGCCAGCCGACCAACGACAATCTGATGGAGATCATGGTGATGGCCGATGCGCTCAAGCGCGCGTCGGCCGCGCGAATCACCGCGTGCATTCCGTACTTCGGCTACGGGCGGCAGGATCGGCGGCCCCGATCGGCGCGCGTGCCGATCACCGCGAAGGTCGTCGCCGACATGCTGACGATCGTCGGCGTCCAGCGCGTCATGGTGATGGACCTTCACGCCGACCAGATCCAGGGCTTCTTCAACATCCCGGTCGACAACATCTACGCGACGCCGATTCTGCTCGGCGACCTGTGGAAGCAGAGCTACGACGATCTGCTCGTCGTATCGCCCGATGTCGGCGGCGTCGTGCGCGCACGCGCGATCGCGAAGCGTCTCGATTCCGAGCTCGCGATCATCGACAAGCGACGTCCGCGCGCGAACGTCGCCGAAGTGATGAACATCATCGGCGACGTCGCGGGCCGCACGTGCGTCATCATGGACGACATCGTCGACACCGCGAACACGCTGTGCAAGGCCGCCACGGCGCTGAAGGAGCACGGCGCGAAGAAGGTCGTCGCCTATTGCACGCACCCCGTGCTTTCCGGCGGCGCGGTCGCGCGGATCAGCGCATCCGACATGGACGAGATCGTCGTCACGGACACGATTCCGCTCACCGCCGAAGCCAAGGAATGCCCTCAGATCCGCCAGTTGTCGTGCGCGCAATTGCTCGCCGAGACGATGACGCGCGTGTCGAACGAGGAGTCGGTGAGCTCGCTTTTCACCGAGTAGCGGCGCCGCTTGCGCCGTCCGGTGTAAAAACGCTATAATTCAAAGCTTTCCGGCTCGCGCTCGACCCGCGCGCCCGGATGTCGCCAACCGCGGACGACCGGATGAGCTCCTCCGGAAGGCCGCAGACATCGGAGCAACGGCATGCAATTCGAATTCACCGCATTTCCCCGCGCGAGCGAAGGCCGCGGCGCGAGCCGGCGTCTTCGCCGCTCGGGCCGGGCGCCCGGTATCGTGTACGGCGGCGCCGCCGCGCCCACGCCGATCGAGCTCGACCACAACGCGCTCTTCCATGCGCTTCGCAACGAGGCGTTCCACGCATCGATCCTGACGATGAAGCTCGACGGCGGCGCGACCAAGGTGCTGCTGCGCGACGTGCAGCTCCATCCGTTCAAGAACGAGATCCTGCACGTCGACTTCCAGCGCGTCGACGAAAACAAGAAGATCCACATGAAGGTGCCGCTGCACTTCGTCAATGCGGACGTTTCGCCGGCGGTCAAGGAGTCGGGCGCCGTCGTGAGCCACGTCGCGAACGATCTCGACGTAACGTGCCTGCCGCGCGACTTGCCCGAGTTCATCGAGGTCGACTTGTCCGGGCTCGACGTGGGCAAGCCGATCCATGTGTCGGAGCTCAAGCTGCCGGCCGGCGTTTCGATCGTCACGCACGGCAAGCTCGATCCGGTTGTCGCGTCCGCGGTCGTACCGAAGGCGGCGATCGAGGCCGAGGAAGAGGCGGCGGCTGCTGCGGCTGCGACGGCCGAAGCGGCGGCGGCCGCGGCGGCGACGCCGACGGCCGCTGCGCCCGCAGGCGAAGCGAAGCCTCCGGAAAAGGAAAAGAAGGAAGGCGGCAAGGAAGACAAGAAGAAATAGGCCTGCGCTGCGACGAGACAAGGCCCGCCGACTTTCCCGCGGCGGGCCTTTTCGTTGCGCGATGCTGCAACGCCGACTCCAGATGAGCACGCCGATCCGACTCGTCGTCGGCCTGGGCAACCCGGGCCGCGAGCATGAAGCGACGCGGCACAACGCCGGCTTCTGGTTCGCCGACGCGCTCGCGGCGGAGCTTGGCGCGGCGTTCGCGAACGAATCGAAATTCTTCGGTCACGTCGCGCGCGCGGGCGACGTGCGGATAGTGAAGCCGATGACCTACATGAACGTGAGCGGGCGCTCGGTTGCCGCGATCACGCGATTTTTCAATGTTGCCTCAGACGAGATGCTCGTCGCGCATGACGAGCTCGATTTGAAGCCCGGCGAGGCGAAGCTCAAGTTCGGCGGCGGTCACGCCGGCCACAACGGCCTGCGCGATATCGTCGAGCAGCTCGGCACGTCCGACTTCTGGCGTCTTCGCATCGGCATCGGCCATCCGCGCGATTCCGACTTTGCGCAGCAGCCGGTCGTCGATTACGTGCTGCGGCCACCGCGCGGCGACGAGCGCGCCGGCATCATCGCTTCGATCGATCGCGCGCTCGAGGCATGGCCGTCGATCGCCGCGGGCGAATTCGAGCGTGCGATGACGGCGCTCCACACGAAGGAAAAAGGTCCGTCGCCATGAGCTTGCGCTGCGGCATCGTCGGTCTTCCGAACGTCGGCAAGTCGACGCTGTTCAACGCGTTGACGCGCGCAGGCATCGCGGCGGAAAACTATCCGTTCTGCACGATCGAGCCGAACATCGGCATCGTCGAGGTGCCCGATCCGCGGCTTGCCGCGCTCGCGGCGATCGCAAAGCCCGAGAAGGTCATTGCCGCGACCGTCGAGTTCGTCGACATCGCGGGCCTCGTCGCCGGCGCATCGAAAGGCGAGGGCCTCGGCAACCAGTTCCTCGCCAACATCCGCGAGACCGATGCGATCGCGCACGTCGTGCGCTGCTTCGAGGACGACAATGTCGTGCACGTGTCGGGAAAGATCGATCCGGTCTCGGACATCGAGACGATCAACACGGAACTCGCGCTTGCAGATCTCGCCGCGGTCGAGAAACAGCTCGCAAAGGTCGAGAAGGTTGCGCGCGCCGGCGGCGACAAGGAAGCACAGCGCATTTACGCCGTGCTGAAGAAAGTCGAGACGGCGCTCGACCAGGGACGTTCGGCGAGAACCGCGGAGCTCTATGCCGAGGAACGCGTGCTGCTGAAGCCGTTCTTCCTGCTGACGATGAAGCCGACGATGTACGTCGCAAACGTCGCCGAAAGGGGCTTCCACGACAATCCGCTGCTCGATGCGGTCCGCGCGCACGCGGCGAAGGAAGGCGCGCCGGTCGTTCCGGTCTGCGCTGCGCTCGAGGCGGAGATCGCCGACCTCGAAGGCGACGACAAGCTCGCGTTCCTCGCCGATCTCGGACTGGACGAGCCCGGTCTCGACCGCGTCATCCATGCCGGCTACAAGCTGCTCGGACTGCAGACGTATCTGACCGCCGGGCCGAAGGAAGTGCGCGCATGGACGATACCGGTCGGCGCGAGCGCGCCGCAGGCGGCGGGTGTCATCCATACCGACTTCGAGCGCGGGTTCATTCGCGCCGAGGTGATCGCCTACGCGGACTATATTGCGTGCAACGGCGAGCAGGGCGCGAAGGAAGCGGGCAAGATGCGCCTCGAAGGCAAGGATTACGTCGTGCGCGACGGCGACGTCGTGCATTTCCGCTTCAACGTCTGACGCACGATGGCGACGCTGCGCTTCACCAAGATGCACGGCTGCGGCAACGACTTCGTCGTGCTCGACGGCGTGCGTCAGCGTGTGCAGCTCACGCGCGAACAGATCCGCGCGCTCGCCGACCGCCGCTTCGGGGTCGGCTGCGATCAGGTGCTCGTCGTCGAGCGCGCGAGCCGGCCGGACGCCGATTTCCGCTACCGGATCTTCAACGCGGATGGCGGCGAGGTCGAGCAATGCGGCAACGGCGCGCGATGCTTCGTCAAGTTCGTTCGCGACCATGAACTCACCGACAAGCGGGCGGTCCGCGTCGAAACGGCGGGCGGCCTGATCGTCCCGGCGATCGAGCCCGACGGCGAAGTCACGGTCGACATGGGCGCACCGCGCTTCGAACCGCCCGCCGTCCCGTTCGTCGCCGAAGCAGCCACGATCGCCACGTCGCTCGATGTCGACGGCGAGCATGTCGACGTGAGCGTGCTGTCGATGGGCAATCCGCACGCCGTCCAGATCGTCGCCGACGTCGATCGCGCGCCGGTCGACACGCAGGGGCCGCGCATCGAGGGACACGCGCGCTTCCCCAATCGCGGCGTGCGCACGCGCGGGGGAACGCTGACGATCGCTTGGTCCGGCGATGACGCGCCGGTGCGAATGACCGGGCCTGCGGCGACGACGTTCGAAGGCGAGTGGCACGTGCCGCCGGCGTAATGCTCTGTGCTTGAGACGATGCCCGATACGACAACAACAGAAGATCACATCAGGATTTTGCGGATGGACGCCAGCGCGGTCGCCGGATACCTCAAGGACAACCCGCATTTCTTCGAGGAATACGCGGACCTGGTCGCCGAGATCTTCGTTCCGCATCCGCACGGCGGCCACGCGATTCCGATCGCCGAGCGGCAGATCATCGCCCTGCGAGAGAAGAACGCCGAGCTCGAGTCGCGGCTGCGTGAGTTGATCCGCTACGGTGCCGAGAACGACTCGATCAGCGAGAAGCTGCACCGCTCCACGCTCGCGCTGTTCGCCGCACCCGATCTCGAGACGACGCTCGCGGTGCTTTATCACAGCCTGAAGGAGGACTTCGCCGTTCCGCAGGTGGCGAGCCGGCTTTGGGGCCGCGTGCCCGAGCAGTCGTATCTGCCGGAGCTTGCCGCCACGAGCCACGAGCTTCGCGAGTACGCCGATCAGCTCGGCGCGCCGTATTGCGGGAGCTCGGCGCCGTTCGAAGCGCGCGACTGGTTCGATGCCGGAGAAGCGTGCCGCTCGTTTGCCTTCCTGCCGCTGCGCACTGCGCACACGTTCGGCATGCTCGGCCTCGCGAGCGAGGATCCCGAGCGTTACTACGTAGGCATGGGGACCATTTACCTTACGCGCCTCGCCGAGCTCGCGAGCGTGGCGACCGCGCGCTACCTGCCGCCGGCGTGAACACCCGGCGGCGCGCGAGTTCGCACGAACGAGCGCGCGGCGCTCCGCGGGAGCCGATCGAGCAGCCGATCTCGGCGGCGAACGCGGCTCTGGTCGGCGCGTTTGCCGAGCATCTCGCATTGCGCCCGCCGCACACGCGCGCGGCGTATGTTCGCGACGTGACCGCACTCGCACGGCTTTGCGGCGAAAGCCCGCTCGCCCGCCAAACCACGCCGGCGCTGCGCCGCCACCTGGCCGTGCTGCACGCAGGCGGGCTGTCCGGCCGCAGCCTCGCGCGGATGCTTTCGGCGTGGCGAGCGTTCTATCGGTTTCTGCTCGAGCGCGACCCGGCGAGCGCGCAAAGCCCTTGCACGGGATTACGCGCGCCGCGCGCGCCGCGGCGGTTGCCGTCCGCGCTGTCGCCCGACGAAGCGGTGCGGCTGGTCAAGATCGAGGGCGACGGCGCGCTCGTCACGCGCGATCGCGCGCTGTTCGAGCTCGCGTATTCGTCGGGGTTGCGCTTGGCCGAGCTCGCGGGACTCGACGTCGACCGCATCGATCTCACGTCGGGTGAGGTGCGCGTGTTCGGCAAAGGATCGAAGGAGCGCATCGTGCCTGTCGGTGCGGCCGCGTGCACGGCGATCGGCCGCTGGCTCGGCGAGCGTTCGACGATCGTCAGCGAAGGCGAGCGCGCGCTGTTCGTCGGCGCACGCGGCCGTCGCGTGAACCCGCGCGCGATTGAGCGGCGGCTCGCGGCGTGGGCGCTCGCGCAAGGGCTGTCGCGCCATGTCCACCCGCACATGCTGCGCCATTCGTTCGCGTCGCACGTGCTGCAATCATCGGGCGATCTGCGGGCCGTTCAGGAAATGCTCGGCCACGCGAGCATTGCGAGCACGCAGGTCTACACGCACCTCGATTTCCAAGCGCTCGCGAAGGTCTACGACCAGGCGCACCCGCGCGCGCGGCGCAAGCGCGCCCGCTGAACTCTCGCCCGGCGAAGCCGGAACTGTGGACGTCGGCACTGCATCCACTGCCGCGGCATCGGGTTTTTGTTTCAGTCAAAAAGCCATCTGATATCAGAGATCTGCGTCATAAGCGTGCGCCGCAGCATGCGGCCAGCTCATCTGCTGTCCAATACAACCCCATCCGACGAATGGCTCCCTTTTCCCGGGGTCGAGTCCTTGCAAACTATGCAAACGTCATGCACGCTTGCCATGCATTCGTCATACCCAATTGTCATATTTGCAGGCGCCGTCGAACGCGGGCGTTAGCGCTGCGATCGGCGGATTTGGCGAAATTTCCACCCGCGCGCTGTTGGGCAGACTCCGAAGTCCTTCGGAGGGCGGCGCGGCCGACCGGCACCCGCCGGCCGGCCCCGGGGACAAAGAGAGACAAGAGGTCGTCATGCCGCAATTGCTTGCCTGCGCGCGCACGCGCGCTTCGCGTTCCCGCCTCTACCGGCTCGCCGCGTTGGTGATGCTTGCGGCGGCCATCTTCGCGTTCGCGCAATCGGCAGATGCGGTGATGAAGGCCGCGGTCGGCCTTTATCGGCCGAGCATCAGCCGATTCATGCTCGATGGCAATTTCGACCACGTGTCCGATTACAAGCGGGTCTTCGGCGTTGTGGGGGACACCGGCCTGCTGTGCGACATCACGGGCTCCGGCGCGCGCTCGCCTGCGATCTTCCGAGGCGGGGCGTGGTACTTCGACCTCAACCGCGACGGGGTCGCCGACATGACGGTCTTTTTCGGCGCGCCGGGCGACAAGCCGTTGTGCGCCGACATGGACGGCGACGGCCGTGACGACATCGTGCTGTACCGCGGCGGCAACTGGTACGTCGCGCTTAATCCGGCGTGTCCGAGCCCGCAGACGAGTTGCGGCGTACCCGGCTCGGTCGCGTATGGCTTCGGAGCGCCCGGCGACACGCCGCTGCTCGCCGACGTCAACGGCGATGGCCAGCTCGACCTGATCGTCTATCGCGCCGGCGCCTGGTACGTCTCGACGACGCGCGGCCCTGCCGGCACAAATGCCTACGGGTTCGGCGGGCTGGCGGGCGATGAGCCCCTGGCATTTGATTACGACGGCGACGGGCTCGCCGACCTCGTTATTTTCCGCAACGGAAACTGGTACGTGTCGACCAACCGCGACGGCGTCGGTACGGCGGCGTTCGTGTTCGGCACGACGAACGACAAGCCGCTGTATTTCGGCCCCGGCGCCGTATCGAACGGCGTGATCGATCCGGCTCGCCTGCTCTATCAGGCGACGTTCGGACCAACGCCCGCCGAAATCGGCCGAGTGCAATCGATGGGCATCAACGCCTGGGTCGACGACCAGCTGAACGTTCAGCCGAAGACGAGCTTCCCGGTTCTGGCCGGCTATACCGGCGCGCCGCCGACCGCACCGGGCTGGTGGCCGCAGAGCCGCCCCAACGGCGGCAACGCGGCGCTGCCGTACTGCGCGGCGCCCAATTACTCGAACGTGCCGTGCCGCTGCGACAACGACAGCAATCCGTCGAGCACCAACCGATGCGATCGCGACAACTACTCGATCTACCAGACGCAGCGTACCTTCTGGCGCAACGCGCTCACCGCGCCCGACCAGCTTCGGCTGCGGGTGGCCTGGGCGCTTTCGCAGATCCTCGTCACGTCGGCTCAACAGGACTCGATCAATTATGCGAACCGCGATTACCAGCAGATCCTGCGCGACAACGCGTTCGGTCGCTTCGAGGACCTGCTGTTCGCGATCAGCGCCAATTCGTTCATGGGCAACTATCTGGACATGGCGAACAATCGCAAGGCGAGCCCGACAACGTCGCCAAACGAGAACTATGCCCGCGAGATCATGCAGCTGTTCTCGATCGGCCTCTTCGAGCTCAATCCCGACGGCTCGCTGATCCTTGACGCGACATTGCAGCCGATCCCGACCTATGACCAGGTGGAGATCACCGAGCTCGCGAAGGTGTTCACCGGCTGGACGTACTGGCCGCGCCCCGGCGTGTCGACCGTCACGTGGAACGCGCCGGTCAACTATACGAATAACATGGTCCCATGCGAGAGCACGGCGCTCAACGGCTGCGGCGGCACGACGAACTATCACGACATTACGACGAAGAACTTCCTCGGCTATTCGATGCCCGCCGGCGGACGTGCTGATCCCGAGCTGCGCACCGCGGTCGGGGTGCTCGCGAATCACCCGAACGTCGGGCCGTTCATCGGCAAGCAGCTGATCCAGCATCTGGTCACGAGCAATCCGTCGCCGGCGTACGTGAATCGCATCAGCCAGGTGTGGGCGAACGACGGCACCGGTGTTCGCGGCAACCTGAAGGCGGTCGTGCGCGCGATTCTGCTCGACCCCGAGGCGCGCGCACCGCGCAACCCGGTCTATTCGACGTTCGGCAAGCTCAAGGAGCCGGTGCTCCACGTGACGAACTTCCTGCGCTCGCTCGGCGCGGTATCCGACGGCGTCTACCTGATCAATGCGCGGGTGACGAACATGGGCGAGGATCCGTTCAACTCCCCGACAGTGTTCAACTTCTACCCGGCCGATTACGTGATTCCCGGAACGAGCCTTGCGGGTCCCCAGTTCGGCATCCTCGATGCGACCACGTATTTCTCGCGGGCGAATTTCGTCTACAGCATCCTGGGCATCGGGTCGACCAACGCCTGCACACCGGCGCCGTCGACGAATACGAACCTCGGCAGCTGCGCGGCCGATCCGACGGTCGCGAGCTCGGTCGGTACGAAGATCGACCTTTCGATCATGGCCGGCATGTTCAACAACGTGCCGCAACTGGTTGACTTCGCCGCCAACGCGCTGTTGTTCGAGCCGCTGCCGCCCGCGTGGCGAACGCTGATCATCAACGCCGTCAACGCGATCCCGGTGTCGAGCCCGGCGACGGCAGTCCAGATGTATGACCGCGCACGCATGGCCGTTTACCTGATTGCCATTTCACCCAAGTATCAAGCGGAGTACTGACATGAGCGCACCGACGATCTACACGCGCCGGCGTTTCCTCAGGGAGGCAGGCGCGCTTTCCGCCCTGTCGCTGGCATCGACGCTCGACTCGTTCGGCATCAGTGCGGCCAGCGCGCAAGGTGCGCCCGGATACAAGGCGCTCGTCTGCGTGTTCCTGTTCGGAGGCGCCGACAGCAACAACCTCGTCATTCCGTACACGAACTACGCGGCGTACAACGCGGTGCGCGACCCGTCGACCGGCATCAACATTGCGCAGGCGAGCCTGGTCCAGATCACGCCGGCAAACGCCGGGGGCGCGATCTACGGCCTGCATCCCGATATGGCGGACCTGCAACCCGTGTTCAACTCGGGCAAGATGGCGGTCCTTCTCAACGCGGGCCCGCTGCTTTATCCGACGACGCGCGCACAATACCTGGCGCGGACCGTGGCGCAACCCTCGCAGCTGTTCTCGCACAGCGACCAGCAGCAGCAGTACATGTCCGGCATCTCGTCGCCGAGCCTCGCGGGCATCACCGGATGGGGCGGGCGGCTCGCCGAGAAAATGGGGGGCCTCAACGCGCCCAACGCGACACCGCTCGCAATGTCGTTCTCCGGCTCGCAGACGTTCGGCAACGGCGCGGTATCCAAGATGCTGTCGATGCCGACCAGCGGTAACTTCGGCTTCACCGGCGATCCCGCCGGCGCGCCGAGCGCGGCGCAGGCTGCGCGAGCGGCCGCGCGCACGGCGATCTCCACGGCGCTCGATTCGAACCAGATGGTGCAGGCCGGGCAGGGCACGGCGATCAACGCAATCCGCTCGAGTGGACTCATCAACCCGATCATTCAGGCGGCCGCGCCGACCCCGATCCAGGACGCGTTCCGTGTCGGCTATGCGCCGCCGGGAGCGGTGCTCAACACGAGCATCGCGAACCAGCTGAAGGCCGTCGCGAAGATGATCAGCAACCGCGTCACGCTTGGACACTCGCGGCAGATCTTCTTCGTCTCGATTGGCGGGTGGGACACGCACACCGGGCAGCTTCTTGGCCAGCAGAACCTGCTGCGCTCAGTGGTGCCAGCGCTGCGCGCGTTCTACCAATCGACGGTGAACATGGGCATCGCCAACGAGGTGACGACGTTCACGATGTCGGACTTCTCGCGCACGTTCAGGCCGAACAGCGGCGGAACCGACCACGCGTGGGGCGGCCATCACTTCGTACTTGGCGGCAGCGTCGTCGGCAAAGACTTCTACGGCGGCTTCCCGGATCTCAAGCTCGGTGCGACGAGCGTGAACGACTCGGGCAGCCAGGGCCGCTGGATTCCGACGATCGCGCTTGACCAGTACGGTGCGACGCTCGCGAAGTGGTTCGGCGCGAGCCCCACCGACGTCGCGCAGATCTTTCCCAACGTCGGACGGTTCGCAACCTCCGACATCGGCTTCATGGCGTAACGCCCCCGTTACGCACCCTCCAGAGCGCGCCCTTGCGGCGCGCTCTTTTTATTGGGGATCAGCCTTCGACGAACGTCACGATGCCAGGCAAGAACGGCAAGTCGGTGATGCCGGGGTTTCCACCCGCCTGCGTAATGAGCGTGGTGAGCTGGCCGCGGTGATGCGTCGCGTGGTTGAATAGGTGCACGACGGCGACCCAGCGCGGCAACCGGCGCAACCGGCCGTCCGCAGCGGAACGGTACTCGAGTGTGCCCTCGAGCCAGTCCGGCGCGAGTTGCCCGGTCCAATCGAGAAGCCTCGTATCGGTGGCCTCGCGCTCGCGCGAAAGCGTCGGTAAGTCGGTGTACTGATCCGCGCCGTACGCAGGATCGCGAAACGGCTCGCCGGTGAAGCGCGCGAGCCACGCGCGATCGGCCCAGACAAGGTGACTCAACGTGCGCTGCATCGAGCCGAAGAACGCGCCGCGATCGCGTGTGCGCTCGGCTTCATCGAACGCGCCGACGACCGCGTACAGCCGCTCGTTCATCCAGCGGTTGTAGCGGGCGAGCAGCTGACAATAGGCCCGGTCGACCACCGCTTCACGCAGTCGCCGGGGACGCCGCGACCTCGAGCTCCTCGATTTCGATCGCCGCCGCGAGCTGCGCGAGCCGAGCGATGACGCCGTACGCGTAGAAGCGATTCGGCGGACAGCCCGCCGGCCCGCTGAGATCCGGGATGCAGGGCGACTCGAAAGCGAGCGGCACGAACTGCGCGCCCGGTGCGTTGAGGTTCTCGTCCTTGCCGCGCTCGGTGTGCACGCGATAGAAGCCGCCGATGACGAAGCGGTCGATCATGTAGATCACGGGCTCGGCGATCGCCTCGCCGATCGACTCGAACGTCGGCACGCCTTCCTGGATGATCACCGACGTGACGGTGAGCCCCTCTTTGATCACCGCCATCTTGTTGCGCTGCTTGCGGTTGAGGCCGATCACTTCGTTCGCATCGCGCACCGTCATGATCCCCATGCCGTAGGTTCCGGCGTCGGCCTTGACGATGACGAACGGCTTCTCGGTGATGCCGTATTGCGCGTACTTCTTCGCGATGCGCTCGAGCACGAGCTCGACATTCGATGCGAGGCATTCCTCGCCCGCGCGCTCGCGGAAGTCGATCTCGCCGCAGACGCCGAAAAACGGATCGATCAGCCAGCGATCGATGCCGGCGAGCTCCGCGAACGCCTTCGCGACCTGCTGGTATTTTTCGAAATGATGCGATTTTCTTCGGTTGTACCATCCGGCCGTAAGGGGCGGCGCGATCGGCTGATCGATGTCGCGCAGCACATCGGGCGCGCCGGCCGACAGGTCGTTGTTGAGCAGCACCATGCACGGATCGAAGCCGTCGATGCCGACGCGCCGTCCGTTGCGCAAGATCGGCTCGAAGGTGAGGGCCTCGCCGCCCGGCAGATCGATCTTCGTCGCCGCCGTGATCTCGGGCAGCAGCGAGCCGATGCGCACGTGCATGCCCGCACGCCGCAAGATCGCGGTCAGCGCCGCAACATTCTGCAGATAGAACGTGTTGCGCGTGTGATTCTCCGGAATCAGCAGAACGCCGCGCGCGTCGGGGCATACGCGTTCGACTGCCGCCTGGATCGCCTGCACGCACAGCGGCACGAAAGCCGGGTTCAGATTGTTGAAGCCGCCCGGGAACAGGTTCGTGTCGATCGGCGCGAGCTTGAAGCCGGCGTTGCGCAGATCGACCGACGCGTAGAACGGAACCGCGTGCTCCTGCCATTGCGTGCGCAGCCAGCGCTCGATGTCCGGCATGCGCTCGAGAATGCGCCGCTCGAGATCGAGCAGCGGGCCGGTGAGCGCGGTCGTCAGACGAGGGACCATGGGCGGCGCACGGTGAACGGGAGCTTGATTCTAGCCCACCGCGTCTCCACGGCCGAACGATGCCGCGCGATCGTCGCGAAAGCGCGGCGCAGCACGAATCGGCGTGGGCACTTGCAGGAAAAAAACGGGGCGCTGTGTGCGGGCGCCCCGAAAGCCACTGAGGAGAAACGTCTACTGCAGGCGAGGGCACGCGGCCCCCGCTTTACGCCGCGCCGCGCGGAAGGAATCGCGCGGCGCCGACGTAACGGGTGCGGCAATCACATTCGGTCGGACTGCCGATTCATTCGACACGCTCGCCATGGAGGCTGAGATCGAGGCCCTCGCGCTCCTCTTCCTCGGCGACGCGCAGTCCGATCACCATGTCGATCACCTTGAGGATGATGAAGCTGCCGATACCGCTCACGGCGAGCGTCGTGAGCACCGCGCCTGCCTGCGTCACGATGCTTCCATCGACGCCGCTGATTTCCTTGACGTTGAACACGCCCGTGAGAAGCGCTCCGACGATGCCGCCGATGCAGTGAACGCCGAACGCGTCGAGCGAATCGTCGTAGCCGAACGCCTTCTTCACCGTCGTCGCCGCGAAGAAGCACAGCACACCCGCGGCAATGCCGATGACCAACGCGCCCGCGGCGCCGACGAACCCGGAAGCCGGCGTGATCGCGACCAGTCCGGCAACCGCGCCCGAGGCGATGCCGAGCACCGAAGGCTTGCCCTTGGTCATCCACTCCGTGAACATCCACGACAGCGCCGCAACCGCGGTGGCGAACTGCGTGACGAACATCGCCATGCCGGCGCGCCCGTCGGCGGCCACCGCCGAGCCGGCGTTGAATCCGAACCAGCCGACCCACAGCAGCGACGCGCCGATCAGGGTCAGCGTCAGGTTGTGCGGCGCCATCGGCTCCTTGCCGTAACCCAGCCGCTTGCCGAGCACGAGCGCGCAGACGAGACCCGCAATACCGGCGTTGATGTGGACGACCGTGCCGCCGGCGAAGTCGAGCACGCCTGCAGTCGCCCAGTACCCTGACGGTTCCCACATCATGTGCGCGATCGGCGAGTAGATGAGCAGCGACCACAGGCCCATGAACCAGAGCATTGCCGAGAATTTCATCCGATCGGCGAACGCACCGGCGATCAGCGCGGGCGTGATGATCGCGAACGTCATCTGGAACATCACGTAGACGGACTCGGGGATCGTGAGGCCCAGGTGCGACACCATCACCTTGCCGGCTTCCTTCTGGAACAACATGCCGTTCAGAAAGAACCGGTCGGTCAGGCTTCCGATGAACGAGCCTCCCGGCATGAAGGCGATGCTGTAGCCAATGACCACCCACAAGACCGTGACGAGACACGTGATCGCGAAACTCTGCATCACCGTCGCGAGCACGTTCTTCTTGCGCACCATCCCGCCGTAGAACAGCGCGAGGCCCGGAACCGTCATCAGCAACACCAACGCCGTCGAAGCGAGCATCCAGGCGGTATCGCCGCTGTTGATCTTGTCGACGGCGACGAGTTGCGGTGTGGTCGGTGCGGGCGGGGCCGCTGCGGCAGGAGCCGCCTCGGGCGCCTTCGCTGCCTCGCCGGCCGGCGCGGCGGCCGCAGGAGCGGGGGGCGTCGCAGCGGGAGCCGCCGGCGTGGCGGCGGGTGCGGGCGGAGTCGCCGCCTTGTCCTGCGCGAGCACCGACGCCGAGAGGGCGAGTGCGCAGGCGAACGCGAGCACGGTGAACAGTTGCTTCATTTTGGTTTCTCCCTTACAGCGCGTCTGCGCCGGTTTCGCCGGTGCGGATGCGCACGACCTGCTCGAGATCGAAGACGAAGATCTTTCCGTCGCCGATCTTGCCCGTGTTCGCGGACTTCTCGATCGCCTCGACGACGCGATCAAGCATGTCGTCCTTGATTGCGGCTTCGATCTTCACTTTCGGCAGGAAGTCGACGACGTACTCGGCGCCGCGATAGAGCTCGGTGTGCCCCTTCTGCCGGCCGAACCCCTTGACCTCGGTGACGGTGATCCCTTGCACGCCGATCGCCGACAGGGCCTCGCGGACCTCGTCGAGCTTGAACGGCTTGATGATGGCGGTGACCAGTTTCATGGTGTCCCTCGGGAATGCGGTTCTCGGCCGCGGAGCTAGAACGTCTTCTTCACGTAGACGACGCCGCGGTCCTTCGCGGTGTCGTAGCCGGTGAGGTCGGTGTAGAACGGCGACTTCGCGTTATTGCCGGTGTAGTACGCGCCGACTTCGATACCCTTGAGGAAGCCGTCGGGCACCGTGTACGACGCGCCGGCCTTCCAGTCATCGTAGGAGGCCTCGAAGTCGCCGCTGCCGTCGTGGCGCACGTCGAGATGGCCGTAATGGCCGATCAGCGCCCAGCCCGTGTCGGGCACCGGATAGGTGGCGGTCACGTCGAGATACCACGTGCCGTCGGTCTTCTGTCCGTTCGGGCGAATGCCGAAGTAGTCCTTCGACACCGTGTAGGAGGCCTTGGCGCTGATCCATTTCCAGCCGATCGCGCCGTAGACCTCCCACGTATCGGCGCTCAGAACCCCCGGGTTCTTGCTGCCGGGGTAGTAGTAATAGAGCGTGCCGATGTCGTAGTTCCAGTCGTCGCTGCCAGGGAAATTGGCCTTGTAGCCGCCGTAGAAGTCCCATTCGAGACTCGATCGCGAATACGCGCCGAAGTCCTCGAGCCAGCTGATGTTCGACCCCCACGTGCCGAGATAGAAGCCGCTCGAGTGCGCGTAATCGAAGCCGCCTTGCACCGCCGGCTTGCCGGCGGTCTGCGCGATGCCGCGGAAAATGTACTCGCTGAAGAGGCCGACGTTCGCGGTGACCGTATGCTCGGGCGTCGGAGGTGTGGGCGCGGGTGCAGCGGCGGGGGCGGGCGCTTGGGCAAGCGCACCGCCGGCGAACAGCGTGGCGGCGGCAAGCGTTGCGAGAGACGAACGCGGCGTGGGACGTGCGGGCATGGCAGGAACTCCTTTTGCCTTCTTGGTGAAGTGAAACGGACGCCCCCCTTCAGCATTTCGTGTGCCATGCCAAAAAGCCCCGCCTATTCAATATACTGCCGCGCTCGTGCCGCATTGCACCATCTGCCGACATCGCACGTAGAGCCCGTTTTGGTGCAACCGAGATACGCTCGGCACAATCATGGAGCGCGCCAGATGTTGGCCCGTGAAGGTCGGCGGGCCTCGCAACAGGCGCTTTGCTAGACTGATCGATCCGGCGCGCCGGGCGCCCTGACAACGCGGAGATACACGATGGCGAATCCAACGGTGCTCGACGAGCTCGCCTCGCGGGTTGCGAAAGCATTCGAGAACAGTCCCGCCAAGGACATCGAGAAGAACGTCAAGGCGATGCTCGCGAGCGGGCTCGCGCGACTCGACCTCGTGCCGCGCGCCGAATTCGAAGTGCAGGCGCAGGTGCTGCTGAAGACGCGAGAGAAGCTCGAAGCGCTGGAGCAGCGACTTGCGGAGCTCGAAGCCCGA
>WNFU01000781.1_pt1 | contig 76764 bp, 75 predicted proteins | sample 5400121 | NCBI WGS metagenome assembly WNFU01 (sample SAMN13153360, study PRJNA577476) | soil metagenome | isolation source: 100 cm soil or saprolite under grassland replicate 1 | place: USA:California | collected 2016-06-15
TTCTCGGGTTACGCTCACCTGGTAGGTGCCTCCTGTGCCGGGGACATGCACGGTTTCGTCAGCCGCATCATCCCCGGTCAGGGGGCTCCTTCGTGGGATTTCAGCCCGAAAGCTCGCCGCTTACTGGTGGTTCTGAGTAACTAGGTTGCGAAGGCATTGACGGCGACCACGAACCGATCCGGCTCCGAGCCATCAAGGGCAAGCAGGCGCGGAGGTCGAAGGCATGGAACGCCGGAGTCCCCTTGAGCACCGAGGACGGCATCTGCGCGCGACGAGCCCCGCGTACCTGCTGGTACGCATGAGAGGAGCAAACGCAGCATGCGGACCGCGATCAGGAAGCGACGGCGGGCGGACATCAACTCGGAGATGGCCGAAGGCCTCAGCCGGGATTGATCAGCGGTCCGGTGCGACCGAGCAGGATCCCAAACTGATCCAGGGGTTCTGCCTGTCCAAGGACGCCGGGGCGGTCCTGATGCCACAGCTGGTCCCCGACGACGGTCAAACCGGTCGCCGACCCATAGACGACGTTGACCGCACCGGCCCCGGAGCGCCGCCGACGGTGTCGTCCAGGGCGCCGATCGCCAGATCCGACCGGAACGACCTTCCGAAGTTGGCCGCCAGCAAATCGCTGCCGAAACCCCCGACCGCCTTGGGGTGTTCCAGGCCCCGTGTACCGTGGTGCCACAACTGAGCCCCGGCAGTGGTCAGTCCGGAGTGCCCGCCGTAGAGGACGGTCACTGCTCCGCCGCGGAGCTCGTTGAATGACCCGATGGCCAGGTCCGCTCTCCGGGAGCGTCCGAAGTTCCCGGCCGTAAGGGCCACGCCGAAGCCGTCCCCCTCGTGCGAGTCTCCCGGGACCCCGGGGACGACGGGGCTCCACGTTTGCGCGTGCCGAGCGCTCAACCCCCATCTCGTTCCGTACAGCACCCGCACGTCGCCCGCGCAGCAGGTGGAGGTGGAGGCGAACGGTGCGCCAATGGCCAGATCGGCATGGCCTGACCTGCCGAAGTCGGCGGCCGTCAGCTCTGCCCCGAACGCACCCCCGGACACGGCGTGGAAACCGCGGGTCCACATCTGGTCGTGGTCCGTCGTGATCCCTGCGCCCGAGCCGTAGAGCACGTTGACGGCCCCGGCGAACTGCTGACCATCCACGGTCTCCTGCGCCGCCCCGACGGCCAGGTCGGTCGCGAAGCCCCTGCCGAAGTTGCCAGCAGCCAGAGCCATGCCGAAGTTGTCGTCCTCCTCGGACACGCCCACCACGCCCGGGCTGTCCTGGCGCAAGAAGTTGCTGCCCGAGGTCATCAGCCCTCCGGACGCCCCGTACAGGACGTGCACGGCTCCGGCATCGGTGACGGTGCCCATGTCCTCGTACGGAACCCCCACCGCCAGGTCGCATGCGCCGGAACGGTCGAAGTCGCCGACGGTGAGGGACCAACCGAACTTGTCCGATGGCTCCGCCGTGTCGGCGATGCCGTCCGACTCCTGCGTGAAGACCTGCACCTCAGCAGCCGCAAGGCCCTGCCCCTGGGACCCGTACAGGACCACCACCTCACCGGCGTCGGCCACCGCTGCGATGTCGCGGAACGGCATCGAGATGGCCAGGTCCCCTGCCCCGTCGCGGTTGAAGTCACCCGCGCTGAGGGCCGATCCGAACTGATCACCTGGCTGGACCGACTCGCCAGCGCTGCTCGCCGTGAGGAGGAGGTTACCGTTGGCGGTGAGCCCGCCCTGGGAGCCGTAGATAACGTTGACGAAGCCAGCATCAGCGTTTCCGTGAACATCCTCCCGCGGAACCCCCACGGCGAGGTCCGAGAAGCCATCACCGTTGAAGTCGGCCGAGCGACTCCCTCCGCACAGAGGAGTCGCCGCAGCAGGAGCAGCCGCGCTGGGCGCGACGCTCAGTGCGGATCCAATGAGGAGCAGGATTGGGAACACCCGTCGCATGGTCACCTCCAGTGAACCCACCGGCTTCGATTCAAGCACATCGCTCCAGGTCGGAACCTCGGAGCTGCCCAACCGACTCCTTCGCCAGAGGCGTCGGCCACCCGATCGGTCGCCCCCACTACCGAGCCATCACTGCCATCGACACCCTCGGCTCCTCGAGGTCGATCCTGACCCCGATGGGCCGCGCGTCGGTTCGACTTCATTGCGTTCGTGCCCTCGGCAGGATTCGAACCTGCGCACCGCGCTCCGGAGGCGCGTGCTCTATCCCCTGAGCTACGAGGGCGGATGGACCGAGTGTACCGCCCGGTCGAAGGGGCCCTCCGGGCCGCTACCCTTGACCTCTCATGATCGAGGAGCGGCTCGTCTCGCTGCTGGCCCACGCGGCCGTCGCGGCCGCGCCGGAGCTCGGCGGGGCCGACCCGCCGGCCCGGATCGAGCTGACCCGGCCGGACAAGCGGTTCGGGGACTTCTCCACGAACCTCGCGCTGGTGTGGGCGTCGCAGCTGAAGCGGAGCCCCCGCGAGGTGGCCGAGGCGATCGTGCGGCACCTCCCGCAGGCCGAGTTCGTGGAGCGGGCGGAGGTGGCCGGGGAGGGGTTCGTGAACCTGTTCGTCACCGACTCCTGGCTGTACGACGTCCTGCGCCAGGCGGTCACCCAACGGTACGGCTGGGCGGAGCCCACCGGGCAGCGGGTCCAGGTGGAGTACGTGAGCGTCAACCCGACCGGGCCGCTGCACGTGGGCCACGCCCGGAACGCCGTCATCGGCGACGCGCTGGCGTCCGTGCTCGAGGCGTCGGGGTCGAACGTGCTGCGCGAGTACTACCTGAACGACTACGGCCGACAGATGGAGCTGTTCGGGATGTCGGTGGAGGCCCGCTACCTCCAGTATTTCGGGCGCCCGGCCGAGATCCCCGAGGGCGGGTACCGGGGCGAGTACGTCGCCGAGATGGCCGCGGAGATCGCGGCGAGGAACGGGGACTCCCTCCTCGACGGGCCCGACCGCCAGGAGCGCCTCCTGGAGGAGGGATACGCCCTCGCCCTGGCCGGGATCCGAGCCACGCTCGACCGGATCGGGATCCGGTTCGACACGTGGTTCTCCGAGCGGGACCTCCACGCCACCGGGGCGGTGGCCGAGGCCGTGAAGCGCCTCCAGGCGGAGGGCCACGCGTACGAGTCCGAGGGCGCGATCTACTTCCGGGCCACGGAGTTCGGCGACGAGAAGGACCGCGTCCTGATCCGGTCGAACGGCGAACCGACTTACTTCGCCGCGGACTGCGCGTACCTGCTGAACAAGTTCGAACGCGGCTTCGACCTGCTGATCTACGTCTGGGGGGCCGACCACCATGGCACCGTGAAGCGGCTGAAGGGCGTGGCCCGGGCGTTCGGGTTCGACCCCGAGCGGGTGGAGTTCCTGCTGATGCAGCTGGTGACGCTGTCCCGGGCGGGGGAGCCGGTGCGCCTGTCGAAGCGCGCCGGCGACATCGTCACGCTCGACGAGCTGCTGGACGAGGCGGGGCCCGACGCGGCCCGGTACACGCTGCTCACGCGGTCGCACGACTCGCAGATGGAGTTCGACATCGAGCTCGCCACCCGGCAGGCGAACGAGAACCCGGTGTTCTACGTGCAGTACGCGCATGCCCGGATCGCCAGCATCCTGCGCCACGCCGAGGAGCACCGGATCCGGCTCCGCCCGGTGACCGAGACCTCGCTCGACCTGCTCACGCACGAGACCGAGCTGGGCCTCCTGCGAAAGGTGGCCGAGCTGCCGAACGAGATCCGGCAGGCCGCCGACTTCCGCGCGCCGCACCGGCTGACCCACTACGTGGAGGACTTCGCGGCGCAGTTCCACCGGTTCTACGCGGAGTGCCGGGTGGTGAGCGAGGACGACGCCCTGACCCAGGCCCGGTTGTGGCTGTGCCGGGCGGCGAAGGAGGTCGTGGCCGGTGTGCTCGGTCTGCTCGGGGTGTCGGCACCGGAGTCCATGGAGCGTCGAGAGGACGACTGATGTCCGACGACGAGGTACCGGCCGGGGGAGACCTCCACGCGGGGCTGGTGCCGGCCGAGATCGAGTCGTTCCCTCCGTCCGGGGTCTCGGTCCGCCCGGCCCGGCCGTCCGACGCCGGGTCCTACCTGGAGATGTGGCGCGGTGTGGTCGCGGAGCGACGGTTCGTCCGGAGCGAGTCCGTGCCCGCCAACGCCCGCGGGTTCCGCAAGTCCTTCCGGGCGTCCTGGACGAACGACCACGCGAAGTTCGTGGCGGTGGCCTGGGGGAAGGTGGTCGGGATGATCTCGATCGAGCGGATGACGCATCCGGTGAACCGCCACGTGGCCACGCTGGGGATGGCGGTGGAGGCGTCGTGGCGGGGGAGGGGCGTGGGATCCGCCCTCATGGCGGCTGCGATGAAGTGGGCCCGGCAGGTGGGCGTGGAGAAGGTCACGCTCGAGGTCTTCCCGAGCAACGAGGCCGGGATCGCCCTGTACCGGAAGTTCGGGTTCGCCGAGGAGGGCCGCCTCCACCGGCAGTCCAAGAAGTCCTACGGCTACGACGACGAGGTGATCATGTCGCGGTGGCTGGCCGGGGACATCCCGGACGCGTAGCCTGCGATCGGGAGGGATCCGCGACTCGATGCACGTGATCGATCTCGGCAAGCACCGGTTCGGCCCACGTGCGCTCGCCGGACTCCGTCGTGGCCCGGGCCGGGGCCGGCGACGGGATGAACCAGGTCGCCTTCTACTGCCCGCCGGAGGGCGTGTGCGAGGTCCCCTGGTCGTTCGACGTCGGGCCGAGCGGCGAGGTGTGGGTCATGGATGCCCACCACCACGCCTCCTGGGGTGGACGCCGGCACCCCCGGAGGCGCCGAGCCCGGTGCTCGTGTACGGCGTGTACGACTTCCAGCGGCACCTCAAGGAGAACGTCGTGCTGCGGCTGTCGAAGACCGACGGCGTGAGGAAGTGCTTCTCGCTCGGCCCCGGCGTGAGTGGAGACGTGGTCACCGGCCTCCGGGTCGGCTACGACGGCCACCTGTACCAGCTCCTGGGCTCGCCGGACACCGGCGCGCAGGTGGCCCGGTACTCGCTCGGGTAGGGTTCCTCCGTTTCTCGTCTACAACTTCCGGACGCACGAGACGGAGCGACTGGTGCTCCGGTTGCCGAGCACCGACGGCGTCCGTTCGCGATTCAACCTGGGATGCTGCCCATTCGGCGACATCTTCGTCACATCGGTTCGGGTGAGGTACGACGGCAGGTTCTACGAGCTGCAGAGCTCGATGGACGACGGGGTGCGGATCGCCCGGTACTCGCTGGGCTGAGCCCGCTACCCTTGTCCCCTCATGGTCGGAAAGGTGCGCGTCGGCGTCATCGGGCTGGGGGCGGTCGGCTCCGCACTGGTCCGGCTGCTGGAGGACCTCGGCGACGACATCGAGCAGCGGGCCGGGTTCCGCCTGGAGGTCGTGCGGGCCGCCGTCCGCGACACCGCGCGGGCCCGCGATGTGCCCCTCGACGGCACGCTGATCACCGGCGACCCGCTGGAGGTGGTGGCCGACCCCGAGGTCGACGTGGTGTGCGAGCTGATCGGCGGCATCGAACCGGCCCGGACCATCGTGCTCGACGCGCTGGACCGGGGAAAGCCCGTGGTCACGGCGAACAAGGAGCTGCTGGCCACCATGGGCCGGGACCTGTTCGACATGGCCGAGGCCAAGGGCGTGGACCTGGCCTTCGAGGCGTCCGTCGGCGGCGGGATCCCGCTGGTCCGGGCCCTGAAGGAGTCGCTGGCGGGGGAGCGGATCCGGCGGATCGTCGGGATCGTGAACGGGACCACCAACCTCATCCTCACCCGGATGGCCGAGCAGGGGGTGTCGTTCGAGGAGGCCCTGCGGGAGGCCCAGGAGCTGGGGTACGCGGAGGCCGACCCGGCCGCCGACGTGGAGGGGCATGACGCCGCGGCGAAGTGCGCCATCCTGGCCTCGATCGCGTTCAACGCCCGGGTGGTGGCGGGCGACGTGTTCCGGGAGGGGATCGAGCGGGTCACGCCGGTCGACATGCGGACGGCGGCCGAGCTGGGGTTCGTGATCAAGCCCGTGGCCATCGCCGAGCTGGAGGACGAGGACGTGGCCGTCCGGGTCCACCCGGCCATGCTCCCGGCCGACCACCCGCTGGCCGCGGTGCGCGACGCGTTCAACGCGGTGTTCGTGGAGGGCGAACGGACCGGGCAGCTCATGCTGTACGGCCGGGGCGCCGGCGGCGGGCCCACGGCCACCGCTGTGGCCGGCGACCTCATCCGGGTGGCCCGGAACCTGGTGTTGGGGGGGCGGTCCATCGGCTGCACCTGTTACCTGGAGCGCCGGATCCGGCCGATGGAGAACATGGAGGCCGCCTACTACGTGCTGCTCGACGTGGAGGACCGTCCCGGCGTGCTGGCCCAGGTGGCCGGGGTGTTCGGGACGCACGGAGTGTCGATCCGCAGCGTGTGGCAGGAGGGGACCGGCCAGGACGCCCAGCTGGTGCTGATCACCCACCGGGCCCGGGAGGGCTCCCTCCAGGCCACCGTGCGCGAGCTGGAGGCCCTGGACCCGGTGCACGCCGTGACCAGCGTGCTCCGCGTGGAGCAGATCGAATGACGGGAGGCCCGTGATGGCGACGCCGTGGCGGGGCGTGATCGAGGAGTACCGCTCGCGCCTGCCGGTGACCGACGCGACGCCGGTGGTCACCCTCCAGGAGGGCGGGACCCCGCTGATCCGGTCCGAGGCACTGTCGGCCGAGACCGGGTGCGAGGTCTTCCTGAAGTTCGAGGGGGCCAACCCCACGGGGTCGTTCAAGGACCGTGGGATGACGCTCGCCATGTCGAAGGCGGTGGAGGAGGGCTCCAAGGCGGTGGTGTGCGCCTCCACCGGGAACACCAGCGCATCGGCGGCGGCGTACGCCGGGAAGGCCGGGCTGACCTGCGCGGTGCTGGTCCCCCGGGGGAAGGTCGCCGTGGGGAAGCTTGCCCAGACCCTCATCCACGGCGCGCGGATCCTGGAGGTCGAGGGAAACTTCGACGCCGCGCTCACCCTCACCCGGGGTCTGGCCGAGCGGTATCCCGTGACCCTGGTGAACTCCGTGAACCCGTTCCGCCTCCAGGGCCAGAAGACGTGCGCGTTCGAGATCTGCGACGCGCTGGGACGGGCCCCGGACATCCACTGCACCCCGGTGGGCAATGCCGGGAACATCTCGAGCCACTGGCTCGGGTACTCGGAGTACGCGGCCAGCGGTGTGATCGAGCGCCCGCCCCGGCTGTTCGGGTTCCAGGCCCACGGCGCGGCACCGATCGTGCTGGGGCACCCGGTGGAGGAGCCCACCACGATCGCCACGGCCATCCGCATCGGGAACCCGGCGTCGTGGGACAAGGCCGTGGCCGCGGCAGCCGACTCCGGCGGCGAGATCCAGGCCGTGAGCGACCGCGAGATCCTCTCCGCGTACCGCCGCGTGGCCCGCGAGGGGGTGTTCTGCGAGATGGCCTCCGCGGCATCCGTGGCCGGCCTGCTGCGCCTGTCCGCCGCCGGTACGCTCGCCCCCGGCGCCACCGTGGCGTGCATCCTCACGGGCCACGGCCTGAAGGACCCCGACTGGGCCATGGCCTTCGCCGCCCGCCCGCCGGTCGTCCCGGCCGATCCCGACGCCGTCGCCGCGGAGCTCGGCCTGTGATCGGCCGCCCCCGACGGTGAAGCTCCGGGTCGAGGTCCCCGCGACCGTGGCCAACCTCGGCCCCGGGTTCGACTGCTTCGGCCTCGCCGTGGACCTCACGAACGAGATCGACCTCGACACGGACGGCGATCCGGGCGTGACCGTCTCGGGCGAGGGAGCAGATGAGCTGGCCGGCGACGCGACGAACCTCATCGTCCGGTCGATGGCCTACCTGGCACAGCAGGCCGGCGGCAGGCTCCCGCGGTTCTCCCTGCGCTGCAAGAACCGGATCCCCCTGGCCCGCGGCCTGGGCTCTTCGGCCACCGCCGTGGTGGCCGGCCTCCTGCTCGCAGACCGGCTCCTCGACGCGGGCCTGGACCCCGACCGGCTGCTGGAGATGGCCACCGACCTCGAGGGCCACGCCGACAACGTCGCCCCCGCCCTCCGCGGCGGCGTGGTGCTCGCCCACCTGACGCAGAACGGCTGGCGCGCCGAGCCCGTGCCCGTGTCGAACGACCTCCGCCCCGTGCTGCTGATCCCCGACCACGAACGCATCTCCACCGACGACGCCCGCCGCGTCCTTCCCCGCGACGTCCCCCGCCAGGCGGCCACCTTCAACGCCGCCCGGACCGCCCTGCTGGTCCTAGCCCTCGGCGGCCGGCGCGACCTCCTGGCCGAAGCCCTCCAGGACCGCCTCCACCAGGACGCCCGCCTCCGCCTGGCCCCCGGTGCCCAGCGGCTGTTCGCCGACCTCCAGTCCTCCGGCATCCCCGTCTGCGTCGCGGGGTCCGGCCCCACCCTCCTCGCCTTCGACGACGACGCCCACCCCGTCCCCGACCCGGGACCGTCGTGCCGAGTCCTCCGCACCCGTGTCCGCCCGCGCGGCGCCGAGATCAGCGAAGCCTGAACCGGACCGTCGGCCGCTACAGGCCGGGGCCAGCGTGCTTCGTGAACACGTAGATGGGGCAGGCCGAAAGGAGCCGGGCCGCCGGGCCGGGGCGGCCGGACCTCGTCGACCACAGGAACTTCCTCCGGCGATCGAACGAACCTCGCCGGGCCATCCGGACCGGCCGGACCACTCAGAGCCTCACGAATGGATATCCCGCGCCGCGCGAACCGGGTCCTCAGGACGGCAGCCACTCCACCGGAGGGCCGTGGGCGGCGCTGCGGGCCAGCAGGCGCTCGAGGCCGCCGGGCCACGTCGTGAGCCGGACCTCGGGCTTGCCCAGGCGGCTCCAGCCCCGGGCCGCCGGGTCGCCGGTGTCGGGGTGCTCCATGCGGAGCCACGCCAGTGGAGCCTCCCGGGTGGCCCGCGCACCGGCCTCCTCGAGCATCTCCGCCAGCCGGCGCCGCTCGTCCGGTGTGAAGTACAGCGTCACCACCGAGTGGAACACGACGGTCGCCGTCCCGGGCTCCGGGGACTCCAGATGCCGCGGCAGCCACTCCAGCGCGCCGGCGGCGTCCACCTCCGCCGGGACCTCCCGCGCGATCTGCAGCGCGCCGAGGAGCCGCGCGAACCGTTCCACCTGGTCGGCCCACACGAACGACATCAGGGTCAGCCGGCCCTCCTCGCTCGCCGGATCCACCGGTGCGAGGTCGCACCCGGCCCGCATCTCCACGTCCACCGCCACGTCGAACGGCGGCGAAAGGCCCGTGAACGCGTCGGCGAACCGCACCTGCGACCCCGGGTCCCCCCACCCCCCGCCGACCGACTCGTACCGGTACCGGTCCCACCGCAGGTTCAGCCCCGCGCTGGCCCCGATCTCCGCCAGCCGCAGTGGCAGGCCCGGGAACTCCCGCGCCACGCTCAGGAAGCCGCCCAGCAGCGCCGCCGACCTCCCCACCTCGTTCGTCTGGATGGGCAGGTCGAGCAGCGCGCGAACCCGATCCCCGGCGCGCGACAGCACCGAGCGGAACCCACCCCACGCCGCCTCCACGTCGGCCAACGCCTCACCCATCTCGGGGAACGCCACCGCCGCCGACGGGTAGAACGGCGCCAGCTCCTCCGCCCGGCCCTCCAGCACCAGCCGGTGCACCGCCCCCATCAGCCCGAGCGGCGCGGAGTCGGCCGGCATCTCGGCGTGGCCCTCGAACACGCTCCACACCGGCCCCCCCGCCACCGCGTCGTCCGCGGCCCGCTCCAGCAGCTCCGCGTACAGCGGCGACGCCAGGGCTCGGCAGAATCCCGCCTGGACCCGGCATCGCTCGGCCAGCGCCTCAGTCGCCTGTCGGGCCGGTTTCACCATCGTCTTGCCAACCGCAACCATTTCTTAGGAACCCGCCAGCAGTGCGAGTCGAACGCTCCCACGGACCCCCGGCGCGGAGGTGGCATGGGAGCGTACACCAGGGAACGATCGAGACCGACGGCCCGCCCGGGCGACGCCGGCGCGCGAGCCCGACACGTTTCCGGGCGCCGTGGCCCAGCGCAGTGACCGGCCGGTGCGGAGCCCCCGAGGACCACACCCCGCGCGCACGGCGTGAGAGCCGACCACGTGGACCCAGACACCGAGCACGCGCCGACCGAGGAGCAGCCCCCCCACACCACCGGCGTGTCCGTGCTGGTCACGGACCTGGCCAGCCGGACCCTGGCCATCAAGGAAGGCGAGACCTTCTTCTACTCCGACACCGAGGGCAACCTCGACGACCGAAAGGACTACGGGCTCGGGCTGTACCACCGCGACACCCGGTTCCTGTCGCATTTCCTGCTGAAGCTCTCGGGACGGATGCCCGTGCTGCTGTCGTCCTCCGGCGAACGGGCCTACATGGCCCACGTGGACCTCACGAACCCCGACATCTACGACGACGACGGCGACATGCTCGCGCCCCAGCAGACCCTCAACGTCCGCCGGATCCGGGCCATCAACGGCCGGCTGTTCGAACGGATCCGGGTGAAGAACTACAACCCCAGGCCGGTCACCGTGGACGTCGAGATGTCGCTGGGGGCCGACTTCGCCGACATCTTCGAGGTCCGGGGGCTGGCCCTGGACGTCAAGGGGACCCATGAGCCTCCCACCGCAGCGGGCCGCCACGCCTCGTTCGCCTACCACGGCACCGACGGCACCCGGCGGGAGACGCGCATCGAGTTCGCCTCCGAGCCCGACGCCATGGACGTCGTGGGCGACCTGGTCAAGGTGGTGTTCCACCTGCACCTGGGGCCGTACCAGACCCGGCTGCTGGCCATGACCGTCGAGCCGTTCATCGAGGACGAGCGCCCCCCCGCCAGGCTCGAGTTCGACGCCGCGGTGCACGAGCTCCGCCGCTCGTACGAGGAGTGGGAGCACGAGAGCACCCGCGTCGTCACCGACAACGAGCTGTTCAACCAGCTCCTGGACCAGGGCCTCCGCGACCTCCGCGCCCTGTACACGCCCACCGAGGGCGGCGGCTTCATCGCCGCCGGCATCCCCTGGTACGTCGCCACGTTCGGCCGCGACGGCCTCATCGCGGCGCACCAGATGCTCATGGTGAACCCCCGCCTGGCCCGGGAGGCCCTCCGCGAGATGGCCGCCCGGCAGGCGACCGAGCGCGACGACTGGCGCGACGCGGAGCCCGGCAAGATCCTCCACGAGGTCCGCCACGGCGAGCTGGCCCGGGCCGGGGCCATCCCGCACACCCCGTACTACGGCTCGGTGGACTCCACGCCGTGGTTCCTGATCGTGTACGCGCAGCACTTCCGGTGGACAGGCGACCTCGACCTGGCCAAGGAGCTCCTCCCGGCCGCGGAGGCGGCGCTGGACTGGATCGACCGGGACGGCGACCTCGACGGCGACGGGTTCGTCGAGTACAGGGCCCGCTCGGCGGCCGGCATCCGGAACCAGGGGTGGAAGGACTCGGGCGACTCCATCGTCCACGCCGACGGCGCCCTGGCCGAGCCGCCCATCGCCCTGGCCGAGGTCCAGGGCTATGTCTACATGGCGAAGCTCCGGACGGCCGACGTGTTCGAGGCCCTGGGCCAGCCCGACCGGGCCGAGGCTCTCCGAGGTGAGGCAGCCGCACTCCGGGAACGGTTCAACCGGGAGTTCTGGCTGGAGGACGAGCGGTATTTCGCCGCTGCCCTCGACGGCGACAAGCGCCCGGTGGCCACCGTGATGTCGAACCCCGGGCACGGCCTGTACTGCGGCATCGTGGACACCGAGAAGGCCCACCCTCTGGCCCGGCGGCTCCTGGCGCCCGACATGTTCTCCGGGTGGGGCATCCGGACCTTGAGCAAGTCCGCGGCCGCGTACAATCCGATGAGCTACCACAACGGCTCGGTGTGGCCGCACGACAACGCGCTGATCGCCGCGGGCCTCAAGCGGTACGGCTACGTGCGGGCCACGAACCGGGTGGCCACCGCCCTGTTCGACACGGCCATCCACGCCGACTACATGCGCCTGCCGGAGCTGTTCTGCGGGTTCACCCGCCGCTCGCCGAACCGGCCGGTGTCGTACCCGATCGCGTGCTCGCCCCAGGCCTGGGCAGCTGGCTCGCCGTTCCTGATCCTCCAGGCCATGCTGGGCGTCTCGGCCCGGGCCCACGAGAACCTCCTGACGGTGAACAAGCCCCAGCTCCCCGTGTGGCTCTCCGTGGTGGAGCTGCACAACCTCCGGGTCGGCGACAGCCGCATCACCCTGCTGTTCCGCCGCGACGGCGACATCACCGGCTTCTCCCTGCTGAACCGCGAGGGCGACCTCCGCGTGGTCATGGAGGAGTAGCGAGCCGGCGGGAACATCCGGGTGGCGTTCCTGTTCCGGACCGTCCGCGGAGTGTCGTTCGTCGATCGCGCCGGCGGGACCGGGGCCACCGCCCCGAGGGGGCCCGACAGGCAACTGTCCTGCCTGATCCTCGTGGTCGTTCGAGGTCCCGTCGCTACCGCGTGCAGCCCCCCGTGGCGACCTGGGCGGTGCTTCGCGTGCCCTGGTGCACGTCGTCGGAGATCTCGGTGGAGGTGATGGCGTAGCCGATTCCGCGGTCGGTGGTGGAGGCGGCGAAGACCAGGCCGGCGACCTGGCCGTTCACCAGGACGAAGGGCCCACCGGAGTTGCCGGGGCGGACCACGGCCTGGAGCTCGTAGATGTTGCGGACGACGGTGCCGTTGCCGTAGATGTCGCGGCCCACGGCGTGGAGGACCCGACGGTTGGCTGCGGCCACTCCGCTGAGGTCCCCACCGCCAGGGTAGCCCACCACCGCCCCGCTGGCCCCGCGTCCGACCTCGTGATCGACCAGCGGGAGCGGGGGCGGGGTGCTCGAGACGTGGAGGATGGCAACGTCGAGCCGGGAGTCGAACAGTACCGGGACGGCGGGTCGGGAGCCGCCGTTCTGGACCTGGACGTGTGGGTCCCGCACGCCCGCGACGACGTGGGCGTTCGTGACGACGTAGCCGGGCGCGACCACGAACCCCGACCCCTCCTGGATCCGGCCGCAGGCCTGGCCCACCACCTTGAGGGTCGAGCCGGCAGCGTCCCGGAACGCCTCGTTGGCCTGGGCGTTGGTGGGGCCCTTCACCGGGCCGCCGGGGGCCGGGGGGAGGCCGGCGAACACCTCGGGGAACCCGAAGTCGTTCAGGAATCGCCGGACCTGTCCGAGGAGCGAGGGCGGCTCGGGAAGCGCCGTGTCGAGGGTCCGGATGATGGCCGAGCGGCGGATCTCCCGCGACAGCGGCGGCCACGGCCCGCTGGTCAGGTTCAATCCGATGAACCACACCGCGAGGAGCAGCGCGATCACCGCGAACACCGACCCCCCGGCCGCGTCCACCCCGGCCATCCGGGACCGCCGCGTGGCCGCCCAGGCCTTCGCCCCCACCATCCACCCCAGCACGTCACCCAGGGCGGCGAACGCCAGGAACGCCACCAGCGTCACCACGGCCTGGGTCGTGGGGTCGGTGAACAGCGTGGCCAGCTGGGGAGCCACGATCGCCCCCACCAGCAGCCCCAGCAGCATCCCCCCGAACGTCAGCACCTGGAGCAGCGCGCCGCGCCGGTGGCCGCTGAAGGCGGCCAGGATGATGAATGCGATGAGGATGATGTCGAGGAGGTCCACGGCCCTCGTATGCTCCCACGGCCGTACGCCCGCCAAACGGGAGCAGGCCAGTGCACGCATGCCTGCAGGTCGCCGGGGTAGACTCGATCCTGACGTGGTCACCATCGCCCACATCTCGGACCCCCACGTCGGCTCGCCCTTTTTCGTGCCGAACCTGATGAATCGCGTCATCGTGGAGTTGAACGAGATGGAGCCCGACGCGGTCATCTGCAGCGGCGACCTCACGAACGAGGGCTACCGGCAGGAGTACAAGACCTGCGTCGCGTACTTCTCGCGGATCAGGCCCCCCATCTACGTCGTGCCGGGCAACCACGACTCGAGGAACGTCGGATACCTGCACTTCGAGGAGCTCATCGGGCCCCGGCACTGGATCCGCGACATCGGCGGCGTGCGCGTGGTGGCCGTCGACTCCAGCGAGCCCGACCTCAACGAGGGCCAGATCGGCCGGGAGCGCTACGACTGGATCCGCGAGGGGTTCAACGTCCCGGCCGACCTCAAGGTGTTCGTCGTGCACCATCACCTGATCCCGGTTCCGGGGACCGGCCGCGAGCGGAGCATCGTGAACGACGCCGGCGACCTCATGGAGCTGCTCATCACGTCCGGGGTGAACGTGGTGCTCTCGGGGCACAAGCACGTCCCGTACGTGTGGCGCCTGGAGAACATGTACATCGCGAACGCCGGCACGGTGGCCTCGCTTCGGCTCCGCGGCTACACGAAGCCGTGCTACAACGTGCTGGAGTTCACGGGCGACGAGGTGAAGATCTCCCGCCGGTTCCCCTTCGGCGGGCAGACCACCATCGCCCACTTCTCGCTGTCGACTGGAGTGCAGTACTACCGGGAGCTCGAGGTTCTGGTTGGGGAGCGGATGGCCTCCCCGCAGGACTCCCGGGGTTAGCGGAGCGAAGCGAACCGGCGAGGCGACGGGCCGGGGCCGCGAGGTCCCGGCGGCACGGCAGGGGGTCCGTTTCTCGATGAGGGTTCTGTCCCGGTGAAGGTCCTGGTGTTGGTGGACGGCGAGCACTACCCGCCGGTCACCCGGTGGGGCGTCCTCGCGGCCCGGAGCATGGGCCACGAGCCCATCGCCGCACTGTTCGTGGGGGGGACGGAGAAGATCGTGGCGTCCGGCCCTCCCGACCTCGGGATCCCCACGCTCGTCCCGGAGGGCGGGCTCCGCGAGCCCTCCGGTGCCGCCCGCCGCGAGGCCCTCGGGGCCGCCATCGACGAGCTCCGCCCGGACGCCGTCCTGGACCTGTCGGACGAGCCCGTGTTGGGGTACCGGGAGCGCATGGAGCTCGCCGCCGTGACGCTGGCCCGGGGCCTGCCGTACCTGGGGAGCGACTTCCGGCTGGAGCCGCCCATCTGGGCCCCGGCCATCCCGGTTCCCACCGTGGCGGTGATCGGCACCGGGAAGCGAACCGGCAAGACCGCGATCGCCGGGGAGACGGCCCGGGTCGCCGCGGAGGCCGGGATGAACCCGGTGGTGGTCGCGATGGGCCGGGGTGGCCCTCCCGAGCCCCAGGTGGCGGAGGCGGGCAGCGTGACCGTGGAGTGGCTGCTCGAGCTGGTCCGCCGGGGCCAGCACGCGGCGTCGGACTACCTGGAGGACGCGCTGTTCACCGGCGTGCCCACCGTGGGGGCACGGCGGGTGGGTGGGGGGCTGGCCGGCATGCCGTTCGCCACGAACGTGCGCGAGGCGGCCGAGGTGGCCGTCCAGCTCGGCGCGGGGCTCGTCATCCTGGAGGGGAGCGGGTCGAGCATGCCGCCCGTTCCGTGGGACGCGGGAATTCTGGTGGCCCCCGCCGGCGTTCCACATGAGTACGTGGGCGGATATCTCGGTCCGCTCCGGATATTGCTATCCGACCTCGTCGTCATTACAATGAGTGACGGCTCACACGAGCCGGAGAACCTCTTCGCTCTCGAATCCCACGTCCGGCGGCTCCGCGAGGATGCCCGGTTCGTCGTGACGGACTTCCAACCGGCGCCGCTCGGAGATGTTCGGGATACGGGCGTGTACCTCACCACCACCGCACCACCGGAGGTCGCAGCGAGGCAGGTCGAGCACCTCGAGCGAACCTTCGGATGCAGGGTGGTGGGGTACAGCACCCGCCTGGCCGACCGCAAGGGGCTGGCGGAGGACATGGACAGAGCACAGGACTACGAGATCCTGGTGACCGAGCTGAAGGCGGCCGCGGTGGACGTGGCGTGCGAGCGGGCCGTGGCCCGCGGCGCGCGGGTCGTCTTCGCCGACAACCGCCCCGTGACCACCGGAGGCGACGGCCCCCTTCCCGAGATGTTGCGGCACACGCTGGACCTGGCGGTGGAGCGCCACCGGCACCGATGACGAGGAACCATCTCCCCGCACCCCAATGACCCGCGAGCGCGACCGGATGAGCAGATGACCAGGAATCGAAAGCCAACGTCGGTGATCATCTCCGACCGCGAGCCCGGCCTTCCCTACTCGAAGGGCCTGATGGCCTCGCGGGTGATGGCCACGGGGCTCTCGGCGTACCGCGCGTACCAGGTGGCCGAGCGGATCGAGCAGATCCTGCTGGACCGGCGGAGCCCCACGGTGACCTCACAGGAGCTCTCCGACGTGACCGTGCAGGTGCTGCAGGAGGTGGCCGGCGAGCGGTACGCCAAGAACTACGTCCGGTGGCAGCAGGTGGAGCGCCTGGACATCCCGCTGGTGATCCTCATCGGCGGCGCCACCGGGGTGGGGAAGTCCACCGTCGCCACCCAGCTCGCCGCGCGCCTGGGGATCGTTCGCGTGGTGGCCACCGACGCGATCCGGGAAGTCATGCGGGCCATGTTCTCCAAGGAGCTCATGCCCACCCTGCACACGTCGTCGTTCGACGCCGGGACGGCCCTCCGGGAGCCGGCTCTGCGGGGGACGGACCGGGTCATCGCGGGGTTCCGCGAGCAGACCGAGGCCGTCGTGGTGGGGATGAACGCGTTCCTGGCCCGGGCCGCGGTGGAGGGGACCAGCGTGATCATCGAGGGGGCCCACGTGGTGCCCGGGTTCGTGGACCTCGAGTCGTGGCAGGACCGGCTGCTGGGCGTCCCCGTGGTGATCACGGTGGAGGAGGAGGATGTGCACCGGGTCCACTTCGCGGCGCGCAACGCCGACTACCCGGGGCGCCAGGCCGAACGGTACTCGAGGGGGATGTCGAACATCCGAAGGATCCAGAAGTTCATCCGGAGCCAGGCCCTGGCCCACGGCGTGCCCGTGATCCCGAACTACTCTCTCGACCAGACCATCGCCGCGGTGGTGGACCTGATCGTGGAGCGGGCCACCGAGCGGGTCGGGATGCCGGCTGGCACCGCCGCCGGGGCGGCCGGGCCTCCGAGGCCCCGGGAGGCCGAGCCGGCCCCCGTGGCCATGATCGAGGGGAGGGCGAGATGAGGCTGTTCCTCGACACCGCGAGCATCACCGAGATCCGCGAGATCAACCGGTGGGGAGTCCTGCGGGGCGTGACCACCAACCCCACCCTGGTGGGCAAGGAGCGCGGGGATCCCAACCAGACCTGGAAGGAGATCCTGTCCGAGGTCCAGGGCGACGTCTCCCTCGAGACCACCGAGCCGGAGGCCGGGCCCATGTACGAGCAGGGCCTCGAGCTCGCGGCCATGGGGGACAACGCGGTGGTGAAGGTGCCCATGACCCCGGCCGGGCTGGAGGCGGGCAAGCGCCTCACCGACGAGGGGATCCGCATCAACGTGACCCTGGTGTTCTCCCCGGCCCAGGCCATCCTGGCCGCCGAGATCGGGGCCTACATCGTGTCGCCGTTCCTGGGCCGGATCGACGACGCCGCGGCCGACGGGATGTACGCCCTCCGCCAGATCTGCGAGATCTACGAGGTCCAGGGCTACGAGACCGAGGTCCTGGCTGCCTCGCTCCGCCACCCCATGCACATCGTGGATGCCGCCCTGGCCGGCGCGGACATCGCCACGATGCCGTACGACGTGTTCACCAAGCTGGTGAAGCACCCCCTGACCGACATCGGGCTGCAGAAGTTCGATGCGGACTGGAGGAACTTGCAGGACGAGCTGCGAACCGGCGGCTCGGATCGATCGAAGGAAGGAGCCTGAGTTGGACTCCCACACGCTGGAGAAGTCCGTCCTCGAGGGCAAGCAGGTCGCGGAGCTCCAGGCGATCGCGGAGACCCTCGGGATGAGTGTCCGGCGGAACATGCGTAAGGCCGAGCTGATCGACGCCATCGTCGAGCAGTCCCGAAACGGCGGCAGCGCGCGTTCCGCCACCGAGGCCGGCGACGTGCCGGCCAGCCGGACCGCCGACCGCGAGCCGGCCGCGGGCGAGATGATGGCCGACGAGCCGGGAGGTCCCGGGATCGAGGCCGAGTCCCCCGCGTCCGGCAACGGCCGGGCCAGGGGCCGTGCGGCCCAGGCCGCGGCCGCCGAGACCGGGGCCGGGGCCGCCGAGACCGGGGCCGGAGCCGCCGAGACCGGGGCCGGAGCCGGCGGGACCTCGACGAGCGAGGCCGAGACGAGCGAGGCCGAGGGAGGCGACGGCGACGGCCGCGCCGAGCGAGACGGCGGTTACGGCGAGTCCAGGGGTGACCGCGACCGCGGACCGGAAGGTAGCGACCGAGGTCCCCGCGGCGAGACCGGGACCCGCGAGCGCCAGGGCGGCGAGCGCCAGCGCGACCGCGGTCTGGACGGCCGCGGCGACGGGCAGCGCCAGGGCCAGGGCGGCCAGGGCGGCGACGGCGGGCCCCGGAACCGCCGGCCCTCCCGCGAGGAGCGGCGCCGGATGCGCGAGGAGCGGCGCGTCCGCGAGATCCAGGAGCGCGAGCAGGAGCTGGCCGAGGCGCCCGTGCGCACCGGCCTGCTGGACGTGCTCCCCGACGGGTACGGGTTCCTCCGGACCTCCGGCTACCTGCCGGGGCAGGAGGACGTGTACGTCTCCCTGTCGCAGATCCGGCGGTTCGCCCTGCGCAAGGGCGACACCGTGGAGGGCGCCATCCGGCAGCCTAAGGACAACGAGAAGTACTACGCGCTGCTGCGCATCGACTCCGTGAACGAGATGGACCCGGAGGAGGCCAAGCTCCGGCGCACGTTCGACAAGCTGACGCCGCTGTTCCCGGACGAGCGGATCCGGTTGGAGAACGGCACCGGCGCCGTCTCCGAGCGGATCATCGACCTCGTCGCGCCGATCGGGAAGGGCCAGCGGGGCATGGTGGTGTCGCCGCCGAAGGCGGGGAAGACCACCGTCCTCAAGCAGATCGCGAACGGCTTCCTGAGCGCGGATCCCGACCTGCACATGATCATCCTGCTGGTGGACGAGCGGCCGGAGGAGGTCACCGACTGGCAGCGCACCGTGGCCGCGGCGGAGGTCGTGTACTCGACGTTCGACAAGCCGCCGGACCAGCACATCCAGGTCACCGAGCTGGTCCTGGAGCGGGCCAAGCGGCTGGCCGAGATGGGCAAGGACGTGGCGATCCTGCTCGACTCCATCACCCGGCTGGCCCGGGCCTACAACCTGGCCGCGCCGGCCTCGGGCAAGATCCTGTCGGGGGGCATCGACTCCACCGCGCTGTACCCGCCCCGGCGGTTCTTTGGCGCGGCCCGGAACCTCGAGGAGGGCGGCTCGGTCACGATCATCGCCAGCGCGCTGGTCGAGACGGGGTCCCGGATGGACGACGGGATCTTCGAGGAGTTCAAGGGCACCGGGAACTGGGAGATCCGTTTGGACCGGCAGCTGTCGGAGAAGCGCATCTTCCCGGCCATCAACGTCGAGGCCTCCGGCACCCGCAAGGAGGAGCTGCTCATGACCACCGAGGAGCTCGCCCTGGTGTGGCGCCTCCGCCGGGTGCTCCACGCGCTGGAGCCGGCGGCGGCCCTGGAGCTGCTCATCGACAAGGTCCGCGCGACCAAGTCCAACGAGCAGTTCCTGAAGGAGATCGCCAAGGCCCCGAGCGGCTGACAGGGGGTTCGAGATGGCGGGCTGGGGAGACGACCCCGTCATGGCCGAGCTGCGCCAGGCCATCGCCGACGGCTGGCAGCCCACGAAGCTCCGCGAGGAGCGCGAGGGCACCACGTCCTTCGACGTGGTCACGGCGACCAGGGACGGTGGGGAGCGCGAGTTCCGCTCCGACCACCTGGCCTTCCACCGCTACGTGGAGGGCCTGATGGAGGACTTCGGCCTCAGCTACTCCTGACGCGGGGTTGTTCCGGAAACTCGCTGGCCTGCACAACCGACGACTGTCCGCGGGCCCCTCCACCGGCGAGGGAGGGGCCTTCCACAGCCTCCGAGCGAATCGAACTGGATTGCGGCTCCGAGGTCTGGAGACTCGACGAGAGCGTCTGGGGCGGTCACGATGCGTGAGACTCGAGGGAGAGGAGGCAGCGATGGACACCTCGCATCCGGAGGGCCGGACTCCAGCCATCCAACACGCGGTCGCCGATGAGGACGGTCACAGAACGAAAGCCGATGAGGTCGTCGAGTCCGAGGCAACCCCGCCGGGGCCCGTTGCGGAATGCGATGTGGTCATGAAAGGCGGAATCACCTCCGGCGTCGTGTACCCGGAGGCGCTTTCCGCCATCGGCTCGACGTTCCGGATTCGAGGCATCGGTGGCGCCTCGGCCGGCGCCATCGGGGCCGCCGTCGGGGCGGCGGCCGAGTTCGGCAGGACGTCGGGGGGGTTCGACCGGCTCGAGACCCTGTCCCAGGACCTCGGTGAGGGCAGGCTGGCGGCGCTGTTCCAGCCGCAGCGATCGACCAGACCCCTGCTGGGTCTCATGCTCGCCGCGACGGGGAACGACCGACCCGGACCGCCCCGCACCGGACTGCGCCGCGTCGCGGCGGTGCCGGTGGCGCTGGCGGCCGGCTTTCCGTGGGCGAGCGTCATCGGAGTCCTCCCCGGCGCCGCCCTCGCCGTCTTCGGGGGGATCTCCGGCGGGTGGAGCGGGTGGCTCCTCGTCGCCGCCGGGATCGTGCTGTCGGTGGCCGGCTGGGTCGTGGCGATGGCGCTCCGGCTCATCCGCAAGATGACCGTTGCCGTTCCGCAGAACCTGTTCGGGATCTGCCGGGGGCTCGGCCGGGGCGACGATCCCGGGTTCACCGACTGGCTGTCGGACAGGATCGACAACATCGCAGGGCTGCCCGCCGAGAGCCGCCCCCTGCGGTTCGGCCACCTGTGGACCGGCACCACGGACGTCGGCGATGTCGCGGTGGGCGACCGCCACGTGGATCTCCGGATGATCACCACCTGCCTGAGCGAGGGACGCCCCTACGAGATGCCGTGGGAGGCCCGGCGGTTCTTCTTCGAGCCCGTGACCTGGCGCACCCTGTTCCCCCGAGGGGTCGTCGACGCCCTCGAGGCCGCCCCCCCGCCCGCCTCCCCGGACGGCGACGACGACGAGTGGCGATGGGAGGGACGCGTCGCCTCTGCCAACGACCCTCCCCTTCGACGGCTGCCGGACCCCGAGCATCTCCCCGTCATCGTTGCCACCCGGCTGTCGCTCAGCTTCCCGCTGCTCATCTCCGCGATCCCGTTGTGGACCATCGACCGACGGCACCCGGAGAGCCAAGACGCGCTGAAGCAGTACCGGGCGACCCGCAAGGCCGGGGCCCCGCCGCCGGACTCGGGGCTGCGATTCACCCAGGAGTGGTTCACCGACGGTGGGTTCTGCAGCAACTTCCCCGTCCACCTGTTCGACGCGGCGCTCGCCTCCCGCCCCACGTTCGCCATCAACCTGGGCCGATTCCCCGCCGGCGGCCAACCGGACCCGGACCAGACGAACAACGTGGAGTGGGCCAAGGACAACCGGGGGCTCCTCCCCACGTCCATGCAGATGCCCGAGCGGGGCTTCGGCGCCGTGGTGGCGTTCGGCAGCGCCGCGGTGAACACGGCCCGCAACTGGCAAGACGGCTCCCATCTGGACCATCCCGGGTTCCGCGACCGCATCGTGCGGGTCCTGCAGACCAAGAGGGAGGGGGGGCTGAACCTCTACATGGACGCCCCGACCATCGACGGGCTCGCCGAACGAGGCCGGGTCGCCGGGACCGTGATGGTCGAGCAGTTCACGGAGCCCCGCTACCCGTCGAGCGATCCGAGCGCGACTGGGTGGGACAACCACCGGTGGGTCCGGTACCGGGCGCTGCTGTCGGTCCTGCCGGACTGGCTGGCCTCCTACGCACGCGGTCGCGACGTCCTCGACACCGACCCCGGCGATCCGCCGAGCTATCCGCTCAGCGCGGCGGGCAGGGACCTCGCGGCCCGGGTCTCCGAGGCCCTCGACGATCTCGCGAACACGGTCGCGAGAGCCGACCCCGGGGCGCTCACGAACCTCGAGCTGGCACCTCGACCGAAAGGCGCCATCCGGCGCATCCCCCAGATCTGATCGTCGAAGGCCGCCAGATCTTCGCTGCCGCAGCGTCCGGCAGGGCACCTTCCGGAGCTAGCCGGGGGGCATCGGCCCGCCCGCCCCGCCGGCTTCCGTATGCTTCACCGACCTGGCGATGCGCGAGGCCGCCCCAGTCGGGATCGCCGGCTTGGTCGGGTGCTGCAGGCTCCCGAGCTTGGCCAGGAGGTCGTCGCGGAACGCCTCCAGCTCCGCGAGCCGGGTCATCACCTCGGCCATCCTCCCGCCCCCGACGGGACGGGCCTCCTCCGTGTCGTCCCCAGTGATCCTGGACAGGGGAACGAGCAGTGCGGAGATGTCCTCCTCCTCGCGGTTGAGCCCCCGGAGGGTCTGCGGTTCGGGGCCGTTCCCCTGGCCGTCCGTGTACTGCACGAGCGCGACCCTCTCCGCCGGACATCCGATCGCCTCCGGCTCCGTGTAGTCGATGAAGTGCTCCGCCGTCCAGCTCCGGACACTCACCCCCCGGAACGCGTTGTCGTACCGCTTGATCCACGCAACCACGTAGGGCATGCCCTGGAACAGCTCACTCCACACGATCCCCCGGTCCTGGAGGAAGGTCCGGGCGTACGCGACGAGCGGCTTGTCCGGCAGGAGCTGGTGCAGGCGCTGGACGTACGCGCGGGTGACTCGCACGATGGTCTGGGCCGACGCGTCGCCGTTGAAGCTCGTGTGGCCCGGCTCGCCCTCCTCCAGGTCGAAGGCGTAGGCGTCGGCGCCTCGAGCGGCCTCGAGGAACGCCTCGGCCTGGGCCGCCCCGTCGTGCCCGCGCTCGGAGGAAGCCCGACGTTCGGTGGGGAATAGCCCGGCGTTGGGTACCATGGAGCCTCCGGACGGCGGCCCGCGCGGCGGGACCGTCCGCGACACGAAAGGACACCGAGATGAAGCAGGGCATCCACCCCGAGTACAAGCTGGCCACCGTGCACTGCTCGTGCGGGAACACGTTCCAGACGCGTTCCACCTCGGACGAGCTGCGCGTGGAGATCTGCTCGAACTGCCACCCGTTCTACACGGGCAAGCGGTTCCAGCGCCGGTACGCGAAGAACGCGTAGTCAGGGACGAACGCATGACGGAGCACGGCGCGCCCTCTGACGAGCAATCCGAGGCCGCGCCCGTGACCCCCGGCGCGTCGTTCGCCGTTCCCGCCGTCCCCAACGAGCCCGATCCGCTCCGCGGGGCTCCCGAGGAGGCCCCGCCGCCGGGCCCGGCCGCCGCGGAGCGCGAACACCACTTCTACGGGGGCCAGGCGGTCATCGAGGGCGTGATGATGCGCGGCCGGGACCACTGGGCCATCGCCGTGCGCAAGACCGACGGCGACATGCACCTGGAGTCCCACCGGGTCAAGACCATCGGCGACCGGTTCCCGTTCCTCAAGGCCCCCGGCCTCCGCGGCGTGCTGGCCCTGGGACAGGCCATGTCGATCGGGATGCGGGCCCTGACCATCTCGGCGAACCAGTCGGTCCCCGAGGAGGAGCGCCTCACCAAGAAGCAGATGGGGCTGTCGATGACGGTGGCCCTCCTCGTGTTCGTGGCCATCTTCATGGTGGGTCCCGCAGTGCTGTTCGGCTTCGCCCGCATGCACGTGGTGCACTCCAGCCTGCTGTCGAACATCTACGAGGGCCTGTTCCGGGTGGCCCTGTTCCTGGCCTACCTGGCGCTGATCGGGACCCTGAAGGACGTCAAGCGGGTGTTTCAGTACCACGGCGCCGAGCACAAGACCATCGCCGCGTACGAGCACGACGCGCCGCTCGAGCCGCCCTCGGTGGACCGGTTCTCCACCCTGCACGTGCGGTGCGGCACGAACTTCCTGCTTATCGTGCTGATCATCGCGATCATCGTGTTCGCCCTGTTCGGCAACCCGGGGTGGCTGTGGACGATCCTGTCGAGGATCATCGCGATCCCGCTGATCGCCGGCGTCGCGTTCGAGCTGCTCCGCCTGGGGGCCAAGTTCCACGGCTCGGTCGTGATGCGGGTGCTGATGGCGCCCGGGCTGTGGCTCCAGAAGATCACCACCCGCAAGCCCACCTCCGACCAGATCGAGGTGGCCATCGCCTCGTTCAACGCCGTGCTCGCGGCCGAGGCCGCCGAACAGGCACCGTCGGCAGGCTGACTCGTTCAGTTCGAGCGTCCGTCACCGATACTCTGGTGATGCCGTCCCACGCCCGTTTCGTGCTTGCCCTGGTCGCCGCGCTCGTTCTCTCCGCGGCGCTCGCGGCGTGCGACGCGGCGGGGGTCGGGCCTCATGGGGCGTCCGGGGCGCCGTCCTGGGGGGCGTCGCCGGCGGTCTCGGGCCCCCGGTCACCTTCGGGCTCCCCGGAGGCGACGGACTCCCGGGGCCGGGAGTTCGGGTTCGCGGTGATCGGGGACTTCGGGTCGAAGGACGACGCGGAGGACGCCGTGGCGGACGAGATCCGGGAGTGGGCCGGCCACCGTCCGCTCGACGGGCTGGTGACCACCGGCGACAACGTCTACGAGTCGGGAGGGCCGGAGGACTTCCAGGAGGCCTGGTCCGGGCCGTACGGCTGGGTGGACGAGGGGGGGATCCCGCTGGTGGCCGCGCTCGGGAACCACGACATCGAGACCGACGGCGGGCAGGCCGAGATGGCGCTGCTGCACATGCCAAACCGGTGGTACGCGCGCCGGATCGGCCCGGTGGAGCTCGTGGTCCTCGATTCGAACGACGTCGGCAACGAGGAGCAGCTGGCGTGGCTCCGCGACCAGCTGTCCGCGGAGCGGGCTCCCTGGACGGTCGTGGTGTTCCACCACCCCGCGTTCAGCTGCGGCTTCCACCCCAGCACGCCGACCGTGGACGAGCTGTGGATGCCGGTGTTCGCCCAGGCCGGTGTGGACCTCGTCCTGAACGGCCACGACCACAACTACCAGCGGTTCCCGAGCACGGACGGCGTGACGTACGTGGTCGACGGCGCGGGGGGCAAGGACCTGTACCCGGCCAGCCCGGCCTTCTGCCCGAGGGGGACTCCGACGCCGGAGTCGATCGACGACCAGGACCACCTGTTCCTGTACCTGGAGGTGACCCGGAGCCGCTTGGCGGGCCGGGCGGTCACCGCCTCGGGCGAGGTGGTGGACAGTTTCGAGCTCGATGGTCGTTGAAATCGCCGCTCGGGGGGCTAGATTGGCCCGAGTGGCCCTGAGAGACGTCCGGCCGTGCCGGCGGGGTGCGAGTGCCCGCCCGCGGGGCCGGGCCCGATGCTGAGGAGGCGTGATGTCCATCCTCGACGTGGACGCCACCGAACGACGCGATCCCGCTCACGTGCGCACGAAGGAGTTCGCCCAGGTCCGGCGGGGCTATGACCCCGACCAGGTCCGGCGGTACCTCCGGACCGTCGCCACATGGATGGACGACCTGGAGACCGACCTCGCCGAGGCCCGCGCGGCAGCCGGCTCCGGCGGCGCGGAGCAGGCCGAGGTCCGGGAATCGCGGGAGGACCTCTACGCGGCCCTGGGGGTCCGGGTGGCGGAGGTCCTGCGCACGGCGGAGGGCGTCGCCGAGCAGGTGACCCGGGAGACCCAGGAGACCGCCCAGCGCCTCCTGGACGAGGCCCGGGCCGAGGCCCTGAGCCTGCGGCACCGGGCCCAGGAGGAGGCCGAGGCCATGCGCCAGTCCGCGCAGGAGCAGTCCGAGACGCTCCAGCGGACCGCTCAGGAGGAAGCCGATCGGGCGCGCGAGGAGGCCGCCGGGGCCCTGGAGAACGCCCGGATCGAGGCCGAGCGGACCATCACGTCGCTGTCGGAGCGCCGCACTGTCCTGGCCGCCGAGCTGCACGCCACGAAGTCGCGGCTGATGGGCATCGTCACGCAGCTCGAGGAGAAGGCCGAGGAGGAGAGCCACGTGCAGTCGGAGCTCCGAAAGGCGTGGACCCCGGAGGCCGCCTCGGGCTCCGTCCCGCCCGACGACCCCCGGCGGGACCCGCAGTCGGCCCCCGACATCCCGGCGTTCATCCCACCGCCCGCTCCGCCCCGGGCCTTCCGGGAGCCCCCGGAGCCTCCGGCGAGCGAGCCGGTGGCGAGCGAGGCGGCCCACAGCGAGCCGGCGCAGGGCGAGGGCCGTGAGCCTCGCGCGGCCAGCGTGTTCGAGGACGGACGGGACCTGGCGGACCTGCTGGGCCCGGGCCCGGCGGCCGACCTCTCGTTCCCCGAGTTCCCCTCGCTCGAGCTGCCGACGCTGGAGGAAGAGGAGCACCGCCGGCCCTGACCTTCCGGGGAAGGTCGAATCAGGTCCCGGCGCCGGCCGCCGCCGGCATCCCGTCGGTCAGGGCGTCCAGCAGCCCGCCGGTCGATCCCGTGTCGGACGCCGCCGCCGTCGAGGTTCATGGCCTCCACCGCCCCGAGCTGCTTGAGCGGCCGGGCGAAGTCCATGAGCCGCATGCCCGACGACCACCCGGCCGCCGGCCGTCCACCACGACCAGCAGGAGCGTGTCGTTCGCGGTGACGGCCCGGGCCGGGATAATCGAGGGGTGAGCACCATGGACGACCGCCTGCGCGAGATCGAGGCGCGGTACGAGGCCGTGCAGGGCGAGCTGTCCTCGCCCGGCGTGGCCACCGACCCCGACCGCCTGCGCCGGCTCGGCAAGGAGCTGGCCGAGCTCGGCGAGATCGTCGTGCCCTACCGCGCCTACCGGCAGGCCCTGGGGTCGGCCGAGGAGGCCCGGACCATGGCCAAGGCGGAGCAGGACCCTGAGATGGCCGCGTACTTCCGGGAGGAGGCCGGGGCGGCCGAGGACCGGGCTGCCGGGCTCCGCAAGCGGCTCGAGGAGCTGCTGGTTCCGAAGGACCCCAACGACGCCAAGGACGTGGTCCTGGAGATCAGGGCCGGCCCCGGCGGGCAGGAGGCCATGCTGTGGGCGGGGGACCTGTACGAGCTGTACCGGCGGTACGCCGAGCGGCGGAGGTACAAGACCGAGGTCTTGTCGGCGTCGCCGTCGGACCTCGGGGGGTTCAAGGAAGTGGTGATGGAGGTCCGCGGGAAGGGGGCATACTCCCGGCTGAAGCACGAGAGTGGGACCCACCGGGTGCAGCGGGTGCCGGTGACCGAGTCCTCCGGGCGGATCCACACGTCCACGGCCACGGTGGCCGTGCTGCCGGAGGCCGAGGAGGTGGAGGTCGACGTCCGCCAGGAGGACCTCGACATCGACGTGTTCCGCTCCAGCGGGCCGGGCGGGCAGTCGGTGAACACGACCGACTCCGCGGTCCGGATCACGCACAAGCCCAGCGGGATCGTGGTGACCTCCCAGGAGGAACGGTCGCAGCTGCAGAATCGGGAGAAGGCCATGCGGTACCTCCGGGCCCGGCTGTACCAGCAGGCCCTGGACGCGCGGCAGGCCAAGGAGGCCGCCGCGCGCAAGCTGCAGGTGGGATCGGGGGACCGGGCCGAGAAGATCCGGACCTACAACTTCCCGGACAAGCGGGTCACCGACCACCGGGTGAAGGTGACCTCGCACAACCTCCAGGCCGTCCTGGACGGGGACATCGACGAGTTCGTCGACGCGCTGATGGCGGCGGAGCGGGCCGCCCAGCTGGCCGGCGAGGACGGACAGCGGCCCGCCGGTGGAGGGGCGGATGGCCCCGACGACGAGGATGACGACGGATCCGGCGATGGGCGCCGGAAGCGCTGAAGCCGTGCGCCCCTCGGAGGTGCTCCGGCGGGCCACCGACTATCTGGACCGCCACGGGGTGGAGAGTCCCCGCTCGTCGGCGGAGATCCTGCTGGTGGAGGTCCTGGGGACGGACCGGGCGGGCCTCTTCTCGCGGACGGAAGGCCTGTCCTCCGCCGAAGCCAGGGCGTATGGCCGGGCCCTGTGCCAGCGCTGTGCCGGGACCCCCCTGCAGCACCTCACCGGCCACCAGCCGTTCCGGGGCATCGACCTGGCGGTCCGTCCGGGGGTGTTCGTGCCCCGGCCCGAGACCGAGGTGCTGGTGGAGGCGGCTCTGGCCCTGGTGGTGCGCGTCGACTCGCCGGCAGTGGTGGACGTCGGCACGGGAACGGGCGCCGTTGCCCTGGCCGTGGCCCGGGAGCGACCCGACGCCCGGGTGTGGGCCACCGACCTGTCGCCCGAGGCCGTGAAGCTCGCCACCGAGAACGCCGAGCGCCTCCTGCTGCCGGTGCGCGCGCTGGAGGGCGACCTGTTCGGGCCGCTCCCGGGCGAGCTCCGGGGCCGGGTCGACCTGGTGGTGGCCAACCCGCCCTATCTCGACGCCGCCGACGCGGCGGACCTCCCGCCGGAGGTCCGGGCCGATCCCGACCTGGCCCTGTACGGCGGGACCGAGATCCATCGCCGGATCGCCCGGGAGTCGCGCGGGTGGCTGGTGCCCGGGGGCGGGGCGGCCGTCGAGATGGGTGCCACTCAGGGCCCCGACGTCCGGACGATCTTCGAACGGGCCGGCTACGAGGCCGTGGAGGTCCACCCGGACCTGGCCCTGCGCGACCGCGTGGTCACGGCCCGCCTGCCCGGCCCATGACCGGGCCGGCCCCCGGGGACATCGAGCGAGCCGCGGAGGCCGCCCTGCGAGGCGAGCTCGTGGTCCTCCCCACCGACACCATCTACGGCATCGGGACCCGTCCCGACGACCCTGCAGCGACGGCCCGCCTGTTCGAGGCCAAGCGGCGCCCCCGGGACCTCGAGCTGCCGGTGCTGGTGCCCACGGTGGGATCCGCCGAACGCCTGGGCCGGTTCGGCGCGCAGGCCCGCCGACTGGCCGAGGGCTACTGGCCGGGTCCCCTCACGATCGTCGTCCCCCGGTCGGAAGCGAGTGCCGGCTGGGACCTGGGCGGCGACCCGGACACCGTCGGCCTGCGGATCCCCGGCCACCCCGTCGCCCTCGCCGTCCTGGAGCGCACCGGCCCGCTGGCGGTGACCAGCGCCAACCTCTCCGGGCGCCCGACGCCGGCCACTTGCCGGGACGTGGCAGCGCTGTTCGGCCCGCTGGTCTCGGTCGCCCTCGACGCAGGGGAGCCGCTGGCGTCACCGCCCTCGACGGTGGTCGCCGTGGTGGACGGCGAATTCCGGGTTCTGCGGCGGGGGGCCGTGACCCCGATGCTAGACTCGCGCTGATCCCGATGGCCCAGGTCCTCGTGGTGTGCACGGGTAACATCTGCCGCTCGGCGATGGCCGAGGGTTTCCTCCGGGACCTGTTCCGGTCGCGCGTCCGGGAGGGCGAGCCCATCGAGGTCTCCTCGGTGGGCACGTCGGCGTGGGACGGATCGCCGGCCACCCCCGAGGCCGTGGGGGCCGCGGCCGATCGCGACGCCGACATCACCTCCCACCGGGCCCGCCGGCTGCTGGCGCACCACCTCGATGACGCGGATCTCGTCCTGGGGATGACCGGGGAGCACCGGGAGCGCGCGCTGCAGCTCGTCCCCACCGCCGCGGCCCGGACGTTCACCCTGAAGGAACTGGTCCGGCTGGTGGAGGCCCTGCCGGCACCCGGAGCCGAAGCCCCCAGGGCCGGGGCGGACCGGCTCCGGGCGCGGGTGGCGGAGGCGGACGAGCTCCGCGTCGCCGGGTTCGAGGGCAACGCCCACGACGAGGACGTGGTGGACCCCATCGGGTTCTCCGCCGAAACGTACCGGGCCGTGGCCTGGGAGCTCGACGGCCTGTGCCAGCGGCTGGCGGACGGCCTCCTGGGCAAGGCCCCGGCGCCCACGTCGCCGGCCTCGATGTGGAACGAGGGGGAGTAGCCCCGTGCGGATCGCGCTCGGCTCGGACCACGCCGGGTTCCAGCTCAAGGAGCACGTCAAGGGGTTCGTCGGGGGCCTCGGGCACGAGATCCTCGATCTGGGCACCGACTCCGAGGAGCCCGTGGACTACCCGGTGTACTGCGCGAACGTGGCCCGGGCGGTGGTGGCCGGCGAGGCCGACCGGGGGATGGTGTTCGGCGGCTCGGGGCAGGGTGAGCAGCTCGCCGCGAACAAGGTCCGGGGGGCCCGGGCGGCCCTGTGCAACGACCTGTTCACAGCGCGGCTGTCCAGGCAGCACAATGACGCGAACGTCCTGTCGATGGGCGAACGGATCGTGGCCTTCGGGCTGGCCGATGAGATCGTGAGACTCTGGCTGGAGACGGAGTTCGAGGGTGGCCGGCACGTCCGCCGGCTGGAGCAGGTGGCCGCCATCGAACGGGGAGAGTTGTGACCGGGCACCACGCGCACCGGCACCGGGCGCGAGACGACGCGAGCGAGGTGAGACCGAGGTGAGCCGAGACGGATTCGTGGCCTCCTGGGAGGCCCTGGAGGCGACCGACCCGGAGGTGGCGCAGGCCATCGAGCACGAGGTGGACCGGGAGCGATCCACGCTCCGCCTCATCGCCAGCGAGAACTACGCCAGCCCCGCGGTCCTGGCCGCCCTGGCCTCCACCATGAACAACAAGTACGCGGAGGGGTATCCGGGGCGGCGGTACTACGGCGGCTGCCAGTACGTCGACGTCACCGAGCAGCTGGCCATCGACCGGGCCAAGGAGCTGTTCGGAGCGGAGCACGCGAACGTCCAGCCCCACGCCGGGGCCCAGGCCAACATGGCCGTGTACGGCGCGTTCATCGAGCCGCACTCGGACGACACCGTGCTGGGGTTGGTGCTGGCCCACGGCGGCCACCTCACCCACGGCTCGCCGGTGAACTTCTCCGGGAAGTGGTTCACGTTCGTGAACTACGAGGTCGATCCGGCCACCGAGCTCATCGACATGGACCGGGTCCGGGACCTGGCCACCCAGCACCGCCCGAAGATCATCCTGGCCGGGTTCACCGCCTACCCGCGGGTCATCGACTTCGAGGGGTTCCGGAAGATCGCCGACGAGGTCGGGGCGCTGTTCATGGTGGACGCCTCCCACTTCATCGGCCTGGTGGCCGGCGGGGCGTTCCCCTCGCCGGTGCCCCACGCCGACGTGATCACGTTCACCACCCACAAGACGCTCCGGGGGCCCCGGGGGGCCGTGATCCTGTCGCGGGAGGAGCACGCCAAGGCCATCGACAAGGCGGTGTTCCCCATGTTGCAGGGCGGCCCGCTCGAGCACTGCATCGCGGCGAAGGCCGTGGCCCTCAAGGAGGCCATGGCCCCGGAGTTCACCGACTACTCGCACCGCATCGTGCGGACGGCCCGGGCCCTGGCCTCCGGGCTGGCCGACGAGGGGCTCAGGATCGTGTCCGGTGGGACGGACTCCCACCTGGCCCTGGTGGACCTCCGTCCGTTCGACATCACCGGAAAGGACGCCGAGGCCGCCTGCGACGCCGTCGGCATCGCGCTGAACAAGAACGCGATCCCGTTCGACCCGCTGCCCCCGATGACCGCGAGCGGGATCCGGGTGGGGACGCCGGGCCCGGCCACGGTGGGCATGGACGAGCCCGAGATGAAGGAGGTGGCCGGCATCCTCGGCGAGGTCCTGCGAGCTCCGGAGGACGAGACCGTGCGGGAGGCGGCCCGGGGCCGCGTGGCCGACCTCACGTCGCGGTTCCCGGCCTATCGCCGGTAGCGGGATGGCCCCCCGCCACGGTCCCAGGGGGGGATCCACCAGGTGAACCTGACGCCGTTCCTCGTGGTGTTCGGGACGGCGTTCGTGGTGTCCTTCGCCACGACGCCTGCGGTCCGCTGGCTCGCCGTGAAGATCGGCGCGGTGGACCGGCCGTCGGACCGCAAGGTCCACCCCCGTCCCACCCCGACCATGGGGGGCCTGGCCATCTTCCTGGCGGTCCTGGCGGGCATGGTGGTGGCCCACCAGCTCGACGCGTTCCGGGCCCTGTTCCGGACATCGCTGGAGCCGGCGGGGGCCCTGGTGGCCGCCGCGGTGCTGGTGCTGATCGGGGTGGTGGACGACGTCCGGGGAACGGCCGCGCCGGTGAAGCTAGCCGGGCAGATCCTGGCGGCGGGGCTGCTCGTGCTGTTCGGGGTCCAGCTGCTGTACTTCTTCTTCCCGGGCCAGGGCCTGTTGGTGCTGGGGTCGGACCTCGCCGTCCCCCTCACGGTGGTCTGGGTGGTGGGGATGGTGAACGCCGTGAACCTCGTCGACGGGCTGGACGGACTGGCCGCCGGGATGGTGGCCATCGCGGCGATCGCGTTCTTCACGTACGTGTACCAGGCCCTCAGCTCCGGGGAGTCGGGGAACCTCACCGCCCCGCTGCTGTCGGCGCTGGCGGCCGGAGGGGCCCTGGGGTTCCTGCCGTGGAACTTCCACCCGGCGCGGATCTTCATGGGGGACTCCGGGTCGATGCTGCTCGGGCTCCTCCTGGCCGCCGCCACGATCTCGGGGGTGGGCCGGAACTTCGTGCCGCCGTCCGGCGGGGACCTGGCGGCGTTCTCGATCCCGGTCCTGGTGCCGCTGGTCATCCTGGCGGTCCCGTTCCTCGACGTGGTCCTGGCCATTCTCCGGCGGATGCACCGGGGCCGGCCGGTGACCCACGCCGACAAGGAGCACATCCATCACCGGCTCATGGACTTCGGGCACAGCCACCGGCAGGCCGTGTTGCTCATGTACCTGTGGAGCGCGCTGATCTCGGCGAGCGCGCTGGCCGTGGCCCTGCTGGACGGGCGCCTGCTGGTGGGGGGCATCGGGATCGGGGCCATGGCCATCATCGTGGCCACGGCCATCCCCCGGGCCTGGCCCCAGATCCGGGCCACGCACCGGGCCCGGGTGGCCCACGCGGAGTCGTCCGAGGAACCGCCGTCGGGCCCCGCTCCGACCGACGAGCCCGCCGGGGCGAAGGGCCCGACCTAGCCGGAGTCCCGGCTAGCTCGCCGGTCGCTTTGTGGGCTTCTTCCGCGCCCTGGGCCCGCCGGCGGGCTTGGGCGGAGCCTCCTCGGGCCTGGGCGCGGCCTCCTCCGGCTCCGGAAGGGCCTCCTCCAGCTCGGCCAGGCGGCGCTCCAGCTCCGCCACCCGCTTGCGGAGGTCGCTCAGCTCCCGGCCCGGCGTGTAGGCCTCGCCGTCGGGGAGGTCCCGGCCGAGGACGGCGTTGGCCCCGATGAAGCAGCCCCGGCCCACCGTGATCGGGCCCAGGACCTTGGCCCCGGCCATGATCTCGGTGCGGTCCCCGATCTCCGGGTAGCCGTCCGCGAACACGCCGTCGAACCACCCCCGGCCCGAGCCGCCCAGCGTGACCCCGTGCAGCAGGGTGACGTCCGAGCCGATGACCACGCCCTCGCCGATCACCACCCCGGCCGTGTGGGTCATGCGGAGGCCGCCCCCGATGACCGCGCCGGGATGGATGTCCGCGCCGGTGAGGAAGTAGTTGATCCGCCACAGGGCCTCGGCGGCCCCCTCGTGCCCGCGCTTCCACAGCCAGTGCGACGCGCGGTACAGGGCGACGGCCTGGGGCCCGGCCCGGGTCAGGACCCGGCGGGCGGCGGCTCCCAGGGACGGTGTGCCCGCGTTCGTCCCCTCGGGGGAGAACAGCCGGGCCACGTCGCCGCGGAGACCCGCGGGGCGCTCGTTCCGCTGCTCGGCCATGACCCCGCCATCGTACCGGCCGCCCGGCCCCCGGCGTACGATCGGCCGGCCGTGGAGGTGACCCGGGAGGGCGACCCTGCCCAGTACGCGGGCATCCGCACGTTCTCCTCGGTGGGGCTCGTGCTGGAGTCGGGCGCGCTGGAAGGGGTGGACGTCGCCGTGGTGGGGGCGCCGTTCGACGAGGCGGTGACGTACCGCCCCGGCGCCCGGTTCGGCCCGCGGGCCATCCGGGACGCCGGATACGCCGCCGGCCTCCCACATCTGTCCGCGGGGATCTCGCCGTTCGAGGTCCTGAAGATCGTGGACTACGGCGACGCCGCGGTGATCCCGGCCGATCCGGAGCGGAGCCACCGGGCCATCCGCGGGATCGTGGGTGAGATCGCGCGAGCCGGGGTCGTCCCGGTGGTCCTGGGCGGTGACCATTCCATCGCGCACCCGGACGTGGGGGCGGTGGCCGACGTCGTCCGGCCGGAGCCGCTGGGCCTGGTCCATTTCGACGCACACGCCGACGACGCCGAGAACCTGCACGGGGTCCGCCGCTCGCACGGGACGCCGATGCGGCTGCTGGTAGAGGAGGGCTCGCTCCTTGGTCGGCACGTCGTCCAGATCGGCCTGCGAGGGTACTGGCCCGGCCCGCAGGAGTTCGCCTGGGCCCGGGAGCAGGGGTTCCGCTGGTACCTGGCCGACGAGGTGTTCGCTCGGGGAATCGACGCGGTCACGGACGATACCGTGCGGCACCTCGGTTCCCTGCCGAACGTGTTCCTCTCGGTGGACATCGACGTCTGCGATCCAGCGTTCGCGCCGGGAACGGGAACTCCGGAGCCGGGCGGCCTGGCCGCGGCGGACCTCCTGAGGGCCGTCCGCCGGCTGTCCGCGGCGCTGCCGATCCGAGGGATGGAGGTGGTCGAGGTGAGCCCGCCGTACGACCACGCCGAGATCACGGCCCTGCTGGCCCATCGGGTGGTGCTCGAGGCCCTCACGGGGATGGCCCTACGGAAGGCGGGGCGGGAGCCCGAGCCGTTCGAGGACGGGCGACCCCGGCCCGGGGAGTGACCTCCGGCCGGTGAGGCCGGGGGGTGAGGCTCAGGCCGGGGGGCGGGTGAACGGAGAGGACAGGGGCGGGAGGGCCTGGTCGTCCGGGCGGCCCTCCCCGCCGCGCTCCCGCCCCATGACCGCTCGCATCCGTCGCAGGAGCTCCTCCGGCTCGAACGGCTTGGTGACGAAGTCGTCGGCGCCGAGCTTCAGGGCCCGGTCCTGGTCGCGGGTCGTGGTCTTCGCGGTGACCACGATGACCTTCGGGTGCTCGCCGCGCTCGCCGAGCTGCTCGAGGGTGGTCCAGCCGTCCATCACCGGCATCATCACGTCGAGCAGCACGAGGTCGGGATGCCGGGACTCGATCATCTCGAGGGCCTCGACGCCGTCGAAGGCCTCGACGGTCGTGTACCCGTCGGCCTGGAGGGCCAGACGGAGCAACATCACGATGTCCGGTTCGTCGTCGACGATCAGCACTTTTGCCATGGTGGTTACCCGAAACCGGGTATCGGCTCGGGAGCGCGAAATCTTGAGGCCCCGGGCCGGGGATGTGACCCCATGAGGCGGAGATTCCGCCTACGCCGGCGACCCCAGAGCCGCGCAGAACCCCCGGAAGGCCTCGAGGTAGCGGTCCACGTCCTCGTCGGAGTGCTGGACCGACACCAGCCACTGCTCCTCGTCGCCGGGGGTCATGAACACACCCCGGTTCACCAGCCACGGCCAGCTCGCCGCGAACAGCTCGGGGTGGGTCTCCAGGTAGTCCCGGTAGCTCCGCAGCGGCTCCCGGCGGTACGAGACCGATCCCTTCAGCCCGAGCTGCTGGACGTGGGCCGGGATGCCGTGGGCAGCGATGGCGTCCCGGCACCCCGCGGCCAGCCGGGCCGAGACGCGGTCGGCTTCCGCGTGCGCCTCAGGGGTGAGGACCTCGGTGAGGGCGGCGAGGGCCGCCGCCACCGACAGCGGGTTGCCGTTGAACGTCCCCTGGTGGGCCACGGATCGGCCGATCTCGTCCATCACCGCCGCGGTGCCGCCGAACGCGCCGAGGACCGCGCCCCCGCCCACCGCCTTGGCGAAGCACGCCAGGTCGGGTTGCACGCCGTAGCGCTCGGTGGCCCCGCCCGGGGCCACGGTGGCGCCCGTCTTCACCTCGTCGAAGATCAGGACCACCCCGTGCTTCGTGCACAGCTCCCGGACCCGCTCCAGGTACCCGGGCTCCGGAGGTACGATCCCGATATTCATCATCACCGGCTCGATCATCAGCGCGGCGAACTGTCCGGGGTGGCCCTCCAGCATCGCCTCCAGGGCCGGGGCGTCGTTGAACGGCACGACCTCGATCTCGTCGGCGGTGTGTTTGGGGATGCCGCCCGAGAACGGGATGTTCCCGCCGGCGTCGTGTCCCTCGAGCTGGGCCATCGACGGCACCACCGAGAACATCACCGCGTCGTGGTGGCCGTGGTAGGAGCCCTCGATCTTGATCAGGCGCTCCCGCCCGGTGGCGGCCCGGGCCACCCGGAGGGCGTCCATGGTGGCCTCGGTCCCGGAGTTCGAGAACCGGACCCGCTCCAGCCCGAACCGGCGGCACAGCTCCTCGGCCAGGGCCACGGTGGCCTCGGTGGTCACGGCGAAGTGCGTGCCGCCGGCCGCGGCCCGGGCGATGGCCTCCTCCACCTTCGGATGGGCGTGGCCCACCGCCATGGTCCCGAACCCGCCGTGGTAGTCCACGTACTCGGTGCCGTCCACGTCCCACACGTGGCTCCCCTTGCCCCGGGCCAGGTAGATCGGGTAGGGATCGGCGGCCTGGAACGACGAGGCCACGCCGAGCGGCATGCTCCGCACGGCCCGCTCGAACAGGGCGGCCGACGCCGGGATCCGTTCCAGGAGCCGGGCGGTCTCGTCCCGCTCGATCCCCGCCGCCCGGTCCAGCATCATCCGATCGTCCACGCCCACCCACCCTACGTCCCCGCCCCGGCCTCGCGTTTGCCGGGGTGGACAGCCCGCTCCCCGGCGTCCCGCCGAGGCGTCCGAGGGGTACGCTCCCGCTCGACCGCCCGGCCCCGGGCTGGATCGGACAGGAAGGACGGAACGACGGGCGGCACGCTGCGGGTGATCGGCGATCCGGCGGAACTTCCCGAGCCGGCCCGCCCCGCGTTCGAGGAGCATGTGGTGACGGGCGTCCGGAGGATCCTGGAACGGGTCCGGGCCGAGGGCGACGCCGCGCTGGTCGAGCTGACCCGGCGGTTCGACGGCGCCGATGTGGCCGGGCGCATCGAGGTGAGCCGGCAGGAGATCGAGGCCGGCGTTGCGGCAGTGCCGGCGGACCTCCGGGCCGCCATCGACCGGATGAACGAGCGCCTGTGGGACCTGCACGCCCGCCAGCTGCCGCTGCCGTGGGTCGAGGAGCGCGACGGCGTGACCTACGCCGAGACGGTCCGGCCGGTGCGGGCGGCGGGGGCTTACGTGCCGGGGGGCCGGGCCGCGTACCCGTCCACGGTGCTGATGACGGCCGTCCCGGCGCGGGTGGCCGGGGTGGACCGGGTGGCCCTGTGCACGCCGCCCGCCGCCGACGGCTCGGTGAGGCCGGCCGTGCTGTACGCCGCCGCGGCTGCGGGGATCCGCCACGTGTACCGGGTGGGCGGGGCCCAGGCCGTGGCCGCCCTGGCCTTCGGCACCGAGACCGTGGCGCCGGTGGACGTCGTGGTGGGCCCCGGGAACGTGTGGGTGACGGCGGCCAAGCGCGAGGTGGCCGGGGTGGTGGGCATCGACGGCCTGGCCGGGCCCACGGAGCTGGTGATCGTGGCGGACGCCACGGCGGAGCCGGCGGTCCTTGCGGCGGACCTGGTGGCCCAGGCCGAGCACGACCCCTTGGCCCGGGTGGTCCTGGTAACCCTTGATCCCTCGCTCCCCGAACGGATCCGCCCCGCGCTCCAGGCCGAGGTGGCGGCCTCGCCCCGGCGGGAGATCGTGGAGTCCTCGCTCCGCGGATCGGTGGCGGTGGTGGTCGGCACGGAGCGCCAGGCCGCGGACGTGGCCGACCGGGTGGCCCCCGAGCACCTCCAGGTGGTCACGGCCGACCCCCGGCGGTTCCTGTCCGTGTGCCGGTCCTACGGAGCCGCGTTCCTGGGCCCGCTCACGCCGGTGGCCTTCGGGGACTACGGCGTGGGCTCGAACCACGTCCTCCCTACGATGGCCACGGCCCGGTTCGGCTCGGGCCTCCGGGCCTCGGACTTCGTCACGGTGTCGAGCGTGGTGGAGGCCTCGGCGACCGGGCTCGACGCGCATGCGGAGGAGGTGGAGTTGGTGGCCCGGGCCGAGGGCCTCCCCGGCCACGCCCACGCCGTCGAGGTCCGGCGCCCGCCGGCCGGGGAGGAATGAGGCCAGGGGCGCCCGCTCGAAGCCTTGTCCTTTTCGTACAACCGCAGGGCGGCAGGTTCCTCGGGTCCTCCCCACCCCCCGGGGGCCTGTGGGGATAATCGGCACACGGAAGAAGGAGCGCCGGGGATGCCCGAGGTCGACGTCCGCCTCGATCGCGTCACCAAGAGGTTCGGTGACCAGGTCGCCGTGGACGACCTCAGCGTCGACATCCAGCACGGCGAGTTCTTCAGCCTCCTGGGCCCGTCCGGCTGCGGCAAGACAACCACGCTCCGGATGATCGGGGGGTTCGAGGACCCCACCTCGGGGAACGTGTCGCTGGGCGAGACGGACGTGACTGCGCTCCCGCCGTACCGGCGCGACGTGAACACGGTGTTCCAGTCCTATGCGCTGTTCCCGCATCTCGACGTGTTCGAGAACGTCGCCTTCGGCCTGCGCCGCCGGAGGGTGTCGAAGAGCGAGGTGACCACCCGGGTCGCCGAGATGCTTCGCCTGGTGGACCTCCCGGGGTTCGAGCGGCGCCGCCCCGGCCAGCTCTCCGGGGGGCAGCAGCAACGGGTGGCCCTGGCCCGGGCCCTGGTGAACGAGCCCCGGGTCCTGCTCCTGGACGAGCCCCTGGGGGCCCTGGACCTCAAGCTCCGCAAGCAGATGCAGCTGGAGCTGAAGCGCATCCAGCAGGAGGTCCAGATCACCTTCCTGTACGTGACCCACGACCAGGAGGAGGCCATGACCATGTCGAACCGCCTGGCCGTGATGCGCCGGGGGCGGGTCGAGCAGATCGGTCCCCCCGAGGAGGTGTACGACCGACCCCGCACGGAGTTCGTGGCCGGGTTCCTGGGGGCCTCGAACCTCCTGGCGGGCGAGGTGAAGGAGCACCGGGGGGACGACGTCGCCGTGTTGGTGGCGGGGGGCTCCGTGGTCCGCGTGCCCGCCGCCCGCATGCCCGACGGCACCGCCGACGTCAAGGTCGGCGTCCGGCCCGAGAAGATCCACATGGAGGGGGCCGCCGCCCCCCCGCCCGCACCAGGATGGAACGCCGTGGAGGGTGACCTCCGCGACGTCACCTACATCGGGGTGAGCCACCAGTTCACCGTGGTCGGGCCGGCCGGAGCCATCCTCACGGTGTACGAGCAGAATCGCGGAGTGGACAGCGTCCCCCGGGCGGGGGAGCGGGTCCGGCTCAGGTGGCGCCCGGAGCACACGTTCGCGGTCGAGCCGGCCGCGACGCCGAGTGAGGGGGAGGAGGGAGTCCAGCCGTGAACGAGGAACCACACGACCGGCCGGGCCGGTTCGAGATCGACCCCGTGCTGTGGCGGGGGATGACCCAGCGGCGCATGTCCCGCCGCGACCTGTTCCGCTACGCCGGAGCCGGCGCGGGGGCGATGAGCCTGGCATCGATCCTCGCCGCATGCGGCGTGAGCGGAACGAAGAAGACGACGGCGCCCCCCGCGTCCGGGCCGGGGGCCGCGAGCCCCACCGTCGACGAGATGAAGGAGATCTACGGTGACGGCAAGCCCGCCGGGCAGCTGAACTTCGCCAACTGGGACTACTACATCGACCGCAGCACGCTGAAACGGTTCACCGACGAGACCGGGATCGACGTCACCTACAAGACGCCCATCACTGACAACAACCCCTTCCTGGCCCGCATCATCCCCGCGCTGCAGAACGGGCAGGACACGGGCTACGACCTGATCGTCATCACCAACGGCGGCCCGATCGAGCGCATGATCGCGCTGGGATTCCTCACCCCGCTGGATCACGAGTTCCTGCCGAGATTCGAGAAGTTCGCGTCGGACGCGGTGAAGGATCCCGTGTACGACCCGGGCAACAAGTTCTCGGTCGCGTGGCAGTCGGGCTTCACCGCCATCGGCTACAACTCCGAGGTGGTCACGGACCCACCGAAGAGCTTCGGCGACCTCCTCGACCCGAAGTACAAGGGCAAGGTCGGCCTGTTGGGCAACAACCAGGACCTCCCATGCCCGGCGCTGGTCTGGCAGGGATACGACATCCAGACCTCCACCCCGGACGACTGGAAGAAGACGGCCGACATCCTGACCAAGGCCCGGGACGACGGCATCATCCGGGCCTTCTACGAGCAGGGCTACATCAACGCCCTCGAGAACGGCGACACCGTGATCACGCAGGCGTGGTCGGGCGACATCTTCATCGCCGCCGCCCCCAAGAGCACCGGGGGAGACGGGTTCCCGGAGATGAAGCTGTCACTCCCGGGCGAAGGCGCAGTGCTGTGGACCGACAACATGTGCATCCCCCTGCACGCCCAGCACCCGGTCGACGCGATCACGTGGATGAACTTCGCCTACGACCCCGAGATCGCAGCGATCAACGCGGACTTCATCTGGTACATCTCGCCGGTTCCCGCCGCCAAGGACATCGTCCTCAACGACATCAAGGATCCGGACGTCGCCAACAGCCCGCTCGTCTTCCCCACCGCGGACGAACTGGCGCAGGCGCACAAGTACAAGGTGTTCAAAGACGCCGCGGAGGAGGAGGAGTGGAACAGCATCTGGGAGCCGGTGTTCGCCTCGTAGGGCGACGCCGTCCCAGCATCCGGAGACGGCTGGCGCCCTACGCCCTCGCAGCGCCGGCCAGCCTCTGGCTCCTGCTGTTCTTCGTCGTCCCGCTGTTCTTCATGGCGTCGGTGTCCCTCCAGACCGGGAACCTGCTGGACGGGTTTCGGCTGACGTGGCACTTCGCGAACTTCACGGACGCGCTCGACCTCTACCACGTCCAGTTCCTGCGGTCGCTCGCGTACGGGTCCATCGCCACGATGGCCGCCCTGCTGGCCGCCTATCCGCTGGCCTACTGGATCGCCTTCCACGGGGGCCGGCACAAGAACACCTACCTGTTCCTGATCCTGCTGCCGTTCCTCGTGTCGTTCGTGATCCGGACGCTGGCGTGGCAGTTCATCCTGTCCGACCAGGGGATCGTCCTCGGCACGCTGAAGTCCTGGCACCTCCTGCCTCAGGACTACCACGTGCTGGCCACCTCGACGGCCGTCATCGCGGGGATCGCCTACAACTACCTGCCGTTCATGGCGCTCCCGCTGTACGTGGCGCTGGAGAAGATCGACCGGAACGTGGTGGAGGCCGCCCGGGACCTCTACTCGAGCAACCGCGCGGTCTTCCTCCACGTCATCCTGCCGCTGTCGCTCCCCGGGGTCTTCGCCGGGGTGCTGCTGACGTTCGTCCCGGCCGTCGGGGACTTCGTCAACGCCGCCATCCTCGGGGGGCCCGGCAACACGATGATCGGGAACATCATCCAGCTGAAGTACCTGCAGGACTTCGAGTACCCGATCGCCTCGGCGCTCTCCTTCATCCTCATGGTGGTCCTGGTCATCGGGATCGTGCTGTACGCCCGGGCCCTCGGGACCAGGCAGATCGAGGAGTACGTGTGAGGCCCGTCGCGACGCGGGAGGCGGCACCCGCCTCGGTGGCCCGGACGCCCCCGCGCCGCCGTCGGAGGACTCGGTTCATCCTTCCCGTGTACTCGATCGCGGTGATCCTCTACCTGATGGTCCCGATCCTCGTCATGATCCTGTACGGGTTCAACGACAGCGGGATCAGGCGGGTGAGCTTCCGCTGGCTGGGGTTCACGACCGAGGGGTACGGCAGCCTGTTCGATGTGCCCGGGCTCGCCCCGGCCATGCGCACGTCGCTGCTCGTGGCCGCGGTGAGCACCGTCGTCGCCACTGCGCTCGGGACGCTCCTGGCGCTGGCCCTCGTCCGGCACCGCTATCGAGGCAAGCCGGCCACCGAGTTCACCATGTTCCTGAACATCTCCACGCCGGAGATCGTCCTGGGGGCGTCGCTGCTGTCGCTGTTCGTGTCGTTCGGCGTGCCGCGCGGACTCGCGACCATCGTGATCGCGCACGTCATGTTCAACATCGCCTACGTCGCCATCACGGTGAGGGCCCGCCTCTCGGGGCTCGACCTCACGGTCGAGGAAGCGGCCCGCGACCTGGGGGCGGGGCCGTGGGTGACCTTCTGGAAGGTGACGTTCCCGCTGATCTTTCCCGGCGTGCTGGCCGGCGCGTTGCTGGCCTTCGCCCTGTCGATCGACGACTTCATCATCACGAACTTCGTCGCGGGTGCCACCGAGACCTTCCCCCTGTGGGTGTGGAGCGTCTCCCGGGTCGGGATCCCGCCCCAGGTGTTCGTGATGGGAACGCTCATCTTCGCGGTGGGGGCGGTAATCGCCGTCGCGAACGTGGTGGTCCACCGGCGCCGCCCGGTCTGAACGGGGCCGCCCCTCGCGATCGGCCCTCTCGCGCGCGGGCGGGAGCCGGTCGCGAAACAGTCCGGCGATTTGTGAAAACTTTCACAAGCGATCCGAAAATACCCTCTGACCTGCGATGATGCGTCGGCCGTCTCTTTGACGGCCCTCGACGGCCGCGGATAGAATGGCGCGCCCATGGTCGGAGAGCCGGGCGGCGGGGACGGTGCCGGCCCCAATATTGGCTCGGCCTGGGGTGCGATCAGCATCCTGCTCGCCGGACTCCTGGCCTGGGGCGGGATCGGGTTCCTCCTGGATCGGCTGTTCGGGTTCCGCGCCCTGCTCCTCCCGATCGGGCTGCTCGTGGGAGCGGTCGGCGGCACCTGGCTCGTGATCATCCGCTATGCGAGAAACGAGAGGTAGCGACACGCCGGAGCGGCGCATGGCCGCGCGAGCCCTCGTCCCGGGGGCGGCTGTCGCCATCGGTGGTTTCGCCCTGGCCCTCGCCCTGAACGGGCCCCTGTCCGGCGTCCTGGCCCTGTCCGGGGCCGTGTACGTGGTGGGGACGTTCAGCCTGTTCGCGCTGGGACTGGGGTGGGCCCGGGAGGTCTCCACAGTCACGGTCCAGGCCGTCGCGCTCGGGGGGTGGCTGATCCGGCTGATCGTGTTCTTCGGCATCCTGTTCGGGCTGAAGGCGGGGGATCTCGACGTGGCCGCGTTCGGGCTCACCGCGCTCGTCGCGGAGATCTCGGTGGCCGTGTACTGGGCCAAGCTCGTGGCGAGCGGCCTGGGCTCGCCACCCGCCAAGCCGGCTCCGGCCGCCACCCCGGCGGGCGAGGCCCGGAGCGACGTGTGATCGCCGGGCTCACCTGGCCGGCGGGGCTGTTCGCCGCCTCCGGCGACCGGCCCGGGTTCAAGTCGGGGCTGCCCACCCAGGAGGAGCTGTACCAGTGGCCCTGCATCGTGAAGTTCCACATCGGGGGCCTGAACCTGTGCATCAACAAGGTGGTGATCCTGGAGTTCGCGGTCGCCGCCATCGCCGCCCTGCTGTTCATCCTGGCGTTCCGGAAGCCCAAGGTGGTTCCCCGTGGTGGGCAGAACCTCATGGAGGCCCTGTACGACTTCGTGGCCCGCGACGCGGTGGAGGGCGTCATCGGCCGGAAGGGCCTGATGTGGCAGCCCTACCTCACCATCCTGTTCATCTTCACGTTCCTGATCAGCCTGATGGAGGTCGTGCCGGGCATCCAGTTCCCGATCTCCTCCCGGTTCGCCGTGCCGCTGTTCCTGGCGGTGGGGTCCTGGGTGGTCTACAACCTGGCCGGCATCCGGGAGAAGGGGTTCGGCCACTACTGGAAGGGCGTCTTGTTCCCGCCGGGAGTCCCCAAGTTCGCCTACGTGATCCTCACGCCCATCGAGTTCCTCACGGTGCTGGTCCTCCGGCCGGCCACGCTGGCCATCCGGCTGTTCGCGAACTTCTTCGCCGGACACGTGCTGCTGGTCGTGTTCTTCCTGGGGACGGCGTACCTCGTGGCCATGCCCCTGACCATCCCGTTCGCCCTGGCCTCTCTGGTCCTGTCGGTGGCGCTGGTCGGGCTCGAGATCTTCATCGCCGCGGTGCAGGCGTACGTGTTCACGCTGCTCACCGCGGTGTACATCACGCTGTCCATCAGCGAAGAGCACTAGAAGAGACAGAAGGGAGAGGGAATGCACACGCTCGCCGTCATCTTCGCCGCCGTCGAGGGCAGCCTGAGCCTCATCGGGTACGGCATCTCGACCCTGGGGCCGGGCATCGGCATCGGCATCATGGTCGGCAAGACCGTGGAGGGGCAGGCCCGCCAGCCTGAGGTGGCCGGCCGCCTGCAGACCACCATGATCCTGGGCATCGCCTTCACCGACGTGCTCGCGCTGATCGGCGCGGTCCTCGCCTTCATCCTGTAGGGAGGCCACGTGTCCATCGTGATCGCCCTCCTCGCCGCGAAGGAGGAGACCAAGACCAACCCGCTCATCCCGGCGGCGAACGAGCTGATCTGGGGAACCATCGCGTTCCTGCTGCTGCTCCTGCTGCTGTGGCGGAGCGGCGTGTTCAAGCGCATCACCGAGATGCTCCGGGAGCGCTCGGCCCGGATCGAGGGCAACATCGAGAAGGCCGAGCAGACCCGGGCCGAGGCCGAGCGCCTGCTGGAGGAGTACCGCGACCGGCTGGGGAAGGCCCGGGAGGAGTCGAACCGGATCGTGGCGGAGGCCCGGGAGGCCGCCGAGGCCCTCCGCAAGGACCTCCAGCAGCGGGCCCAGGAGGAGTCGAACCGGATCATCGAGTCGGCCCGGGTGGAGATCCAGGCCGAGCGGCTCCGGGCCGAGCGGGAGCTCCGGCAGACGGTGGGCCGGCTGGCCGTCCAGGTGGCCGGGCGCGTGGTGCAGTCCGAGCTGGACGAGCGGCGGCACCTGGCCCTGGTGGACTCCTACATCGACGAGCTGGCCGCGAGCGGCGACGGCGGCGGGCCGAACGGCAACGGGAACGGCACCGGCGACGGGAACGGGAGCGGCAGCGGAAGCGGCGGCGGGGGGGCCACGCGGTGACCGACGCTCCGGGCCCCTCGGGTCCCCGGCACGACCGGGCCGACCGGCGGTTCTCCGCCCGGGAGCGGGCCGAGCTCGCGTTCTCGGAGGCCGCGGATGCGGGCGGCGGCGCGCCGTCCCGCCTGCGCGAGGAGCTCGCGGCGTTCTCGACCCTGCTGGGACGGGAGCCCCGCCTGCGCGCGACCCTCGGGGACACGGGGGTTCCGCCGGAGGCCAAGGTGCAGCTCCTCCGGGACCTGTTCGCCAGGCGCCTCGACCCCAGGACCCTCTCCCTGGTCGAGGACCTGGCCTCAGAGGACTCGGTGAGCTACCGGCTCCGGCCGGTGCTGGACGACCTGGCGGTCCAGGCGGTGCTGGCGGAGGCCGACGCGGCCGGCACGCTGGGGGCCGTGGGCGAGCAGCTGGTCCGGTTCGCCCGCTCGGTGGAGGGCGCCTCCGAGCTCCGCTCGGCGCTCACCGACCCCGCGCTGCCCGACGAGAACAAGCGGGCCGTGGTGCGCGACCTCCTGGCCGGGCGGGCCCCGGAGGCGGCCGTGCTCCTGGCAGAGCGGGCCGTGTCCCGGCCGGGCGACCCGGTGGAGCACCTGCGGGACCTCGCCGACCGGGCCGCCGCCCGGCGGCGGCGGGTGCTGGTGGAGGCCCGCAGCGCCGTGCCCCTGGACGAGGAGCGCCGGCGACGCCTGGCCGAGGGCCTGGCGCGGGCCACCGGGCAGCAGGTGGACGTGGAAGTGATCGTGGACCCTGGAGTGGTCGGGGGGATCGTGGCCCGGGTGGGAGACGAGGTCATCGACGGCTCGGTCCGCCGGAAGCTCGACCTGGCCCTGGAACAACTGACCGCGTGAAGGAGTGGAGATGGCCGAACTGACGATCGACCCGCAGGAGATCCGGGACGCGCTGGAGAAGCACGTCGAGTCGTTCCACCCGCAGGTGGTCCGCGAGGAGATCGGGCACGTCACCGAGTCCGGCGACGGCATCGCCCGGGTGGAGGGCCTGCCGTCCACCCTGGCCAACGAGCTGCTGGAGTTCCCGGGCGGGATCTTCGGCGTGGCCATGAACCTCGACGTCCGGGAGATCGGGTGCGTGATCTTCGGCGACGCCTCCGGCATCGAGGAGGGCGACGAGGTCAAGCACACCGGCCGGATCCTGTCGGTCCCCGTGGGCGACGCCTTCCTGGGCCGGGTGGTGGATCCCCTGGGGCGGCCCCTCGACGGCAAGGGCGACATCGACACCGAGGAGACCCGGGCCCTGGAGGTCCAGGCCCCCTCGGTGGTCCAGCGCCAGCCGGTGAAGGAGCCCCTCCAGACCGGGATCAAGTCCATCGACGCCATGACCCCCATCGGCCGCGGGCAGCGGGAGCTCATCATCGGCGACCGCCAGACCGGGAAGACCGCCGTGGCCGTCGACACGATCATCAACCAGCGGGCCAACTGGGAGTCGGGCGACGTCAAGCGCCAGGTGAAGTGCATCTACGTGGCCATCGGACAGAAGGCCTCCACGGTCCGCGAGGTGGTCACCGCGCTCGAGGACGACGGCGCGATGGAGTTCACGGTCGTGGTGAGCGCCCCGGCCGAGCAGCCCGCCCCGTTCAAGTACATCGCCCCGTACTCCGGGGCCGCGCTTGGGGCCCACTGGATGTATCAGGGCCAGCACTCGCTGGTGATCTACGACGACCTGTCGAAGCAGGCCGACGCCTATCGCCAGATCTCGCTGCTGCTCCGCCGGCCCCCCGGCCGGGAGGCCTACCCCGGCGACGTGTTCTACCTGCACTCCCGGCTCCTGGAGCGCGCCGCCAAGCTGTCCGACGAGCTCGGCGGAGGGTCGCTCACGGCCCTCCCGATCATCGAGACCAAGGGGGGCGACGTCTCGGCGTACATCCCCACGAACGTCATCTCGATCACCGACGGCCAGATCTACCTGGAGAAGGACCTGTTCAACTCCGGGGTCCGGCCGGCCATCAACGTGGGCATCTCCGTGTCCCGGGTGGGGGGCAACGCGCAGATCAAGGCCATGAAGTCGGTGGCCGGGCGGCTCCGCCTGGACCTCGCCCAGTTCCGCGCGCTGGAGGCCTTCGCCCAGTTCGGGTCGGACCTCGACAAGGCGTCCCAGGCCCAGCTGGCCCGGGGCTCGCGGATGGTCGAGCTGCTGAAGCAGCCCCAGTACCGGCCGTTCCCGGTGGAGGACCAGGTCATCTCGATCTGGGTCGGCGGCAACGGCTACCTCGACGACATCCCGGTGGAGGACGTCCGCCGGTTCGAGCAGGAGCTGCTGGAGTTCATGCGGACCCGCAAGCCCGAGGTGGGCAAGGCCATCGTGAAGGGAGGCGCGCTGTCCGACGACGTCACCGAGCAGCTGAAGGCGGCCGTGGAGGAGTTCAGGGAGGGGTTCCAGTCGAGCGAGGTCCACACGGCGCCGAAGTCCGAGGAGCCCCTGGAGGCCCAGGACGAGGACAGCACGGAGAAGCTCCAGAAGCGCGTCCGGCCGCGCAAGGAGGGCTAGGTGGGAGCCCAGCTCCGCGCGATCCGGCGCCAGATCCGGTCGGTCCAGTCGACCAAGAAGATCACGCGAGCCATGGAGCTCATCGCGGCGTCGCAGATCCGGCGGGCCCAGGAGCGGGTCCGGCAGGCCCGGCCCTACGCGGAGCAGATCACCCGGGCCATCGGCGACATCACCGGGCAGGCCGAGGGGCTGGAGCACCCGCTGCTCGAGGTCCGGCCCCGGCCCAAGAGCGCGGCGGTGTTCGTGGTGACCTCCGACCGGGGCCTGGCCGGCGCGTACAACGCGAACGTGCTGCGCCGGACCGGGGAGCTCCTCCAGGCCCTCGGCGACGAGGGCAGGGACGCCCGGCTGTACGTCACCGGGAAGAAGGGGCTGGCCTACTACCGGTTCCGCGAACGGGAGGTCGAAAGGCAGTGGCAGGGATTCTCCGAGCGGCCCTCCTACGAGCACGCCAAGGAGATCGCCGACACGCTCATCGAGGCCTTCGTGTCGCAGGAGGTCGACGAGATCTACGGGGTGTTCACCGACTATGTCTCGGCCATGACCCAGCGGGCCGAGGCCCGGCGGTTCATCCCGATGGTGGTGGAGGAGGTCGAGATCGAGGAGGAGGGGCCGTACCCGCTGTACCTGTTCGAGCCGAGGCCCGCGGAGATCCTCGACGCGATGCTGCCGCGGTACGTGGAGATGCGGGTGTTCGCCGCGATGCTGGAGTCGGCGGCGTCGGAACACGCGGCCCGGCAGCGGGCCATGAAGTCGGCCACGGACAACGCGGACGAGCTGATCAAGAGCTACACGAGGGTGGCCAACCAGGCCCGGCAGGCGGAGATCACGACCGAGATCTCGGAGATCGTGGGCGGGGCGGAGGCCCTGGCCGCGGCGGCCGCCAGGGCCGGGGTCGACCCGCTGGCCGGATAACCCAACCCAGGGGAGAGAGGCACGCCGATGGCGAACGAAAACGGTAAGGCGCACGGCAGGGTGGTCCGGGTCATCGGGCCGGTGGTGGACGTGGAGTTCCCGCCGGAGGACCTCCCGGAGATCCACACCGCGCTGACTGTGGAGCGGACGCTCGACGGCGAGACCACCACCATCGCGTGCGAGGTGGCCCAGCAGATCGGGGACTTCACGGTGCGCACGATCGCCATGAAGCCCACCGACGGTCTGGTCCGGGGCGCGCCGGTCCTGAACACCGGGCACCCCATCACGGTCCCGGTGGGGGAGGCCGTGCTGGGCCACGTGTTCAACGTCCTGGGCGACTCCCTCGACGTGGACTCGGTGGACGCCGACACCCGGTGGCCCATCCACCGCCAGGCGCCGCCCTTCGACCAGCTGGAGCCGAAGACCCAGATGCTGGAGACCGGTATCAAGGTCATCGACCTGCTGGAGCCCTATGTGCAGGGCGGCAAGATCGGGATGTTCGGGGGGGCCGGCGTGGGCAAGACCGTGATCATCCAGGAGATGATCCACCGCCAGGCCGAGCAACACGGCGGCGTCTCGGTGTTCGCCGGGGTGGGCGAGCGGACCCGCGAGGGCAACGACCTGTTCCTCGAGATGACCGAGTCCGGGGTCATCGGCAAGACCGCGCTGATCTTCGGGCAGATGGACGAACCCCCCGGCGTGCGGCTCCGGGTGGGGCTGGCCGCCCTGACCGTGGCCGAGTACTTCCGGGACGAGATGCACCAGGACGTGCTGCTGTTCATCGACAACATCTTCCGGTTCGTCCAGGCGGGGTCGGAGGTGTCCACGCTGCTGGGGCGGATGCCGAGCGCGGTGGGATACCAACCCACGCTGGCCGACGAGATGGGCGAGCTCCAGGAGCGCATCACGTCCACCCGGGGGCGTTCGATCACCTCGCTCCAGGCCATCTACGTCCCGGCCGACGACATCACCGACCCGGCCCCGCACACCACGTTCGCCCACCTCGACGCGACGACCGTGCTGTCCCGGGCCATCTCGGAGCTCGGCATCTACCCGGCGGTGGACCCGCTGGACTCGACGTCGCGGATCCTGGACCCCCGCTACGTCGGCGAGGACCACTACGCCGTGGCCCAGCGGGTCAAGGAGATCCTCCAGCGGTATCAGGACCTCCAGGACATCATCGCGATCCTCGGGGTGGACGAGCTGTCCGAGGAGGACAAGGTCGTGGTGGCCCGGGCTCGGAAGATCCAGCGGTTCCTGTCCCAGCCGTTCTTCGTGGCGGAGCAGTTCACCGGCATCGAGGGCAAGTACGTCCCCCTCGAAGAGACCATCAAGTCGTTCAAGGCCCTCACCGAGGGCGAGTACGACCACCTCCCCGAGCAGGCCTTCTACATGGTCGGCAGCATCGAGGAGGCCGAGGCCGCCGGCAGGAAGCTCGCGGAGGCCGGGGAGCGGGTGAGCTAGCGATGGCCGAGGCCAAGCTCGACGTCCACGTGGTCACCCCGGAGCAGGAGGTGTGGGCCGGGGAGGCCGACATGGTGGTGGCCACCGCGTCCGACGGCCAGCTCGGCGTGCTGCCGGGCCACGCGCCCCTCCTCGCGCTGCTCGGGACCGGGCCGCTCGCGGTGGTGTTCGGGGGCCAGCGGACGGAGATCGATGTGGACGGGGGATTCCTCCACGTCAACTCCGACCGCGTGGACGTCCTGGCGGAGCGCGCCGAGCTGCCGGAGGCGTAACGGGCTACGATCCGCGGTCAACGCCATGAAGATCACGGGGATACGGGTCCACCTGTGCCACTTCCCGCTGCCGGCGATGTTCTCGCCGTCGTGGCTGGCGGGGTTCCCCGCCATGTCGAACGGGTGCGCGATCTACCGGATCCAGACCGACGAGGGGATCGAGGGGGTGTCGGCGTCCCCGCTGATCGGCGACGAGGCGCGGGGACTGGCCACGCTCCTCCGGCTCACGCTGTCGGGGCGCGACCCGACTCAGGTGGAGGACATCTTCAAGCTCCTCCGATCGTCCACCCGGCAGCTGGGGATGCGGGCGTGGCACGTCGAGCCGGCCCTGTGGGACATCATCGGGAAGAAGGCGGGCCTCCCGGTGTGGCGCCTGCTGGGAGGGGCGCGGACGCGCGTGCGCGCCTACGCGTCTACCGGCGAGCTGCGGTCAGGCGAGCAGCGGGCCGAGGACGTCGCGGCCCGGATCGAGGAGGGCTTCACCGCGGCGAAGCTCCGCATCCGGTTCATGACCGTGGAGGAGGACGTCGCGGTGGTCAGGACGGTCCGGGAGGCACACCCGGACGTCACGCTGATGGTCGACGCGAACATGGGGTGGCGGACCCACGGGTTCGCCGAGTACCCGGAGTGGGACCTGGCCCGGGCCGTCCGGACCGCGAGGGAGCTGGAGGACCTCGACGTGACCTGGCTGGAGGAGCCCCTGGACCAGTTCGACTACCGGGGGTACGCGGCCCTCCGGCGGAAGACCACCGTCCCGCTGGCGGCCGGCGAGATGCTCTCGGACCTCCACGGGTTCCGCGACCTCATCGAGCGACGGGCCGTGGACGTCGTGCAGGCCGACGCGGTGCTGTCCGGCGGGATCCTGCTGGCCCGGAAGGTGGCGGCGATGGCCGAGGCGGCCGGCATGGGGTTCTCCCCGCACACCTGGACCAACGGGATCGGCCTGCGCGTCAACCTCCAGGTCATGGGGGCCGTCCCCGGCACGGTGTGGTGCGAGTACCCCATCGACCCGCCCGGATGGACCATCGAGGCCCGCGACGCCATGCTGGCCGAGCCCCTCCGCATCGACCCCGACGGGTTCGTCACGCTCCCCGAGGCTCCCGGCCTGGGCATCGACCTCGACGAGGAGGCCATCGCCAAGCACGGCGAAGAGGTGTAGCGCCCCCGCAACACCATCCCGGCGTTCGCCCGCCAGAGCGAACGACGGCGGCAAGACCTGGCCGGGGCCGGTGCGGTCCCGGCTTCCGTTCGTGTCCGGCCGGTGAATGGGAGGGGAACCATCGGGGAACGAGGGGAGTCCGGCCCCTAGAATGGGTGGTCTCATGGACCGGCTGATCGTCACGGGCGGGGGGCCGCTGTTCGGCGCGATCCCCATCGGGGGGGCCAAGAACTCGGCGCTCAAGCTCATGGCGGCGTCGCTGCTGGCCCCCGGGCGCACCGTCATCGACAACGTGCCCCGGATCGTGGACTGCTGGACCATGGCCGAGGTCCTCGAGCATCTGGGCGCGTTCGTGGCCTGGGACGAGCACACGGTCACGATCGACACCGGGCCGGTGGACTCCCAGGACGCCCCGTACGAGCTGGTGAGCCGGATGCGGGCCTCGATCATCGTGCTGGGGCCGCTCCTGGCGCGGTTCGGCCGGGCCCGGGTGGCCATGCCGGGAGGATGCAACATCGGGTCCCGGAAGATCGACCTTCACCTCCGGGGGCTGGAACGCATGGGGATCTCGTTCCGCCAGGAGCACGGCTACCTGGAGGCCCGGGGGTCGCTGCATGGTGCCGCGGTATCGCTGGACTTCCCGTCGGTGGGGGCCACCGAGAACCTCGTGATGGCGGCGGTCGGGGCCCGGGGCACGACCGTCGTGGACAACGCGGCCCGCGAGCCCGAGATCGTGGACCTGGCCGCGTTCCTCACGGCCATGGGAGCCCGCATCTCCGGGGCGGGGACCAGCCGGATCGTGATCGAGGGGGTGGAAGGGTTCCAACCGGTCCGCCACGCCGTGATCCCGGACCGGGTGGAGGCGGGGACGTTCGCCATCGCCGCGGCGGCCGCAGGGGGCGACGTGGTGCTGTCCGGGGCCCGGGCCGAGCACCTCGAGCTCCCGCTGTCGAAGCTGAGCGACGCCGGGGCCGACGTCACCGAGCAGGGCGACGGGATCCGGGTCCGCATGCAGGACCGCCCGGGCTCGGTGGACTTCGTGACCCTGCCCTATCCCGGGTTCGCCACGGACCTCCAGCCCCAGATGATGGCCATGCTGGCCTCCGCGCGGGGGACCGGCATCCTGGCCGAGAACGTGTTCGAGAGCCGGTTCATGTTCGTGCAGGAGCTCCAGCGGATGGGGGCGGACGTCATGACCGAAGGGCATCACGCCGTGATCCGGGGCGTGGAGCGGCTGTCGGCCGCCCCGGTCCAGGCCCTCGACATCCGGGCCGGCGCCGCGCTGGTCATCGCGGCGCTCACCGCGGACGGCACCACCGAGATCGGCGACGTGCACTTCATCGACCGCGGGTACGAGGGCCTGGAGGACAAGCTCTCGGCCCTCGGCGCGGACGTCCGGCGGGAATCCGCTCGCTCGCCCGTCGTCCTCACGTGATCCCCGCGCCGGCGTGAGCAGCGCCGCCGCTGGGGCGGCGCTCCTGTGCGGCGCGGCACTGGCTCTGGGCCCCGTCCCCGCGTCCGCGGGCGGTCCCCCTGCCGCCCCGTCGGGGCGGGTCGCGGTGATCGTCGTGGTGTCGGGCCCGAGCTTCGAGGACGTCATGTCGGTGCCGGCCCTCCGGCGCCTGGCGTCGGCGGGGGGGGCGGCCCTGTTCAGCCCCCGGACGGTGCCCGGCGACGAGGGCCCGGGGCACGACCTGACCCTGGGGACCGGAGCCCGCAGCGCGGTGCCGTTCGCCGGGGTGACGGTGGAGGGCTCGGGCGGGGGCCGGCGGGTGGTGGGGTTCGACCGCATCGTGGAGGAGAACCGCGGCCGGTCGGTGCCCGGGCTCCTGGGCTCGGTCCTGGAGGAGCATGGCCTGACCGCGTGCGGGGTGGGACCGGGCACGGCCCTTCCCGCGGCCGACCGGCGGGCCGTGTCCCCGGCCGGCTCAGGGTGCGACGTCCGCTTCGTGGGGTTCCGGCTTCCGGGGGCGTCGGCGGCAGATCCCGGCGAGCGCCGGGCCGCCCTCAGGCGGCGGATCTCGAGCCTCGGCTCGCTGGTGCCGCGGTCCTCCCGGGTGCTGCTGATGGTGCTGTCGCCGGCGCCGTCGCCGGCCATGGATCGGGTCCGGGACGAGCTCACGCCGGTCGTGATGGCCGAGGGGGCACCGCGGCACGTGTTCGCGGCCACCGGCCCCATGCACACGCTGACCTCGGACACCACCAGGCGCGACGGCGTGGTGTCGAACGAGGACGTCGCGCCGACCATCCTCCGGTTCTTCGGCATCCCGGTGCCGGCGGAGATGCACGGGTCGCCCATCCGGGTGGTCCGGGACGCCGGCCCGCCGGCGACCATGCACCGGGAGCACCTCCAGAACCGCCGGATCGGGACGCCGGTTGCCCTGGCGGCCCTGGCGTGGGTGGTGGTGGGCGGGGTGGGGTGCGTGCTGCTGATCACGTGGCGCCGGCGGGTCCCGCGGCTGGTGGGCCGGATCGCCGCGGTGGTGCCGCTCTCGGCGGCCCCCATCGCGGTGGTGTACCTGGCCGCCGGGCGGCTGGGCTCCCAGTCCTACGGCACCGTGGTGCCGTTCCTGGTCGGGACGGCGGCCGCCGTGGCCCTTCTGGGCGTGGGATTCCGGCCGTTCGGCCCGTTGGCCCCGGCGGCCGTGGTGGGGGCCGCCGCGCTCGCCTTCCTCGTGGTGGACGCGCTCCAGAGATGGCCGGATACCCCGTTCACGTTGCTGGGTGGCACGGCGCTGGACGGGGCCCGGTTCTACGGCATGCCGAACAACCTGATCGGGGTCGCGCTGGGCGGCGCGCTGTTCCTGGCCGCGACGCTCCGGCCGTGGACCGGGTTCTGCCTGCTGGTGGCGACGGGGCTGTTCGTGGGGTTCCCCGATCTCGGGGCGAACCTCGGCGGCGCGCTCACGGTGTTCGTGGCGGCCGGGGTGTGGTGGGGGCTCCGTACGGCCGGCCGCCTGCGGTGGCGGGATCTGGCCGTCACGGGGGCCACGGTGGTCGCGGGGCTGGGGGCCGTCCTGGCCGCGCACGCCTGGCTGACCTCCACGCCGACCCACGGGACGCGGTTCGTCGAGGGCGGTGGGAGCGGAGGACTCATCGAGACCCTGACCGAGCGGCTGGGCACCGGCGCCGAGCTCATCCTGCGCAGTCCCCTGACGTGGCTGGTCGTGGCGGGGCTGCCGATCGTGCTGCTCGTGGCCCTCCGGCCGCCGCCGGTCCTCCGCGACGCGTTCTCCCGGTGGCCCCAGTGGCGGGCGGCCGTCCTCACGCTGCTGGTCGCGGGTATCGTGGCCTTCGTGGCGAACGACACCGGCGTGGCCGCGGCGGGGTTCTGCTTCGGCCTGGGCCTGGCCGGACTGCTGTACCTCCCCCTGATGGAGGGGCCGTGGTGGAACGGTCGCCCGCCGGTGGGGGCTCGAGGTTGACCGCTGATCACGAGCCGGCGCCCGGCGAGGCCTCGCCTTCCCCGCCCCGGCCCGACGCCTGGACCCCGCCGGCGCGGCGGGACCTCCCGCCCCGCCCGGACGTCGTCCCCGTCCACCCGTCGGTGCCGGCCCCCGGGCAGGTGGGGGGTCCGTGGGGCCTCCGGGTGCCGTGGGGGTTCTGGGAGGCCCTCCTGGTCGGCGTGGTGGGGTTCCTGATCGGCGGGGTGCTGGCGCTCCCCGTGGCGCTCCCCTCCTCGGAGGGCGACCTCACCGACCTCCAGTTCGCCCTGGCGTCGCTCCTCGGCGAGATCGGGCTGTTCGCCGCGATGGCGGGGTGGCTCCGGATCCGTCATCGGCGGGCCGTCCCGGCCCTCGCGATCCGGACCGACCGCCCCGCCGACCTGGCCATCGGGTTCGGCGCCGGCCTCCTCGTGTACCCGACGGCGGTGATCGTCGTCGCCTTGCTGGTGGAGCTGGTGCTCCGCGTGGTCACGGGGCACGGCGTCGAGGCGCCGGACCAGCTCCCGTCCTCGATCAGCGGGGGGGCCCTGGTCCTCACCGGGTTCCTGGTGATCCTGGCCGCACCGGTGGCCGAGGAGCTGCTGTTCCGGGGGTTCCTGTTCCGCTCGATCCGGGACCGCCGCGGATTCTGGCCGGCGGCCGCCGTGTCCTCGGTCCTGTTCGGCCTGGTCCACTGGCAGGGCTCGCCGTGGGAGGGTTCCCTCTTACTGGTGGTGACCCTGGTCTTCGTGGGCCTGGCCCTGGCCGCGATCTACGAGTGGCGCCGGAACCTGCTGGCGAACATGGCGGCCCACTGCGCGTTCAACGTGGTGGGGTTCGTGCTGTACGTGCTGTCGAGGTGACCCGCGCGACGTGGGCATCGACCAGGCAGTCCGGGCGGTTCGCGGGGGAGCGGTGGTGGCCTTCACGGGCGCAGGGATCTCCGCCGACTCCGGGATCCCCACGTTCCGGGAACCCGGCGGGCTGTGGGAGCGGTTCGACCCCGAGCGGTTCGGGACGTGGGAGGGGCTGGCCCGGGAGGCCATGACCCACCCGGACCGGCTGGCGGACTTCCTGGGCGCCCTCCGGAAGGCCTTCGGGCAGGCCCGGCCCAACCGGGCGCACCGAGCCCTGGCCCGGCTGGAGGGGTCCGGCCTGCTGACCTCGGTGATCACGCAGAACGTGGACGGGCTGCACCAGGAGGCCGGGAGCCTGCACGTGGTGGAGATCCACGGGTCGTTGCACCGCCGGGTGTGCCTGGTGTGCGGCACCGAGGACCGGGTGACCCGGCCTGAGTTCCTGGTTGGCCTGGCCCGGGCCATCGGAGCCCTCCGGACGGCGTTCGTCCCCAGCCTGGCCTCGGTCCTGCCGAGGTGCCGCGTGTGCGGGGGGCCCACCCGGCCCGGGTTCGTGGCCTTCGGGGAGACGCCCCTGGACTTCGATCAGGCCGAGCGCCTGGCGTCGGAGTGCCGGACTATGCTGGTGGTGGGGACCGCGGGCGAGGTGGAGCCGGCCGCGGGCCTCCCGCGCCTGGCCAGGGCCTCCGGCGCGACGGTGATCCACGTGGGGGCCGGGAAGAGCTTCGTCGAGGCGGACCTGGACCTCCGGGGCCGGGCCGCCCAGGTCCTCCCGGACGTGGTCGAGGGGGCCGTGAAGGGCCGCTGACAGAGGGTCCTCGATTCGCTGGCCGGCCTCGACGCATGATTAACTCAAGGCGCAAGCAAAGACCGGCGAAAGGACGAGCGATGGCTGTGTTCCCGAGCGAGGAGTGGCTGCAGGAGTACGTCCAGCGGGTCAAGGAGTCGAAGGACTACCGGGAGGCCGCGGCGACCTGGGAGGGCGACATTGCCTATGTGCTCGAGCCGGAGCCGGACAAGGGCGTTCCCGACGAATGGTGGCTGTGGCTCGACCTGTGGCACGGCGATTGCCGGGAGGGGAAGCTGGTCACCGCGGAGGAGGGGGAGAAGGCCAAGTTCATCATTCGGGCTCCCTACTCGCGGTGGAAGGAGGTCATCCGCAAGGAGCTGGACCCGGTGAAGGGCATGATGCAGGGCAAGCTCAAGCTGAAGGGCGACCTCCCGACCATCGTCCGCTACGTGAAGGCCGCGAACGAGCTCGTGAACCTGGCCCAGACCGTGCCCACGGAGTTCGTCGACGAGCTGCAGGCGAGCTGAGGTGTAAGGGGAGAGACTTGGTTGGGGGGCTTGCGAGAGGTTACGCGGCGGTCGGCGGCCGTTCCTCCGCTGGCCCGCCCCTCCAAGCCCCAGCTCCGGAACGGCCGCCGCCCTACGCCGGACCTAGCAACCCGGCTTCTGCACGGCCGTTGGCGTCCGGGGGGCTGGCGTGAGGGCCGTTGTCTACGACGACGTTCGGAAGCTTCGTGTCGCTGATGTGCCGGATCCCGTGATCGAAGACCCTCGGGATGCGGTGGTGCGAGTGACGGCGGCGGCGATCTGTGGGTCGGATCTGCACTTCTACACGGGGAAGGCGCCGCTGTCGCCGGGAGACACGATCGGGCACGAGGCCGTGGGGGTGGTGGAGGCCGTGGGGGCGGACGTCGAGGAGTTCCGCGCCGGCGACCGGGTGGTGGTGGCGTTCGACATCGTGTGCGGGGACTGCTGGTACTGCCGGCGGGGCCAGACCTCGCTGTGCGACGATTTCCGGAACCTCGGGGCCGGGCCGTTCGGCGGGTCGCTGGGGGGCGCGCAGGCGGAGCTGGTCCGGATCCCGGTGGCCGACGTGAACCTCCTCCGGGTCCCGGACGGCCTCGAGGACGAGCGGGCCCTGTTCGTCGGGGACATCCTGACCACCGGGTACTACGCCGCCGCCATCTCCGGCATCGCCCCCGAGGACACGGTGGCGGTGGTGGGAGCGGGGCCGGTGGGGTTCTTCGCGGCGCAGGCGGCGCGGGTCCACGGCGCCGCCCGGGTCCTGGCGCTCGACCTCCAGGGTGACCGGCTGGCCCTGGCCGAGCGGATGGGGGCCATCCCCGTGAACGTGGCCGAGCGCAACGCCCAGATGGCCGTGTCCTCGCTCACGGGAGGCCGCGGGGCCGACATCGTCATCGAGGCCGTGGGGACGGAGTCCTCGTTCGAGACCGCGGTCGAGGTGGTCCGGCGGGGCGGGACCGTCACCGTGGCGGGCATGTACGTCAGCGAGACGGTCCCCGTCCAGCTCGGGGTGTACTGGACCCGGGCCCTGGACCTCCGGTTCGCGGGGATCTGCCCGATCCACGCGTGGTGGGACCGGGCCCTGGAGGCGGTGGCGGACGGGCGCATCGACCCGATCCCGCTGATCTCCCACCGCGCGCCGCTCGAGGACGCGCCCCACATGTACGAGCTGTTCGAGGCCCGGCTGGCCACGAAGGTGGTGCTCACGCCGTGACCGCGACCGTCGACTACGTGGACGAGGAGCCCAACGGCCTGGCCACCATGCTGGGCGGCCTCATCGAGGCCAACCTCGAGCAGCACCCCGAACGCGAGGCCCTGCTGAAGCCGGCGGTCATCGGGATCACCGCTCCGGACGCCGGGGTGTCCCTGACCCTGCAGATCGCGCCGGGCCGGGTCGGCGTCGCCAACGGGCTCCAGGGCCGTCCTCACCTGCTGGTCCGGGCGGATTCCGACACACTCATCGAGCTGTCGTCGGTGCCGCTCCGGTTCGGTCTCCCCGACTCCATGACGTCAGAGGGCCGGGCGGTGAACGCGAAGCTGTTCAAGGGCGTTATCAAGGTCAAGGGTATGATCCGCAACCTCGGCCGGCTCGCGAGGCTGAACAAGCTGCTCTCCGTGAACTGAAGGCCGAGCGAGAGGACCTGGACATGAGGACGAGGGTCCCGAAGCAGGTGATCGAGCGGTTCCGGCGGGTGCCGCTGTTCGCCCACCTCTCGCACCGGGGGCTCCGGGCCATCGCGGCGGCCGCCGACGAGCTCACCGAGCCCGCCGGGAACGTCCTGGTCCGAGAGGGCGAGTTCCGCCGTGAGCTCTTCGTGCTCGCCGAGGGGAAGGCGAAGGTGACCAGACGGGGGCGCAGGGTCACGACGCTCGAGTCCGGCGACTTCTTCGGCGAGCTCTCCCTGCTCTCGGGGGGGCCGAGGACGGCCACCGTCACGGCCGAGACGGACGTCTCGGTGATGATGCTCACGCCGCAGCAGTTCGAGATGGTCCTGCAGCGCGAGCCGGCCGTGTTGCGAGCGGTGCTGAAGGCGCTCGGGGACAGGCTCCAGGAGCTCCAGAAGGCCGTCCTGGCATAGTAGGCCGAACGGCCGCGGCTCCCCACCGAAGGTCCCATCTCCGGCATCCCCCGGCACCCTCCGGAATTGCATGCCTTCGGATCACCCGGTCGGGGCACCGCCCGATGTGCCCGGGTGACGGAGCCACGCATCGTCCGCGGGATGGCGACGGGATACTGCGCTGGATCCACGGCAGGTGTGACCACGCCAGCGGGGTAGGCTTGCCGCTGGTGGACGTGGCCGGGCTGATCGAGAGGGTGCTGGCCGGAGAGCGGCGGGGCATGGCCCGGGCCATCTCGCTGGTGGAGGACGGCGCGCCGGAGCTGGAGGCCCTGTCCGCCGGGCTCTACCCCCACACCGGCAACGCGGCCACGATCGGGCTGACCGGCTCGCCGGGCGTCGGCAAGTCGAGCCTGGCCGAGCAGCTGGTCCGGACGGCCCGGGCCCGGGACCGCTCCGTGGCCGTGTTGGCCATCGACCCCACTTCGCCGTTCACCGGGGGAGCGCTCCTGGGGGACCGGCTGCGGATGCAGACCCACGCCACCGACCCCCACGTGTTCATCCGGTCCATGGCCACCCGGGGGCACCTCGGCGGCATGGCCCTGGCGGCGCCGGAGGCCATCCGGATCCTCGACGCGGCGGGGACCGACGTGGTGATCGTGGAGACCGTCGGGGTGGGACAGGCCGAGGTGGAGGTGGCGGGGGCCACGGACACCACGCTGGTCGTGGTGTCGCCGGGATGGGGCGACGCGGTGCAGGTGGCGAAGGCCGGGATCCTCGAGATCGCCGACGTGTTCGTGGTGAACAAGGCGGACAGGGAGGGCGCGGGCGAGGCCGCCCGGGAGCTCCAGCTGATGGTGAAGATGGGGGCCCGGCGCGACCACGAGGACTGGGTCCCGCCCGTGGTGAGCACGTCCACGGTGTCCGGCGAGGGGATCGACGAGCTGTGGGAGGCCATCGAGTCGCACCGGAAGCACCTGGAGGACACAGGCGCGTTGCAGCGGAACCGGCGGGCCCGGCTCCTGGGCGAGGTCCAGACGCTGGCCTCCCAGCGGGTCCGGGAGCGGGTCCACGGAGCGCTGGACCGGGACCCGGACCTGGCCCGGGACTTGGAGGAACGGAAGGTCGATCCGTACCGGGCCGCTACGATGCTGTTGGAACGCATCACCGGAACCGAGGGAGCCGCGGATGCCTGAGTACGAAGACGAACTGGAGCGCTGGCGCGAGCACTACCACGCCAAGCCAGAACGAGACGCCGACTTTCAGACGCTGTCCGGCGAGCCGCTGAAGCCGCTGTACACGCCGGAGGACGTGGCGGACCTCGACTACACCCGGGACCTGGGGTTCCCCGGGCACTACCCGTTCACCCGCGGGGTGTACCACTCCATGTACCGGGGCCGGCTGTGGACCATGCGACAGTTCGCCGGCTTCGGATCGGCCGCCGAGACGAACCGCCGCTACAAGTTCCTCCTGGCCCAGGGCCAGGGCGGCCTGAGCGTGGCGTTCGACATGCCCACGCTGATGGGCCGCGACTCCGACGACCCCCTGTCCGAGGGAGAGGTCGGCCGGTGCGGGGTGGCCACGGACTCCCTGGCCGACTTCGAGACCCTGTTCGACGGGATCCCGCTCGGGGACATCACCACGTCGATGACCATCAGCGGGCCCGCGGTGATCCTGTTCGCGTTCTTCCTGGCCACCGCGGAGCGCCAGGGGGTGCCGTGGAACGTCCTCGACGGGACGCTCCAGACCGACATCTTCAAGGAGTACATCGCCCAGAAGGAGTGGATCTTCCCGCCCCGACCCCACCTCCGCCTGATCGGCGACCTCATCGAGTTCTGCGCCCACGAGGTCCCGAAGTTCCATCCCATCAGCGTGAGCGGCTACCACATCCGGGAGGCCGGCTCCACGGCCGCGCAGGAGCTCGCGTTCACGCTCGCCGACGGGTTCTCCTACGTGGAGCTGGGCCGGGACCGGGGCCTCGACGTGGACCGGTTCTCCCAGGGGTTGTCGTTCTTCTTCAACGCCCACATCGACTTCTTCGAGGAGATCGCGAAGTACCGGGCGGCCCGGCGGATCTGGGCCCGGTGGCTCCGGGACGTGTACCACGCGAAGGACGAGACCTCCATGCGGCTGCGGTTCCACACCCAGACGGCGGGGGTCTCGCTCACGGCGCAGCAGCCCGAGAACAACATCGTGCGGACGGCCGTGGAGGCCCTGGCCGCGGTTCTGGGCGGGACGCAGTCGCTGCACACGAACGCGCTCGACGAGGTCCTGGCCCTCCCCACCGAGAAGTCCGCGGAGATCGCCCTGCGGACCCAGCAGATCATCGCGTACGAGACCGGCGTGACGAACGTCATCGACCCCCTCGGGGGCTCGTACTTCGTGGAGGCCCTGACAAGCCGGATGGAGGAGGCCGCTGAGGAGTACTTCGCGAAGATCCGGGAGTTCGGCCAGGGCTCCATGCTGGAGGGGATGCTGGTCGGCATCGAACGCGGGTACTTCCAGTCCGAGATCGCCGACGCCGCCTTCCGGGAGCAGGAGCTCTACGAGAAGGGCCGGCTGGTCAAGGTGGGGGTCAACGAGTTCGTGAACCCCAACGAAGGCCCCATCGACACCCTGATCATCGGGCCCGAGACCGAGGAGCAGCAGATGGCCCGGGTCGCCGAGACGCGCCGGGGCCGGGACGACGAGACCGCCGGGAAGGCCCTGGAGGCGCTGAAGGCCTCCGCCGCCGCCGAGGACGAGAACCTGGTCCCGCCGCTCGTGGACTGCGCCCGGGCGTATTGCACCGAGGGCGAGATCGTGGGGGCCCTCCGCGAGGTGTTCGGCTCCTACACCGAGACCCCCCGGTTCTGACGCTCTGCGCTCGCGGGGGAAGCTCCCCATTCCCGGCACCGGATGGTAGCCTCGGCCGGTCGTCGCCCGGAAAGGTCTCCAGATGAGCCGATCCGATCCCGAACTCGAGCGCGGGGCCGAGCTGTCCCGGCGGGCGTTCCTGTCCGGCGCCGCCGCCCTTCCCGCGGCGCTGGCCCTGGAGCGCTGCATCAAGCACACGGGCGGCGCCGTCTCCGCCCTCGGAGCCCGGGGCCGGACCCGGGCCCGGGCCCCCTGCGACGATCTCTCCCACGACGCCGTGCTCCGGTTGTGGCGCGGATACCGGGCCGACCGGGCGGGGCAGGTCCTGTTCGTTCCCCGGGGGTTCAACTACCTCAACGGCGGCATCAGCCACAGCACACCGTGGGCGTACACCCAGGACGTCCCGATGCTGTGGTACGGGCCCGGGTTCATCAACGCCCGGCGGTATGGGGTGACGCGGTACGTGACCCTGGCCGACATCGCGCCCACCGTGGCCGAGCTGATGGGGTTTCCGTTCGCGGCCAAGGACGGCCGCGTGATGACCGAGGCCCTGGACCCGGATCGGGCCGGCAAGCCGAAGCTCATCGTGGTCCTGGTGTGGGACGCCGGCGGGCGTTACGTGCTGGACCTGTTCCCCCGGCACTGGCCCCGCCTCAAGGACCTCAAGCGCAGGGGGACGTGGTACACGAACGCCACCGTGGGCTCCTCGCCGTCGAACACGGCCCCGACGCACGCCACCATCGGGACCGGCGCGTTCCCCCGCCGTCACGGTGTGGTGGACAACACGATCCGGTTCCCCGACGGCAGGCTGGCCGATCCGTGGTCCCGGGGCCCCGCCGTGATGCTGGTGAACGCGCTGGCCGACGAGTACGGGAAGGCCATGGGGAGCAAGGCGGTCATAGGGATGTTCGGCACGCTGCCGTGGCACGTCGCGATGATCGGCAAGGGCACGCTGTACCCGGGTGGCCAGCGATCGTTCGCGGTGAACCGCAGCTTTGGCCACTCGGACACCGAGGCACCCGGGTGGGCGCTGTCGGACAAGCTCAAGCAGTACTACCGGTTCCCCGGCGCGTACCTCAACGAGACCTCGATCGACCCGTTCCTGTCCGTGGCCGACATGGCGGACGGGAAGGCCGACGGCAAGTGGCGGGGCAAGGACATCCGGTCGCTGCAGGGAGGCTTCCACACACCGGCCCGTGTCCCGTTCCAGACCCACGGGATCAAGGAGGCCATCAAGCACGAGCACCTCGGGCAGCACCAGGCCACCGACCTGCTGTTCCTGAACTACAAGATCATCGACGAGGTCGGGCACCAGTACTTCGCCTCGAGCCCGGAGATGGGCGACACCATCCGGGTCCAGGACCGGTACCTCCAGAACCTCGTGGACTTCCTCGACGAGCGGCTGCCGGGGAAGTGGGTGCTGTGCCTGACCGCGGACCACGGCCACACCGCGGAGCCGTCCAGGACCGGCGGTGTCGTCATCTCCGAGCGCCGGGTGGGAGCCCTGGTGGACTCCCGCTTCGACCGCGACGGGGACCCCGACCTGGTCCAGGTCACCCGGCCGGTGTGGCTGCAGCTCGACCCCGACGACATCAACCGGAACGACGTCGACCTGCGCGACGTGGCGGCCTACGTGCGCTCGCTGACCAAGGCACAGACGGCAGGCGTCTCCGGGGACCACGCGAGCGACCGCGTGTTCCAGTCGGCGTTCCCCGGCTCGGCGCTGTCGAACCTCCCGTGCCTGGGGTGATGGCCGGCGCCCGGACGTTTTCGATCGCGCTGCCGGTGGGCATGCTGAACCCGGACCTCCCTCCCGGACTACGCCTTCACCCGGAACGTGACGGTGGCCACCACCCGGGGATCGAACGCGAGGTGGTCCACGGCCACGAACTCGCGGAGTGGGGGAGCCCGGACACGGCCCGGGCCAGCCGGAGCGCCGCCCTCGACAGCGCCAGCAGGATCAGCCCGCCGGTGCAGGCCACCAGGAACTGCACCGCGAGCCCGAGCAGGTAGAGGTGATTGGCGAACATCCCGGCCACCGGGAGGCCCGAGCCCATCGGCTCGATGGCCTCCATGGCCGTGAACCCCAGGGCCTGGGCCGCAGCCAGGCGGAGCCACCATCCAGCCGAACGCGTGGACGCCGTGGGCCCGTTCGGGAGGCCGCCGCCCGAGGTGGCGAGCCACCAGGACACCCGCGCCGGCCAAGGCCAGGGCGACGGCCATCTTGGCAACCAGGGCGAACTGCCCGTGGCCGGTGGCGATCAGGACGTGGTGGCGGAGGCGGGGGTCGGGAACGGCGAGCCGATACGAGACCCAGTGTCCGAGCACCATCCCCGCCGCGGCCGTCCCGAACAGCGGGGCCCCCCTGTACGCCCGCCTCTCACGCATGGTGCCGCCCAGGATAGTGGGGGGCCCCGCGTTTTCGCCGGTGGGCCGGTAGGCTGGTCGTGATGCCAGCGATCCCGCGCCGGTACATCGCGTCCCTGTTCGCCCTCGCGGTGGTGGCGGCGGCGTGCACGTCGGGGAAGGACGGAGTGGGGCCGTCGCGCTCGCCGGCGAACCCCAACTCGATCCGCGCCCTGAAGCAAGGGGCGACGGAGATCTCGCTCCTCGGCGGCCTTGGGAGCCACCCCGCCGACGCCGTCCAGACCGGCACGAGCTCCTTCATCTTCGACCTCTCGCCCGGCTCGGGACAGGTCATCGAGGGCGGGCGTCCCAAGCTGTACCTCGCGAAGGACGAGGATAGCGACGCCCTGGGCCCGTTCACCGCGACGTGGAGCCCCTTCACCGGCTACGAGAAGACCGGCGACACCTCGCCGAAATCTTCGATCCCGGGGGTCTTCTGGACGGAGGTCGACGTGCCGTCGCCCGGTGTGTGGACGGTCGCCGTCACCGCCGAGAACGACGGCCGCCCCGTGTTCGGTGAGGGAAACGCGTATTTCCGCGACGACGTGATCGCTGCGGTGGGGTCGAAGGCGCTCTCGGTGAAGACCCCGGTGGCCACCACCCCGGCCGGGCTCAGGAAGATCTGCACCCGCGAGCCGCCCGATCCCATGCATTCCATCTCGCTCGACGAGGCCCTGGCCAACGGCAAGCCCACCGTGGTGAGCTTCGCCACGCCGCTGCTGTGCGAGAGCCGGCTGTGCGGGCCGGTCGTAGACGAGCAGATGCTCGTGTACCGGAAGGTCGGGGCCGACCGCGCGAACTTCATCCACGTCGAGGAGTTCCCGGATCGCGACCCCACGAAGCCCGCCCCGACCTTCACCGCATGGGGGTTCCAGACCGAGCCCTGGGTCATCGTCATCGACGCGAAGGGCATCATCAGGGCCCGGTTCGAGGGGCCGGCCACCGCCGAGATGATCGAAGCCGCCCTGGACCCGCTGCTGGCGTAGCGGCGATCGCCGATCGCCCGGACCGGAACCGTTACGAGGGGCTGGCCGACGGCGCGGGTGCCGGCGAAGCGGAGGCCGACGGCGTGGGTGCCGACGGTGACGTCGACGCGCCGGGGCTGGGGGTGGGCGTGGGGGTGGTGATCGGCCCCGGCAGGTAGCCGTCGAGCTTGAACGTCTTCGGGATCGGGGCGGGAAGCTGGTCCTGCGTCCCGTACGTGACCACGATGACCTGCTTGTCCGCGAGCGGCAGCTTCGTGAAGTCCTTCGTGTACTCCGTGCCGTTCAGAAACACCCTGATCTTGTTCTGGGCGTCCGCCCGGTAGGAACCGATCTGGTTCCTCGTGAACAGCACCCCCCAGACGTCGAACACCATCTGGAGGTTGAAGTCGCGATCGGCCGCGGCCTCGACGTGGATCGTCCCGTTGTCCGCGTGGGTGTGGAGCTCCGCGAGCGTGGTGGGTGACGGCTGCCCGATGCCCGCGGGCACGTCCACCCGCTGTCCGTTGACGAACACGAGCAGGTTCTGGTGGAAGTGGACCTCGAAGGCCTCCCCTCCGAGCGGCGGGAGTCCGATCGCCTGGTCCCGCGCGGCCAGGTTCGCCGTCTCCGGTGGCCACGGAGCGGGCCCGGTGTTGATCCCGGATAGCGTACTGGGGGGCGGAAGGGCCTTCGGACCGCCCCCGCCGCTGTTGGCCACGATCAGGACCACGATCCCGGCCAGGACCACGAGGCCCGCCGCGATGAGGCCGCCGATGCGCATCCGCCGCCGGCGGGCGGCCTTCCGGCGGAGCATCTCGCGCTGGCGCCGGGCCTCCTCCTTCCGGGCGATGCGGTTCGGGCCGGCCTGCGCGACGGGGCCGGGGCCGGTCGCGCTCCCGGCGGGAGCGGGTCCCCGGGTGCCTCGGGACGGGCCGGTGCCTCCCTTGGCGTGCACCGTGGTCGAAGAGGCGGAGGAGGCGGTGCCCCCGGCTGCTTCGACGACCTCCGGAGCCGGGCTCGTACGGGTGCGGGATGCGGACTGGCCGCCTCCGGCACGCCCCTGCGTCCCCTGGGGACGGGAGGGCGTTCCGGACCAGCGCTTGCGCTTCTTGCTCTTGGCCATGCTGTCGAGTGCCCGGGGGCCGGATTCGGGCCGTTTCATGCTACACGGCGACCGTCCGACTGAGGGAGGGGCCTGGCGCAGCCCGTGCAGTGTCGCTGCCGCGTCCCGTCCATGATGCGTCTCGCTGCTCCTGCAACTGCCCGTTGCGGCAGCACTTGGCGGATGCACTAGACTCCACCTGCAATGAATTGCAATAAGCGCGTGTTGCGATTGGTGGCCGGAGTCGCGTCGGCGACGCTCCTCTCCGGGTGCGGCGCCGCCCACGATCGCCCGGGGAACATGATCCTGGTGGTCACGACGGTGTCGCCGCTCACCGACATCGCCCGGAACGTCGCGGGCCATGCCGCGGACGTGGAGGGCCTGGTCCCGGAGGGGGTGGATTCGCACACCTTCGAGCCGACGGTGGCGACGGCCAAGCTCATCGCGCACGCCGACCTGATCCTGGTGAACGGACTGCACCTCGAGGACCCCACGATCCAGCTGGCCCGGTCGGTCTCCGAGGGCGCGGAGATCTACGTCCTGGGCGATCACGCGATCTCCCGGTCGGACGAGCTGTACGACTTCTCGTTCCCCCGCTCCCGCGGAAGGCCGAACCCGCACCTGTGGATGGACGTCACCTTCGGGATCCGGTACGCGGAGCTCATGCGGGACCAGATGGCCAGGGTCGATCCCCGGAACGCCGCCCGGTACCGGGCCAACGCAGCCCGCTACGTCCGGGCGCTGCACCGTCTCGACCGGGCGGTCCAGGAGGCCGTGGACACCATCCCGCCGGGGAACCGAGTGCTGCTCACCTACCACGACTCGTTCGCGTACTTCGCGCGGCACTACGGCATGCGGGTCATCGGCGCCATCCAGCCCTCGGATTTCGCCGAGCCGTCGGCGCAAGAGGTCGCGGGACTCATCGACCAGATCCGGGCCGAGCACGTGCCCGCCATCTTCGGGTCGGAGGTGTTCCCCAGCCCGGTGCTCGCCACGATCGCCGACGAGACCGGAGCGAGGTACGAGGACTCGCTGCGGGACGACGACCTTCCCGGCGAACCGGGCCGGCCCGAGCATTCCTACGTCGGCCTGATCCTCACCGACGTCTCCACGATCGTCGCCGACCTCGGTGGGGATCCGCACGCGCTCGATTCCGTGCGGTTCACCAACCGATACGATTGAGGCCCGGATGCACCATCCGATCGTCGAGTTCCGCGACGTCTCCTTCGTGGGGCCGAGCGGCGCCGGGAAGAGCACGTTCCTCCGGTTGGCCACCGGGACGGTTCGGCCCACCAGGGGCCGCATCCTGTTCGGTCCGGACGGCGCCAGCCGCACCGTGCGCCTCGGCGTGGTGCCCCAGACCGAGGCCATCGACTGGAACTTCCCGGTGACGGTGGAAGAGGTCGTCTTGCTGGGGCGGGCCGCCGACCCCCGGATGCTCCCGTGGGCCACGAGGGCCCTCCGGGAGGAGGCCCACGACATCCTCGACCGGCTCGGGATCGGCGACCTCGCCCGCCGGCACATCCGGAACCTGTCCGGCGGCCAGCAGCAGCGCGTCTTCATCGCCCGGGCCCTGATCCGGCGGCCGGAGCTGCTGCTGCTCGACGAGCCCACGAGCGGCGTCGACGTGAAGACCCGCCACGACGTGCTGCACCTGCTGCACTCCCTGAACCACGAGGGCATCGCGATCGTCCTCACCACCCACGACCTCAACGCGGTCGCCGCCCACATCCCCAGCCTGATCTGTCTCAATCGCCGGGTCATCGCGGCGGGGCGGCCCCAGGAGGTCCTCACCCCGGCGAACCTCCGGGCGCTGTACGGCGCGGAGATGGTGGTGGTGGAGCAGGACGGGATGCTGCTCATCGGCGACGTGCCCTCGGCTCTCCGCGACGAGCACGAGCGCGACGAGCACGCCGAGGACATCCCGGCGGCCCACTTCGGCGAGGAGCCGGCGCCGCACCACCACGGCGCCGGCGCCGACCACGACCACGCCGGCGCCGACCAGTCCTCGGCCGCCGAGCCGGGTCACGAGCACGCGGAGCCGGATCACGAGCAGACCGAGCCGGCGCGATGAGGTGGCTCACCGAGCCGTGGTCGTACGAGTTCTTTCGCCACGGCCTCCTCGCGGGGGTCCTGGCCGGAGCGCTGTGCGGGCTGGTCGGCGTGTACGTGGTGCTGCGGCGGATGTCCTACATCGGCCACGGGCTGTCCCATGCCATCTTCGGGGGAGCGGTGGCCTCGTACGTGCTCCAGGTGAACTTCTACCTGGGGGCGGGGCTGTGGGGAGTGGCCTCCGCCCTCCTCATCAACGCGGTGGCCCGGCGCCGCAAGATCGGCGCGGACGCCGCGATCGGGATCGTGACCACGGCGTCCTTCGCGTTCGGCGTGCTGCTCATCAGCCAGTATCACCAGTTCACGGTGAACTTCGAGGCCGCGCTCTTCGGGAACATCCTCGCGGTCACCGACACGCAGCTGTGGGTGCTGGCGGGGGTCACGGCGTTCACGGTGGGGGTGGTGTTCCTGAAGTACCGGCAGCTGTTGTTCGCGACGTTCGACCCGGAGATCGCCGAGGCCTATGGCGTGCCGGTCCGGCGGGTGGACGGCCTGTTCGCGCTGATCCTCGCGGCCACGGTCATCGCCACGATGCAGGTCCTCGGCGTCACGCTCATCGCCGCGGTGATCGTGATCCCGGCCATCGTGGGCCGGCTGGTCACGGACTCGTTCGGGAAGATGCTGGTGCTCTCGACGATCGTCGGGGCGTTGTGCGGCTTCGGCGGGATGTACGTCTCGTTCCACGTGGACGCCGCGAGCGGCTCGACGATCGTGCTGTTCGCGGCGGCGGTGTTCCTGGTGGTGTACGCGGCGACCGCGGTGGTGGCCCGTCGGCGCCTGGCGCGGCTGGCGGAAGGGGAGGAGGCCCCCGAGCTGGGCGGGGGGCCCGCCGTCCACGTGGGCTGAGGTCCGGGAGAGTCTCCGACCGCGGACGACCCGACCGTGGGACGCCCGGCACGTGGCTGCAGCGTGAGGACGCTACGAGTCCAGGAACTCCTGGCAGCTCTTGCACAGACCCGAGATGGCGAAGTGCGTGAGGTCCGGGCGGAAGCCATGGTGGCGTCCGATGAGCCGGGCCAGCGACCGGGCCTCCTGCACCGACAGGTCCTCCTCCGCGGCGCACCGGGCGCACACGAGGTGGACGTGGCCCTCCTCGCCGGCGTGGTGGTATTCCGCTCCCTGTTCGAGGTGGGCGTGCGCCAGGATCCCGGCGCTCTCGAGCATGGCCAGGGTCCGGTAGACGGTGGAGGGGTTGACCCCGGGCATCTGGCTCTGGACCCGGCGGGCGATCTCGGCCGGGCTGATGTGGCCGCGGGTCCGCATGACCTCGGCCACGATGGCCTGGCGCTGGGGGGTGATGCGCATCCCCCGGCGGCGGAGCGCTCCGACGATGTCGGCTGCGGTGACGGACTCGGTAGCCTGCATGGCGTTGCGGACTTTAGCAGATGCAACACAATGCAGGTGCGGCAGATGGCGGTGGCGGAGCTCCGCAGCGACGCGCCGGACGCGGCCACCCGAGTTCGGGATCGACCTCACTCGCTCCCCGACGCCCTGTCCCGCTCGCTCGCCTGAAGAGGGGGCGCGGCGGCCTCCGGGCCGTTCTGCAAAGATCGCTCGGACAGACCCCTCGAGGAGGCGCGGAAAGTGGGCGAATTCGTTCGGCTCGAGACCGACGGGGCAGTGGCGACCATCAGGCTGGACCGGCCGCCGATGAACGCGATCAACGGCGACCTCCTGCGCGACCTCCAGGAGGCCGCCACCGAGGCCACCATGGACGAGGCCATCCGCGCGGTGGTCCTGTACGGCGGGGAGAAGCTGTTCGCTGCGGGTGCGGACATCAAGATGATGGCGAACCTCAGTCCCGCGCAGATCAAGCCGGTGATCGCCCCGATGCAGGACGTCTTCACGATGGTGGAGGAGATCCCGAAGGTCACGATCGCCGCCATCAACGGGTACTGCCTGGGGGGCGGGCTCGAGCTCGCCATGTGCGCCGACCTCCGGTTCGCGCACGACGGCGCCCAGCTGGGCCAGCCCGAGATCAAGCTCGGGATCATTCCCGGCGCGGGGGGGACCCAGCGTCTCCCTCGGCTGGTGGGCCCGTCCCGGGCCAAGGACATCATCTTCTCCGGCCGGTTCGTGAAGGCCGACGAGGCCGAGCGCATCGGCCTGGTGGACCGGGTGGTGGGGGGCGACGTCTACGACACCGCCCTGGAGACGGCAAGGCAGTACGCCGACGGCCCCTCGGTGGCCCTGCGCGCCGCGAAGGTGGCCATCAACTGGGGGGCCCGCAGCGACTTCCGGACCGGGCTGGTGCTGGAGCGCGAGGCCTTCTCCGACCTGTTCGCCACGGAGGACCAGTCAGAAGGCATGCGGGCCTTCGTGGAGAAGGACCAGGCGAAGTTCACCGGCCGCTGACCCCCGTGGCGTCTTCAGTGGCGCGAGGAGGGGCGCCGAACGGGAACACGGCGCCGAGCCGGAGCCTCGCGGCGATGCTGGGCCCGAAGGCGGCGAATCTGCGGTACCACGACGCCGCCGCCCGCGACTACGACGCGAGGTGGTCGATCTCGTTCGACCGGCGGTGCATCGACTACGTGCGGGAGCGGGCCGAGCGGATGCTCCCCGGCCGCCGGTACGGGCGCGTACTGGAGGTCGGGTGCGGGACCGGGTTCTTCCTGCTGAACCTGTGCCAGGCCGGTTTCGTGGACGAGGCCCATGCGTGCGACATCTCGGCCGGCATGCTGGCGGCCTGCCGGGACAACGCGCGCCGGCTGGACATCGCAGTCCGCACGGCGGCAGGCGACGCCGAATCCCTCCCGTACGGCGACGGCGAGTTCGACCTCGTGGTGGGACATGCCTTCCTCCACCACCTCCCCGACCCCGCCGCTGCCCTGGTGGAGATGCGGCGGGTCCTCCGGCCCGGGGGCGCGATGCTGCTGGCGGGGGAGCCCACCCGGCTGGGGGACCGCATCGCCGCCGTGGCCAAGCGCGCCGCCGCGGCCGGGATCCAGCTGGCCAGCCTGATCCAGCCCGGCCTCCGCCGGCCCCCGGACGGGGGGCCCTCGACCGAGGGCGAACGCGTCATGCGGGAGCTGGAGTACCACGTCGATCTCCACACGTTCGAGCCGCGCGAGGTCGAAGCCGCCGCCTCGGCCGCCGGGTTCACGGCCGTCCGCGGGGAGACCGAGGAGCTCGTGTCGAGCCTGTTCGGGTGGGCGGTGCGGACCATCGAGGCCGGTGTCCGGCCCGGCGTGCTCTCCGACCGGTGGGCGTGGTTCGCCTACCGGAACTGGCTCCGGCTGTATGCCCTCGATCGCGACGTCCTGGCACGGGTGGTTCCTCGCCGGGCGTTCTACAACCTGCTGCTGTATGCGGAGCGGCCTGTGACCAGCGCACACGGGGCCGGCAGCTAAGAATCTGCTAAACCGACGAGGCCAGCGGCGAATCCCCCATCCGTCCGATTGGCCCGGGCCCCCGTGCGACGATGCTCTGCGGCGAGGCTTGGGTTGCTTCCGAAAGCAGGGTTTTCCGTATACATGACTCTCCCGCTCGTACGTAGCGAGACCGGGAGTGTCGTCGCGACCGTTGTTGTTCCGACGGACTGGCCGGGTCCACGTCCGGTCGAACGCCCGGACACGCCTCGCCAGACGCTTCGGGAAGCTCTGCTCGAGGACTTCCACGGCCTCCTCCCCCTCGAACAGACTGCACCCCACCTTCTCGAGCCGCGCGTGCTGCGACATCTGCGTAGACGAACAGGACGGCCGTTCGACGCCCTGGGGACCGACGGGGCCAGTGTTTACCGCGTCTGCAAGGCCGGCACATGAGCCACGAACGCCTACGTCACCCATAGCTGGTCGACCAGGAGGCCCCACTGCGGGTTGCGCTGATAGTCGCCAACTCGTTCCGAGATGACGTCGAGGCCGACGGGGTTCACCAGGGGCACCCACGGAGCGAGGTCCACGATCCGGTGCTCGGTCTCCGCCCACAGCTCGAACGCACGCGGAGGGTCGACGGCCTGGAGCCTGAGCGCTCGATGGATCATCCCCTCCACCTGCCGATCACACAACCCCGTGCTGTTGTGGGGCGCGCCGCACGACAGCAGGAGGTCGATGAAGCTCGAGGGGGCCGGATAGTCCTGGGCCCAGCCGGCGATCCCGATCTGGGGCTTCTCCGAATACAGACGGTCGAAGTACCGGTCGGGGGGGAAGGGGAATGCCTTGTGGGTGGCTCGGAACCCCAGATCGTTCAGGAGGTCTTTGAAGTACAGGGAGACCTTCAGCCCGATGCCACCGATGTTCAGGGGGAACCCCCGGACCTCGACCCTCGTCCCCTCCGCGCCTGCGCGGCGAATGAGTTCCCGGGCCTTGGCGAGATCCGGGGCGGTCCACTCTCCACCGGGACCGGGATCCACTGTGTAGGGGCAGTACGGCTCGTAGCCGGGGATGCTCGGAGGGAGGACCTAGCAGGTCGGACGGGCCTGTTCGGGGCCTCCAAACAGCTCGACCACCCTGGACCGGTCCACCGCGAAGTTCAGCGCCCGCCGGACGAGCACGTCGTCGAAGGGCGGCCTCGTGGTTCCCAGCGACATGTACCACGTCACCGTCTGCGTATAGGAATGAACGAGCTCCGGCGTCTGCCGCATGATCGGCGCGAGGTCCGACAGGCCGAGCTCGGACCAGACCCAGTCCACATCCCCCTCGGTCACCTGGTCCACGGCCTTCCCTCCCTCGATCCCGAAGCGCCACACGATGCGGTCGGGATATCCGTCGGGCTGCGCCACGGGGGAACACTCGCGGAAGTGGGGGTTCCGGACCAGGACGAGGCCCTCCTTCGGGTCGTATGTCTCGAACATGTACGGGCCCGTCGCGGGGAGCGGCTCCTGCACCTCTTCACCTCCCGTTCGGGAGGGGACGGCGTAGGCGAAGGGCATGGCCAGCTTGTACAGGAACTCGAGTCGGGTTTCTCCAGCCGGAACGTCACCGTCCCCTTCGAGGTCTGGATCCCCTCGGAGAGGTCGCAGCCCGGAGGGTCCTTCCTACACTGGTCGGAGCCGACGATCCCGTCGTAGAACGCGAAGACGTCGCTGTTTCCCGTGGTGTAGACGCGTTCGATGGCCCGCCGGAAGTCCTCCGCCCTGACTAAGGCCCCCGTCGAGTACCGGATGCCCGGCCGGACCTGGAACGTGTACGTGGTTCCCCCATCCCTCGGCGTGGGGAGCGACGTGGCCAGGTCGGGAACCAGGAGCCCCCCCTCCGCGCCGGACACCTTCCTGAAGCCCACCAGGCCGTCGTTGGTCATGACGAAGACCGTCCAGCCGAGGTTCTCGTAGGAGAAGGCCGGGTCGATGGTGTATGGCGATTGCTGGGACACGATCCGGAGCGTTCCCCCCCGGTGCGAGGGAGCCCGGGCGCCGACGGTCACCCACAGCGTGTCCCCGGCCGCGGCGAGGGCGGAGGGGGCGTTGCCGACGGCGATGGTCCTCGTCTCCCGGGTCGCCGTGTCGATGCGGGAGATCGAGCCGTCGAACTCGTTGGCCACCCATACGGCGTCTCCGGCCACGATCACCCCGCTGGGCCCGCGTCCCGCCGGCAAGGTGGTCACCACGTTCGTCTCGAGGTCGATCTTCGAGACCGTCCCGTCCAGGCGGTTGGCCACCCACACGCCGTCCGGAAGGACGGCCAGTCCCGCGGGGCCGTTGCCGACGCTGTGCGTCTGGACGACGGCCATCGTGTCCGGGGAGATCCTCGACACCGTCGCGCCGGCGGAGTTCGTGATCCGCAGGGCATCGCCCCCACCTCGATCCCGGTGGGCCCGTCGCCCACGTACGCGGTCCTCGTGACCTGGGCCTTGTCCGGATCGACCCGGGCCAGCGTGCCGTCGATCGAGTTCACCACCCACACGGACCCGAACCCGACGGCCACCCCGGTGGGGCCGTTCCCCACGGGGATGGTGGCGACCTCGGTGTTCGTGTGGGGGTTGATCTGGGACAGCGTGCGGTCGCCGCTGTTGGCCACCCAGACGGCCTCGTCGCTCACGGCGATCCCGGCCGGCTCGTGCCCGACGGGGATCGTGTCCACCACGCTCCTCGTCTTCGTGTCGATCCGGCTGACCGAGCCTTCCGTCGGATGGGTCACCCACGCCGATCCGTGGCCCACCGCGATGGACAGCGGTCTCGCCCCGAGGTCCACCGAGGCGAGGAGCGATCCGCTGTCCAGGTCGATGAGGCCGACGGAATCCGCGCCGAACTCCTCGGGCGCGGGCTCGCCTCCACGGGTGAGCAGCAACGGCACGGCGACGGCTGCGGTGACCACCGCGAGGGCACGAGCAGCGCGACCAGCCCACGGCCGCGCAGCAACGAGCGGGGGAAGCCCGCGCGCTCCGGCGCGGCGTGCTCGGGAACCTTCGGCGGCGCGTACGGCGCCAGGCGCACCACGGCGTCCTCCCGTTCGGAGCTGACGCGGATGACTCGGACCGGCTGGGCCAGACCTTTCAACACGAGGTCGCCCCCGTCCTGGAACCGGACCCCCTCGACCCGCCGGGCGAAGTGGGCGACCTCCTGGCTGGCCAGGATCTCGCCCGGTCCGGCCTGGCCGCACAGCCGCGCGGCCAGATTGAGCGGCCCGCCCCGATAGCCGCCCTCCACGGGAACGGCCTCTCCGGCGTCGAGTCCGATCGCCACCATGAGGGGCAGCGAAGGGTCGGAGATGGTCTCCTCGACGAACCGGTCCTGCAACTCCACCGCCGCCCGGATGGCCTGCCGGGGGGAACCGAAAACCGCGAGCGCCTCGTCACCGCGAAGCTCGATGACCCGGCCGCCGCGCCCCTTCACGCCTTCCCGCGCCACCTCGGCGAACTTCTTGGCCAGCTTGGCCGCGGCCTCGTCTCCGCGTTGCTGGGTGAACAGGGTGTAGCCGCGGACGTCCGCGATGAGGAAGGTCCTGATCTCGGCGCTCGAATCGGATGATCCGCCGCTCATCAGTGCGTCCGTTCGTGCATGGGGACATTCTGGGCGGCATGGGGGGGATTTCCTAGGGGCGGCTCGAAAGTCGGTCGAAGCGAAGATCGACGAGTACGACGTCGCCGAACCCCACGCGTGAGGGGACTGGCCGGCGGTACATCCACCCCCGCTGCCGAGCGGCGTTCGTGGGAGACAAGAACGTGCCGCGAGCGCCGGACGGCTCCGTCCCGACCCGGTGACGGGGGTCCTTCCTCCATCGGGACCTTCGACCCTGGACAGCCCCCGGGGCACAGAGGACGCTCGGACGACTCCCCGGCGGAAAGGGGGCTGCCATGCCCTCCGGTCGCACTTGCCGCATCCTGGCTCTGGCGGCGCTCTTCGTCGCCCTGGGCCTCTCTCCGGCTCCCGCCAGAGCGGCTACGGACGGCTTCTCGGTGCTGCACGACTTCGCCGGCACCAGGGGACACAGCCCGAACGGCGCGCTGGTCTGGGGCCCGGGCGGGGACCTGTACGGGACGCTGTCGGGCAACCTCGACGGAGTCGACCACGGGGCCATCTTCCGAATGACCACCTCTGGCGCCGTCTCGATCATCCACACCTTCTCCGGGCCCGATGGCGATCATCCTCTCGGCCTCGTGGCCGGAACCGACGGCTTCCTCTACGGAGTGACCGCGCGCGGCGGGACACCCACGAACATCGATTGCGCGTTCGTCGGCGGGTGCGGGACGTTCTTCCGGATGACCGCGACAGGTGTCGTCACGGTCCTGCACAACTTCAACAGCGGCCAGGACGACGGGAGCTGGCCCAACGCCGGGATCGTCCAGGGCTCCGACGGCGCGTTCTACGGGACGACGCTCCAGGGAGGCGGGTACGGCAGCGCCTACCGCATCAGCGCGACCGGCGGCTTCGCCCTCCTGCACCGGTTCACCGTCGCCGATGGCATCAACCCGGAGGGCGGCCTGATCCAGGCCAGCGACAGCAATTTCTACGGCGTCACGAACCAGTACGGGCCGAACGGCGGCGGGACGGTCTTCCGTCTCGATCGCGCCGGGAACCTCACGGTCGTCCACGGATTCGGGTTCGGAGACGGCTATCAGCCCAAGGCCCGGCTCCTGCAGGCTGCCGATGGCTTCCTCTACGGCACCACGGAGGGGGGCGGCCCGGTGGGCAACGGTGTCGTGTTCCGGCTGCGGCTCGACGGCACGGGCTTTTCGATCATGCACGCGTTCGACCAGTGGGGAAGCGACGGCTTCCGCCCGGCAACGGGACTGATCCAGGGTGCGGACGGGAACTTCTACGGGGAATCTCAAGACGGGGGCCTGGGCGTGTACGACCCCGAGCGCTCAGGAGACGTCTACCGGATGCGCCCCGACGGCACCGTCTCGGTCCTCCACACGTTCTCCGGTCCCGACGGCCGGACTCCGTCGGGGCTGGTGAACGGTCCCGACGGCCTGCTGTACGGTGCGGCGCTCGGGGGCGGCTCCGCCGGGGACGGGACCCTGTTCCGCATCGATCCCTCGGTCCCCCTTCCCGTCGCGTCGGTGACGGTCGAGCCGAATCCGATGACGAACGGCTCGACGGCGACCGGGACGGTCACGCTCACGGCGCCGGCACCGTCGGGCGGGATCGTCGTGGACCTCTCGACCAACAACGAGGGCGCCGCGCAGGTGCCGCGCTCGGTGACCGTCCCCGGAGGCAGCAGCAGCGCGACCTTCACGGTGACCTCCGACTTCGTGATCTTCGGGACGGCTTCGCTCCTCGTGTTCGCATCCGTCTCAGGCGCGGGGATCAGCGCGCCACTCACGGTCGT
>WNFU01000774.1_pt1 | contig 76622 bp, 51 predicted proteins | sample 5400121 | NCBI WGS metagenome assembly WNFU01 (sample SAMN13153360, study PRJNA577476) | soil metagenome | isolation source: 100 cm soil or saprolite under grassland replicate 1 | place: USA:California | collected 2016-06-15
GCGCCGCAAGGAAGTCAATACTTCCGTCATATCCCGAATCAGAGTTGTCTCGCCCATTCGCTCAATTTCATGTTCACGCGTCGGATTTGAGCGCAAATAGACGTATTTGTCCATAGAATCTTTAGCTGCTTTCAACCCCTCTGCGCAAGATTCAACGTTGGAAGACAGAGCCGTGTTTCGCGTTCAACAGACACCCGCGTCGCGGTATGACCCCACTCTGCCCAGCCGTCCTTTCGGGAACTGGCTCAATCAAGTTGTAGGCCCGGAGTCCGGCGTGAGCTGGCGTCTGGGTAAATGTGTCGAGCAGAACGCAACGGATTCCGAGCTGGAGCAGGGCATTCCGGCCTGCGTCGAGGCCACGGCCATTCTGCCTGACGACCGTAAGGTCGTGGCGCAGATCTATGTCGGCTCCTTCAAGCAAGGGTTGTCGTCGATGACCAGGTTCCATTTCGCCGTCATTGAGAGCGACAGTCAATTTCATAGCGTTCAGAGGCTGAGCGATCTGCCGCAACTCCTCCGGGATCCGTCCTCCGTAAAAAGCCCGACTGAAGGGGAAAGGCCGAATGTCGTCACGTTGCCGCAGATAAACTCGAACGGCGCGCCGCAGTTTTACTACGCCAAGTCGCCCGCGCTTTTAGGCCCGCCGCGGATAACACCGGTTGAGACCACAGATGAGCCTCCTCCGATCCCCTCCCTCCCCAGAGTGTCGAAGGTCGTCGCCGGTTACGCATTGACCAAAGTGGCGGCGATTTATCCGCCACTCGCAAAGCAGATGAAGGCTTCAGGCGCAGTTCAAGTGGCGATAACCATTGACGAGAACGGGCGGGTGATTGAGGCAAAGGCCATCAGCGGTCATCCCGCGCTCCGCTCGGCGGCGGAAGAAGCCGCCAAGAAATGGGTCGAGCCTCGATGGGAAGCCGATGAGGCAGCGGGACGTTCTGACTTTTACTTTCAACCTTCCCCAATAAAACTTGCTAAATCGGGCCAGACAACATTGGCACACGCGGCGGTACGGTACCGGGAGCGGTAGCGACCGGGCGCCCGTCGAAGCGCTCTCTCCGCCGGCGCCCGGTCGCTACCGCTCCCGGTACCGTACCAATGTTACTTGGTTTAATTTAGTAGATCGGTTTTCAATCGTGCATACGGGATCAGCAATTGGTGTTTGCGGCAAAGAACGCGTCAATAGAACGCCGATGACGCCGACGGGCGCGGATCATTGCGGATAAAACCAGAAAAGATCGGCGTCAATCCGCTCTATCCGCGTCATCCGCGTTCTATGAACCCGTACACCGATGTGGAAACTGCTCTAATGTTGATCCGATGACTGCGTTGCGCGTGTGGCGGCCCCATGCGCTCACTTACCAGCCAGATCCAGCGCCATCAGGTTTTTGCGATCCCGCAGATAAAGTTTTGCGCCCGCCAGAGTAGGCGGCGTCCAGGCTGTGTTTTGGAGGACGGACGTTTTGGCGAGCACGCGCAGCTCCTTAGGAGTCGGCTCGACCAACGCCAGGGTCCCGTCCTCGTCGAGCAGTATCAACTTCCCATCAACCGCCACCAATTGCGCCTTCGCAAATCCTCTCTGCTGCCAGACAATTTCGCCGCTCCGAAGATTTACGCAGGTCATCAGCGCCGTGCCATCGCCGCTGGAGAAATACAGGTGATCGCCCAGTCTGATCACCGTGCCGAAATGCGCTTGCAGGCGCGGGCTGTGCCACAGCTCTTTCACGGCTGTCTTCCCTTCCGACCGGCTCAGGTTCAACACGCGACTGCCGCCGCTATAAGCCGAGGAAATGAACAAGAGATTACCCGGCGCCCAAACCGGCGTGCTTATCGCCAGCCCATAATTTGTGTTGTGTGGATGTCGCCACAGCATCTGGCCATTCTCAGGGTCGAAGCCAATCACTTCTGACGCCAGCAGGGCTACCACCTGCGGCTGGCCGTCCACCTCGATCAGAAGCGGCGATGAGTGAGCGTTCTTGAAGTCCAGGTTCTTCCAGATGACCGCTCCATCACTTTTCCGCAGGGCTAACGCCCCACTGCCGCGACCGCCCGCCAACAGGATCAGCCCGTCCTTGTACGGCAGCGCGTGGCAGGAATAGCCCCATTCCAGCCGCGTCCCGCCGAATTCGGAATAAAGATCGCGGGACCAGACGGGACGCCCTGTCTTCTTGTCAATGGAGTGGATCTTTCCGGCGCCGCTGGCCGTCACGAGCCGGTCCCCGACGACCTGCGGCATCGCGTAGGGGCCAGGCCCAACCGCGTTAGGATCCCATGCCTGAAAACGGGATTCGTAAGCGTACTCCCAGAGATTTGCGCCAGTGCGAGCGTCAATCGCGACGATTACGTCCTGTAAGCCACGATGGTATGCGGTATAAAGCGCCGAGCCTTCGATCGCGATAGGTGAATAGCCCTCGCCAAGAGGACGTGACCATAGCTTTGTCGGCCCATCGGAGGGCCACGTCGACGCAAGTCCGGCGCCTGCCGTGACGAAATCGCGTCGAGGTCCGCCCCACAGAAGCCAGTCACTCGACGTCGCCGAGGCGCCCGGCGCTTGACGCCAGGCCGCAATCGGCCGAGCGAGAGCGATTGTGACTAACGTCAGAACGACGACAACGACACAACGTATTTTCTGCCAATGCCTCTTGATCATAGCGCGCTACCTACTTTCTCTTAACGAATCGGACATTGAGAGACCGATCCGTATCCATAAGAAAACCGTTTACTTTGTTCTGCGGGTCGCGAATAAATTCGAAGTTGAAGCCGCCGGATAGGAACTCATCCTTGAGCGCCGGCGTTAAAACAAGGTTTCGCCCCCGCCTGGCGGCCACTACAGGGCGGCCGTTTTCTACACCGATCTTGTAACCTACCTCGGCTTCATCGCTGTAATACTCCCCCGCGTACTCGGCAAGCTCAGCCGGCGTCGGGGCGACAAGTTTTACCGGCTCGAAGGCATAAGATTTCTGTCGGTCAATGGATAAATGCATCAATGGGCGCTCTCCTTCGCCTCGATTTTGAAATCTGACATCGATCCTGACCGGCGCCTCAAATTCGCGGAACTCAGTCTGACTGACCGGCGCAATGCGAAACCTCATCCCGTTGATCGCTGAGACCGCCAACTTGCCATCCTCGACGTCCAGCGTCCAGAACCTTCTGAGGACTGGATCTAGGTAGACGCCCGTTTTGTCTTTAAGTTCCTGCTCGGGCATCTGGATATATGTGGCTTTGGCGGATTGGCCAACGCCTGCGCCCTCCGGTTTGAACTGATCGGCGAGGTAAATATCCGCAACCTGCCGCGCAATCGAGTTGGGACCGACTCTGTTAAAATTGCACAGACAGATGACTGAGAATTTCTGGTCGGGAAACCGCAATAATTCCGCTCTGTACCCGGAAAAGTCGCCGCCGACGGCGACGGTTTTCAAACCTTTGTAATTATCTACAGCCAACCCGAAAGCGTAATTAGTCTTCTCGCCGTCATCGAGAGTCGCCGGCGTAAGAAATTGATTGATCGACTCGGGCCCGCCCAATTTGTCCTGGTAAAAATTCTGGTCCCAGAAAAAGAGGTCTTCGACCGTAGTTAATAATCCTCCGTCGCCGACTGAGGCGACATTGCTCGCCTTCATTTGGAAGCTGCCTTCATTGTTGTAGAGATAGTCGGAGGCGCGGTTCTTGACAATCATCGCGCCTTCGTCCTGAAAACCCGTGTTGCTCATGCCGAGCGGGTTGAAGATATTTTCGTTGGCGAACTGGCGCAGCGATTTACCGGACGCCCTTTTGACAATCGCCGCAAGCAGCGCATATCCGGAATTGCTGAAGAGACGCCGCGAGCCGGGCTTGAAGTTGGTTTCTTTCTGCCGCGCGAGCAGTTCAATAATGTCGTCTTCTTTGTACACTTCGTCAGCGTCTCTGCCGGCGATTGCCATGAGGTCGGTCCGGTCGCGGACCCCGCTGGTGTGGTGAATGAGCTGCCGGATAGTTATCGTGGCCTGATAGGCGGGTAACTCCGGCAGGTACTTGCGAATATCGTCATCGAAGCGGAGTTTTCCCTGCCTTGCCAGCAAGAGAACGCTCATTGCCGTGAACTGTGTGGAGGCCGACGCCACGTTGAAGACCGTAGTTGGCGAGATGGGAATGTCGTGCTCCAGGTTCGCCATCCCGTAGCCCTTTTTGTAAATAAGTTTTCCATCTTTGATCACGCCAAGCGCGCACCCCGGAGAATCCGGCCTGTCAAATCGCCCGAAGAGTTGATCCACACGAAGGGTAATATCACTCTGCGCATTGGCCGCAGGCGTTTGAGCAGACGCGATTGAGAAGAGCGTAAAAGTAAGTAGGGCTGTCAGGGCGCCATTCGATTTGATAATCGAGTTAGTCATGGAATTCTCCTTGCCACCCAAATTGATCGGTCTTTATATCGACTGCTCCGATTGGAAAAGTGATTTTATCTTTATAGACAAATGTTGTGCCGTGAGGGAGCGCAACACTAATTCTTTTCAATGCAGAGTTTAGGCTTAGACGATAGATCGGGTTTCATGGGTCGGCTGTTCGTTTGTGGGATTCATCGATTCCGAAATCGGGCGTCGGTTTCAAGCGATAGTCGAATCCGGCGGACTTGATCCCACTCCAGACAAGTCCCGAGACCGGCCGGGCCCACTAGTTGACACTATTTGCTACTCCGACTATCCGACATCGTGTAAACCAGACACCGTAGCATTTGGCCACTCAGGCGCCGTTGACCACATATCCCGTCTGCGCTCAATAACTTACTCCTTCCGGCGCCCCTCAGGCACGCCATCTGCCTATGTTTACATCATCAATGAAGATTATTCAGGCAAAATTATTCTGGCGGCCGCGATCCGCCGATCCGAAGGGCGTCGAGAAAAATCACGTTAAAGGAGAGTTTATGTTATTTCGAAGATTCTCAAAATTTTTGACCGCTGCCGCTCTTGCCATTGCTTTCGTAGCCTGCGCCGGCATCGCCGGCGGGTCGGAGGCCAAAGCGCAGGGGTATTATCGCAACTATGATCAGAACCGTCACCGGCAATGGGAGAGAGAGGCGTTCAGACGACAGCAGCAACGGGAGCGTTTCTTTTTTCTGCGCCAGCGACAGCGCGAACGGGAGTACTGTAGGCCACACGATCGCTTCGATCGTTCCCGGTACTATAATAGATTCGGGCGTTCTTCATATTACCGTCGCTGGTAATAGCGCCGTGGCGATGTTATTCGGAGGTTTTCTTTCCTAAGGTCAAAAGGGCCGGCTTCGTCCGGCCCTTTGGCTATCATAGATAATTGAAGCCTGTGCGAATTAAAGTTGAATGCAATCAACCACTTGGATTCTGCGCATAAATCAGGAGACGCCTGGGTACGCATCGCTTCCAGCGTGCAGGCGTGGATCGTAGTACATTGGGAGGACCCGCAGCGCCTGCAGATAATTGGGACACCGTTACAGTACCGCGCCAACCTTTTAAAAGAAAACGGGAAAAACGGAACAGACGAGAGAGTCTGCGGATAGGCCTCACTGGCAAATCAGGACACTCGAGTGTGAATCCGTCTGCTTCCCCGACTTGCCCTGAAAAATCCAGATCATCCCATCTGAACTTTCTGTCTGTTCCATTGTTCCCGTTTGCGCCGCATTCTCTCTCTCAATTGCCAAAATTTCAACAATTTCGCGGAAGAAAGGGACCACGGGCCTGTCATCACGCAAACAGAGCCCGCCCCAAAGCAGCGCGCCGGCGCCGACCGGTAATAAGATCGGAACCAGCCCGCCGCTGAATTTTCATCTGGTTGAATGACTTGTTACGTCCTAGCGACTACGTGACTGCGAAAACGCCACGCCAGCCTGGTCGCCAGATACACGAGTGACGCCGCGCTTAGGATCACCAACAGTGTCCGCAAATATGCCGCAGTTGACGCCGAAAGTCCGATCCCGGTCCCAATCGCGACATAGGCCGCCAGACAGGCGGGGCACTTGGGCAACAGCGACAGAACGGCGCCGGGAACTATCCATTCCGCGATGTCGAGACAGCGACGGACAAAAGCAAGCGCCTTCGGGCGATCGTTCTTGGTATGCCCTGGAACCGTCTTGCTGTCTGGTCTGTTCGCGGGGACTTCGCAGCAATGATGAGCGCTCACGAGTGGGCCTCCTCCGAATTGAGGTGTGCTGAGCAAGCGCAGTCCGGCTGGTGGTAACGCCCGTTGGCTTCCACAACACCGCCCTCATTGTACCTGTTCCTGGGTCGAACCCAGTCGGCGAGACTGCGATACGGGCCTCGCTCATCGCGCCCCTTCGGCGTCACGTCGAGATATCTGTATGTTCCCAGGAACTCCTCGCCGCCGCGACCAAAAGTCGAATAAGTGTGGAAGATCTGACCGGTGTCGTCCTTGAAGAAGACGCTGTCGCCGGAAAGGTCTTCTAGCACACGATCCGTGTATTCGTAGTTGTAGAAAGCGCGGCCCGACGCGATCTGTTCGGGCGTGAAGGAGACGTTGAAGTCGTAGTTGAAATCCGAGTTGTAGGACGAGACCCAGGGGAAGCGCCAACCCATCCGCTTGCGGACGGTCTCGATCTCATCGATAGACGCACGCGCCACGACGGCATAGGTGACATCATGGTTATGCAGGTGTTCAAGCACGCCTTCGATATGGTCGACTTCTAAGGAGCAACCTACGCATTGCGTGACCTGGCCGGGCCCCATCATGAAGTGCTTGATGAAGAGTTGACTGCGTCCGTCGAACAGTTCGGCCAGCGTGACCTTGCCTTCCGGCGCGTCGAAGACATACTCCTTCTCAATCTTCAGCCACGGCAGCTCGCGACGTTGGCGGTTGAGTTCATCGCGGCGGCGCGTGAACTCTTTTTCTTTTGCCAGTAATGCGCGACGCGCCTCGATCCATTCCTCCCTCGATACAACCTGCTTGTTTTCAAGTGACATTTCTATTCTCCTTTTTATTATCGGCGCCGCGCGCGTAGAGTGGGACAGACTTTAGTCTGTCATTAAGTGTGAAGTGAGGGCGGACAGACTAAAGTCTGTCCCACTCTACGCGCGCGGTACTGTTAGGATTACTCCGGCAGTCCCGGGATCTCCATCACGGGACGGATTTCGACCGTGCCCAGGCGCGCGCCCGGAATCTTTGCCGCGATGCCTATCGCCTCGTCGAGGTCTTTGGCGTCGACCAGGAAGTAGCCGCCGAGATGCTCGCGCGTCTCGGCGAACGGGCCGTCGGTCACGAGCCGTTTGCCTTCGCGCACCCGGACGCTGGTCGCCGTCGAGGTCGGATGCAGAGGGGCGGCGGCCAGATAATGCCCACTCGAATTGAGTTGATGCGCGAATTGAGTGGACTCCGCATAACAATGCTCCCGCTCGGTCTCGCTCACGGATTGCTCGTCAAGGTAAATCAGCAACATATATCTCATTTGTCGTCCTCCATCGGTTAATCGAACGGCGAAGGCCTGAATCGACACTCCGCCAGAATTTTTTTCGCATGTATAATCAGGGCATGCCTTCGGACACAACTACCGCCATTGACTCAGTTTACCGCTCCGATTGGGGCAGGATCGTCGCCACTCTGATCCGATTCTTCGGCGACTTCGACGTGGCCGAAGAGGCGGCGCAAGAGGCTTTTGCGGCCGCCGTTGAGCAGTGGCCCGGCGCCGGAGTCCCCGAGTTTCCACGAGCCTGGATCATCCAAACGGCCCGCCACAAAGCCATTGACCGCATCCGGCGCCGGGCGCGGTTCGAGGAAAAACTCGAATCGCAGTTCGCCGCCGGACTGATCCAAACTGTCGAGGAGCCGAATTATGACACGAGCGAAATCCCTGACGATCGTCTCAGGCTGATCTTCACCTGCTGCCACCCGGCGCTTGCGCTGGAGGCCCAGGTTGCGCTGACGCTCCGCATGCTCGGCGGCCTCGAAACTGATGAGATCGCGCGTGCGTTTCTAGTCCCCGTCACGACGATGGCGCAACGGCTCGTGCGCGCGAAGCGGAAGATTCGCGACGCCGGCATTCCCTACAATGTACCAGACACAAACGATATGCCCGCGCGGCTGGACGCGGTGTTGACGGTGATCTACCTCATCTTCAATGAAGGCTACGCGGCGACCCGGGGCGAGTCACTGGTGAGGGCCGATCTCTGCGCAGAGGCCATCCGGCTTGGGCGTCTGGTGAGGATGTTGACGGCGCCGCAACCGCCGGCGGAAGCGACGGCCCTCCTCGCCCTGACGCTGTTACACGATTCACGGCGCGACGCGCGACTCGACGAAGCAGGCGATCTGATACTCCTCGAAGAGCAGGATCGCAGCCGCTGGAATCGGGAGCAGATCGCCGAAGCGCTACCGCTGGTCGAGGAAGCGCTTCGCGGCAGGGCCGGCCCATTCGCGCTGCAAGCGGCGATTGCCGCTCTGCATTGCCAGGCTGCGCGGGCCGAGGAAACGGACTGGCCTCAGATCGTCCAGCTCTACGGCCTTCTTGAACGTCTCGATCCATCCCCCATCGTGTCGTTGAACCGGGCCGTGGCGGTGGCGATGGTTGATGGACCTCAAGCGGCGCTCGCGCTGATTGACGCGCTCGCAGGCGATCTCGACGGCTATCATCTGTTGCATGCAGCGCGCGCCGACCTGCTGCGCCGTATCGGGTCCTCGGCGGAAGCGGCGAAGAGTTATGGGCGGGCGCTGGCGCTGGTTACGAACGAGAGTGAGCGCCGATTCCTCGAGCGGCGGTTACGTGAAGTTCAGCAGACCTAAAACATTAGTACGGTACCGGGAGCGGTAGCGACCGGGTCGATGGCGCCCGGTCGCTACCGCTCCCGGTACCGTACCGCTCGCTTAGAAGCTCGCGCATGGCGACGCCGACCTGCGCCGCGACTGATTTCTCATCCTCATCTATATTTGCGAAGAACCGGAGCGCGTCCGTCCAGCCTGGCCGTTGGTAGAAACGGAGCATCGCGTCAGGATCGAAGCTGAGCTCATCATCAATCGGGTAGATCAGGCCGCGCGCTACGAACTCGTGCAGGTCCGGAGAGCCATAGTCCAGATCCGACACGTAGCCGCTGGGACGGCCGGCGGTCACCGCCTCAACGAGCACGCTCGAGTTGCCCGCGAGGACAACGTCCGAAGCTTCGAGGTCGCGGGACACGGAACCGCCTGAAGCTCGCTGCAGCCGGGGGTCATTTCGCGCGGCGATCCACACGTCAAGTCCCGTCCAGAGGTTTGTCGGATGCGGGCGAACGAGGATGCGCGACACTCGCGGATCGCCGAGAAGACGCTCGACCAGGGAGCTCAGCCGCTCCTCGTTCACCTCTTTGCAAAGGAATATCCCGACACCCAGGCGGCCGGGGGGCGAACCTGCGGGCATCGGGGCGTAATCTTGCCGCCGGCCGTGGACGATGACGCGATCCATCCGGCAGCCGGCCTCAAGGTATGCCTGCCGCGCGGCCTCGCAGTGGACTACCGCCAGATCGTAGGAGAGTCTCGCAATGGGCCGCACCGGCATGCCGTGCGTGATGAGAACGACGGGCACGCCACATTTTCGGGCCGCCAGGTTGAACGCGATGCCGTGCGGGTTGCTGTGATTTGAAGTCACCGCCAGGCCGAAGCGCGCGTTTCGGAATATGCCGAGGTACCGCTTGTAATAGGCTATAAGCTCGATGACGCGGAGCGTCTTGAAGAATTCGTATCTCCGGTCGAGCAGGCGCGCCAACCTGAGAAGCCGTCGCAAAGCCGCGCCGAGTTTACAGGCCAGCGTGGAAAGCGACATAGGTTCGGGACGCCAGTTGAATTTCAGCTCGATCCAACCCAACTCCGGAAACGATCGGACCAGCGGCTCGATGGCGCGTCGTTCGTTCCCAAGGCGGGCGATCCAGACCACTCCGTCCGATGGATCGCCCGGTCGCAGCGCGCGTACGGCGAGAAAACTCTTCACCCCGCCGACAAGGGCGATCACAGCCGGGAACATGGTCCGCCGGCTCCGTCCGATCAAAGCCGACAATAGCCGCAACCCGGCATGTTGAGAGACGACGTAGCGAGCGATGCCGGAGATTACTTCAGCCTCGTCGCAGTGGAGAAGACTCTTGACGCCACGACAGAGCAGCCAGGCGCGGTCATCGTTCGCGCAGGCGCCTTTTGTGTTTGACGCAAGGTTCATTGACTCACTCCTGCTCTTGGGCAGCGGCGCTGCATTGCGTGGACACTCACCAGAGATTCTTGCAATCATCACGGTCGTCGCTCTTCGCCGCGTTAGCGGCGGTTTGACTATAGCCGTGGGTTTCTGACCTTTGAGTAAATAATGCAACAACAGCGTAGGGGCGCCCTTTTCCCCGCCCGCATCCGGCGCCAGGGCGATTGGGCGGGGAAAAGGGTGCCCCTACGCTGTTGTTGATCACCCTGCTTCCCGAAGCCCCACTAAAAGGTTGGCGATTGTGGACTCGTGAACCCCCCTGCGCGCGGCGAGACTGCTGTTCGCGTTGTGGGGCGCGAGCAGGCAGCGGTCTATCGCGCGCAGCGGGCTGTGGGCCGGGAGCGGCTCGACCTCGAAGACGTCGAGCGCTGCGCCGGCGATCCGTCTCTCGCTCAGAGCCTCAATAAGCGCCGGCTCGTCAATCAACGGGCCTCGCGCCGTGTTGATGAGATACGCCGAGGGCCGCATAACCGCCAACTCGTCGCGCCCTATCAGGCGCCAGGAGGTCGGATTGAGATCGCAATGGAGCGAGACGAAGTCGGCCTCCTCGAGCAATGTTCGCAGGGCGACGAGGCGCAGGTCGGTCTCGGCGATAAACGACGCGGGCGGCGGGACCGGGTCGGTCCCGAGCGTAGTCATCCCGAACGCCCGCGCGCGGCGAGTCACGGCTTTGCCGATATTCCCGACTCCGACCACTCCGAGAACGCATTCCCTCAACGAGACCGCGTCCGGCTTGGCCCACAGGCCGCGGCGGATGTCCTGGTCCATCCACGGAAGACGTCGCGCGAAGCAAAGGATGTAGCCGAGCGCGGTGTCCGCCACGGCCTCAGTGAACGCGTTGGGCGTGTTGTAGACCCGAATGCCCAGCTTCGACGCCGCGCCGGCGTCAATGGAGTCAATGCCCGTCCCCCACTTCGAGATGACCTTCAACCGAGGCGCTTTGCGAAGCACTCGCTCAGTGAACCGGTCGTCGCCGCAGATCGCGCCGTCTATCGTCCCGACAAGGGGCAGGAGTTCCTCTTCGCTCAATCGTTCGTTTACGCGCGTCGTGACTATCTCAACGCCTTCGGCCTCCAGGCGCGGACGAAACTTATCGAGCTCCGGAAGCATGTACGGCGCGCTGACCAGGACTCGCCACTTCATATGCGCGACTCCGCGTGAGAAGCCTCGTATCTGAGAATAAGCGAGTCGTCCTTCATAAGCGACTCGACGAGGCGCAGGTCTTCGGCAGTGTCCACCGCATGAGTGGGCTCCTCGGCCGGCGCCATCCTCACGCGCCACCCGTTCTCGATCACGCGGAGCATGTCAATAGATTCCGCTCGTTCAAGGGGAGTCTGCGGTAGGCGCGCGAACTCGCGCAGGAAGTCACGCCGGAACGGGATTACGCACACCTGCTTGAACGCGCCCCCACGCTCGATTTCACGGACGTCGAGCGTGGGGATGGGAGCGCGGGACAAGTAAAGCGCGTCCCCGTGGACATCCATCACGACCTTGATGGTGTTGCGGTCAACGTATTCCTCCCAGTCGACGATGCGGCGCGCCAGGTTCACGCACATCACGGATGGGTCAGCGATCATGGGCGCCACGGCGGAGACGATCATGCCCGGCGTGATCATCGGCTCGTCCCCCTGGATCATCACGACGATTTCAGCTTCAAGCGGCGCGGCCGCCTCGGCGACGCGATCGCTGGCGCGCTCGTGGGCGGACGACGTCATGAGGACTGGCGCGCCGAATCCTTCGGCGACGCGGCGGATCTCTTCATCGCAGGTCGCGATGTAAACCGCGTCGAGGAGTCCGCACATCGCGGCCCGGCGGAAGACGTGCTCGATCATAGGTCGCCCCAGAATCCGGGCAAGAGGCTTGCCCGGAAACCGGGACGACCCCATCCGCGCTGGAATAATTGCGACGATCCGCATTATGGCTCTCCTAAGCCGCGTTGCCCCCCGAACTGACCGACGCAATTCAGAAACCGAACGTGGCGACGATGTGAGGAGTGAGCATGACGAGTCTGTCATGCAAATACTCCAGCACAAATCCGAAGACGAACCAAACGGGGAAGTAATCCCAGCTAATCAATCCATGCAGGTGGCGCCGGCAGTCAGTGTAATCCCAGGGAGAGGCGCCCACAGCGCGCCTCAACGTCCACCCGGAGGCGTATTCAATGCCCCAGATGCACGCGACATAGATCACTCCTCGCGCCACCCAAGGCAGATGGCGCGCCGCGTCGTGCAGTGGCTCGAATAGGAACACGGACAGCCCGTAGAGCGGAAAACTCCACAGGTACGAATTGCCTTTCAACCGCCAGTCTCGCTTCCCCCTAAACACGGTCTCCTCGACCGCCGTCCAAAATACTTCCGCGCCCCATCCCAGAAAGCCGTAAAGAAGAAACCTTGTGAGCATCTTATTCACCATACGCAAAAGGAGGCGCGCATTAGGTAATGTCGAGTCCGAGCAAGCCCAATGCCAAAAAGCAACCTGCGTAAGTAAGAGTAGGAAGGAAGTAATAAGGGCAAGGAGGGCAAAAAGTTCTCTTTGCCCTCCTTGCCCTTTCTGCTTCCCTCTGCGCAATGGCGCCTAGAGGCCCCTGTCAGGATCATCTGACAGATGAAAGATTCAGATTGCATTTGACAATGCCGCGCCAACTCCCTGAGCGCGATTTTCAGTTGGTATCACAATTGCGATGGACATCTTCAAGGAGTCATTCATGTCGCGTTGCGACGCCCTGAAACAATGAAAACGCGCCCTGGGTACGCATCGCTTCCAGCGTGCAGTCTCGGCGAAAGACGAATTGATAGGAACCAGAGCATCGCCTCATGTTTGGGGGGGGACTGATTCCGATCAATCGGTCTCTAGCCGAGACTGCACGCTGGAAGCGATGCGTACCCAGGGATTTTCCGAGGAGGAACATCTATGCATGCGCCAGTGAAATACTTCGAGAAGGGTCTGTCCATTGCGGCCAACGGCAGCTGGTTCATTTTCAGCAGGCTTAACCAAATACGCCCGAACCCGTCGTGGACGCCCAAGTGGTCAGACAAGCCGATGCTCAAGTCCTATCAAAAAACTCGCCCGCCGCTCGGCTGGCCCCGGCAGACCGATTCGCTCTGCCCGGCCTGCGTAAGAGAGGCGCGGGCATCCATACTTGCTGGCATCGACGGCGGAAGCGACCTCAGCGTTCTACTCAACGGAAAGGTCGGCGAGATCAAGGCGACCATCCTTGAGCGCGACGGCCACATCCTGATGATTAAAGACTGTCCGATCCACGGCCATTACGAAGACACGCTGGCCGTAGACACGGCGTTCTTCAAACACATCGAGGAGGTCTTCCCAGGCCGTGACATCAGCGCGCACAACGACGAGAAGCTGCACAATCACGGGAGCAGCTCCATCAAGTACGGGCGCGGCGCGGTGCTCACAATCGATCTGACGAACCGCTGCAACATGATGTGCGACCCATGTTTCATGGACGCCAACCAGATCGGCTTTGTCCACGAACTGACCTGGGATGAGATCACCGAAATCCTGAAGAATGCGATCGAGATCAAGCCTCGGCGACAATTGTCGGTGCAGTTTTCGGGCGGCGAGCCGACTCTCTCGCCCCATTTCCTCGACGCCGTACGCTACGCGCGCGAGATCGGCTACAACTCGGTCCAGGCGGCCACCAACGGCCTCAAATTCGCCCAGAGCCGGGAGTTCGCCGAGGCGGCGGCCACGGCCGGGTTGCGGTACGCCTATTTGCAGTTTGACGGAATAGGCAACGCCGCCAACTCTCATCGCGGCGTCGGGAACCTTTTCGACGTGAAGCTCCGGGCGATCGAGAACCTCCACAACGCCGGTATCAACGTCGTGCCGGTCATCACGATCGTCAACGGCGTGAACAACCAGCAGGTGGGGCGGATGATCGAATTCGCGCTCGACAACCCGAAGAAGATCTCCTTCCTCGCTTTTCAGCCGGTCTCGTTCACGGGCCGCGACGAGGCGATTACGGACGAACGCCGCCGGGCGCAGCGCTACACCCTTTCCCATCTGGCGCGCGACGTGAAGGGCCAAACAGGGTTGGGCGAGCCGTCTCGGGACTGGTTCCCCATCTCCTTTCTGTCAACTTTCACAGATTGGGCCGACCTGGTTCACGGGCCTGACTCCCGGTGGGGACAGCTCGCTTGCGGCTGCCATCCGAACTGCGGCGTCGGGATGGCGGTGATGGTAGACAAGGAGACCCAAGAAGCGGCGCCTTTGACGACCTTCCTCCGGACGGAGCAATTGGCCCGGGACGTCGCGCAGATAAACGACGCCGGCCGAGGGTTGATCCTCTCGGTCATCGGGATGACGCTCGCGCTCTTTCGCAACTATGACCCGTTCAAGGCGCCGAGCCACTTTAAGTTTATTGATCTCATGAAGAAGTTCGACAAGAAACTCCGGGGGCGAAGAAGCCGGATCACGAGCAGCATCGACTTTGAAGGAGACGACGAGCGCCTCAAGGACGTCTTCAAGAGGCGCGAAGACCGATGGAACTTCCTGTTTATCGCGGGAATGTGGTTTCAGGACCTGTTCAATTACGACTTTCGGCGCACCGAGATGTGCATCATCCCTTACGGCACTCAGGAAGGCGAGATCTCTTTCTGCGCGTACAACACGGGCGTCGGCTGGCGCAAGATCATCGAGAAGATGCATATGACGGCGACATTGACCAGGTGGTATGAAGAACATGGCCGCCACGAGATTTTCGCAGGCGGAAAGAATGTGCCCGTCGCCTCTGGGGCGCACTCGCTCAGCCTGAATCAGGAGGCCGTCCAGTCGGGCGCCCAGACCGACCTCGACGAATTGGGCGTCCCAAAGAACAGCCGCGAGGAGAAGATCATGGCGAGGCTCTATCGTCAGCGCATGCTCGGGGAGAAACCGCTGGTTCAGATTCAGAGCCGCCATAAATCCTCCGATTCCTCCGCCGCGTGAGCGGCGCTTGAGCTTAGCCCGGCTTTTCAAAGCCGGGACAATGAGCGCATCCCCTCTCAGTCACGGCAGCGACGGTTGAGTTGGCCTGCCAACTCAACCGTCGCTGCCGCGACTGAGACGAGTATCTAACCGTTCCCCCGGCTTTGAAAAAGCCGGGCTAAACTCACAAAGTCGCTCCGCGACTGGGAAAAACATAGTTGCCACACGGGCAACTACTGTAAAGCTGATCACCTGAGGCTCAATAAGTCAGAAAGAGAATCGCGCCACAAACTGAAAACTGCGCGGACCGCCGGCCGTGAAGAGCCTGCCCGCCGTTGTGATCGGACGACCGAAGCTCGATGATTTAAGAAATCCCGGATTGGTCGCATCCCCGCTGTCGCGCGCCAACGCGTTGGCGAAACCGGAATAGTTCGACCAGCCCAGAATGTTGGTCACGTTGAAGAGATTGAAGAACTCGGCGCCTAACTCCAACCCGGCGTCGCCGCGCAAACGGATTTTTTTCGTGAGCCGCAGATCGAAGTTTTGAAAGCCGTCATTGAACCGCGCATTCGCGCCGGCGAGCGGCAACGGCGCGCCATTCACGCCGCCCGCGGCGTTGAGCGACGTAATGAATCGATTGAGTTCATCCGCCGTGCGGAAGAGTCGGCCTCCGGCGTTGCGCTGCAGAAATGGCGGGCGGGCGCTCGCGTCGGGCAGCAAAATATCCATCGGCGTCCCTGTGGCCACCGTCCAGACGGCGGCGGCGCGTATATCAAACGGGAATTCGTATTGCCCGCTCATACTGAAGCGATGCCTCCGGTCGAATAACGAAGGCCCGTATTCGAGCCGCGGATTGTTCGGATCGGCCATGCCGGCGAAGAATGGAAGCTGATCGCCGTTGGCGTAATTGAACGACTTCGAGAGCGTGTAGTTGGCGAGCAAATGCCATCGCCCAACCAGCCTTTTCTCTACGCTCAGATTCAGCGCGTCATATTTCGTTTTGCCGCTAGCTTCGAGGTTAACCACGCGGTCGAGGCCGCCGGCCAGCGGGTTGAAGACCGCGCCCAGATCACGCCCCAGCAGGATACGCGAACCGAAGTTGTGCAGATAACCGGCGCTTGCGGTCAGGTTATTTGTGAGGAGCCACTGCAACTCCAACGACGCCTGCTGCGCCATCGGATTCTGCAAGGAATTGTCCAGAATGTTGATTCCCGGCGCGTTCGGCCAGAGCTTGCCGCCGGCGGCCGTGATGACCGTGTGGCGACCGTCGAGCGTCTGTTCCAGCGCGCCGTATTGCAACGGGATGCGGTCGAAGAGCAGGTTATAACCGCCGCGCATGACGAACCGTTCATTGTCGAAAGACCAGGCGAAGCCGGCGCGCGGAGCGAAGTTGTTCTTGTCGCGCTCGCGTTCGCCGCGCAGAAGCGGGCGGACGAGCGGATTGATGTCGGCGTAATAGCTCAGGTTCTTCTCGTTCGTATCGAATTGCCATCGCAAGCCCAGGTTGAGTGTCAGACTCCGGCGGACGCGCCAATCGTCCTGCGCAAACGCGGCAAGATGTGTGTTCCGCAAACGGGCGTTGCTCTCTTGCGGCGAGACGTTGCGCAGCGTGGCGCCGATGAGCAGATCGCCGTCGTCAACGCGACCGTCGCCATTGCGATCCACGCTCGCAAAGTTCTCGGCGAATTCGATCGAACCGGCGCCGAAGCCGAGCGCGTACTCGGCGCTGATCCGCTGCATTTCGCCGCCGAATTTGAGCGTGTGAACTCCTGCCACCTTGACGAGATCGCCCGACAGTTGCAAACGATCGTGGCGCGGCAGCGCGGGCGCTCGGAAAGGCGCGCCCGCTTGCAGGTTGGGAAAGTTGAGTTGCAATCCGCTCGTCGCCGGCGCGCTCGCGGCCCGCAGCTCGCTAAGGCCAAGGCGCGCTTCCGCCACGACCGTCGGCGAAATTGAGCGCGTGTAACTCAGCAAGCCTTGATCGAATTCTTCGTTGAAGCGCTGTCGCTGTGACGTGGAGGCGAACGGTCGCTGCAATGCCGGCAGATCGGATCCCTCGCTTCGTTCGGCGGCGTAAAGCAGCGCCAGCCGATCACGGGAGGAAAGACTCCAGTCAGCCCGCAACAATCCGAGTGTGGAAGTCATCGGAGTCACGCTCAGTTTGTTTCGGATCGTACGCGCGTCGAGGTCGCGTTCGCCGGCCTGCAGCAGCGAACGCTGTCGCAAATACTCAAACGAGCCGAACCAGAAGGCATGATCTTTGACAATCGGACCGCCAAGCCCGCCGGAGTATTGCGAGCGGTCGAATGACGGGGCGTCCCCGCCGCGTTCAAAGGGCGCCGGCAGAGCGCTCCATTGATTGCCGCGACGGAAGAATGACGCCGTTCCATGCCACGCGTTTGATCCGGCTTTGGCGCCGAGTTGGACGGCGGCGGCGTTGGAACGCCCTTGTTCCGCTTTGACGCCGAAAGTTGTAACGCTCAGCTCGCTGAGCGCGCCTACAGGAGGAGCGGAGAGCGTTCCGCCGGTCACGTCGTTGGTCAGGTCAACGCCATCGAGCGTGACGTGGACGCCTCTCTCGTTAATGACAGGTTCGGGTCTTGCACGAAGCCCCACAGTCCCGACCGCTCAGGTAGGCGCCGCGCCAGGAGCCAGTTTCGCCAATTCGGTCGGCTGCCGCATATTCAGCGGCAACTCGTCTAAGCGTCGATGCTCGATCGTGGCGGCGATTTCACTACTGCTGGCGCTGATCGTCGCGGCGCTGCTCGTGACAGTCACCGTTTCGTAAATACCATTGGCCGGAATCATCGTTCCATTCGGCGCGGCCACGGGGACCTCGATTCGTTGTGGCGCTTCGCCCGGAGCGGTCACGATATCGTCAACGGCGATGAACGATGTGAATTGCGTCATCAAACGGTAGTCGAGCCCGAGTCGCGTGATCTCTTCTTTAACATCCTTTCGCATATTACCGGCTTGCAGACCGCCGTAATCCTGCGCCATCAGGTCATCAATCCGAGTCCGCGCCCAAAGCGACGCCAGCGCGTCGTGGCGCTCTTCCGATTCCGGAAAGTCGACGTTGATCTCGCGTAGGAAATCGGCGCCGGCGGCTTTGCCGCGCAGCCTCATGACGCCCCTCGCGGCGCCGGTATAGCGTCCCGTGATGAAGAGCGGCTTGGCGCTGAACAGATCTGGCAGCCGCTTGGGATAGACGTCCTCCACCGGCAATCCGTTCCAATCAACGCTGATGTCGGTCAGCAGCGGCGCCCGCACGCGCTCATAAAACCGCTTGGCAGCGTCCGCAGCGGCTTCATCGTCTTTCCGGTCGCCGCGATTCAGGAGGACGTATTCGGCCTCGCCGCGCCCCTGTTCGGCCATTTTGTCAAGCAGGAAGCGGTTGACCGAATTGCCAATGCCGAAGGAGAAGACGCGAGCCTTCGGATGCCGTTGCACTTCGTTGATGATCTCCATGTCATTGCCGACTTCGCCATCGGTCAGGAAACAAACTATGCGGATGTGGTCCTGCGCGTCGGTATCGGCCAACGCCGCGCGAATCGCCTTCATCATCTCGGTTCCGCCGTCTCCACGCTTCCCTTCCAACAACTGGTTTGCTTTCCGCAGATTCTCTTCGGTCGCCGGGACGGGTTTATCAAACAGAATCTGCGTATCACCGGCGAAAGTGATGAGGTTGAAGGTGTCGTGTTCGTACAGTCCGTCGAGCGCAAGCCGCATCACGCGCTTCGCCGTTTCAATCGGCAGACCGCTCATCGAACCCGACGTGTCGAGGACGAAGACCAGTTCTTTCGGCGTGACATCCTGCGCGCCGACGCGGTCAGGCGGCTGTAGCATCAGCGTGAAATAGCCGCCGCGCTCGCCCCGATGAGCGAGCACGGCGTCGGCGATCTGCATGCCACCCACTCCGAAGCGCAGCGTAAAATCTCGGTCGGGAATCGTATCCTTCTCTTTGAGTCTGACGACGGCTTGATGATTGCCGTCGCGGTCAACTTCGATCTCGTGCAATTCCGAGGTGATCTGTTCGAGCGGGACGCCCGTGTCGATAGCTACTTCGAGTGAGACGTCGTGGCCCGGTCGCATCCCAGTGGACATATGCGACGGCGTGATGCGCGCGGCGTCGGGAACCTGGTCGGTTTCGGCTGCGGCCTGTTTCCCGTCATCCGGCTCGTCGCCTGGCTTCGTCTTGCCGGGAATGTAGCGAGGACCAACGACCATCGGAAACGTGAACTCATAGACGCCGTCCTCATAAGGGAGAGTCTCTACATAACTTATCGTCACTTTGACCGAGGCGCCCGGCAAGATGTTTGTGACCGCATGAGTAAACAGATTCGGGCGCTCCTGATTGAGTAGAGCGGCGACGCGACCTTCGGTTCGCGCCTGCGCAAAGAGCCGCTTCGCCTCCTCACGACGTTTGATCTCGGCGCGAATCACCCGCCCGCCGACGTCCATCGTCAACTGATCCACGGCGGAACGCGGCGGCAATGGGAAAAGATAGACTGCTTCAATCTTCTCCCCCATTGGATTATGAAACTCCTGCGTGAGCGTGACGCGCGCAAGAAAGCCGCTGACTTCGGCCTTCACGTCGGTATGTTTTAGCGGGCACAGGCCGCCCGGCTTGCCATCCGAGTCAAATATCCGCAATTGTCCCTGCGTAATTTTGTCATTCGCAGCGCTTGTTCGCGCGGACGCGCTTGACCGGTCAAGGAATGTGGACAAGCCGCAAACAGCGGCAAGAAAAAAGCACAACAGTAGTAAGGATGCGCCGGGTCTGGCTGGCATGGGAACCTCCACAATAATAAACTTCCCGGCAAAGCGAGCTGTTGATAAGCGTTCGTGGTCTGAAAATTAATAGTGACAACGCATGAACGGCTATCATCGTAAAAGCTTGCAAGAAAATTTTGCCAAGCCGCCGGCGTCCCGGACCGTTTCGCCATTTATTTATCCCGTCTGTGTTGGAATTGCGCTCTTAAATAACCATTTGGTTATAAGTTGGTCATCGGCAGATAGCTTTCCGATTACACGATACTTTGACGAGGACAAAATTCTCGACTCGATGGCTCGCTCTCTCACGACCTCGTAGGGCTCAACATAAGATGAGTGGATGAAATAGACTTCGCCGCCTGAATTGACAATAAAGCCAGTGTGGATATCTAAGCCCACAACGTAAAGCCCTTCTCCCAATTCTTTTACTGCTTTAGCGAAATCTTCAATCGCAACTCGCCTGAATCTCTTTACGTGAGGCTCTTTGGTCAAACTCAAGATGATATTTTCAGAAGCCTGTTGCGCGAGTCTTACACGTTCGACCTTCCAACCTACATCGCGCAACAAGGTCGAAACGAAATAGCCGCAAGCAATCTTGCCTTGATTGGGCGTCTCTGTGACGCCGGAAAAATCCCAATCTGTGCCGTACCAAAAAGGGAATAAGTCGTTGACGATAGATCGCGTAATCACATTTCGAGCACGGTCGATTACCTCGTTTTTTTTCGCTTGAGTGTTTGCTTGTTCATATTCTGAGGCTAGAGCAGCCCTTTCCGCGTCAATCTTAGCAATTGCTTCTTTATAGTTTTTGCGCCCGTTTGTCGTTTGCCCGTTCGATAAACGCAAGGTTTCGTCGGAGCCGTTCACCCGGGCTTTTGACACGGAGAAAGAGCAAGCGACTGTAATTGCGCAAAAGAAGACGCCAATTAGAGAGATGGTTTTTGTCAACTTCATTTTTTCCATAGCTCCTCGGCTAAAAATCACAACTGACAACGGCGCGAAGTTCAACTTTGTTTCCATAAAAAAAATCATTGAACCGCGACAAGTATTGTCATAAGCTTTATCCTCCTGAATACATCAACGCTCACATCCCCACTATAAACGAGCAATACAAAGCGGCGGCTTTCACAACATGGAGGTTCCGATGAAATATCCTCGCCTTTTATTCGCCCTAACACTGGTTATCGCCGCATCGTTCACGGTCGACGTCGCGGTTTATGGTTCAGAGAATGATGCGATTGCCATCTCAAACAACATTCAGCAACGCCACCTACCATACGGCACAATCCTCGATCCGATCTTCGCTTCGCCCGTCAGCGATCAAATAGTCGGTTATACGAGGGCCGCCGATTCATTGATCTGGACCGGGCATTATCTTGCGGCCGAATCCTTTCGCTATCGCGTCACCGGCTCGCCGGAGGCGCTCGAGAATGTGAAAAGGGCGGTTGCCAGCATCCGCGCGCTCAACGACATCACTGGGACAAACCTGATGGCTCGTTGTCTGATTCCGGTCGATTCGGTCTATGCGCCGGGGATCATCGCCGAAGAGAGCCATCACGGAATTCACCGAAACTTTTTGAACGGCCGGGAATATTACTGGCTCGGTAACACGTCGCGCGACGCGTATTCGGGCGCGATGTTCGGCCTCGGCGTCGCTTACGACATGGTCGGGAATGCTGAAATAAGGTCTGAAATCAGTTCGATGGTTACGCGGATGCTCAATTTTCTGATCGCAAATGGCTGGTTCGTAGTCATGCCGGACGGCTCAATCAGCACAACCTTTCTCACCAATCCCGATCAGAGGCTCAGCTTCCTGATTGTCGGTCGGCGAGTAAATTCATCGCGGTTCGGCCCGATTTATGAAAGTGAGCGTCTGGCCGACATCACCACTGTGGGAACGGCGATTTACTTTGACCTGCTCGACGATCACAGCTCCTACTTCAAATTCAATCTGGATACGATCAATCTATACAACCTGATTCGACTGGAAGGGAATTTTATATTCCGAGGCAACTATATGCAGGTCTACAATGTGTTACGTCGCACGACCGACGATCACGGCAACGCCCATTTCAATATGATCGACCGCGCCCTGAAAGGCGCAGACGCCCGCCGCGATACCGAGACGCGGGACTTGTTGCAGCAATGGCTCCAGCGGCCGCGACGAGACCTGTATCGTGACTGGCGCGGAGACCCGCGTTACCCGGCCTGTGGCGATGACAGAGCCTGCGGCCCAATTGCGGTGGTGGATCGCATCAACACCGATTTCCTCTGGCAACGCAGTCCGTTCCTCCTCTTTGGTGGAGGCGGGGGTACGATCGAAACGGCTGGCCTCGACTACATACTGCCGTATTGGATGGCTAGATATTACGGAGTCATTCTGGATTGAGTAGAAAGCGCTTCTCGCGCGCCGGAGGACGCAGGTCTCACGTGTCAGGCCAGGCGACATGGTTCGCCAACGAAGCCTGCGGCGCGCATCTCGTCGGCGGGCTCGGGGTAGGGGTTGTGGATTGTCTGCTGTTGCCTGTTGAATCACAAAGGTAGTCGCAATCGCGCCTCGCAGCCGCGACCGCTCGCGCGGTTTTCGAGCGTCAGCATTCCGCCGTGGCCTTCGGCGATCTGGCGGCTGAGCGCGAGGCCGATGCCCGACCCGCCGGGTTTGGTAGTGAAGAATGGGACGAAGAGGTTCGAGGTGTACCAGCGCGCCGCCGCCGGTCTCCAGCGACGCGTCGACGGCGTTGCGGATGACGTTGATCAACAGTTGTTCCAATTGATCCTGGTCGCCTTTGATCGTCAATTCGGGGCCGGTGATCAGTTCGATCTTCAATCTGGTTTCGAGGCTGGTCACGCGACGAACCCAGGCGCCGGCGTCCATCGGCTGCAGGTCGGGCTGCGGCAACTTCGCGAGTTGCGCATAAGCAGTCATGAAGCGGTTCAGAGCCTCGGCGCGCGAGGAGATGATCGCCAGGCCGCGCTGCAAATCCTCTTCCCAATCGGAGCGGCGCTCGGTTCGCGCCATTAGGCTCTCCAGGCTCCCAGCTATCGATTTGATCGGCGCGAGCGAATTGTTCAGCTCGTGGCCGAGGACGCGCACCAGCCGCTGCCAGGCCAGCCGCTCCTCCTCACGCAACGCGCGGCTCAAGTCGGCGAGGACGATCAGGTGGTGCGGCTTGCCGTCCTGACGGAACGAGCCGCGGCGCATTCCCCATCTTCCAGGCTCTCTGGCCAACGCTCCGGGGAAGGTCCGTTGCAAGGTCCGCGCAGCTTCGCCTTCCAAACAATCATTCAGGCGCAATTCTTCGGCGTCGCGCCCCAGCATTTGTTCCGCCGGACGGGCGAGCAGCCGCTCACCCGCGCGGTTGACCAGACGCAGCTTCCGCTCGCTGTCGAACGCGAAGACGGCGACCTGGATCTCGCTCATCACCGTCCGCGCCAGCGCCGCCGCTTCCATCGCGCCCAGTCGCTGCGTGCGCAGCGTCGAGCCTAGCGCATTCACCTCGCGCACCACGTCGCCCAGCGGATCGTCCATTTTCGTGGCGCGCCCGCGGATCGAATAATCGCCTTCGCGCAGAGCAGCCAGCAGGTTTGACAAGGTTTGCAGCGGCGTCACCACGCGTTCGCGCAATGCCAGGGCGCAACCTAGCCAACAGGCGACAATGAAGACCGTCAGCGTCCATTGCGTCTTCGTGTCGAAGCCGCCCTTCCACAACAGGATCAACCCCACGACCGCGCCGGGCAATCCAGTGAAAAAAGCCAGCAGCAGAATCCGGTGGTCGTAATTGAGCGTTTGAGCATGGAAGGCGCGCGGCAGCGGCTTGACCCTCACGTTCTGCTCTTCGCTTTGAGCGTATTGCAGAATGCTGAAGTGTGTGGGTTGCGGATTGCGGGTTGCGGATTGCGGATTTTCCGATTGCGGACTCTCTGATTGCGGACTTCGGCCAGTTGGTTGAGAAGCCGGTTGCGGATTGCTCGGAGGCGAAGTGACTATCGCAATCCCAGCGCTATCAGATTTTGTATTGCCGCCTGGCATGCTCAAATTTTAAGTCGTGAGTGTTTTGAAAAGAAAGCGAACGTCAGGCAATTCGGTACGGTACAGGGAGCGGTAGCGACCTGGCGCCCCTGAAGAGCGAGCACAGGGGGCGCCAGGTCGCTACCGCTCCCTGTACCGTACCGCGCCTTCCCCACACCTCAAAGCCCAAATTTCTCCAACCGACGATAAAGGGCGCTGCGGCTCAGTCCCAGAGCTTCGGCGGCCTTGCTGACGTTGCCGTCGAAGCGGGCCAGCGTCTTTTTGATCAGGAAGCATTCGACCTCTTCGAGGTTCATGTCTTCGAGCCGCGCTGAGCTGTCCGAAGATTGATAGAGGCCCAGGTCGCTGGCCTTGACGATCGTCCCCTGCGCCATCAAGACGGCGCGTTCGACGGCGTGATCCAGTTCGCGCACGTTGCCGGGCCAGGGGTGCTCCGAGAGCGCGTTCATCGCCGCCGGGTCGAGCGACGTGACGAGTTTGCGATAGTGTTCGGAGTGGAGCTTCAGAAAATGGTTGGCGAGCAGCGGAATGTCTTCCCTGCGGTCGCGCAGCGCCGGGACGCGGATTTCTACCGTGTTCAGGCGGAAGAGCAGGTCCTGGCGGAAGCGTCCGGCGGCGACCTCGGCGTGGAGGTCGGAGTTGGTGGCCGAGATGATCCGCACGTTGACCTTGCGCGTCTTCGACGAGCCTACACGCTCGAACTCGCCGGTCTCTAGCACGCGGAGCAGCTTGGCCTGCTGCGGCAGAGAGATGTTCGCGATCTCGTCGAGGAAGAGCGTGCCCTCGTCGGCCATCTCGAAGCGGCCCACGCGGTCGGTCTTGGCGTCGGTGAACGCGCCCTTGATGTGGCCGAACAGCTCGCTATCAAAGACGCCTTCCGGCAATCCGCCGACGTTTACCGTGACCATAGGACGACTGGCCCGGCGCCCTATCGAATAGAGCGCCTGCGCGATGACGCCTTTGCCCACCCCGTTCTCGCCGGTGATCAGGACGTTGGCGTCCGACGGGCCGACGCGCGTGATCATCTGCAGAACCGGCTGCATCGCGGGCGCCAAGGCGATCAGGTTGGCGCCGCCCTGATTGCGCAACAACTGGTTCTCGGCTTCGAGCCGCAGCCCCTTGCGCAGCGCCTTGCTCAACTCGGCCTGCGTCCAGAGGATCGAAAGCAGCCGTTCGTTCTCCCACGGCTTCTGGACGAAATCGCGCGCGCCGCGGCGCATCGCCTCGACCGCCACGTCGACGCTACCCCAGGCGGTCATTACGACCACCGGCAGCGTCGAATCTACGGCGCTCACCCGCGTCAGCAGGTCAAGCCCTTCCTGGCCCGACGTGGTGTCGCGCGTGTAGTTCAGGTCGATCAGCGCCACGTCGAAATCGCGCGCCTCGACGGCCGACATGATCTGGTCGGGCGAAGTGGCGGTGTCTATATGAAAGCCTTCGCCCTTGAGCAACAGGCGCAGGGCCTCGATCACGTCCTGTTGATCGTCGGCGATTAAAACTTTGGGATTTGATGATCTCATGTTATCTCCCCGCGCCGGGAATACTCCATCTACAGCCTTTATGCTCGGGTGGATGTCAATTCACCAACCAACCGTCGGCCAGATTGATGACGCGATTGCCATAACCCGCGTTAACTTCCGAATGGGTCACCTGCACAATAGTCGTCCCCTGATCATTCAACTGTCTGAACAGCTCCATGATCTCTTTGCCCTGCGACGAATGGAGGTTGCCGGTCGGCTCGTCCGCCAGGATCATCTTCGGCTTTGCGATCACGGCGCGCGCCACGCCGACGAGTTGCTGCTGTCCGCCTGAGAGCTGGCTCGGGTAGAGGTCCTTCTTGCCGACGATCTGGAATTTGTCCAGGATGTCTCCGACGATCCCCTGCCGATCCGATTTCTTGACGTCGCGGTAGGAGAGCGGGATTTCGAGGTTCTCGTAAACTGTCAGATGATCCAGCAAGTGGTAGCTTTGAAAGACGAAGCCGATGTTCTTGTTGCGGGTCTCGGCGCGCTGTTTCGAGCTCATTTTATGGATCGGCTGCTCTATGAAATAGAACTCGCCGCTCCATCCCGAATCGTGCATGCCCATTATGTGCAGCAGCGTCGATTTACCCGCGCCGGAAGGGCCCATGATGGAGACGAACTCGCCTTCTTTGATGTCGAGCTTGATGCGGCGCAGGACGAAATACTTCTGGACTCCCTGCGGATAGAACTTCTCGATGTTTTCCATTCTGATCATAGCTAAGACTCCTGGTGAAATTAGCAGATGTCAGATGTCAGATGTCAGATGTCAGTGGCGCGTGAGTTCCGTTCACTGACATCTGACATCTGACACCTGACATCTATTCGTATCTGAGCGCGACCATCGGATCGACCTTCGCCGCCCGTCGCGCCGGGATGTAACAAGCCAACAGTGAGACGCCAGTCAGCAGCAATGCGACGACAGTGAAAGTCACCCAATCGGTCGCGCTTACGCCGAAGAGCATGCCTTTCATCGCCTGCGCCAGCGCTCCGGCTCCGGCCAGTCCGACAACTATTCCGATAGCGGTAAGCCGCATTCCCTGCCCTATGACCAACAACTTCAAGATGTCGGCGCCTTGCGCGCCGAGCGCCATCCGGACGCAGATTTCGCGCGTGCGATGTGAGACGGCGTAAGCCATCACGCCGTAAATTCCCGTCGCGGCCGGGATCAACACGAAGACGCCGAAACCGCTCAGAAGCATGCCGGGCGCCCTGAAAGGTATGATTGAGCGATCGGGCGCCTGAGCCATCGATTTGATCTGGTTTTTTCAGGAGCATCCGCCATCCGTAACGAACATCTTGAAACAGTGAGCGCATAACTCTCTCCCTGATCAAAGGCTGATGTTGGAAGTGAAACTGCCGTTCACCGCTTGTCATCTCTCCTGTCTTAGTCAAATACCGTGCCCGTATTAACCTGATGGCAAGAGACTGAAAGCGGGGAGTTTAATCGATCGAATGAAATATCGGAAGCGATTAGCGTCCGATTATGGGAAGAATTAATCCCAAAAGCGCACAAACGAAATTAATCCATAGGGTCGATGAGCCGCTTGTCAGCATTGAATCGGTTCTGCGATAAGTCTACTTTTCAACCTGAGGCTTACCCTCATCGCATCGCCGAATCAATACCGCGAGCGGTACTGATTCTGTAATCGGAGAACCTGTGTGACAAATCCGCTTCTCACTCTGCCGCCCGAAATCCAGGGGTCGTCCGCATGGTACGGCCCAGAAATGCTCACGCGCCGCGACTGGATCGAACCTTTGTCGGAAACCGAAATCGCCGAGGTCGAACACGCGACGAAGCCGTTGGCCAAACCGCGCGCTGACATCGCCTCCATCCGGCGCGTTGATTTCCCGCTGCCGACGCTCGGCCCGCGCCTTCAGCGAATCCTGGACGATACGCTCAACGGCCGCGGCTTCACGCTTATTCGATGTTTGCCCGTCGAGCGTTGGACGAAGCTTGAATCCGCCATCGCCTTCTTCGGAATCGGAGCCCACATCGGCGCCGCGCGACCGCAGAACGCGGAAGGCCACGCCCTCGGCCATGTCAAAGACCTGGGGCTATCGAGCAGCGATCCGAACACGCGCATTTACCAAACACGCGAACGGCAGACCTTTCATACGGACTCCTGCGACGTAGTCGCGCTGCTCTGCCTGCGTCCGGCGAAATCGGGCGGGCTGTCGAGCCTGGTCAGTTCGGTAACGATCTTCAACGAGATGCGGCGCCGGCGCCCCGACCTGGCAAAAATATTGTTCGAGCCTGTCGAAACTGACCGGCGCGGAGAAATGGACGCCGGACAGAACCCCTACTTCCGCATCCCGGTCTTCAACTGGCACGAGGGATTACTCTCGACGATCTATCAGCGTCAGTACATCGAATCGGCGCGCCGGTCGCCTGATGTTCCGCCACTCACCGCCCGTCAGATCGAGGCGATGGATATGTTCGACGCGCTGGCAAACAACCCTGCATTGAATATGCATATGGAGTTTCGTCCGGGCGACGTACAGTTGGTTCACAACCACACGATCTTGCACGACCGCACGGCTTTCGAAGATTGGCTGGAGCCTGAGCGCAAGCGCCACCTGTTGCGATTGTGGCTGGCGCCTGCGAATGCGCGCCCGCTCCCGCCGGTCTTCGCCGAACGATATGGACGGATCACGCCCGGCGAAAGAGGCGGCGTCACGACACCCGGAATAAAGCTGACGGCGCCCCTCGACGCCGAATGATATTAATAGGAAGATGTCAGATGTCAGATGTCAGATGTTAGTAGAAGAGTGGCGGCAAAGCTTTCTGACATCTGACATCTGACATCTGACATCTGACATCTGACATCTTCCTTCACTCCTGTTTGTTCTCGCGCAGCTTCTTCAACGCCTCGATCCCGTTCGTGTTGTTAGGGTCCAACTCGACGGAGCGCTCGTAGTTTTTGATCGCCAACTCCCTGTCGCCGTTGACCATATAAGCCTCGCCGAGACTGTCATAAGCGTTGGCCGACTGTGGATAATCGGCGACGTTCAGTTTGAAACCCTCGATGGCGTCTTTGACCCGCTTGGCGCTTAACAGGTCGTAGCCAATTCTGTTCATCTGATTTTCGTTGACCACTTCGCCCGGAGCGCGGCCTTGCCGCCATTGGCGGTATTCGCCGAGCGCGACGTCGGCGCCTTTGGCGAGGATGTTTTTGAGCAACACTCTGCCGGGCGATTTGTAAGATTCATATTTCAACCACGCGAGCGCGGGCTGCTCCCCGCCCACGGCCAGGTCAACAATCTCGGGCGCAATTGACAATCCTGTAACGCTGTTGGCGAAGATTACAACCCCTAGCTTCTGCTGCTCAAAGGCAACTATGTAAGCTTTACTATCTCCGTTGTCTCCCCAGTGCCAAAATGATACACCAGCGCCAGTTGTTTGCAGTCCCCAGCCAAGTCCCCAGGAAATAGTCGGCGAAAGTTTCTCAGCCGAGCCCTTAGTGTTATTGGTTCCGCTCTCGCTGACTTTAATCTGAGGCGTCAACATCAGCTTCAGCGTCTCTTTCTTCAACTCTGTTCCTTTAAGAATCGCCGAGACGAACCGCCCGAAATCCTGCGCCGTCGTATGCAAGCTCGCCGCGGCGTTTGGCTGCTCAGGTTTGTTCCGCCCGGTCACTTCGCCCACCGAATTATGGCGGAACGTCTTCAGGGTCTCGTAACTTTCCTGCCAAACGTAACTGCTGCTGGTCATCCCCAGAGGGTCGAAGACCATTTTTTTCATAAAGTCGTTGAACTTCTCTCCGGTGACATGTTCGATGACTTTCGAGAGGTAGACGAAACCTTCGCCCGAATAGCTGAACCTGTCGCCCGGGGTGAAATGAATCTTCAGCGCGCCGCCACGAGGCCGCCAGTTCGGGAAGCCCGGCGTGTGGCTCAAGACGTGACGCGCGGTAATCTGTCCCATGCGCGGGTCTTCGCCGACATCGTAATTCCCCGGTAGATATTGGTTGAGCGGCTTGTCCAGGTCGAATTTGCCCGCGTCGAAGAGCTTCAAGACGGCGTAAGCGAAGACCGGCTTGCTCAAACTCGCGGCTTCAAAGACCGTGTCGTCGGTGACAGGCTCATTCGTCTTTGTGTTTTTCACGCCGAAGCCGTGGCGCCAAACCAGTTCGCCGTCGCGCAGCAGCGCGATCGAAAGACCTGGCACGTCGCCGTCTTTCATCAACTGCGGGATGCCCTGTTCAAGCTTCTCAATGACCTGCTCTTTCTTTGCCTTCGTCTGCAGCGGCGCGAAAGACGGTTTCGTAGCCGCTTTCTCTTGTCCGAAGACGTCGTGGTCAGGGCTCGCTGACACTGACAAACAGACGGATAGAACAGCGGCCAGGAACAATTTCACAGTAGATTTCATTACCGCCTCCAATGCTTGAAATGATGTCATTCGCTGCGAAGAGCGACCATCGGGTCTACTTTCGCAGCGCGCCGCGCCGGGGCGTAACTGGCCAATAGCGCTACCGCCGCCAGTAATAACGACACGAACGCGAAGGTCACCGGGTCTGTGGCGCTGACTCCGAAAAGCAGAGTGGACATCAGTCGGGTCAGCGCGACCGACAAGGCCAGTCCTGCCGCCGCTCCGATCAAAGTCAGTCGCATGGCGCCGCTCACTACAATCCTGATCACATCGCGCGGTTTCGCGCCCAGAGCGATTCGGACCCCGATTTCACGTGTACGCTGTGTGACTGAGTAAGACATCACTCCGTAAATTCCCACGGCCGCCAACAACACCGCCACCGCCGCAAATGCGCTCAGCAAGAGCATATTGAATCGCCGCGCGTCGAAAGACACCCCCATCACCTCGCCCATCGTAAGCGTCCTGGTCAGAGGAATACGCGCGTCAACCCGCCAGACGCGGCTCTTAACCTCCCTTGTCAGCGCCGCCGTGTCGCTCTCGCTGCGAACGACCAGAGACATCCAGCGTTTCCAGGGGGCCAGGGACTGCGGGTATGGCGTGTAGAGCGCCGGTTGCTCAACCTCGTCCAGCCCGAAGTGTTTGATATCGCCGGCGACGCCGACAATAGTGATCCAATAAGGTTGCGGGTTCCCCGCCCAGCATACGCGTTTGCCGAGCGGGTTCTGCTCATTGAAAAAGCGGCGCGCTAAACTTTCGTTGATCACCCCAACCAGCGGCGCGTTCTCGTCGTCGTGAGGCGTGAAGCCGCGCCCGGAAAGCAGTGGAATTCGCATGACGCGGAAGTAATCGCCTTCGATGCTGCGCGACTGAACATGGGGTTCTTCGCCGGCTGACAACTGCTGCCCTTCGACCAGAAAGCCGTGCGGCAGCCAATCGCCGCTCATCGGAAGTTCACTGACCAGCGCCGCCTCCGCGCCCGGCAGCGAATTGGCCTCCTCAAGCAGCGCGCGGCGATATTGCGTTTGCACAGGCATTTCACGGTAGCGCGCCTCGGGCAGGTCAATGCGCATGGTCAGCAAATTGTCGGGATTGAAGCCCGGATTGACGCTACGCAATTGCCAGAAGCTCTTGATCAGCAGTCCTGCGCCTGCCAGCAACAACAGCGCCAGCGCAACCTCCGCGACAACCAGCGCGCTGCGCAACCGGCGCCTGGCCGCGCCCGCCGCTCCACGCCCGCCTTCTTTCAACGCATCGCTGACGTTGACCCGTATCGTCTGCCAGACCGGCGCCAACCCGAAGACGGTCCCGGTCAATAGTGAAACTGCAAGCGTGAAGAGCAGCACGCGTCCGTCCACGCCGATGGTCTCCACCATCGGCAGGTTTTCAGGCTTCAGCTCAATCAACAGGTCAACGCCCCAGACAGCTAGAAACACGCCGATCGCGCCGCCCAGCGTCGCGATCAAAACGCTCTCGGTCAATAGTTGCCGCGTCAACCGCCAGCGCCCGGCGCCAAGCGCCAGGCGCACGACCAGTTCTTGCTCACGAGCCGCGGCGCGCGCAAGCAACAGGTTGGCGAAATTGGCGCACGCGATCATCAACACCAGGCCGACCGCGCCGAAGAGCACCCACAGGGCCGGTTTGATCGCCCCCACGATGCGTTCGTGTAACGGGAATAACACCGTCTGACGCTTTTTGTTCTCGGCCGGAAAAGCTTCGGCCAGTCGTTTGTCAATCGCGCCCATTTCGCTTTGCGCCTGCGCGATGGTCACCCCGGGTTTCAAGCGGGCGTAAACTCGCAGGAAATGCACACCGCGATAAGCGGCGCCCAGCGGATTGACGACCTGCACGGGCGCCCAGACGTTCGTTTCGACGCGCGGCGTTTTGAATTCGGCGGACATCACGCCGACCACCGTGTAGTTGGCGCCGCTCAGCGTGACGGTCTTGCCGATGACGCCAGGGTCGCCGCCGAACTGCCGCTGCCACAACGCATGGCCAAGCACAACGACGAAGGGGTCGCCCTTCTTATCGTCTTCTTCGGTAATCACACGCCCCATCAACGGCCGCGCGCCGAGCGTTCGGAAAAAGTCGCCGGTCACCAACCCGGCGAGCCATTGCGACGGCTCGCCGCCGCCTATGTAATCGAGCGGCTGTATCGTATTGCCGCCGATCTCGGCGAACGACTGGTTCCATGCTCTGATGTCGTTCAGGTCGAGCACGGACTCGGTCGAGTGAAATGTGATCAACCGCCCGGGGTCGTGATACGACAGAGGCCGCAGCAGCACGGCGTTGATGACTGTGAAGATCGCCGTGTTCGCGCCAATGCCCAAAGCCAGCGTCAGCACGGCGACGAGTGAGAACGCCGGATTTTTAGCCAGCATTCGCGCGCCAAAGCGCAGGTCTTGCAAGAACGCGTGCATGATTTTCTCCATTCGCGGTTTGTCATTACCGCCTATCGAGGAAGTTGGGAGGTGAAATTCCCATCGAAGCGATCCCGCGTTTCAGCGAGGTCTCGTCGAGCAATACCAGCCGCTCCGAATCCTGATACGGCAACGGGCGCAGCAGAATGCCGTTGACGAAGCTGAAGATCGTGCTGGTCGCGCCGATTCCCAGCGCCAGCGTAATGACCGCGGTCAAAGTGAAGCCCGGCTTCTTCAGCAGCATTCGCAGACCGTAGCGCGCGTCCTGCCAAAGTGTTTTCATAGCGACTTTCCCCTGGGAAATGCGCAGTACCGCGCGCGTATGCAAGCGGCTAATCGATGATACTGCCGCTTGCATACGCGCGCGGTACTGCAAGAACCAGTATGAAATGATCCGGAAATGGACTTATTCACGATTTCAGATAACCAAATATCGTGCCAGGACGCGGCCCGGCTAAATGCCTGATTCGATTAGATTGATTCTGCTCTGAGGCGCCGAGGAGTGTGCGCTCCTGGGAATGGCCAATCCCAAAAACGGGCGCTGGATTGAAGCTCAAAACAAGCTATAATCTGATCTACGCCATTGGCATTTATACAAGTCGACATCCCCCCGCTCCGAGGGAGCGCAATTAACGTGAAGCATGCGCATAAATCAAATCGGCGGAGCCTTTGGAGCGCGGCGGTTCGGCGCCGCTTTGGTAGTCCCTCCGCATGTCGGGCATTGACAGGACAAAAGCCCTTTGCGTGTCAGCCCTGATCGATGTGCGAGATGCAAGAAGGACTACCAAAGCGGCGCCGAACCGCCGCACTCCAAAGGCTGTCGCCCTTTCATGGGTGACAGTATTCAACTTTAATTTGCACAGGGTTCAATTAACGTAAGGTCATAGCATCTGCCCCAACCTCACCAACAACCTGTAAAAACAAACGTGGGCGCAAGGCCGCCTGATTGCCGGGAAAGATCGTTATGCTTCTTGGAATTGATTTTGGAACGACGCGAACCGTGGTCGCGGCGGTAGACCGCGGCAACTATCCCATCGTTAGCTTTCATCCCGAAGATGGGGACACGCTCGAATGGTATCCGTCTGTGGCCGCCGCGCGCGACGGCGCCATCGTCTTCGGCCTCGACGCGGCGCAAAAACATGGCGCGGAGGGCTGGAGCGTTCTGCGCTCGTTCAAACGCCGCCTCGGGACGATCGGGCCTGATGAGCTTGTCGAAATCGGCGGTCACAGGCTGACGGCGCTGGAATTGTTGACGGGCTTTCTGTCTGCGCTGCGTGGCGATCTGCTCGCCCGCTCCAACCTGCGCGTCAAGCGCAACGAGAAGTTGCAGGCGATGATCTCCGTCCCGGCGAATTCGAACAGCAACCAGCGATTCATCACGCTCGAAGCGTTCCGCCGCGCGGGCTTCGATGCGCGTGGGATGATGAACGAGCCGTCGGCGGCGGGCATCGAGTACGCCCATCACCTGGCGAGCGGCGGCTCGTCGAAGCGTGAGACTTTGGTCGTTTACGATCTCGGGGGCGGCACATTCGATTCTTCGGTGATCAACCTAGTCGAGCGCGACCACGAAATCTTGAGCAGCGAGGGCATCGCCAAACTCGGCGGCGACGACTTCGACATCGTCTTGCTCGACCTGGCGCTAAAAGCCGGCGGCGTCCATTCGGGAGACTGGGAGGTCTCAGACGCCGCGATCGTCAAGCTGCTCGAAGAGTGCAGGCATAAGAAAGAGAGTCTTCATCCGAACACGCGCCGCATCACTATCGATCTCGGGTTGGGGATGGAAGGCGCGGGTGAAGTGGTTGTCAATGTCAGCGAATATTACGAAGAATGCAGGCCCCTGATCGAAAGCACCATCGAGGCGATGGAGCATGTGATGGAAAAATCGGCGCGCGAGGCCGGCTTCGATCTTCGCGAGTCATCGGTCTATCTGGTGGGCGGGTCGAGCGACCTGCCGCTGGTGGCGCGGTTGCTCAGAGAGAAGTACGGCAAACAGGTTCGGCGTTCGCCCTACCCGCACGCGGCGACGGCGATCGGGCTGGCGATTGCGGCGGACACCAAGGCCGGCTACAAGCTGCGCGAGCGGTTTACCCGGCACTTCGGCGTCTGGCGCGAGTGGGACGAGGGGCGTCAGATCGCCTTCGACCCGCTCTTCGAGAAGAACACGGCGCTCCCCTTGAAGGGGGAGCAGCCCCTCGTGCGAGTGCGGCGATACGCGCCGATACACAACGTCGGCCATTTCCGCTATCTGGAATGCGGCCGCCTCGACCAGGCCGGCCAGCCGCAGGGCGACCTCGCGCCGTGGGATGAAATCCTCTTCCCCTTCGACCCGCAGTTGCGAGGAGTCGAGGACTTGAAAGACGCGTCGATCTCCCACTCGTGTGATCACACCCACATCGTCGAAGAGGTATATTCATGCGACCACAACGGCATTATCGAAGTCGAGATCAAGGACGCGGACAACGGCTTCAGCCGCCGTTACACATTGCGCAGGAAGTAAGCGCGCAGGTAAAAATTCCGATGTGTAATCGCTTTTCATTTTTCATTTGTCATTTGATATTTGGCATTTGGCATTGCCGGATGGCAAATCAGTTAACGCCCAATGAACATATGGCGATTTCCGGGCAGTGACAAATGACAAATGACATTTCCCGCAAAATTGCCGCCTCACTGCTTATGGCGGTTTGCAATTGCGTGTACGGGACGGCAAGCGGTACGGTACGGGGAGCGCCAGCGACCTGAGCATAGATCATGCAGTCACGTGATCTATGCTCAGGTCGCTGGCGCTCCCCGTACCGTACCGGAGATCGCGCCACTTTCCCGTACGCGCAATAGCAAACCGATCTAATTATGCAAAGGGTCTTCAGGCCAGGCGTGGCGCGGGTAACGGCGGCTCAACTCTTTGCGGACCTGCGGATAGACGCGACGCCAGAAGCCCGCCAGATCGGTCGTGACCTGCACCGGGCGATGGTTGGGCGCGAGCAGATGCATCACCAGCGGAGCGCGCCCGCCCGCGATCACCGGCCCCGTCTCCATCCCGAAAAAATCCTGCAGGCGCGATTCGATCCAGGGCGGTTTGCCGGTTTCATAATTGACGCGCACGCGGCGGCGACCGGCGATCGCCACGAATTCCGGCGCCATCTTGTCCAGCAATCGCCGCTGCTCGGCGTTCAAACGCAGGCGTAGCGCCTCGATCAATGCGCCTTCCTTCACCCGCGCGCGCAATTCGGCGAAGCTCTTCAATCCGTCGCACAACGAGATCAGGGACTCATGAACGTCGTCGTCATTCAGCGCCGGCGTCGAAGATTCGGGAAAAGTCTTCGACACGAACTCGACCCGCGCGAGGAAATCTGCCACAGTCTCCGGTTCGACGAACTTCTGCAATCCGGCGGCGAGCGCGGCTTCGGCCAGGACGCGCGCGGCCTCCTCTCCTCCTGCCGTGGCGGAGCGGCTTTCGCTGATCACCAGTTGGTCGTACATCATCCGCTCGACCACCTCCACGCGCTCCGATTGCGCGTTCCATTTCGCCTCGGTCGTTTCGCGCAACTGATTGGCGAAGAGATCGATCAACCATTCCGGCTCGATCCGGCTGGCGATGCGAACGATGCGCGCCCTGGCCTGACTCGCGTCCCGACGCTCCTCGGCGTCAATCGCGACCAGGAACTCAGATTGCCCTACGACGCTCGACGGCGAAAGCTGCGCCGCGCCGCCGCCCGACAATAGCAACTCCCTGTTGTCCGATTTCAACGAGCGGCGCTTCGCGACCCGGTCCGGGTAACCGGCGAGGATCGAAATCAACAGCGCGTCGTCTCCTTTTCTGCCCCGTTCCCTGCCCCGTTCTCTCGCCCCGACGCCCCCACGCGCTCCGCCGCGCCCGCGCGACGCAAGGAGTCGCCGCGCGACGCGACTGACGGCCATCACAGCGCCCGCGTCCAGATTCATCGCGCGCAGACGCGACGCGGCGAAGTTGGCCGACGCGGCCTCTTCGAACAGGTCCAGGCGATGAAGCAGATCGCTCGGCCCCTCGTGCTCGGCCTTTCGCTCGCGTTCGCCTTTGAAAAGCTCCGAGGCGATGATGTCGCGTTCGCCGATCAGAGCCGCGACGACGCAAGCCTGTTCGCCCACGCTGCGCGACTCGGCCTCGACCAACATTCGCGATTGCCGCGGGTGCAGCGGAAACCGCACCATCTCTCTGCCTACCGCCGTCACCGCGCCTGTCGCGTCAATCGCGCCGAGTTTTGAGAGCAGACTCTCAGCGGCCTCAATCGCCGGTTGCGGAGGAGCCTCGAACCAACCGAAGCCGTTCAAGTCGGCGACGCCGGCGGCGTGCAATTCCAGCGCGGTCTCGGCCAGGTCGGCGCGATGGACTTCGGCGACGTCGTGGTCAGGACGCGCGTTGAAGTCCTGCGCGGTGTAGAGCCGCAAACATCGGCCGGGCCGCGTCCGCCCGGCTCGCCCGGCGCGCTGCGTCGCCGAAGCTTTGCTGACGCGCGCGACGTTCAATGTCGGCAATCCCGACCATGGCGAATGGCCCGCCATTCGCGCCAACCCCGAATCGATCACCGCGACAACCCCGTCAATCGTGACTGAGCTTTCTGCGACATTGGTCGAAAGGATCACTTTGCGCTTCGCGGCAGGTTTGACCGCCCGATCCTGCTCTTCGGCCGAAAGGTCGCCGTGCAGCGGCAAAATTATCAGATCGTGTCTGTCGGCGGCCGGCGCGCAAGCGGCTTGCGCGCGACGAATCTCAGCTGCCCCCGGCAGGAAGACCAGAGTGTCGCCGTCAATGCCTTCGGCCGCGAACCGGTTGACGGCCGCCGCGACCTGCTCGGCCAGCGGACGCTCGTCGGGCCGCGCCATGTACTCGATCGCAATGTCGAATCGCTTGCCTTCGGAGCGAAGCGCAGGCGCGTCGTCGAGAAAGCTCGCGACCGGCCCGGCGTCGAGCGTCGCCGACATCACGACGAGCTTTAAATCTGGCCTCGCGGTCTTCTGCAACCTTCTGAGCAGGGCCAGCGCGAGGTCGGCCTGCATGTGGCGCTCATGGAATTCATCCAGCGCGACGACGCCGACGTTCTTCAACGTAGGATCGGAGAGCAATCGCCGCGTTAACACGCCTTCGGTCAGGAAGCGTAATCGGGTCTTCGCGCTCGCCACCTCTTCGAATCGCACCTGATAGCCTATGGTCTCCCCGAGCTTCTCCCCGCGCTCTTCGGCGACGCGGCGCGCGGCCATTCGCGCGGCCAGGCGTCTCGGTTCGAGCACTAACACTTCACTGTCGCCTGTAATTTTCGCGTCGAGCAATGCCGGGGGCACGCGAGTGGTTTTGCCCGCGCCCGGCGGCGCTTCCAGAACGATGTTCGGTGATTGGCGTAGGCGCGCGATGATGTCCGGCAGGAGTGGATCAATCGGAAGAGGCTGCATTTCAGTACGACACTGCTATTCGACACGCTGGTGACGCGTAATCACTGGCTTCAGTGAATCAATGGAAAGACATCGAGTGCGATTACTTATAAACATGACACGGAAGAGTGAATGAAAACTCAACGTTACTCCGCACGTTGACAGGTTGCTTCTCTTTCATCGCTGGCCTGAAGCGAATCTTCGCAGCAGCTTCAATCGCCTTTTCGGTTAAACCGTCGGGTAATCCTCTAATCACTTTGATGTTTCTGAGCTTTCCTTCTACGCCCCAGATGACGCTTAGCACAACAACGCCATGTACCTTGTTTTTGCAAGCTTCGGGTGTGTATTTGGCCGCCACCCTGTAAGTGACCTCCGGCAAGCCAACTCCATCCTTTCCAATATTATATATCTGCTCAGACGTGTCTTGTCCCATCTCGATCTTCTCCGACGCGCTGTGCTGCGTCGCCTGATAATGCTCGCGCAGCAAATCCTCGCCGAAATCGCCGTTGAAATCGCGCCAGACCGTGTGTATGTGATTGGCGTTGTTCTGCGTGTTGTCGTATTCGATCAAAAACGTCGGGCTCTGCACCCGGTAGTAATGCGGATCGCCTTTGTTGACGCCGCCCGCCCAGCCGAAATATATCTTGTCGAAGCCGGCCTCCCGCATCTTCTTCGACCTCTCCGCCGCCACGTCCTGCGGCATTCGCGCCAGGTATTCGTCGATTAATTTTCCGAGCAGAGCCTTTTGCTGTTTGTTCATCTGGCCTGCCGGGATGCCTTCGGGTTTGAGCGGGTCGGCTTTTATCTTGGCCAGTGTGAGAATGTCGGACGGGGCTTTCTGGTCGAAGACGGCGACGGCGCGCTGTTTTTCGTCGAGCGCGAGGATCAGATCGCGCCCCTTGTCTTCTTCTCCCGCCAGCGCTCGCAATCCCTTCCGTTCGCCTTCGCGGACTTCGGCCGGGTTCGAGCCGAAGGCCAGCGGAGTGTTTGAAAGCATTTCGCCCTTGACGATCGTGAAATGGATCGAGATGTGGTGACCTTCGACCCGCCACCCCCACGGGGCTTTGGGCGAAGGCGTCCCGAAGACCGAGAAGTAATAAAGCTCGGGGTCGCGCGGGAAGCGGCGGCTCGGGCCTTCGAGCTGCGCCAGGACCGGTTCGAGGCTCATGATCGTCGTGGCCTTCTGGTAGCCGGACGCGCCCAGGCCGGTTTTCATAAATTCCATCGCCAACTTGCGCTGATTCTCATCGAGGTCTTTGAGCGGGACGCCTTTGCGGTCGCGCGGGACGACGGTCCAATCGCGACGGTTCTCGTCTGCGAAATCGAGGGACGCTTTGGCCTTCTGTTCGGGCGTGAGCGAGGCGAGGAATTTGTTAGCGGCCTCAGCCATCGCAGACGCCGCGCGCATCCGCGCCACACCGTCGATGACCGACCAGGTTACGAGCGATAATGCTATGACACAGGACGACAGCAATACTACGAGTCTCAACGGCTTCATCTTCGACCTCCAGGCGTAATTTGAGATTTAGGATTCGAGATTCGAGACGCGCCAAATCTATGACGGGCCGGGGGGCAAGTCAATCTTGCCAAGCGAATCCATCTCACTTATCGTCATGAATGAGACTTATAGGACTCATAAGACCTAATAAGTCCCATTCACGATGCCCCCAGGAATTGTCTGAGGAGACTTCATGTCGCGGCGCGACGCCCTGAAATAATGAAAATCGCGACGCGAGGTAGGGCAAACTTCCTGGGAGCGCAGGCATCCTTGCCTGCGCTCCCAGGAAGTTTGCCTGGTTTTCCCGAAAGATCGCATCGAAGGAGTCAGGGCAAACTGCCAGTTTGCCCTAGCTTATCTGAGGAGAAAAACATGCGCCCGAAGAACATCTTCACCCTGTTATTACTATCACTGGTCTGTTTTGGAATTACCGCTATGGCTCAAGAGAATCCGTTTTTAGGCAAATGGGACATCACCGGCGTCGGCCAGCACAGCAATTACGTTTACTGGCTCGAAGTGAAAGAAGAGGACGGCAAGCTCACGGGCAGTTTCCTCAATCGCAGCGGGAGCGTGCTGCCGCTGGAAGAGATCAAGATCGAGGGCGGCGATCTCATCTTCTCGCCTAAGGCGCCGAGGGCCGACTCGCCGAAGGCGACGCACCGCGCGAAGGTCGAGGATGGGCGATTACTGGGGATGATGACCGCCGGAGATCAGGAAGTGGCCTGGATCGGCGTGCGCCCGCCTAAATGGGGAGGAGATTTCAACGCGAACAAAAGATACCGAATGGGATCCCCAGTCGTCCTGTTCGACGGAAAGACGATAGAGAATATGTGGGAATTGCGACGCAAAGACCAGCCTTCCGGCTGGACGGTCATCGACGGCGTGATGACCAACGAACCAAAGGCCAACGACCTGGTCACGCGCCACCGCTTCGATGACTTCAAGATTCAATGCGAATACAAGATCGAAGAGAAGAGCAACAGCGGCATCTACCTGCGCGGGCGTTACGAGTTGCAGGTGCTGGATGACGCCGGTAAACCGCCCGACATTCACGGCCACATGGCGCTCTACAGCCGAGTCAAGCCGGCGGTCAACGCCGGCCTCCCGGCCGGCCAGTGGCAGACAATGGAAGCGACCATCGTCGGCAATCGCCTGACAGTCGTCCTCAACGGCAAGAAGGTTCACGACAACATCGTGATTGATGGCATCACCGGCGGCGCGCTCGACAGCGACGAAGGCGCGCCGGGGCCGATCATGATCCAGGGAGATCACGGCAAAGTCTCGTTCCGCAAAGTTGTGGTAACCCCGATTCTCAACTCAAGGTGAAGAGGGAGCGGGAGAGCGGGAGAGCGGGGGAGTGGGGAGTGGGAGAGTGCGGGAGAGCGGGAGAGCGGGAGAGCGGGAGAGCGAGAGAGTGAGAGACTGAGCGACGTTCATCAATCGCCCTTTTATTTTCATTCTCTCCCGCTCTCCCGCTCTCCCGCTCTCCCGCTCTCCCGCTCCCTCGCTCTCCCGCTCCCTCGCTCTCCTGCTCTCCAAATCCAATGCCTCTGCGAAGATTCATTTATCCATTAGCCGCCGTCCTCGCCACGGTTTTCTTCGGCACGGTCGGTTACCGCGCGCTCGAAGGCTGGTCGTGGTTCGACGGTTTATATATGACCGTGATCACGCTGGCCACCATAGGTTACGGCGAGGTGCGCCCGTTGACGCCCGCGGGCCGCGCTTTCACGATCATTCTGATAGTGGTGGGCGTAACCGTCTTCGGTTTTCTGATTTCGATCCTGACGCAGGCCGTAGTCGAAACCGAGATCGCGTCAGTTCTTGGGAGGCGTAGGTTGTTCAAAGACATCAGTCAGTTGAAAGATCACTACATTCTGTGCGGCGCGGGCCGCGTCGGGGCGCGAGTCGTCGACGAGTTGAAGATAAAGGGCGTCGATTACGTCGTCATCGAGCGCGACGAGGCGGTCGCCGAAAAGCTTTTGACCAAAGGCCACCTGGTTCTGATCGGCGACGCGACTGACGAGGCCGTGCTCGAAGGCGCGCGGGTGCGCGCGGCGAAAGCGTTGATCACGGCGGCCTCGACCGACGCCGAAAACGTCTACATCGTGCTCACCGCGCGCGGATTGAACCCCGACATCTACATCGTCACGCGCGCCAACGATCAGGCCGCCGAACGACAACTATTGCGCGCGGGGGCGAACAAGGTGGTCTCGCCCGTCCTGATCGGCAGCCATCGCATGGCCCAGGCCGCGCTGACCCCGGCAGTGGCCGATTTCCTTGAACTGACGACCATGACCGAATCGCTCGACCTCTATTTCGAACAGGTCCGCGTCGTCGGAGGCTCGCTGCTCGACGGCAAACAGATCAAGGACTCCCGCATCCGCTCGGAACATAACGCGATGATTGTCGCCATCACTCCGCCCGAAGGAGAAATGATCTTCAACCCCAACGGCGAACAGACGCTGCGCGCCGGAGACCTGCTCATAGCCATCGGAACTCGCGCCGGACTGCTGAAACTCGCCGAGATTGCGAGCGGCCGGTAACCGAGGATCGAGGATCGAGGATCGAGGATCGAAGATAGAAGATAGAAGATTGAGCCTTTCATTCGATCTTCAATCCTCGATCCTCGATCCTCGATCCTCGATCCTCGATCCTCGATCCTCGATCTTCTTGATTTCCGTGGCGTCGTCTTTGCGATATTATTTAAGCCGTCGCAACTTCAATTTCAACAACGTGGACTCAATTCGAGATCGGGCAACTGTCTTATGATTAATCGGGCACGCGCCAGGCGCGCTTTCGACGTGACGCTATTCCTTCTTCTGGTTTTGACATCTTCATTCGGGCAGGTTCTTTTCAAGACGCGACAGGAACGATCGCGCGTAAATTCCGATGCGGCGGAGCAGGCGGGGACGCCGGCGCTCCCAGCCGTTCAGAAAGTGGCGCCGGCGCTCCCGGAGGTCTATTCCATTGCGGCGCAGGAGGGGGCGCCCGGGCTCCCGAACGTTGGGCAGCAGGCTCGGCGCAACGCCGGCGTTTTTTTCGACAAGTTGCGCGCGGGCGCTCCAGTGACCATCGCTTATATGGGCGGGCCGATAACGGCGGGCGCGGGCGCAAGCGCCCCTGAAAAGATTTCATACCGCGCGCTCGTCACCGAGTGGCTCCGCAAACACTATCCCAAGTCTGAGATTACCGAGCTTAACGCCGCGATCAACAACACCGGCGTGAGCGGCGGATCGCTCTACGGCGCGATGCGGGCGCGCCGCGACGTGATCGCGTATAAACCGGACCTGATCTTCGTCGAGTTCGCCGTCAACGACACGAACGAGAACGAGACCACGGCTAAAAAAGCTATCGAAGGATTGCTGAGACAGTTGCTGGTGGTCGCCCAGCCTCCGGAAGTCATAATGCTCTATGCGACAAGCGCCAAACGCGGCGTCCACGCCGATTGGCACGACGCCATCGCCGAGCACTACCAGGTCCCGGCAATCAATTTGCAAGACCGGGTGTGGGCGATGGTCGACGGGGGCAAAATAAAACTCGCTGAATTCTGGCCCGGCGCCTCACGCCCCGCCGCGTCATGGAAGGACAGCCTAACTCCGTCAGACTCCGGCCACAAACTCTACGCCGACTTCATCACCTCCTTCCTGGCCGAGCAGGAGAAGCTCAAAGCGTCGCCGATCTTGCGCAACCTTCCGCCGCCTCTCGTCAGCGATGAGATGAATTACGGCGAATTCAAAGCCATTGTCGAAATCAAACCTCAGAGAGGATCCGCAAGGGAGCGCGGCGCGAACTGGCGGATCGAAGCCAACAACGACCGCACGTTGCCCTCCGAACTGCTCGTGAGCGAACGCCCCGGAGCGCAGGTCGAATACTATTTCGACGGCGCGGTCATAGGCGTCTCGTACCGCACGGGGCCCGATGGCGGAATCATCGAATGCCTGATCGACGGCAAGCCCGCCCCTCCGCCGCTCAGCCGCATCGATACTTATAGCCGCGCCCCACAACTCGGCGCGCGCATCATCGCCGGCGGGATAGGCCCCGGCGAACACAAATTGACGATTCGCGTGCTAGGCGATAAGAATCCGAAGAGTTCGGGAAATAATGTCCGGCTCGGATATTTGCTGATCGGCGGGACGAGGCCCGAAAAACTTTAGATCAAATTTTTCCATTTGCCATTCGACAATTGACAGTTGTCGATTGGCATTCTCAGTGTTTCTTCGTGTGACTTCATCGCCCCTGGGTACGCGTCGCTTCCAGCGCGCAGTCTCGGCGAAAGACGAATTTATAGGAATCGGACCTAGATACGGGTCGCCTTCAGTTCTGGGACGTCTGATTCCGATCAAATAGGTCTTTCGCCGAGACTGCGCGCTGGAAGCGGCGCGTACCCAGGGGTTTTCCGAGGAGATTTGATGGCGACAATTCAATTTCTGGGCGCGACTCGTACCGTCACCGGGTCGAAACACCTGGTCGAAGTTGACGGATACCGCGCGATGGTTGATTGCGGGCTGTTTCAAGGCCTGAAGGAACTGCGGTTGCGGAACTGGGAGCCGTTTCCTCTTGATCCGGCGTCGATCAACTCGGTGATCCTGACCCATGCGCACATTGACCACACCGGCTATCTGCCGAGATTCACGCGAGACGGATTCGACGGGCCGGTCTACGCCACTCCGGCGACGGTCGAATTGGCGCGAATCCTGCTCCCCGATTCGGCGCGGCTGCAGGAAGAGGACGCCGCTTACGCAAACAAGACCGGAGCGTCGAAACATAAACCGGCGCTGCCGCTCTACACCGAAAGAGACGCTAGCGAAGCCCTCCGGCGCCTGGAGTCGGTCAATTACCACAAACGGGTCCAACTGACGAAGAAACTTTCTTTCGAGTTCGTTACCGCCGGCCACATCATCGGCTCGAGTTTTGTCCTTTTCGATTTTGAATCGCAGGACGGGCGGTGGAAACGAATGATCATGACAGGCGACCTCGGGCGTTACAACGAACCGATCATTCCCGACCCGTCTAATGTCGACGAGGCTGATTACATCGTAGTCGAATCAACTTACGGCGACCGCGACCACCCCGATTTCGACGTCAAAGCGAAGCTGGCTGAGATCATCAACGAAACGACCCGGCGCGGCGGACACATTTTGATTCCTGCCTTCGCCATCGGGCGCACACAGCAGTTGCTCTATCTCATCCGCGAACTCGAAGAAGAGAATCGCATTCCGATCCTGCCCGTATTCGTCGACAGCCCGATGGCCGCAGCCGCGACGAAACTATACCTGCGCCATACGGAAGACCATGACCTGGAGATGAAAGATTTGCTGGATGAGCGCAGGAACCCGCTGGCGACCAAAAGGTTCAACCTGACGCGCACGATTCAGGAATCGAAGAAGGTCTCCGCCGAAGAGGAATCAACCATCGTCATTTCGGCCAGCGGCATGGCCACCGGAGGGCGCATCCTGCATCATTTGCGCAAACGATTGCCGGACGAACGCAACACGGTGATCTTCGTCGGCTTTCAGGCCATGGGAACGCGCGGACGTCGTCTGGTTGACGGCGAAGAAGAGGTCAAAATTTTCGGCGAGTTCGTTCCCGTTCGCGCGCATATAGAAAAGCTGGAAAACCTCTCGGCGCACGCCGACTCGCGCGAAATCCTGCGCTGGCTGAGCGGGTTCAAACGCGCGCCCGAAAAAGTCTTCCTGGTTCACGGCGAACCCGGCGCGCAGGAGGCGTTGAAAGATAAGATCGTCGAAAAATTCGCCTGGCAGGTGGAGATACCGGAGTATCTGGAGAAATTCGAGTTGTAGTCAGCCGCAATTCTGATGGCGCGGCGTTGTTTGCGGCGCCGTCAACACCCCATTTCAACGAGCCCCACATTTCAAGGAGATAGATATGAGTTCAATTCTCGGTCAATCAGCGCCGCAGGTCTTCGCCTGCCCTAAATGCGGTGAAATGTCATCGTAACGCTCTTCGCCTTCCCAATCCTGGTTCTGCTCTGGCTCTCAAAATATCAATGGGGGTTGCAGGGAATAGACAAAAATCATGAAGATCTGAAACAGTCGCGCCGGCGAATTATGAAGGCGTCCATCATCTGGGTGGTGATGCTCTTCCTGCGCGTGGCGCTGGAAATCGCCGCCATCTTTGTTTTGAGATAATCATGATCCGTCGCATTCCCGTCGGTTCGCGGTTAATACTCCCGCGCTTCGACTATCCGTGACGTTTGGGATATATTATTTGTCCGACGCTCTTACACTAGTATGAGCTGCTCCCATATCAGAATGAAATCGGCTTCAATATCAATTAACGTGAGAATTGGTTATTGCGAGGGCGCATCGGCGGCTGAAGTGTGGCCAGACGCAATGAGGAAGCAATGACAAAACACGCAACGAAGGATTAAGAAAAATAATGCAAGCAAAAGCTCAACTCGAACAACAGATCATCGCCAAACAACATGCCCCCTTACACTCTTCGGACGGCGACCCGCAGGAGACCGCCGAATGGCTTGAAGCCTGGGATCAGATTCTCGACGAAGAAAGCCCGCAGCGCGCGGCTTATCTGCTCACCGCCTTGACCGAGCGGGCGCGCTCGGCCGGTTTGGAGCTTCCTCCGCCTTCATTCAATACGCCTTATTGGAACACGATCCGCGTCGAAGACGAGATGCCTTATCCGGGCGACCTCGAAATCGAGCGCCGCATCAAGAGCATCATCCGCTGGAACGCGATGGCGATGGTCGTGCAGCAGAACAAGAAAGACCCGGGCATCGGCGGCCACATCGCGACTTACGCCTCAATGGCCACGCTGATGGAGGTCGGCTTCAACCACTTCTTCCGCGCGACCATCAAGGATCAGGCCAAGGCCAACCAGCCGGGCGATTTCGTTTATTTCCAGGGCCACGGCTCGCCGGGCATCTATTCGCGCGCTTTCCTGGAAGGGCGATTGTCGCTCAAGCAAGTCGAAAATTTCCGCCACGAATTGCGCGAAGAGTCTGGGCTGTCTTCGTATCCGCACCCCTGGCTGATGCCCGATTTCTGGCGCTTCCCGACTGTGTCGATGGGACTGGCCTCGCTCAACGCGATCTATCAAGCGCGTTTTATGCGCTACATGGAGAATCGCGGGCTGATCGCGCCCACGGATCGCAAGGTCTGGGCCTTCCTTGGCGACGGCGAGATGGACGAGCCTGAATCGATGGGATCGATCACGCTGGCCTCGCGCGAAAGGCTCGACAACCTGATCTTCGTAATCAACTGCAACCTGCAGCGGCTGGACGGCCCGGTGCGCGGCAACGGCAAGATCATCCAGGAACTCGAAGCCGCGTTCCGCGGCGCGGGCTGGAACGTGATCAAAGTCCTGTGGGGTCGCGGCTGGGACCCGCTCTTCGCCAAAGACCGAGCAGGCATCCTGCTCAAGCGAATGGAAGAGTGCGTGGACGGCGAATATCAATCTTTCCGCGCCAAAGAGGCGAAATTCCTGCGCGAGCAATTCTTCGGCAAATACCCCGAGCTGGCCGAGATGGTCGCCGACATGAGCGACGAGGAGATATGGGACCTGCGGCGCGGCGGCCACGATTCGATCAAGGTCTACAACGCCTACAGGCGGGCCTTCGAGCACAAGGACCAGCCGACGGTCATCCTGGCCAAAACGATCAAAGGTTACGGCCTCGGCCCTTCGGGGGGCGAAGGGCGCAACCTGGCCCACCAATCGAAGAAGCTCGACGAGAACGACCTGGTCAACTTCACTCAGCGCTTCAACCTGCCGATCTCCGAGGAGGACGCCAAGGCCGCGAAGTTCTACCTGCCGACGGAAAACAGCCCGGAGGTGATTTACCTGCACGAACGCCGCAGGGAGCTCGGGGGTTATTACCCCACGCGCGAAACGAAATCCGACCTGGTCGAAACGCCGCCGCTCGAATTCTTCAAGGAGCAACTCTCCGGCTCCGACGGGCGCGAGGTCTCGACGACTATGGCGTTCGTCCGCGTGCTGACGAACCTGCTGAAAGACAAGACCGTCGGCAAACGCGTCGTGCCGATCATTCCCGACGAGGCGCGCACCTTCGGCATGGAATCGCTCTTCCGCCAGGTGGGCATCTACGCCAGCCAGGGACAGCTCTATCAGCCGCACGACTCCGACATGTTCCTCTATTACAAGGAGTCGAAGGACGGCCAGATTCTCGAAGAAGGCATCACCGAGGCCGGCTCGATGTGTTCGTTCACCGCCGCCGGAACGGCCTACTCGAATTACGGGGTCGAGATGATTCCGTTCTACATCTTCTATTCGATGTTCGGATTCCAGCGCATCGGCGATTTCGTCTGGGCCTTCGCCGACGCGCGCGGGCGCGGATTCCTGTGTGGCGCGACCGCCGGGCGCACGACGCTAAACGGCGAAGGCCTGCAGCACCAGGACGGCCACAGCCTCGTGCTATCGAGCACGGCGCCGACCTGCCTGAGTTACGACCCTGCTTTCGCTTACGAGATCGCCGTGATCGTTCAGGACGGCATGCGGCGGATGTATCAGGAGGACGAGGACGTCTTCTATTACCTCGCGCTCTACAACGAAAATTACGCGCAGCCTCCGATCCCCGAAGGCGCGGAGGAAGGCATTATCAAAGGCGTCTACAAGCTGCGGGCCGGAGACGGCAAACCGAAAGCCCACCTCTGGGGCAGCGGCCCGATGGTCAACGAAGCCTTGCGCGCCCAGCGGATTCTGGCCGAACAGTACAACATTCAAACCGACGTCTGGAGCGTGACCAGTTACAACGAACTGCGCCGCGACGCGCTAAGGGTCGAACGATGGAACCGGCTGCATCCCGCCGAACCCGAGCGGCAGCCCTACCTCGTTCAAGTGATGCGAGAGACCGAAGGCCCGATCATCGCCTCGACCGATTACATGAAGATCGTGCCCGATCAGGTCGCCCCGTGGCTCAACGGCAGGCTGGTCTCGCTGGGCACGGACGGGTTCGGGCGCAGCGACAGCCGCGAATATCTGCGCGCCCATTTCGAGATCGACGCCGAATCAATCGTGGCGGCGACGCTCTCCCGACTGGCGCGCGAAGGCAAATTCAACGCGAAGAAGGCCGCGCAGGCGATGGTCGATCTGGGCTTGCGTACCGAGGCGATTGACCCGTCGCTGGCGTGAAAATCAGACAACAACGTAGGGGCGGGTTTTCCCCGCCCTGTCTGTGATAGAGGCTATTGGGCGCAGGCTAAGCGCCCCTACATTGTTTACGACAACAACACTGGGGCGGGGAAAACCCGCCCCTACGTTTCCGTCACGTCGCTATTCCTCGCCGTCTAAGCTCTTCTCGAACCTGATTTGCGGTAAAAGGGTCGCGGTGCGATCTTCCGGCGTCGCGCTGTTCACCCCATCGAGTCAAATAACGCTTATCCGCATGTTTGAATTCGGTAGACCGTCTGTCCCAATGCAAGAAAAATAAGTTGAGGTTGCGTGAATCGTCATTCGCCAAATGAGCGCCGGTCTCCCAAGATGTGTTGGTTATCTCACGGGCTGAGTCGTTCGGGTGGACCCTTTTATTGTACTTCCTGTCATACCAGGTATTTATCGCATATCCGTTCCTTCTGAGCGCGTTAAGAAACGCCGCTCTGTCGTTTACGATGATTACCACTCCCCCGCCCTCATGGAATCTCGGATCGTTCCGACTTCGATCGGAATCCTCGCCCAACCAGACGCCTTCAAAGGACTTTATTTGTCGCCACATCGCGCCGCCGGCATGCCCGCCCATCGAGTCTATGAAGTTCTTGACGAGCGTCACCATGTTTTTGATCTCTTCAACAGGCCTGTCTCCTATTATCCTGTTGAATATTTCGCGATGCGTTTCCTCTCCGTTTCCGTCCCTTTCCTCCAGTTTGCCCGATATTACGGCCTGTTCATCGCTCGTCAACAACAGCCAAGCCTCTATTACTTCCACTCCTTAACTCCTGCGGAAAATCCATGTGGGCGCCATGAAATTAGGACTTATAGGACTCATAGGACTTATGGGACTTATTAAGTTTTTAAGCCCCATAAGTCCTATGAGTCCTATAAGTCCTATTCATGTTCTTGGCTCTTTTCCAAATTAGTACGGTACCGCGCGCGTAAGCAAGCGGTTGTCTCATCAGTCAACCGCTTGCTTACGCGCGCGGTACCGATAGTCCAACACGCTGCAACATCGCCTCAAATGGCGCGGCGTCGCGCAATTTCTCGAACATCGGTTCGACGCCCAGCCAGACCATCCAATTGTAGCGTTCCTCGCACGCGCTCTCTAGCCATTTGAGCGCCTGCTCCTCATCGCCAAGACCCGCGTGGACCATCGCCAGGTAGAATGGCGAAACGTCGCGGTTCATCGGGAACGTCTGCAATTGCGCCAGGATCTGGAGCGCCTCGTCGCGTCTGCCCGCGACGGCGTAGGCATAACCGAGCGCGGCCTGGATCAACGCCCCACGCCCGCCGGCCTGTTCAATCGCGAGCTTCAACTCGGTGATGGCGTTGTCATAATCGCCGCGATGCGCGTGGCACAATCCCAAATGGAACCGCGCGTAGACGAAGTTGTCGTCCATCTCCAAGGTCCGCCGCAGATGTTCTATGGCTTCGGCGAAGCGGCTCGCCTGGTAGCAGATGAAGCCCAGGTTGGAGTTGATGACCAGCGACAGAGGTTCGAGTCCCAGGGCGCGACTCTCGCTGGCCAGGGCTTCGTCGAATCTGCCCTGCGCCGAAAGCAACACCGAGCCGTACCAGTGGTGCGCCACGGCGTAATGCGGGTTGAGTTCGATGGCGCGTTTGAATTCACGCTCGCTCGCCTCCCAATTCCAATCGAACCAGGCCAGCGCGGCGGCCAAAGACGTGTGCGCTTCGGCCAGCCCGTCGTCGAGTTCGAGGGCCTTCATGGCTGCGGCCTTCGCGCGCGGCATGACGGCTTTGGGCGGCGCCGCGCCGTAGATGCTGACCAGGCAGTAACAATCGGCCAAGCCGGTGTACGCCAGCGCATAATCTTCGTCGAGTTTGATCGCCTCTTCAAAACTCTCGATGGCCTTCCTCAGCGCCCTCGCGGTTCGCTGATTCCAGTAATAGCGGCCTTTGAGGTAGGCCTGATAGGCGGCGGCGTTCTCGGTGTAACGTTTGGCGAGCCGCCGCCGCTCTTCCTCGTTAAGCCTGACTTTCAGGCGTTCGCATATCTCTAGCGACAGTTCCTGCTCGATGGCGCCAAGGTCGTCGAGTTTGCGACGGTATTGCGCGCCCCATAGTTGCGAGCCGTCATTCACGTCGACCAGTTCGGTCTTGATCACCAGGTCGTCGCCGAACTGGTACATCCGTCCGGCAAAGATCGCGCGCACGCCCAGGTCGCGCCCGATCTCAATGGCGTCGCCCTCGCGCCCGCGATACCGCACGACGGTGCTCCAAGCCATCACGCGCAGTTCGGAGAGCCGCGACAGATTGATGATCAAACTCTCAGGTATGCCTTCGGCCAGATAAGTGGCGTTCGGGTCGCCGCTCGTCGTGAAGAAGGGCAGCACGGCCAGGCTGTCGAGCGGCGCGCGCTGCGATCCTGAAGAAAGGCGGTTCGGACCGCTGCTCGTTCTCCCCGAATCTTTCGAGCCCGAATCCTTCGACGAATGGCGCCGTTGCTGGACGGCGACCTCGTCCAGGCTCAGTTCGGTGGTTTGTTCTTGACCTGCGTCGAGGAGCATCCGCCTCTGCAACCGCTTCAGGTCGGCCAGCATGGCGGTTGCGAGCTGATAGCGCTCGTCGCGGTTCTTGACCAGCGACTTGGAGATGATCCGTTCGAGTTCGGCGGGCGCGTTGCGGACGTAGCGCGAGATCGGCGGGGGCCGTCGGTCGAGTATCGAGACCATCATGTCCGCCGTAGTCTTGCCCTCGAACGGCGAGCGCCCGGCGAACATCTCGTAGAGCACGATGCCGAAGCTGAAGATGTCCGTGCGGGTGTCGATTTTGAGTCCGCGCGCCTGCTCCGGCGACATGTAACTTACCGTGCCCAGAATCACGCCCGGATTGGTTTCCTTCTGCGATCCGGGCAGCGCGGTCGCGTAACGATCGTCGAACGGGTCTTCGAATGTGTCGGCGGGCGGCGCCGCCGGATCGACGCCCTGTAGAAACGCGGTTTCAGTCAATTTGGCCAGGCCGAAATCGAGGATCTTCACATAACCGTCGTGGCGGAGCATGATGTTTTCGGGCTTGATGTCGCGGTGCGTGATGCCGACGCCGTGGGCCGCGGCTAGCGCGCTGGCGATCTGGATCGCGACCTCGATCGCCTCATCCTGCTTCAGGCCGTGTTTCAACCGCTGGCGCAGAGTCTCGCCTTCGACGAACTCCATCGCCATAAAGTGCATGACGCCGGTCTCGGTCTCGACCTGCCCGATCTCGTAAATGGTCAGAATGTTCGGATGGCTGGTGGCGCTGGCGGCGCGGGCCTCCTGCTCGAAGCGCCGGACGCGCTCCGGGTCCTGGGTGAACTTCGCCGGCAGCAGTTTGAGCGCGACGCGACGCCCCAGGCTCAAATCCTCCGCAAGATAGACCTCGCCCATCCCGCCCGCGCCGAGCTTGGAAAGGATTCGATAATGCGAGAATGTCTCCGGAGTCACGCGAGGCCCCCAGTTCAATTTTAAATCACATGTTTGATCAGGCGTCGGCTGACGATGGATTCGAGCGCTCACCGTCTGGCTCGGGGTCGAGACGCTATCTTAACTCAGTTCCGTCCAGATGTCTTATATATGTATGCCAAAGTTGGCGAAAAGTTTCATCCTAAATCGGAGCGCGTGAGGCCGGTACAGTACCGCGCGTAGAGTGGGACAGACTTTAGTCTGTCCGTAGTGTGAAGTGAGGGCGGACAGACTAAAGTCTGTCCCACTCTACGCGCGGTACTGTACCGGCGCGCCAATGTTGTGTAGTCCGATTTTAACGCTCCAGGCCTGGTCCATTTTCAGAAGTTATATTGCATGAAAATGTTTACCCGGTTACTAATGCCCGGCAGGAAGCCTTTGTAATCAGTGCGCCAGCGCAGATAGTCAAACCCGAATAGAAAATTTCCGCCCGGCGTAATGCGGTTGGCGACATAGAAGGCGCGGTTGCGAGTGCGCCCCCCGCCGGGAATGTCCGCGTCTACCGGATCATCCGTAGTGTATCCCGGATGGAGTGACCAGCGCCGAAAAAGCCTCAAGCTGAGTTCGGACCAGCCGCCGCGCGCACGAATCTCCCGCCCGTTCGCCAGATTGATTCCCTGCCCGGCGCCTCCGCGCACGTCGCTCAAATTGCGCCCCCACCAACCTTCGCCGCGCAACGACAGGCGGCTGCTGAGCGGGAGCGTGTAGTCGAGATTAACCAACTGGCTGTGGAAGTCGGTTCGGCCGGCTATAGCACGGGTTGTATTCAGCCAGCCATAAAAACCTGAAACGCCAAAGCTGGCGCGCTGATCTTTCACCCAGGATGAATGGGCGTAGCCGACGCGCGCTTGCGCGTCGGGCATCCCCGACTCTTCGCCGTCACGGTAGCCGTTGTTGTCCAGGTCTTGCCCGTCAATCGCCCCCGTCAACCCGGCGGCCCCACTAAATGACCACTGTCCTAGCCCGGACTTCGGTTCCCAGGCCAAACGGAATTGCGGTCGCCGGTCGCCGGGGTTGCCGGCATTCCACATCAGCGTGTCGGTGTTGACTGTCGGGAACAGCGGCGAAACGAGGTCGAAAGTCTGTCCGGCCAAAATCGAGACCTGATGATCCCAATCCATCTTGAGATACCCGTGGCGGATGCGGATGATCGGGCGCGACTCCAATCCGCCATTCGCAAAATCGAGTTCGAGCTTGCCCGAAAGCTTGGTGTCGCCCAACGCGGCGATGCGCGGGCCGGAATAATCTACGCCGAAGCGCGTGAGGCGCGGGTGCATCGAGAAATCGCCGGCCCCCGGTTTTCCGATCCTCGGGTCTGCGGACGTAATGAAGAGCGGCGCCTGGTCGTTATTAGCGCGCTGGCTGTCGACGTCTAAGTCCAGACGTAAAAACCCGTAGAACTTGAGTTGATTGCCGTCGCCGAGGAGGTCTGACCAGTGTAACGGCTCGCCGCTACTGCCGGGCTTGGACTGAACAGGTTGTTCTGTGGCGGGCGGCCCCGTGTGAGAGTCCGCAGAGGCTCGCGCGGAGGCGTTTTCAATCGAAGCCGCGCGCGGAAGCTCGGCGGCGTCCGGCCGAACGACTGCGGCTCGCCGCCCATCCGGCGGAGAGTCAGGCAGGGCATCCAATTTAGTCTTGACGGCGCTGAGCAACTCGGCCAGCGCGCGATTCTGATTTTCCAAGTCTTCCACCCTATGCCGGAGTAACTCGACCTCGCGGGCAAGCTCGGAATTCGACTTCGTTGATACGGCGGCCCCTTCCGCCTTTGAGGCTTCAGCCGTCACGTAACGCGTCGGCAGGATTGGCGTTTGCGCCACGGCGAGACCGCTGGCGCCGCCCAAAATGCCGAATAGAGCGAATAAGACACTGACTTTTTTCATCATAACGATCCCTCTCTAAGTTAAGTTGGGAGCGAAAGTTAATGAGGCGCCTTGCGAGTTATTTACTCGCGTCTCGGCGCCAGCGCCACTGGCGCGAGTAAACAACTCGCGCCACACAACGTTGCGCGCGCAGCCTATTGGGCCGGCGTCAGATCACGGTAGTTGAACGCCCTATCAACCCCTGAAAAGGGCTTACCGTCCACTTCGGCGTACGGGTAGATGAAGTAATTGAGGACGGCGTCTTTTTGCTTAGGATTTAGCGTAAGGTCACGCCCGCGCGTGAATTCGACACGGTTCTCGTCGTGGGCCCCGAAGAAATAGTCCCGACGCTTCGGGTCTTTGGCCGCTTCTGAGGCGTCAACCGGCGCCCACCCCAATTCTTTCACATAAAACTCCGCCCAGCAGTGGTAGCCGCTGATCTGCCCTGCCCCACGGTCCGCCGGCAGCGGGAAGCCGATGGCAAAGCGCGCCGGTATGCCCAAGGCGCGGCAATATCCGATGAAGATCGCATGAAAGTCGGTGCAGTTGCCGCGCCGGGCGTCGCAAGCGTAGTAGATGTCGCCGCGTCCCCATCCCTGCCCGGACTTGTCATACTTCACGGTCGCGACGATGTGTTGATAGATGGCCCGCGCCTTTTCCAGATCGGTCTTGGCGTGCGCGGCTTCGACGACTTCCAGCGCCCAGGTTTTGATCTTGTCGTCGAGCGGCACGAGGCGGTCTGGCTGCAGCCATCTGGCCATGTCACGGTCAGGCCGGTCCTTCGGGGCGGCGAGTGGACGATTTTCAATGAGCAGTGGATTGATATGCTCCCTTCGCTTGACGTTGAAGCGGATAGTCACGCTGAAGCCGGCCGGTTGTGGGCTTTTCATTTTAACGCTCAGTATCTTATTTCCATACTGCGCCGGGTGAAGCGTGTAAGGGTGCCCAGATTCGATGCGAAGGTCTGAAATCACTTGATAGGGGTCGTCGTGCGGTATCGGCAGCCAAAGCGTAAACTCTTTAGCGCCCGACGGAATATCCTTTACGGTAGTCACGTATTCAAAAGCGAAGCTTCGCTCGTGCGGAGTTTGCGCCTCGGCGTGGCGCCAGATCGCGATCAATGAAAGCGCGACAGCGAACAGCAAACGGAAGTGCACGAGCGTTCGTCTCCACGGGAATTGTCCTAACATTAAGTTACTCCTCCGAAAATCAGTTCGTAGTCCCGCCTTTAGGCCGCAAGCGTTTGGCGTCACGGAATTGATCTGCATCCGACGATTCCGCCTAAAGGCGGGACTACGAACTGTCCTACGAATGGTGGTTGATTGCCTGCGGGACCGCCGGGCCCCGTCGGAAGGAGGGCTAGGTGGTGGGCCGCCGGCCTAGGATTTGTGGGAGCGCGACCTGCGCCCTGGTTGTCAAATACATTCAAAGCCGGTTCATTTTTTGGCTCCTCTCAACTACGGAGCGCAGATTCTCGCTCAAAAACGAAAAATCTTGAAATGAAAAGTTGCGCTCTCGTAGGACAGGAAAGTTTGATATAACCTCATCGGCGATGAGCGACCAAAATTGGCGAGTGAGCGAATCGGAGGCGGGATTGCGGCTGGACAAATGGCTTGCCGCCGCCGAACGGCTCGGTTCGAGGTCAAAAGCCCTCTCGGCAATCGAACGCGGCAAAGTCTTCGTCGACGACGCGGAGCAGACCGTAATAGACGCCGCGCGCCGCCTGCAGAAAGGCGAAACCGTCAGACTCTGGATGGACCGTCCGGGCAGCGCCGAGCGGCGCTACGCCGAACGCCGCGATTCTGGGCTGCATCTGCTTTACGAAGATTCGTCGCTGCTTGTGATCAACAAACCCGCCGGCTTGCTCACCGTACCACTGCCGCCTCAACCCGACGAGCCTTCCCTGCTCGACCAGGTCAAATACCATCTGCGTTCGCACAAAAAATCGGCGCCGCTGGTCGTTCACCGCATCGACCGCGACACGTCGGGCATCGTCATCTTCGCGAAGACTCCCGAAGCGCAGCGAAACTTGAAAGACCAGTTCGAGAGGAGGAGGGCCGAGCGCGTCTACCTGGCCGTCGTTTACGGGCGCCCGAAGCCGGAGAGTGGAACGTGGCGGGACTTTTTGGTGTGGGATCAGGAAGGGCTGCGACAGCAACGGGCGGAACGCAGCGACAAGAGAGCCAAGGAAGCGGTCTGCCATTACTGCACGCTGGAAAAATTCTCGGGGGCGGCCTTGATCGAGGTCTCTCTGGTCACCGGCAAGCGCAACCAGATTCGCGTTCAGGCCGGGCTGCGCGGCCATCAGTTGGTGGGAGAGAAAAAGTATGTCTATGATCCCGCGCCCCGACACAGGATCGAATTCGGGCGTCAGGCGCTGCACGCTCATCGGCTGAAATTTTTGCACCCCATAAATGACCGCCCGATGAGTTTTGAAGTCGCGCCGCCGGATGATTTTCAAGAACTGATCCACAGACTACGCGGAAAATAAACCTGCGGCTCGCAAATCTGTAAAGACTGTTAGCCACAGAGCACACAGAGAACACAGAGAAATCATTATATACTCTGTGCCCTCTGTGCCCTCTGTGGCTTAAAAACCACGACCTACAGTTGCGCAACCCATCCGAGTCGCTTCATCACCTGGCGCGCGACGTCGCGCCCGGCCCAATCGGCGTAAACGTCCGTCCTGCCGGAGCCGATCGGCGGCAGCGAGATCGGGCCGGTTTGCTGCTGCGGGACGCCGTAACCGGTGCCCACCACTTTGGCGGTCTTCGGCTCGAAGACAGTGTAGCGCAACTCGAAGCCGTACCTCGACGTCCCCATCTGGTCGGCCTGGAACTCCATCCATACGACGTACCGATCGCTGTCCTTGGCGGCTTTAATGGCGTCGCCGCGATGTTGATCGCGCTCTTCGCTGATCTTGATCGTGCGCATCGCGTCGCGGAACTCCTCCATACAACCTCTGCGCGCGGCGTCGGGATAAAAAGACGAGATGCCGAAGTCGGCCATCGCGGTCGAAACCAGCACCGAACGCCCGGGGTCCTTCTCTTTAGGCTTGTCGGGCGAGACTTCTAGTTCGGGGACGGTCCGCGCTTCGGGCTGATTGACGCCCTGGATCGGAGGCTGCGGCTCGGACTTCTTCTGCTTGCGTCCCGATTGGCCTGAGGTCAAGGTCGCAAACGCGGCGAGCGTGAACAGACATATCAACGCGGCGAAAACAGGTTTCAAGTTGCGGCGCATAGATGTTTCTCCCACGAGGTTTTCAAGAGTGGGACAGACTTTAGTCTGTCCGCCTGTAGCGCGGCAGGGCGGACAGACTAAAGTTTGTCCCACTCCCAGTAATTCCGATTAGGATCGTTGCGGAATGCGCTACGGACTGACACTGACACGGCGGATATTGTATGATGCGCGCGAATTCTGATCAACGAGCCCCTGCTGAACCCGCTTATGTCCGTCATTGCGCCACACGAAGCCAAACGTCCGCTCGCGCTCGCGCTCGACGTCGGCACCTCATCAGCGCGCGCCGCGCTGTACGACTCGCGCGGACGCCAAATCGAACACGTCGAGGGCCGCACGCATTACCAGATGACCGTCACGCAAGACGGCGGAGTCGAGATTGACGCCGACAAACTGATCGAAATCATCTGCGCGACCATTGATGAATGCCTCCGAGAGGCCGCGACTCATCTATCAGACCTGAGGGCCGACCTGAAGGCCGACCCGCACGACGCGATCCGCGTGGTCGGCTACAGCAACTTCTGGCACGCGATGCTGGGCGTCTCGCGCGGCGGCGACGCGGTCACGCCGCTTTACAACTGGAGCGATACGCGGAGCGCGCCGGACGCCAGAGCGCTCAGGCTGCGACTCGGCGCCGATTGGATCCATGAACGATGCGGCGTGGTCCCTCATGCCAGCTACTATCCAGCGAAAATCCTGTGGCTGCGGCGGACCGACCCGGCGCTGGCCTCGAAGGTCTCACGATGGGTCTCGATCGCCGAATATCTCTATTCGAAAATCTTCGGGCGAATGGCGTGCGGCGTCTCGATGGCTTCGGGCACGGGGCTGTTCAATCCGAACAAAAACGACTGGGACGACGAGATGCTCGCCGCAGTCGGCGTCGGACGGGATCAACTCTCTCCGCTGGCGGAAGAGCGCGCCAACGGTTCTGAAGGACTTAATGAGATGCGGCGCGAATTCGCCGAACGCTGGCCCGCGCTGCGAACGGCGAAATGGCTGCCGGCGGTCGGCGACGGCGCGGCCAGCAACATCGGTTCGGGGTGCTTCACGCGTAACTTAATTGCGATCAACGTTGGGACGTCGGGCGCGATGAGAGTCTGCTGGCCGGCCGAGCGCGTGAACATTCCTAAAGGCTTGTGGTGTTACCGGGCCAATCGCCGCTATGCGCTGATCGGTGGCGCGCTCTCGAACGCGGGCGACGTTTACGCCTGGTGTAAAAGAGTCCTGCGATTGGATGACGACGACGAGGTCATCGAATCAAAACTTTCCGCGATGATGGCCGACGATCACGGGCTGACCGCGCTTCCCTTCTTTTCCGGCGAACGCAGCACGGGCTGGCACAGCGAGGCTCGCGCTACGCTCACCGGATTAAATCTGAGCGCCGACCCGATAGAGATTTTGCGGGCGTTGCTCGAATCAGTATGTTATCGTTTCGCTGCGATTTATGAGAGGCTGAAGGCCGAGGCCACAGGCGACACGAAGATCATCGCCTCGGGCGGCGGCATCTTGAACTCGCCAGTCTGGACGCGGATGATGGCCGATGTGATCGGCGTGCCCGTCGTGGCTTCCGCGGTTCCCGAAGCGTCGAGCCGGGGCGCGGCGATGCTGGCGCTCGAGGCTTTCGGAGAGATTGAGAGTTTGGACGATTTGGAAACGCCCCTCGGACAAGTATTCGAGCCGAACGCGTGCGATCATGAGCTATATTTGCGAGGCCGGGCGAGACAGGAATGGTTTTATAATTTGCTGATTGAGAACGGAGCAGGCGCCCATTAGTACAGGCCGCCATGGATACGTCGAGGGTTGGGTGAGCGGTACAGTACGGGGAGCGTAAGCGACCTGGGAATGGATCAATAGGCCTATTGATCCATTCCCAGGTCGCTTACGCTCCCCGTACTGTACCGCCTGACGCCTTTTAATTTCCCCCAAAGGTTTACTGGCGCGCTCTGCTTAGCCCTTCTGCGATTGGGTAAACCAGGCAGCGGCATTCAAACTATAAGCAATCAAACTATTCGCACAGACTTGGAGAGAGAACGATGAACCCCTTAATAGAAGTAGAAAAACTGGGACAAAGCATCTGGTACGACAACATCCGCCGCGCGCTGATCGATTCCGGCGATCTGGCCCAAAAGATCGGCGCGCTGCCTTCGGGCGTGACTTCGACGCTCGGCCAGAAGGTCGGCGGCGACGGTCTGCGCGGCGTGACCTCGAACCCGACGATCTTCGAGAAGGCCATCACCGGGAGCACCGATTACGACGAGGCGATGCGCCGTCTGGTCGCCGAAGGCAAGAGCGCCGACGAGATTTACGAGGCTCTGGTCATCGAAGACATTCAACGCGCCGCCGACCTCTTCAAACCAGTTTACGCGCGCACCGACAAGCTCGACGGTTACGTCAGCCTGGAAGTCTCTCCGCTGCTGGCGCGCGACACCGAAGGCACAATCGCCGAAGCAAAACGGTTGTGGGCCACGCTCGACCGCCCGAACGTGATGATCAAGATTCCCGCCACGCCCGAAGGCCTCTCCGCCATCCGCGAATGCATCGCCGCCGGGATCAACATCAACGTCACGATGATCTTCGCGATAGAAAATTACGAAGAGGTCGCCGAGGCGTACGTCAGCGGCCTGGAACAGCGCGCCGCCGCCGGTCAGCCGATAGACCACGTGGCCTCGGTGGCCAGCGTCTTCGTCAGCCGCATCGACACGGCCGTCGATAGCCAACTCGAAGCCCGCATCCGCAGGTCGGATGACGAGAACGAAAAGGCCACTCTCTCCGCCCTCCTCGGCAAGGCCGCGATTGCGAACGCGAAGATGCAGTACCAGCGGTTCAAGGAAATCTTTTCGAGCGAACGTTTCGCGAAGCTGAAAGCGCAGGGCGCCCGCGTTCAACGCCCGCTCTGGGCGAGCACCGGCACGAAGAACCCGAACTACAGCGACGTGCTCTACGTCGAGAGCCTGATCGGCCCGGACACCGTCAACACGCTTCCGCCCGCGACTTTCACCGCCTTCCGTGACCACGGCAAGGCCCGCTTAACGATCGAAGAGAACCTGGACGAAGCGAGGAGTATGCTCGCCAAGTTGGCCGAGGTCGGCATCGATCTCAAACAGGTCTGCCAGAAGTTGCAGGACGACGGCGTCAAAGCCTTCGCCGACTCGTTTGAAAGCCTGATGCAGAGCATCACTTCGAAGCGGGCCGCGCTGACCAGCGGCCTGCTCGATAGAATGGAGGCCAACCTGGGCCAATACGAAGCGGACGTCCAGGCGACCATCAAACGCGCGGAGGGCGAACAGTGGACGCGCAAAATCTGTCGCAAAGACGCGTCGTTGTGGAAACAGGAAGAGAGCCATCAGAAAGTCATCAAGAACTCGCTCGGCTGGGTGACCGTGCCCGATCAATTGTATGACGCGGCGGACGAACTCGCCGCCTTCAGCGCGCGAATAGCCAACGACGGCTTCAAGGACGTGATGCTGCTCGGGATGGGCGGCAGCAGCCTCTGCCCCGAAGTCTTCCGCCGGACTTTCGGCAAGATTCCCGGCCACCCTGAGATGCATGTGATCGACAGCACCGACCCGGCGACGGTGTTGGCTTTCGAATCGGAAGTCGATCTGCCGCGCACGCTCTTCGTCGTGGCCAGCAAATCGGGGACGACCATCGAGCCGCTGATGTTCTACAAGTACTTCATCAACGAAATCCGCAAGCTGAAAGGCGACCATGCCGGCGAGAACTTCGTGGCCATCACCGACCCCGGCACGTTGATGGAAGCGATGGCGACGGGAGACAGATTCCGCCGGATATTCTTGAACCCATCGGACATCGGCGGGCGTTATTCGGCGCTCTCCTATTTCGGGATGGTTCCGGCGGCGCTGCAAGGGATCGATTTCAAAACGCTGCTCGACCGCGCCGAACGCGCGATGCATGCCTGCGCGCCCGCAGTGCCCGCCGCCGACAATCCGGCGGTCCGACTGGGCGCGATCATCGGGACGTTGGCAGCCGCGGGGCGCAACAAATTGACGCTTTCGACCGACCCCGAAATTTCGTCACTCGGTTTGTGGATCGAGCAACTGGTCGCTGAAAGCACTGGCAAAGAGGGCAAGGGAATTCTGCCCGTCGCGGGCGAGACGCTCACGGACCCCGACGTATATGGCGACGACCGCCTCTTCGTCCACATCGCCGTCGGCATGATCGACCCTGAAGCCGAGAACAGATTGCGCGCGATCGAAGCCGCCGGCCACCCCGTCGTCCGCCGCGTGATGAACGACACGCTCGACCTGGGTGAAGAGTTTTACATCTGGGAGATGGCGACGGCGATCGCCGGCGCCGCGATGGGCATCAACCCCTTCGATCAACCCAACGTGCAGGAGTCGAAAGACAACACCAAACTCCTGCTCGAAGATTTCAAACGCGACGGCCGTCTTCCCGAACAGACGCTGGCCGCCGAGGGGCGCGGGTTGAAGGTCTACTGCGACCACGAGACGCTCCAGCAACTCGGTAAGAACAAAACGGTCGAGGCGTTCATCGCCGCGCATTTGAAGCGCGTCAAGCCGGGCGATTATATCGCGATGCTCGACTACATCAGGGAGACAGATGAAAACGAGGCGCTGATTCAAGCCATCCGCGCGCATCTGCGCGACGCGCTGCGCGTGGCGACGACGACCGGTTACGGCCCGCGATTCCTGCACTCGACAGGGCAGTTGCACAAGGGCGGCGACTCGAGCGGCGTCTTCATTCAGATCACTGCGGATGATTTAAAAGACGTGCCGATCGTCGGCGAGCCGTTCACGTTCGGCGTTTTGAAACAGGCTCAGGCGCTCGGCGATTTTCAATCGCTGGCCAGCCGCGACCGGCGCGCGATCCGCGTCCACCTGAGCGCAGACGTCGCCCCCGGTCTGAAAACGCTGCTCGAAATCGTCAAGACGGCCTTATAGAACACATAACCGCAATGAGGACTCTGCGACAATCAACTCACGAGCTCTTGATCTGCGCCGACGCGGCGGAGCTGGCGCGGGAAGCGGCGCGCCGATTCGCCGGACTGGCCGAAGTATTCACGAACGACGCCGGACGTTTTACCGTCGCGCTCTCAGGCGGGTCAACGCCGAAGGCCATGTTCCAGGTCCTCGCCGACAAAGCTTTCGCCGACGCGCTGCCCTGGTGTTCGATCTACTTCTTCTGGGGAGATGAACGATGCGTTCCCCCCGACCACGCGGATAGCAACTATAGAATGGCAAATGAAACGTTGCTGTCGAAGGTTCCGATTCCGCCCGAAAACATCTTTCGCATCCCGGCGGAAGACGGAGATCACAAGCGCGCCGCGGCCGATTATTCAGAGACCCTGCGTACATTCTTCACCGAAGAGCGGCCTAGCCTAGACCTGGTTTTCCTGGGAATGGGCCCCGACGGGCATACGGCCTCGCTCTTTCCGGGCACGACAGCCCTCTGCGCTAATGACCGCATCGCGGTAGCCAATTACGTCGATAAGCTTCAGTCCTGGCGAATCACGCTGACCGCCGACACGATCAACAGAGCGCGCAACATAATCTTCCTTGTCGCGGGCGCGGACAAAGCTCCGGCCTTGAAAGAAGTGATGGAGGGAGAACGCAATCCCGAACAATATCCCAGCCAACTGATCGAAGCTTCTCACGGCGCGCTGCTCTGGATGGTCGACGAGGCGGCGGCGAAACTGCTGTCGGGCTGAAGGCTAAAGGCCGGCCTCCACCGTCTCAACCAATTTACGGTCGGAATCATAGGATAGCGCGTCAATCGCCTCTTTGACCGGCAGCCAGCGGACGTCGTCAATCTCGTGGTCGCGCTTACCTTCTTTTTCGACCGGCTCCATCAATAACCACCGAACCGTTTATGGGCGCCGCGAAACGCCAGGCTATAATCCACGGCGTTCGACGTCATACCCAGGAATATCACAGGCGCCAGCCGACACAAAAAGATGACCAGAGGGGGATATATGAGTGAAAACATCGTGCTCGAGAAATCTTACAAATTCGCGCTCAGAATCGTGAAGCTCTACAAGTATCTGAGCGAGGAGAAAAAAGAATTCGTGATGAGCAAGTCGCTCCTGTCCCGCGGGACGGCGATCGGCGAGCGCATCAAATCGGCGCAGGAGGCGGAATCGAGAGCCGTCTTCGCCAGCGAGATGGGCGGCGCTCTACGAAACGCCTCCGCCACCGAGTTCTGGTTGGACCTTCTGCATGACGGCGGATTTCTGGATGACAGAGAACATGACTCAATCCTTACCGACTGCAAAGAGATTTTGAAGCTGTTAACCAAAATCACCAAAACAACGGATCGAAATCCATGATCAAAAAAATTGCCCATCGCCCACTTCCAATCGCCAATTGTCTTGCAGGGTGGCCGGTCTCTGGCATTGCCAACCGATGACCGCTCTCTACCTGCGAGACAATTGGCGATTGGAAATGGGCGATGGGCCATGGTCTGCGGCCCGCAAAATAATTGGCGATCGCAAGCGCGCTTTTCACTTCTCAGGCGCCCGCCGCTCATATACTTCGTATCCGCTTTCCACTCATATCCGTATTAGCTTTCCAGTCACTTCACTGTTGCGCTTTATTGAGTAAACTGTAAGTGACTGCTTACTAACTTCTATTAAGGAGAAACCGAATTTGATTGCGGGCGCCAAATCCGTTTCGCCGCGTATGCGCGCCGAGGACCGGCGACGGCAGATCGTCGAGGTAGCTTCGGAGCTATTCTCGCAAAGGGGGTTCAACGGCGCGACGACCAAAGAGATCGCCGACCGCGCGGGGGTCAGTCCGGCGATCATCTTCCGCCACTTCCCCAGTAAAGAGGCGATCTATTCGGCGATTCTCGATCATAAAGTCAGGCAGGCGGCGGAACGAATCCGGGGGCGGTTGCAGGACGCCGCCGGGCGCAAGGATGACCGGGCGTTTTTCGGCGCGTTGGCTTTCGATCTGCTCGAACTTTACTCCAAAGATCGGAGCTTAATCCGCCTGCTTCTATTCAGCGCGCTCGAAGGCCACGACCTTTCCAGGATGTTTTACAAAACGATGTCGCGCCAGATCCGTGACCACGTGCGCGCGTACATCAAGCAGCGGATCGCGGACGGCGCGTTCCGTCAACGCGATCCGCTCGTCAGCGCGCGGGCCTTCATGGGCATGGTCGCGCATCATGCCCAGGTCGTCGCGCTCTACCCGTACGATGACGTGAAGATTTCAAACAAACAGATAGCTGATTACTTCGTCGAGGTCTTCTTAGACGGAGCGCGCAAGGCGGTTGGTTCGCGGCGCGCGCGTTGACTGGCGCCCACTGGTCCTTATCAAGCAGGAGAAGAAAATTTATGAATACGAAGCGCCCCGCGGGGCCGATGTCCAAGAATGCGTCTTACCTCATACCCATGTCCGCGTATTTCTTCATAGCATTGGCGCTCGCCTCGTTCTCGCTGAACGCCTGCTCCTCGGGCAAAGCCGAGCAGGCGGCCTCGAAATCGGGGGGCAAATCGGAGGGCGTGCCGGTCGTCACCGGGGTTGTGACGCAAAAGGACGTCCCGCTCGAACTGCGGATAATCGGCGCGGTCGAGGCCTACTCCGTCGTGGCCGTCAAATCACAGGTCGGCGGAGAATTGACAAAGGCGCATTTCACCGAGGGCCAGTTCGTGAAAAAGGGCGACACGCTCTTCACGATAGACCCTCGCCCGTTCGAGACCGCTTTGAGACAGGCGGAGGCGAACCTGGACAAGTCTGCGGCGCTGGAGAAACAGGCGGAGGCCAACCTTGCCCGCGACGAGGCGCAATCCAGGAATGCCTCGGCGCAGGCGGAGCGCTACTCCAACCTGCTGGATAGCGGCGTCGTCTCGCGCGATCAATACGAGCAGATTCGCACTAACGCCGACGCGCTCGCCGAAAGCGTGCGGGCCGACAAGGCGAATGTGGAGACCGCGCGGAAAGCCATCGAATCCGACAAGGCGGCCGTGCAGAGCGCCCGGTTGCAACTCAGCTTCGCCACCGTGCGCGCGCCGATTGACGGACGCACCGGCAGCCTCGTCGTCCACCAGGGCAATCTCGTCAAAGCCGGCGACACGACGCCTCTGGTCGTGATCAACCAGGTAAACCCGATCCGCGTCACCTTCTCGGCGCCCGAAAGGCAGTTGCCTGAAATCAGAAGCTACATGGCGAAGGGCAACCTCAAAGCGCGGGTGAGCCAGCAGAACGACGCCGCGCATCCTGAGATCGGGGAGATGGACTTTGTGGATAACGCGGTCGATAACACGACCGGCACGATCAAGCTCAAAGCCACTTTCGCCAACAAGGAGCGGCGGCTCTGGCCCGGGCAATTCGTCAACGTGACGATGACGCTGACCACGCGGACGGGCGCGACCGTCGCGCCTTCGCAGGCGATCCAGACCGGCCAGCAGGGCCAGTTCGTATTCGTGGTCAAACCCGATCAGACGGTCGAGATGCGCCCCGTGGTTGTCGCGCACACAGTCGCGGACGACAGCGTTATTGAAAGCGGCGTCAAACCCGGCGAGGTTGTGGTTACTGACGGACAGTTGCGACTGGTTCCCGGCGCGAAGGTGAAGGTCAGGAACGGAGAAGCCAATCAGAAGCCCGTGTCCATGGACCAAATGGGGGCCCAAATGGGGGCCCAAATGGGGGCCCAAGTGGGGGCCCAAGTGGGGGCCCAAGTGGGGGCGCAAGCGGGCGAAGGAGGGGGCAAGTGAACATCGCTGAGCCATTCATACGTCGCCCCATAGCCACGGCGCTCATTATGTCAACCATCCTGATCTTCGGCGTTATGGGCTACCGGCTGCTTCCCGTAAGCGATCTGCCGAACGTCGACTTCCCTACGATCCAGGTCTCGGCCTCGCTGCCCGGCGCAAACCCTGAGACGATGGCCGCGTCCGTCGCCACCCCGCTCGAGAAGCAGTTCTCGACCATCGCCGGCGTGGACAACATGACCTCGACCAGCTCGCTCGGCAGCGCGCAGATTACCATTCAATTCAGTCTCGACCGCAACATCGACGCGGCGGCGCAAGACGTGCAGTCGGCCATCTCCAAGGCGCAGCGGCAACTGCCGCCGGGCATGCCCAGCCCGCCGACGTCTCAGAAAGTCAATCCGGCGGATTCGCCGATCCTCTTTCTTGCGTTGACCTCGCCGACGCTGCCGCTCTCGACCGTGGACGAGTACGCCGAGACGATGATCGCGCAGCGCATCTCGATGGTCAGCGGCGTGGCGCAGGTGCAGGTGATGGGGGCGCAGAAATACGCCGTGCGCGTGCAGTTGGACCCGAACGCGCTGGCGACGCGCGGCATCGGCATCGAGGAAGCGCAGCAGGCCGTCCAGAAGGCGAACGTCAATTTGCCGACCGGCACGCTCTACGGCCCCGACAAGGCCTTCACCGTGCAGGCCACCGGGCAGCTCACTACCGCCGAGGCTTATCGCCCAATCATCGTGGCGTATCGCAACGGCTCGCCCGTCCGGCTGGAAGAGCTAGGTCGCGTCATTGACAGCGTCGAGAACGACAAAGTGGCGAGCTGGTTCAACAACACGCGCTCCATCATCCTCTCGATACAACGCCAGCCCGGAACCAACACGGTCGAGGTGGTGGATAGCATCAGGCGGTTGTTGCCGTCCTTCAGCGCGCAGATGCCGGCTTCGGTCAACCTGGAGATATTGAACGACCGTTCGATGACCATTCGCGATTCGATCGCCGACGTGAAGTTCACGCTCACGCTGACCGTCGCGCTGGTCATTATGGTGATCTTTCTCTTCCTGCGTAACCTGTCGGCCACTATCATCCCCAGCCTCGCCGTGCCGCTCTCGATTTTCGGCACGTTCGGGGTGATGTATCTGCTCGGTTACAGCATGAACAACCTCAGCTTGATGGCGCTGACGCTCTCGGTCGGCTTCGTGGTGGACGACGCGATCGTGATGTTGGAGAACATCGTCCGGCACATGGAGATGGGCGAGCGGCCCTTCGAGGCGGCGCTTAACGGCGCTAAAGAGATCGGCTTTACGATCAGCCGCTACCTGCGCCAGCCCGCCGAAGAGAAGCACGGGCGTTTCTACAACGCGCTGGAGCGCTTCTTCGGCGGGATGCTAGGCGCCTACGACTGGACGCTCAGGCGGGTGATGAAACATCACGTGATCACTACGATGGCGTCGGCTCTGGTCTTCGCCGCCACGATCTACATGTTCACCAAAATTCCGATGGGCTTCATCCCGAGCGAGGACACGAATCAGGTCTACGGCTCCACCGAAGCGGCGCAAGACGTCTCGTTTGACGGGATGGTCAAACACCAGCGCCAGGTCGCCGAGATCATCAGCAAAGACCCCAACGTCGAATCCTTCATGTCATCGGTCGGCGCCGGCGGGCCGAACGGCACGGGCAACACGGGCCGCGTCTATATGCGGCTGAAGCCCCGCTCGCAGCGCAAGCTGACCGCCGACGAGGTGATTCAGGAGTTAAGGCCGAAACTGGCCGCGATTCCCGGCATCAATGTTTATCTGCAAAACCCGCCGACCATTCGACTGGGCGGTTCGTTGTCCAAAAGTCTCTATCAATTCACGCTGCAAGACGCCGACATCAAGGAGCTTTACGAATGGGCGCCGAAGATGGAGTCGCGCCTGAAGCAATTGCCGGGCTTGCAGGACGTGACGAGCGACCTGCAGATCACCAGCCCGCAGGTCGTCGTCGACATTGATCGCGACAAGGCGCTGGCGCTGGACGTGACGGCGGATCAAATCGAAAACTCGCTCTACAACGCCTACGGGCAGCGACAAATATCGACGATCTACACTCCCACTAACCAGTACTGGGTGATCATGCAGTTGGAAGACAAGTATCAGAAAGACCCCGCGGCGCTTTCGCTGCTTTACGTCAAATCGAACGGCGGGAGACAAATCCCGTTGAACACGGTCGCGCAGTTGCGGCGCACGGTGGGGCCATTGACCATCACGCACTCGGGCCAGCTCCCGTCGGTGACCATCTCGTTCAATCTCAAACCCGGCGTCGCGCTCGGCGACGCGGTCAACCAGATTCAAAACATCAAAATCGAGATGCGGCTGCCCGCGACGCTCTCGACGAACTTCCAAGGCACGGCGCAGGCCTTCCAATCGTCGTTGCAGGGCCTATGGCTACTGCTGGCCGTCGCGATCCTGGTCATCTATATCGTGCTCGGCATCCTCTACGAGAGTTTCATCCACCCGATCACGATCCTGTCCGGATTGCCTTCGGCGGGCTTCGGGGCGCTGCTGACGCTGATGCTCTTCAAAACCGATTTGAACATCTATGCGTTCGTCGGCCTGATTATGTTGATAGGCATCGTCAAGAAAAACGCGATCATGATGATTGACTTCGCGCTGGAGGCGCAGCGCAAAGAAGGCAAGAACGCGTCCGAGGCGATTTACGAGGGCTGTCTGCTGCGCTTCCGGCCCATTATGATGACGACCATGGCGGCGCTGCTGGGAACGCTGCCCATCGCGCTGGGATTCGGCGCGGGGTCGGAAGCGCGCAGACCGCTGGGGTTGGCCGTGGTGGGGGGGCTGCTGGTCTCTCAACTCCTGACGCTCTACATCACGCCAATCTTCTACATCTATCTCGATTCGCTGCAGAAGAAATTACGGCGCGGCGCCAAAGCCCGCCGAGCCGGGATGGTCAGTGAGCCTACGGCGGCCGATTGATCCGCGAGGTCGAACGATCCATCAATTGATCCGCTGGAACCCGAACGCGGCGAATGTGTCATCTGCGGCAGAAAGTGTGGCATGATCTCAAGCGGCGCGGGATCGGCTCACACTTCAACGCGGCCCAAGTGATCGGCGAGTACGTCGAAAAGGCAGGAATCACGGCAGGCCCACTCATCCGGGCGCAGGCCGCGCCCAGGAGCCGCGAGAGGTTGTCTAACCTCCCGCTGGACTCGGCCACGATGTACCGCGTGATCCAGGGCTACCTGCGCCGGCTGCCAGGTGCGATGAAGAAAGAGCGGCTCGAAGACGGGTCGGAAGTCGAGTACTGCGTCTACACGCCGCATTCGCTGGGGGCGACGACGGTGCCCCTGTTGCTCGACGCCGGCGTGGACTTCAAGAAGGCGCAGAAACTTACTAGGACACCGGCACATCACGACGACTCAGATCTACGACAAGCGGCGGATCGCTGCCTCGCAAAGCGCCTCGCATGACGTGCCGATGACGCGAAGATTATCCGGAGCTGCCTTCTTCGACGTCGGCTCAGGGTTCAACGCGGGCGGGCTGAAGGAGCATCGATTCATCAGCCCCACCCAAACCACCCCACCGTTTCCGAACACTTTCCATACAACGGCAGTGTGGCCCTTGGGAGACATCGACCGTCAGTTTCCGAAATACCGCATCTCGCTCGGCGTCGAACTGCTGGTCATGGTTCCAGTCGTCCACATCCCGCTACGCTTCATCTTCGCCTACAACCCTAACGCCCAAATCAGCCCGTCCCCGGCCACACTGCTCGCGCCAGAAAAGAGATTCGCCTTCAGAATCGGTTTTGGCCGCACGCTATAACTTCAGCCAGACAAGCGCTATTGTCTCTGATATTTTTCCACCGGCCTCTTCGTCATCTGGCTCGTCATAGTCATAACCATGTTGCGCCAAATACCATTGTCGATACCATTCGAGAGCTTCAGCAATGGCCTGCCTTTGTTCGCTGCTATAGAGTGGCAAGTATACTTTTTTGAATTCATCGAGCCGATATGGCGCGATAATAAAATGGCGAATCCATGAATCATCGTTCCAATATTTTTCTGCATCCGTGACCAAATATTTTATTGCGGTACACAGCACGCCTGGCGTGAAATAATGAAAAGCAAGAGGATGAATCGCAACAAAATCAGCAGCATCGAAACCTATTAACTCACTGGCAGTTTCAAATTCCTGCCAAGTGTGGCGCCGATACCAGTCAAAGTCATGCTCGTGTCTTTCGCAACAACCCAGGGTTGGAATTGAGCTGAAATCTGGTTTCTCCACGTTAGCAAAGGCGTCAAATATTCTTTGCCGGACTTGTATCCAATCAGTCATCATCGCCTGGCCTCATGCTGCTTGATCTCATATTTTCGCATGTTACTCATACTTGCTCCAAGTCGCCATTCTAACTCCCCCCCCTAACCCCTGAAGAAGACTCCGCAGCAAATTTTTGAAAGGTTTAAAAGTGGCCGCTAGCAACCACTGGTTATCCTTTTTTCGGTGGCCGGCAAGCATCCGGGAACATAGCACAAAACACTAGGTTCGGGAACAAAATAAGCGAAGGCGTATAAGGCCGAAGAACCGGGGGCCGGGGAGGAAACGGGACGGGAATGGGGATAGGCCAATCGGGCATTCCGTCTCGTTGAGATGGGTTTTGCCTTCTATTCCATTCATCCCTTAGCTCCCCATCTTTACTTTTTTCCAGCGCATCTTTTGCCCTTGGTGGTGGGGGACCACAATTGCTCTTCTCCCAAGATTTTAATGCTTGCTTTAATTCTTCTCTCCTATGGTTAATCTGTTCTCTATGACCTTTCCATTGTAAACAAGCATGTAAAAGTGACCCACTAACAAGCATGAAGAATTGACCCACCCTCCCCTAACCGGCAGGATCGTTGACCACCGAAAATCACTTTTTCAGGAGGCCAACGATGCTGCGAATGGAGGAATGGATGGATATCAAAATGCTCAAACAACAGGGTCACTCGATCCGCAAAATCTGCGAACTGACCGGCCACAGCCGCAACACTGTCCGTGACGTTCTACGCGGGAAAGCTCCCAAAGCCTTCAACAAACCTGAGCGGAAATCTCTGCTCGATGAGTTCAAGTCTTACGTCGAGCATCGTTATCAACAGTGCGCGCTCTCCTGCGTGCGCTTGATCGAGGAGATTCGCCCAATGGGCTACGGCGGCGGGATTGATACGCTTCGTCGGTTCGTTCGCACGCTCAAGCCCGCCGCGCGCGCCCGCCAAAAAATGACCGTCCGCTTTGAAACGCCTCCGGGCAAACAATCACAAGCCGATTGGGCTTACTGCGGGCGATTCGCCGATAACGCTGGCAAGCTCGTCTCAGTCTACTGCTTCGTCATCATCCTCTCTTACTCGCGAGCGATGTATGTCGAATTCACGACTTCGATGAAGCTCCCGATCCTGATCGGCTGCCATCTGCGCGCCTTCGACTACTTCGGTGGTTGGACCGAAACCCTCATCTACGACAATATGAAGCAGGTGCAGATTGATTCTGAGACACTCAACCCGCTCTTTGTAGACTTCGCCAGTCATTACGGAATCACCATCAAGACTCATCAGCCGCGTCGTCCGCGCACGAAAGGCAAAGTCGAGCGGATGGTCGATTACATCAAAGACAATTTTCTCAATGGCCGGAGCTTCTCTGGTCTGAACGATCTCAACACGCAGGGTCTGCACTGGCTCGAGAGTGTCGCGCACACACGCGTTCACGCGACGACGGGCGAACAGCCTGCCGTGTTGCTTGAACAGGAACGCGCTCATCTCACTCCGCTCACTCAGGTCGCGCCTTATCAACTGACGCTCAAAGACTCGCGAGTGGTTGACGCATCGGGAGATGAACAATCTGACGCGCCCGAAACTGCTCCTGATTGATGAAGTCGGTTATTTGAAGCTTGAACAGGCGCAGGCGAGCCTGTTATTCCAGGCCATCGCCAGCCGCTACGAGCGCAAAGGGCCGATCATCTTGACCAGCAATAAGGCCTTCTCGGAATGGGGAGAAGTCTTCGCCGGAGACGCGGTGATGGCGGCGGCGGCCTTGGATCGGTTGCTGCATCGCGCGACGGTGATCAATATTCGAGGCGACAGCTACCGGCTGAAGGAGAAGCGCCAGGCCGGAGTTTCGCTCTCGATCCCCAAGGCTGAAGCTGCAACAAGAGGCATTGAGGCTTGAGAGATTGATTGACTTCCGCCAGGTCCTGCGAACAATCTGAACCGTCGTGTGGGAGGGTAGGGCGATGCTGGAGAGCAACCCGAGCGCCTACACGATGGCGGGACAATACCTGGGGCGTCTCCCTCCCAAGAGACGCTCCAGCCCCCAAGCGCCAAAAAAAAGATATTGGCCTGCCCCAAAGCGAAAAACTCACCTGAAAGAAAAGCCGCGCGGAGCGCATCCGAATAGATGCCGCGAAGCTTCCGATTATTTCTCTTGACATCTTTGACAACTTGGGGGGTGGGTCAATTTTAGATGCCTGGTAGTGGGTCAATTCTTCATGCTTGTTGACAAAAGAGTTGGCCCCCGCCGGAGAGCGCTTTGATTCTCCGTATGATCCGGAGGCGCATTACGGTAACAAGCGATCGGTCACCTGGGTGGGTTACAAAGTCCATCTGACCGAGACTTGTGATGAGGAAGAAGCGCATCTGATTACGCAGGTCGAGACGACCAGTGCGGCGCTGCCGGATGTGGAGGTGGGCGAGAAGGTTCAACAGGATCTGGAGGAGAGAAATCTGTTACCAGAGCAGCATCTGGTTGATGCCGGCTATGTTGATGCGCAGTGGCTGGTGGAGAGTAAAGAGAAACGCGGAGTTACTGTGATCGGTCCAGTGCGGCAGGATATTCACTGGCAGGCACGAACTGAAGGCGGCTTTGATTTGAGTCAGTTTCAGATCGACTGGGAGCAGCAGAAAGTCACCTGTCCTGGCGGGCAGACAACAAAGAACTGGTATTCACTGAAAAAGTACACAGAACAGGATTGGATTCGTGTCCGCTTCAATCGTTCGCAATGTGATCCGTGTCCGCTACGCAGCTCCTGTACCAGGGCAAAGCATGAGCGGTCACTACTATTTCGAACACAGGCGCAGCATGAAGCATTACAAACAACCCGTCAGCAGCAAACAACGCCTGAATGGAAGAAGGAATATGACCGACGCGCCGGAATTGAAGGCACTATATCGCAAGGTACGAGGGCGTTCGGTTTGCGGCGGGCACGTTATATCGGACAGGCCAAAACGCATTTGCAAAATATCCTGATCGCAGCCGCGATCAATGTTTCCAGAATCATCGCGTGGCTCAATGAGGTTCCGCACGCAAAAACGCGAACCTCTCACTTTGCAAGGCTGGCTCCAACTGCCGGTTGAGAATTCGCCAACAGTATCGTTTGCTAAAAGAACCCCTTATCGACGTATTTCACCGCCATTGTCCAAAGGGCCACGCCTCATCTTGTCGGCTCCGATGAAATAAACTGTTTTCGTATGAGGTAACTATTGTTGGGTGCGGTCTTATCATCAAAATGTGGATACTTTGGATATTTGTCTAGCCCTACGAATATATAGATATGCCAATATCTTAGACGGTAGCTCGGACTATGATATCCTGTACCGACATCAATCAACGACCCTTTGGGCATGACTTGCTCTTTCGATATTCTTTCAAACGAGTCTACAACTATCGGATCAAGGTTTTTCTTCTGACCAATGAGGGCATCGCGAGTTGCAGCAAGCACTTCAGCTTCAGTTAACTTGGGTTGAGCTTTCCCCATCTCAGAACATTGAGAAACTTGGTTGAATTGATTAACAGCGTCAGCTAGAGAAATATCCGATGGGTAGCCATGTTGCGATCGCAGATACTCTTTGTAATCTTCATCCCTATGGTTGAGTGGATCATACTTTTTACAGTTTGGTGTTGGGGATACCTGAGGCCCAATAGCTTGATCACCGGCATCCAAACTCTTTGATTTACTCAAAGAATCCCTGCCCTGCCGGATATGACTATTGATAACCAAACCTGCGACTAGACCGGCGAGTAAGATAACGCCCAGCATGGCAATATTTCTCATGCTCTCCTCCAAGACTCTACTGCCCCCGCTATTTCTTTTTCGGGGCTTTGCAATAACCTACGCCATTTTCTGATTCTCTTCGAATCATCACAGTGTAGAATGCATTCGCGTTACTATAATACGGCTTTGTATTATCAAAGTAGATTGGACGAAATTCCGGGGGCTTAATTGTTCATAATTGGTTCACCATAGATTACTACATGATTACCACTTGGTTTAGACTTATATCTATCCCCAACCCAACCAGCGGCAAAAACGGTTCCGCGTTCATATTCCACTGAAGTATCGCTCAACGCCGGGCCCTTTCTCCAAATAGAACTGTGATAGGACGTCCCACCCCTTTCTATGTCCCACATTTGTGGAAGAAGAGCGCATTCGGCGTGCTTTTTTTCGTCTAAATAAGGGTCAAGAGGCGGATTCGTCGTAACTCTCCTATGCAATTCCCAAAAGTCTTTGATGACCCATGGTTCAATGATAATGCCGCTATCAAACATTGAAGGATCAAAAAACGCCTGCTGCCCAACAAACCGATACCCAAACACCATATTCCCATCTTTAATGGGCTCATACCGATCCACGACCACGAGGCGCCCATCCAAATACACTCCAGCGCCGCTATCCACAATTCCCCATCCGTGGTTGAGGGCGCTAAGCGCCAAGTTGGCACTCACCGCTACTCCATCTATAAAGAATGATGAGCTATCCCCCGACCCCCCCAACCCATATGGATGTGGATCCAAATTCATCCTCAGCCCGCTCGGATCAACGGAGTTCACCGGATTATTCCGCACATAGCTGTACAGGTTCAAGCTCTGTGGGTCCGCCAGGCTTGCCGCTCCCATCCCCAACGGGTCAGCCTGATTGAAGCGTCCATGCTGTGGGTGATAATGTCGGTTCACGGCATAATCGAGTGCTCCGTCTCGCTCGTAGGTAGTGAATTTGTGTTTTTCTGATTCGTCAGTGAATCCTATTTCTTCTCCGAACGGTAAATGATCCGTCGTCCTTTTTACATTGCCAGCGCCATCCGTAATGATCCTCGTCGATAGACGGTCCTGATGATAATACCTCGTCCCTGTCGCCTGCGTATTGCCGCCGCCGCGCTCGTACTCGGCGATCACCTGACCTCCTTCCCAGATGTAGTGCGTCACCACTCCTCCCACCACCTTCTTCACCCGGCGATTCCCCGCGTCGTAGCCGTAGCTTTCACTCACCGGCGGGCTCACGCTCACGATCCGATTCTCGGCGTCATAGGTGTACGCCCTGGCCCCGTCCCCGGTCACGTTGCCGCCCGCGTCGTAGCTGAAGGCCGTCCCGTTCACACTAGTTATGCGGTTCGTCTTTATTCCCCCCACCTGCTCCAGCGCCGTATTTTGCAACTGATTGCCGCCACTCACCGCGTCCCACACCGCCGTCCGATTCCCATATCGGTCGTAATCGAAGCGTCTCGCCCACGCTCCCCAGCCCGTCGCCGTCACGAGCCTCCCGACGTTGTCATAGGTGAACGCCTGATTTCGGCTCTGCCCGTTTATCGTCCCGGTGACGCTGACGAGTTGGCCGCTGTCGCCGGACGTCGTGCCGCTTCCCATCTGCCCTGCGCTCGCTCCGTATCCGTAGCTCAGGCTCAGCAGTGTGGCGCTGCTTTTCGTTACCGTCTGCGACGTCAGTTGCAGACGATCGTCGCTGTAGCCGAAGCTTTCCGTCGTCCCGTCACCGAGATTCTGGCTGCTGACCTGCCCGTCCACCCTGTAATTGATCCCGCTCAGATAGGTTTCCAGCGGGGCGCCGGAAGCGTCCACCTTCTTCACGGCGGAGAGCCTCCCTCTGTCGTCGCGCCCTGCATTCACCCGCTTGCCGGACGGATAAATCATCAGCGTCATCTGTCCCGCTGTGTTGTACTCGTACTGCTTCTGATAGCTTATCCCGTCGATCACTCGTGTGCACGATTGCAATCGCCCGAAGCTGTCGTAGACGTAGCTTTCGCTCCCAGTCCCGTCCGTCACCGTATCTATCTGTCCCTTGCCTGGCGAGGCGTTCTTGTAGGTGATACTCACCGGCGCCGTCGCCGCGACTCCCGTGGCGCTCGCCGTATTATAACTCACTCCGGTCGGCAGGTTCAGCGCCCCGTACGTGTAGGTAGTCACCACCCCCCTTGAGTCGGTGCGGACGCTGACGGCGTCGAAGTCGGTGTAGGTGTAGGTGGTCGGCCCCGCCTCCGGGGTGGTTTCGCTGATCAGCCTGCTCTTGGCGTCGTACGCAAACGTGCGGAGCTGTCCGCCTTGATTGGTCTTGGTCAGATTGTTCAGTACGTCATAGCTGTAGCTCGTCACCCACTCCAGATTGCCGTTAGCCGGATTTTGCTCGGTCACATTCACCAGCCTGCCCAGCCCGTCCACCTCGCTCTTGCGCTTGCGCCCCACCGTGTCCGTCGCGACGACGGTGGCGCCGCTCGTCGTTGTCGCGCCGTTGTAGTCTGTCTGAATGAACTGAGTGTCAGGTAAGGTCACCTTAACGACCCGCGACAGTTCGTCATAGGCGCTTACGGTCCAGACTTGAGTCGCGCCGGACTTGGGAGCGCCGTCCGCGTCGCCGGGGTAAGGATTCGATCGCTTCAAGACCCTACCCCAGCCATCATAGATAGTTGCAGTCATATCATAGTCTGTCGTGACGCTTCCCGCACCTGTTCCTGCTCGAACGACTTGTCCTGCGCCGTCAAACCATTGCCTGCTCGTGATTACTTTCGATGTTCCCTGATCGTCATAGGTAGTTTGACTGAGATAGGTGAGTAAATCATTCAAATTACTGTCCTGATCGAACTTTGTAACTGTGAACGCGCCGGTCGGCGCAGTTACTGTCTTGAGCCTGAGCGCCAGGTCATAGTCATAGGCTGTCTGCTGCCCGTCCGGGTCCGTCTCATTCTCAACCAGCCCGGTGAAATAGTTGTATTGATAGTTTGTTTGTAGATTCAAGCCGCCTGTGTCGCCTGATTGGATCGAGTCAGGCTCAGAATACGCCGTCAGGCCGCTGAAACCGAAGCTTTTCTTCACGCAACAGCTCACCTCGGCCC
>WNFU01000202.1_pt1 | contig 76609 bp, 80 predicted proteins | sample 5400121 | NCBI WGS metagenome assembly WNFU01 (sample SAMN13153360, study PRJNA577476) | soil metagenome | isolation source: 100 cm soil or saprolite under grassland replicate 1 | place: USA:California | collected 2016-06-15
CAAGGACCATACGAAGCCGCTCAAGGACCAGGTTAATGCTCTAGCGAAGGAATACGGCGTGCGAGACCGCCGCCGCGTCCGGCTGGAGCCCGAACCGCCCGTGATCGCGGAGCAACTGGCGCTGGCCGTGTAGCCCAAAGCGCTGGGGCGCTGTTGCCCGGCTAAGGAATGCTCTTCGCGGAGCGCCCATCCGTCCACTTCGGTCCAGAATGGCGCGAGGTGGTGCGAACCGGCGCGACCGGCGGGCATTTCCGCCCCCTAGGCGCCGAGGCCTGCCGAAAGCCGGCCTCGGGCCTGCGTGATGCCGCGGGGACGGTCATTTTGTCTTCTTGGCGAGCGCGACCATGCCCTTCTCCGGGCGAACGACCTTCCCGGCGCGGACGAGTTCCGTGAGACGGTGCCCGGCGTTGGCGCGTGCGTACTTGCCGACCTCGCTCGTTGGCTGCGGCTTGGTGGTGAGGCACGCGAGGATTGCTTCGGGCAGACTGGCGAAGCTCTGCGAGGTCGGCTTCGCGGAACCGCCGGGCTTCACTTTGGCGACGACCGCCTTCTTGGCGGTCGTGCGCTTCTTGGCGGTGGACTTGGTGGGCATGGTGCCTCCTTCGGTTGGGAGACACAAGAGATGTCAGAGACGGCGCGGCATGTGAATCCCCCGTGCGGATACTGTGCGCCTCCGCGGAGTCGGGGTAGGGCCGCTGCGGCCTAGCCCGTTGCCGCCCGCTTTCGACCGCTGTGGGAGCGACCCGGCCCTGCGGCACGGGCGCGACCGGGTGGTGTGCCGCTTGCAGTCGCAGTCCGGCGGGCACGGCACTCCGCGTCCATTGCGACGCGGCTTAAGCGGCGGATTTCTGTTCGAGTGCGTCTACCCTTGGCCATCTCGCTCGCCGACACCTGCATCGGCGTGCGGCCCTTGCGAGGAGAGCGCCGCTTGAGCAAGCGCAGAGGCCATCTTGGCGAGCGTTTCGTCTCGCTTCTTCTCTTCGGAAATCTTCGCGCTTAGAAAGTTGCCGAAATGAAGGTGATGTGTGAGCACCAATCGGTTATGAAACTCCGTAAGAGACTTGAGAGTCTCTGAAAACATCTTTACGTAGACAGCGCCGATGAAGTTAGCGAGCACAGTTCCCACGGCACCAACCGAGGCGATAATTATGCGCGCCTGTGTTGCTTGGTCACCGAATCGGAATCCAACAAGATAAAATGTCAAGGCGATGATGGCAAACCCGACTAGTATCGAAAAAATGCCAACAAGAAAAATGCGCGCACTTTGGCGTAGCGCTTGGGTATAGTATTTCTCTAATTCGAATTGATGCAACTTAAATAACTTCTCTGCACGCTGCTGGATTGAATCGACTGAAATAGAGAGAAGATCCAGCTCGTTCTTGGTATCTCTTATCTCAGTGCGCAGATCGTGTATCGACATGAGAGCGATCTCACTCTCATCAACGTCGTCTTCGAGGGTTGTCTTTGTCTTGCTTCCCTTTTTCCGCTTCTTCCGCGTCTGTGTGGAGACTGATGTTCCGAAGAACGAAAGTGTCACGTCGGGGTGAGCGTCATTCGAAGAGGTTTGGCGTGCGTACACAAGCGCAAAAACGCCATGACATAGACAAACCCCGCGAGGGACGTGAGCAGGCCTAGCAGAGGATCGTCGAGCAGGGCCGCCATGAGAAGGAAGACGATGAAAGACACACCGAGAGCGTAGAGCGATTGAAACAGCAGCTTCGAGCGATGCCGTGAGAGAAGACGGTATCGCCGATTGAGTGCTCTCAATCGCGCATTGAGTGCGATTTGCCTGGGAGATGGAGCGCCTGGAGAATTTCGATCGTCTTCGGACGCCGGCGCTTCCGCCTGCTGGCTCCCGCTCTCCGTATTCATGCCTCATCAGGATTGCACCTCGTGAGACGATTAGCAACACCTCGAGCCACGTCGCCCGAGCGCGGTCATAGAGGCCGCACGGGTGATGCCGACATCGGCCGAGTTGCCGCCGGAGGTCGAGGAGTCCTCGGAACTGCACACGTCTGCGAGCCCAGCCAGACTTATCCTGCCGCTCCAATTGGACCGCCGCGTTGATGTTGGCGAGCTGTGCGTCGTGCCGTTGAACACAGAGTAGGCCGCCATCTAGCTCATCCCCGGCGGTCGAACCGCGCCGAAGTTTTCGATGAAACGACGCGGCTGCATGCTGCGCGCCTTCGCGAGTTCGTCGTCGGAGAGGATGTCCTCCGGTGTGACCTTGCCCTCGGCCAGCGCCTTGCGGACTACGAGCGCGCCGACAGGCGTCAGTTCGCCGTCTTCAGCGATGAGCGCATCCACGCCCTTACGTGTGAGTTCGCCGTTGGCGTCGACGAGGCCACGCTCTTTCATCACCATGAAACCGTCCAGCATGTTCGCGGGCGAATCCACGGCGGACAGCTCGGAGATCTTGAGGTCGGTGAGTTTCGTGAGGTTCATGGATTCAGGCCCTCAAATCGGCGGTGGTGTAGAGGCGATGGTCACATCGCTGTCGAAGACGGTTCGCCGCCGATTTCAGGGCCGGATCTCCTATCGGATCTCCGAGACGATGGCGACGCGCCAGGCATCGTCGATCTTCCGGGTCGGGTAGTCGGTGAGGACGCGGGACGCGTAGTCGTCGAGCCGCGGGACAGGAACTTCGGCCTTGCGAGCACGAGCCCGGAGGGCTCGACCTGCGCCCCTCGCGTTCGCGTACTTCGTCCGCGCGTCGAGCAGAGCGCCCATCGCGAGGATCAGCTCGTCGAGTGCGACCTCGACTGCTTCAACGGCCGCAGGGGTCGCAGCGATGACGGCCTCGGCCTCGCGGGCGTCCTGCTCTGCCTCGGCGTCCTCCGCTGGGCGAAGTTCGGCGAGGTCAGCGCGCAGCGATTCCGTGTCGCTGGCCGCGATTTTCGCTTCGAGGACTTCGACCTGCTCGGCGAGCGACATCTAGGTCAGCCTCCGGTTCGCTTCGGCTCGGCGGGCCGCGTCGGCCCGCTCGTCGGCAGCAGCCAGGACTGCGTCGCGCCACTCCTTGCTGCCGCGAAGTGGCTTCGAGTGCAGGCGCCACGGGCATCTGGACGAACCACCTCTTCCTGCGCCCCGGCACGCGCGAGCATTTCCTCGAGCACCTCGCCGACGACTGGCCCGAGCTCCTCCCGCACTACCAGGAGCTCTACGACCGGCGTGCGTACCGTCGGCCTCCGCAGAGTCGAAGCCGCTCCGCCGCCGCGTTTCGGTGCTCGCCCCCGAGCACGGAGTGGCCGACCGCCGCGTCCGCCCGATCGAGCCCGCTCACGAGCCGGAACAGCTCGCCCTCGAAGTCTGACTCCGGGCATACAATCCGCAGGCCGTGAAGGAAGACGCAAACGCCGCCGACGGCAAGCCCGAGATCACTTGCCTCATCGTCGACGACCACGAGGTCGTCCGCGAAGGGCTCAGGCTCTCGCTCTCGCGTGCGCCGCACATCCGCGTGATCGGGGAGGCAGCCGACGGCGCGAGCGCCGTGGCGCTCGCCGAGCGCCGCAAACCGGACGTCGTGATCATGGACGTGCGGATGCCCGGGATGGACGGGCTCGAGGCGACGAAGCAGCTGACCGAGAGGGCGCCCGAAGTCGCCGTCCTCATCTTCACCGCTTACAGCGAGCGGAGCCTGCTCGGCCGCGGGCTCGAGTCGGGCGCCAAGGGCTACATCCTCAAGGAGGCGCCGCACGACACTCTCCTGCGCGCGATCGAGAAGGTCGTCGCCGGCGAGGGTTACGTCGACCCCGCGCTGATGCCCGCGTTCCTGCCCGGCAAGGGCGAAGACATGCTCACCCAGCGCGAGCGCGAGATCCTCCGACTGCTCGCCGACGGGATGTCGAACGCAGACGTGGCCGGCCAGCTGTTCATCAGCCAGGAGACCGTGAAGAGCCACGTGCGGCACATCCTCACCAAGCTCGAGGCGGACACGCGGACGCACGCGGTGGCGATTGCGCTTCGCGAAGCGATCATCGACTGAGGCACCGGTCCGTCTGAGATGACCGGTCGATTCGCACGCGCTCCAACCAGTACCTTCACCAGGGCAAGCCTGCTCGTCGCGGGAGTCGTGGCGGGGGCCGTCGTCGCCGTGCTCGGACTTGCGGTCGACGTCCAGTGGCTCGCGCTCATCGGCCTACTCGTCGCTGTCGTGGCCGCCGGTGTCCTCGCTGCCTCGCTTCTCGTCACCGAGCAGGAACGAGACGAGAGGATCGAGGCGGAGATCAAGCGTCTCTCGGCCGAGCACGCCCGGCTCTCGGACCAGCTGATCACGGCCGAGCAGGAAGAGCGGAGGCGGCTCGCTCTCTTCCTTCACGACGGGCCCGTGCAGTCGATGTCGGGGATCGCGCTCATGCTCGACGCCGTCGTCAGCGCCGTCGAGCAGGGCCGCAGCGACGAGGCCGGGCGCATCCTCGGCTCGGCACTCGACAAGCAACGCGCGACGATCCGCTCGCTCCGCGAGCTCTCGTTCCAGTTGGAGCCGGTCGTGCTGCGGGACCAGGGGTTCGGCCCGGCGGTGCGCGCGCTCGCGGAACAGCTCGGGATCTCGAACCGAATCCAGATCGACCTCGACGTCGACCGCGCCGAGACCCTCGCCGAACATGCGCAGGTCGCGATCTACCAGATCATCCGTGAGGCGCTGCACCAGGCGATCCGCCGCGGGCCGCCCACGCGGGTCTCCGTGCGCGTGATCGAGGGTCCCGGGGGCGCCGTCGAGACGCTGATCGCCGACGACGCGCCCGGCGAGCGCCGCCGAGCGAGCTTCGACGCGATCGCCGAGCGTGCACGCTCGCTCAGCGGGCGCCTCACCGTCGACCCCGGCGAGGACGGCGGAACGGCGGTCCGCGTCGTCCTCCCGTCCTACAGGGTGCGACGCTGAGCCCGCTAAGATCGCGCCCGCCATGGCTTACGACCAGGGTCACATCCTCTTCGTCTCGAAGCCGACGGGGTACGAGCTCCTCGAGCGCGGGGGCGAGCCGCCCGCGATCGGGAGCACCGTCGAGCTCGACGGCCAGGAAGGGCACTGGATCGTCTCTCGCATCAGCCTCTCGCCCCTCCCGCAGGACAGGCGGCCATGCGCATACCTGCAGCAAACGCCTGACTAACTGACGGCGGCCTCGGCCGCGATCCGGCCGAAGACGAGCGCGGCCGCGAGGCCGCTCGAGTAGCCGCCGGTTGAGACGCCGCCGACGTCGGCGCCTGCCGCGTAGAGACCTTGTGCCCCGACGACACGCGCGCGTTCGTCGATCCGCAACCCGCCGAGTGTCTGCGTGACGCTCGCCCGGACGAGCACGGAAATGCGTCCGTCCTCCTCCTTCACCGGCGCGCCGGCCTCACGCGCCCGCTCGATCATCTCGCCGACCGTTCGCTCGCGAACGCGTTCTTCGAGAGCGCCTTGCTCAACGGTGTACCAGGCGAGGCCGTCAGGCCACCGCGCGATCTGTTGCACGAGATCGGTTTCCGACCAGTTCGGCTCGCCCTCGAAGCGCTGGGCCATTTCGTGGGACGTGACCGTCGCGTACCTGCCGTAGAGCTGGGCGAGGCGAACGAAATCCTGTTCGGCGACCTCCTCGACGGCAGGCATCGCTCGCCCGTAGAACTCGTCGAGATCCCCGGCCGCCTCTGCGCCCCGAGCGAGTCCGTGATCAAGGCCTTCGCCCTCGCTCCACCGATTTGCCCGCAGCAGCAACCCCCGCTCGCGCGCAAGCCGGACCGGAAATCCGCCCGTCGCGAGGAGAAGCGGCCCCTCCGGACCTGTCTCGGTGCCTGTCACCAAGCCGTGGCCGAGGTGGACTTGCCCTGCCGCACGGACAAGCGCCTCTGTCAGGCCACGCGGGTCGAAACGCCGGCCGATGGTGCGCGGGTTGCCGGTCTCGCGCTCGACTACCGGCGCGCCGAGGGACTCGAGCCAGTCCAGCCCCTCGTCGAGACGCTCCATGACCTGGGCCTGAAGCCGCTCGTCGCCCCCGGGACACTCGGCCCGGAACTCCTCGAGCGTTCGATAGCGCCAGACGACTCCGCTCGAGAGAAGCATCGAGCCGCCGGGCCGGCCGCCCTTCTCGAGCACGAGCGGCTCCGCGCCGAGCTCGCGGGCACGAGCCGCGGCGGCCAACCCGGCCATGCCGGCTCCGGCGATCGTGAAGTCCGCTATTTGAGCGCGAACGTCGGCTTCTGCTCGACGTACTCGATCTTCACGCCCTCCGGGCCCCGGAGAAAGATGGCGTAGGTGTTCGGCGCATCGACGACGTCCGCGACCTCCATGCCGAGCCGCCGCGCCTCGTCGAGGTGCTCGCCCGCCGACTCGACGAGCACGGCAAGGTGGTTCAGCAGCGGGCGCTCGGGATCGCCCGGATCGCCCTCGTGGAACTCAACGTGGGCGCCGCCGACCTCCACGCGGCGGTCACCGCCCGGCTCGAAGCCGAAGGCCCGGTACGCCCGCGCGGTCTCGTCGGGGTCTCTCGAGAAGAGAGCAACATGGTCGAGGTCGTACTCGACGTCCGTCGGCGCCTCGACAAGTCCGAGCCGGAGATCTTCCGCAACGTCGAAGTAGGCGGAGCGGTCGACGCGCTCGACGTCGAGCTCCGGCAGCTCTGCGAGCGCAGTCTCGAGGTCGTTCACGCGGAGCGCGATGTGCTTCAGCGCTCCGCGCTCGCGCGGACCTTCCTCCGCAAAGAGCGTCAGCTTGCCCCGGCGCGCATCTGAGCCGATGAGCGTGAACTTGTCGGTCCGCTCGATGTCGTGCATGCCCAAGTGGCGGGTCGCAAAGTCGGCGATCCGGTCGCGGTCCACGACCCAGAGTGCAACGTGGTCGAGGGTCTCGGGCCTCATCTCGCTCTCACCCTACCTAGGAGGATTTGACGAAATACAGTGCTGTGCCGCCGGGCCGCGCTGCTCGCCCCGAGGCGGCGTCCTCTGTCGCCCCAATGCTGAACGGCATTGGGGCTCCCTGCGTCCTTGCCTCGGAACGACCATCGCACCCCGGCGACGAGCAGTATTCCGCCAAACCCTCCTTGCAAAACGAGGCCCGAGCGATCCCTATTTCCGGCGGTTGACGGCGGCCAGGAGCTGGGACTTGTTCATCTTCGAGCGGCCCTTGATCCCGCGCCGCTTCGCCTCGTTGTAGAGCTGCTCCTTCGTCTGGCCCTTCGGACGGCGCGTGCCCGAGCGGAGGCCGCCGCGGCGGCCCGAGGAGATGTCCCGGCGCGACGAGGGTGACGACTCTCGCGCCTCGCCGCTTCTCGCCCGCTCCTTGTTGACGGTTCTCGCGGCGATCTCCTTCGCGCGCTTCGTTGACGCACCGCGCTCCCGGGCGCTTTCCTTGACGTGCTCGTACTGGCGCTCTCTCTTGTCGCTCCATGCTTGCTGAGGCATGTTGACCCCCTTCCTTGCGTGCTTCCGAGGATTCCCCCGCTCACGCTGATCAAACCCTTACAACAGGCATGGAGGCTCGTTACAAGTCGCTACCGTCCCGGCGGTGATCAGCCGCGTTTTCGTCCTTGCTCTGGCCGGCGGCGTCGCGGCCGCTACTGCCGGGGCCGCTTCGCATCTTCCCCGGAACGGCCTCATCGCGTTCACGAGCGACCGGGCCGAGAACTTCGGCAGGTCCGAGGTCTACGTCGTTCGCGCCGACAGGAAAGCGAGAACGAACGTCAGCAGGGGAACGACTACGCAGGACGACGAGGATCCGCACCCCAGCTGGTCTCCGGACGGCAAGCGGCTCGCATTCAGCGGCGACTCCGCGCTCGTGCTCGCGAAAGCCGACGGCTCCTCACGCGAGGTGCTCGACGAGGGCGACCTGCGCGAGGCCAACGGCGCGCCAAACTGGTCGCCCGACGGGAATGACATTTCCGTCGTCGACGGCGGGCTCTGGCTCGTCTCAACGTCGAGTCGGACGGCGCGACGCCTCTTCAACGGCTTGTTTCCTTCTGAAGCACGATGGTCCCCCACGGGATCACAGCTCGCGTTCACCTGGGCCGAGACCCAGGGGAACCTCGATGATCTCTACGTCATCCGCCGGGACGGCAGCGGGCTCCGCCGACTTGCGCGTCAGATCAGCTGCTGCGTCTCGTGGTCACCCAGTGGGCGGACGCTCGCCTTCGGCGGGCCCAGGGGCAGGCTCTTCCTGATCGACGTCCGCACGGGAAGGCGGCGCCTGCTGAACGTCGGACCACTCCACCTCGACGGTGACACCGAAACGGCGTGGTCTCCCACGGGAATGTGGATCGCCGTCGCCGCGCCGGCAGGCGTCTACCTCGTCAGCCCCGACGGCCGCAGACGCCGCCGGATCGCCGGCGCCCGCTTCGCCGAAGGGCTGCCTGCATGGTCGCCCTCCGGCAGTTCCCTGGCCCTCTTCGCCGGAGGCGATCTCTACACGGTCTCGCTGAGGAGTCACCGGCGCCGCCGGATCCTCCGCGGACGCTGCGGCGAATACCTGATCCGCGTCGCGTGGTCCCCGGACGGTAAGCACATCGCATTTGTCGCCCAGACGGACGAGCACGACCAGGAGATCTTCACGATGCGGGAAGACGGCTCGAGACCGCGTCAGTTGACACACACCTGCTCGCGGTCCGAGCGCGAGCCTGCTTGGTCTCCTGATGGGAGGCGCATCGCCTACGTATCGGATTTCGGAGGTGCGATCTACCGGATGAAGGCGGACGGTTCGGGGAAGCGACGGCTCACGCGAGGCAAGAATGACGGTTCGCCGTCGTGGTCTCCGAAGGGAGACAAGCTCGTCATCTCACGGTTCTCCGAGCTCTTTACGATCCGCTCGGACGGAACGCACCCGAAGCGGCTGACCCGGTCGAAGGGAGCGAACTTCGATCCGGCCTGGGCACCCGCGGGAGGACGGATCGCATTCGAAAGCACCCGAGCCGGACCGAGCCCGCAGATCTACACCATCCGGGCGGACGGATCAGGGGTTACACCCCTGACGCACGGCCCTGTCGGCGCAGCGGACCCCGCCTGGTCGCCGGAAGGTTCCCGAATTGCCTTCATCAGAGACTCCGACGTTTGGACGATGAACGCGGACGGTACGAACCCGGTCCGACTCACGAGGTTCGACGGCTACACGGAGGCCGCGCATCCGGCCTGGTCTCCGGACGGGACGAGGATCGTGTTCTCACGGGACGTCGACGGGGGGCGGGGAAGCGAGTACGCGCTTTTCGTCATCGCGTCGACGGGCGGCGAGCCTCGAGCCCTGAACGAGGGCAACGGGAACTACGAGGACCCGGATTGGCAGCCGGTCCGATCGTGACATGAGGGCCGCGGCACTGCTCATCGGAGTCGCACTGCTGAGCGCCGCGGGAGCCTCGGCCGCGCGATCCCGGCCCGACGAGGCCCTGGTCGCCTTCGCCAGCGACCGCGCGGAGAACTTCCCGTATCCGCAGATCTACGTGATCAGTGCGCATGGATCGCGCCGGAAGCGAATCAGCCGCGATCAGGCGTACGGCGCGCCCGCCTGGTCGCCCGACGGTCGAGCGATCGCATATCCGACGAGGAACGAGTACGAGATCGTCATCGTCCGCGCCGACGGGCGAGGGCGGCCGCGGAAGCTGGGCATCGCCGGCGGCTATGTCGACTGGTCTCCCGACGGGAAGCGACTTGCGATTGCGAGCGAGGAAGGTGGGCCGATCTACGTCAAGACGCTCGGCGGACGACTGAGGAGGCTCACTCGCCGCGAGGACTACTTCCCCTCGTGGTCGCCCGATGGACGGCTGATCGCCTTCGTGCGACATCGCGACTTCGCGCCGGAGCTTCTCTTCGTGATCGGCGCCGACGGCCGCGGGCTTCGGAGGCTTGCCTCCGAACCGGGTGGTCTGCCGTCGTGGTCCCCCGACAGCCGCCGGCTCGCCCTGAACCAGAGCGGCGACGTGAGCGTGGTCGAACTTCGCAACGGGAAGACGAAGCCGATCACGGTTGGAGCAAGAAGCGACGTTCCGGTCTGGTCACCGGATGGCAACCGGATCGCCTTCGTGCAAGCTCTCGGCCGCGCTCGCCGGGAGATCTACGTGATCCGGCCCGACGGAACAGGCCTGAGAAGGCTGACGCGAAACCGCATCGACGAGGGGGAGCTGACGTGGTCGCCGACCGGACGGCGTCTCGCGTTCGCGCGAAAAACGGACGTCTACACGGTAGATCCAGTCACCCGCCGGATCCGCCGTCTCTCGCGGACACGGTGTGGCGAGGGCGCGAACTGGCTCACTTGGTCTCCGCGCGGCGATCTGCTTGCCTTTGGCGCCTCCTCGGCCGGGGGCAGCGAGATCTTCACGACGGACTCCTCAGGCGCCCACGTCCGGCAGATCACGAGGAGCTGCAGTGGGTGGAAGGAGCACCCAGCCTGGTCACCGACGGGAGAGGAGATCGCCTTTGACAACGGCCTGGGAGGCCGCGGGGACATCTATCTCGTCCGCAAGGACGGCTCGGCCGCCCGCAACCTGACGAGAAGCTCTGCCTGGGAAACCGATCCCAGCTGGTCTCCCGACGCGACGCATCTCGTCTTCGCATCCCGAGTTCCCGACCAGCCGTCGGAGCTCTTCACCATGCGCGCCGACGGGACGGAGAAGCAACAGATCACCCAGGGCAGCTGGAACGCGAGCCCCTCCTGGTCGCCGCGCGGAGACACGATCGCCTTCGCGAGCAACCGGGACGGAGCAGGGATCTACCGCATGAATCCCGACGGAACCGGTGTCGTTCGGGCTGACCTCACAGGACGAGAGCGAGCCCGCCTGGTCGCCGGACGCCTCGCGCATCGCCTTCGTCCGCGAGTACAACGTCTGGACGATGAAGGCGGACGGCACGGACCTCGTACGCCTAACCAACCGCGGTGGATATACCCCTACGCGCCCGTCAACAGCATCGACCCGGACTGGCGGCGGCTCCCCTAGGACTCGAGCGGAGGGTTCTGGACGTTGTGCTCGGTCGCGTACTCGTCCGTGAGCTTGTTGATCACGTCGGCGCCTTCGCCGTAGGCGTAGTTGATCTTCACGAAGGGCTCCCACTTGTCGGGCAGCGCGTCCTCCGGGAAGATCGCCTCCACGGGGCACTCCGGTTCGCACGCGCCGCAGTTGGATGTGTAAATGCCGCCGGCGAGTGTGAACGCGTGCTTCCCGGGCACCACCGCGCAGAAGGTGTCCTTGGCTTCAGCCTCCTGCTGCTCAACGCTCATGACTCGCCAGAACACTTCACGCGTCGCGAGATACAGCCAGCGAATCGGACGGCTCCGCACGCCGAAGTTCGTCTCGACGCTCGCCTCCTGGCCGGACCCGACGGTGACGAAGCCGGCGTACGGCGCGACCGCCTCGAGCCACGTGAGCGCCTCGTGGTCCGTCGACCGCAGACGCCAGGACCCTGCCTTGACCGGGTCTCCGTCCGCGGCGAGCAAGCCGTCGACGAAGCCTGCGATGTACTCGACGTCGGTCGTGTCCGGCAGCGTCCGCTTCAGATTCACCGGGGCGCGGACGACGCCGGTGCCCGCATAACCGGGATGGACGTCGAGGCATGACGAGAAGTTGACCTGCTCGAAGAAGTCGCGATAGCCCGCGACCTTGTCGCCGTAGAGTTGGACATAGTGCAGGTGCTGCCCCGAACGGATCTCCTGCTTGTTCCAGCTTCCGTCGCCGAAGACCAACCCGTGGAGCACCCCGAGCCGATGGCTCTCCGAGTCGCGTCGAGGCTGCGCGCGCATCGAAGGAACGAACTGGCCCGGCGCCAACGAGTCGGTTTGCGCGCCGTCTGCGAGAAACCAGGCATGTGTCGGCGTCGCCCAGATCGTTCGCCTGAACCTCGAGATGTTGCGGGTGGTTAGACGGGTGCCGCCATACCGAGTTCGCTCTTCGAAGGCCGGGGCCAACTCGAGCTTGACGAGCGGCTTGCGGCGGAACCGCTTCACGAGTGCCGGCTTGAAACCATCGTCGGTCAGCACCCGGCATGGCTGGCCTTCGAGCTCCTCGAACGTCCGCAAGCCCTGTGTGGTGAGCATCTGCTCGCTCCCCGCGAAGCAGTCGATGCACTCCTCGGGGTCAATGATCAGGATCCGCTCGAACTCGTGAATGCAGTCGACCGGGCAGACGTCGACACAGCCCCGGTCTTTGATGTCGATGCAGGGCTCGGCGATGATGTAGGTCACGAGGGGTCAGTCTACCGAGGCAAGAAGGCCGTCGATCAGCTCCAGGGCCCGCTCCCCGAGGGCCGATTTGGCGACGACCTGGTCGAAGCCGGCCTCATGTGCGCGGCGCAGCCCCGCCGTGTCCGTGTGGTTCGTGAAGCCGAGCAACGGCACGTCCGGATAGGACTCGGCGACGTCGTACGGGTCGACTCGGCCCACGTCTGCGACGACCACATCGGGCGAATGGACGCCGTCGGTCGTGACGAAGCGATAATCGGGGAGCGACGCCTCGAGCTTCCCCCGGAGGTAGAGATCGACCCCCACGAGCAGGATCGTCGGCACGGCGGCCGGAGGGTAGCACTCTGCTAGCGTCGGCAAGACATGCCGGCCGGGTTCGTCACCGTCGCGCGCGTCGAAGACGTGCCGCCGGGCAGGATCGCAGCCGTTGAGGCCGACGGCGAGACGATCGCGCTCGCCAACGTCGAAGGCTCCTTCTACGCAACGCAAGGCGCATGCCTCCATCTCAAGGGGCCGCTCGGCGACGGCAGGCTCGAGGGGCCGGTCCTGACTTGTCCCTGGCACGGCTGGCAGTACGACGTGCGCACGGGGAAGAACGAGTTCGACCGGGCGATCGAGCTGCGAACCTACGAAGTGCGCGTCGAGGACGGAGAGGTCAAGGTCGCAGTCGGCTGACCTCGAGCGTGGCCTCGATCTCGCCCGCGCCGGTGAGTACTTCGCCGCGCACGAAGCGCTCGAGGACGCGTGGCGGGCAGCGGATCCCGGTGAGAAGGACTTCTTCCAGGGGCTCGTCCACGTCGTCGTCGCCTGGTACCAGGCGGGCCGTGGCAACCGGCCGGGGTGCGAGCGTCAACTGGAGAAGGCCGCGCGGCGGCTCGCGCCGTTCGCACCGACGCACCGCGGCGTCGACGTCGCCGCCCTGCTCAGACAGGTCGAGGCAGCCTCACAGCGGGTGGCGCACGGCTCACTCGAGGTTCAGCGCCTAGACGTCCCCTAGCCCGGCCGCGTCGAGCACCCGGTTCAGGAACACGCGCAGCCACCAGTCGCGGTGGAAGAAGAGGAGAAGGCCGAGCGTGAGCAGGGTCAGCCCGCCCGCGACTCGGATCGCCGCGTAATGGTCGCGCAGCCAGCGGAAGGAGCCCATCGCCTGCGCGAAGGCGACGCCAGCGAGCAGGAAGGCGAAGCCGAGCCCCGCCGAATAGGCGGCGAGCAGGACCGCGCCCCGCAGCACGGTGTCGGCGTCGCTCGCCAGTACGAGCACCGAGGCGAGGACGGTGCCGATGCAGGGCGCCGCGCAGACGGCGAAGGCTGCGCCGAGGAGCGTGCTCGAGCCTCGCCGGCGCGCGCCCTCGAGCAGTCCCGGCGCGACCAGCCGCTCGGGCCACGGCAGCAGCCCTACGAAGGTGAGCCCGATCACGACGAGGACGAAGCCGGCAAGCTCGGCCTGGCGATCCGAGTCGAGAACTCCTCCGATCGCGGCCGCCCCGGCGCCGAGGACGACGAAGACGACGGTGAACCCGGCGATGAACGGGAGGGTGGCGAACGCGACCCGTCGTGCCGCCCCCGGCTGGCCGAGCCGGTTCGACTCGACCGCCGAGACCGCCGAGAGGTAGCCCGGCACGAGCGGCAGGACGCAGGGCGTGATTACCGAGACGAGCCCTGCGAGAAAGGCAACCGGAATTCTCTCGAGCACTAACTTTCGTCGAAGCGGGCGAGCTCCTCGTCAACGCGCCGCTCGAGCGCGGGACCGAGACTCGCCCCCTCCGGCGCAGGCTCCCGCGTGCGGCTCCAGCGCCAGGCGAGCACGGCGAGGACGAGCGCTCCGCCGAGAACGCCGCCGATCGGCAGCAGCCAGGCCAGGAGATCGAAACCCTCCTTCGGCGGCGCGGCGAGGATCTGCGGCCCGTACTCGGCGACGAGCATGTCCTTGATCTCGCCCTTGGAGTCGCCGGCCGCGATGCGGACCCCGATGAAGCGCTCGATCTGGCGCGCCGCGGGCGAGCTGGACTGATCGAGGGTGGTGTTGCACACCGGGCACATCACCTCGTCCTCGAGATCCGCGAGGGTCGGTGGGTTCTCACTCTTGGCAGGCAGGGCTTCGACCCGCCACCCGTACTCGTCGACGACGCGCTCCTTGATCTCGCTCTTCGTCTGGCCGGCCGCAATGCCGCTGTCGATCAGGCGGACGATCTCACGGGTCGAGCTCGAGTTCGTCTGGTCGAGCGTCGTTTTGCAGTCCTTGCACCAGATCTCGGTCTGGATCTCCGCCGACGTCGGATGCTTGTCGCTGGCGAGCGCCGCAGGAGAGGCGGCAAGCGTTAGGGCTGCGAGGGCTGCGACGACCAGCCTCATGCTCAGAGGGCCTCCTGGATGGCGCTTTCGAGCTCCTCTTCGCGTGCCTCGCCGAAGATGTAGGCGCTCACCCTCCACGAGGGTCCAATGACGAAGGTGCGGGGAAGCGGCAGGCCGCCGTACTCGCGGAGCACGCGGCCATTCGGATCGCGCACGTTCGGATACGTGACACCGTAACGGGCGAGGAAGGCGCGGGCGTCGCCGGAGTAGTCGGTCGTGTCGACGCCGACGAACTCCACCCGGTTCCGATAGCGCTCGAAGGCTGCCTGGAAGCGGGGGGCCTCGTTCTTGCACGGGTCACACCAGGCGGCCCAGAAGTTGACGACCACGACCTTTCCGCGCAGCGAAGAGAGCCGGAGGGACCCTTCTCCGTTCAGGCGCTCCAGCGTGAAGTCCTGGGCCATCGGCTGGGCTCCTCGCGTGAAGTCTCTCGCCACGCTGCCCTGATCGTTGTGCGCCACCTTCCAGACGAGCAGCGCGAGCAGCGCCGCGACGAGCCCGACGGCCGCGACCTGCCCCGCCAGCCTGAGCTGCCGAGTCATCTCAGGCCCCGACGATGAACACGGTCGTCCCGATGTCGACGACGTTGAACAGCCACTCGGCATCGGAGATGTACATCCGGATGCAGCCGTGCGAGACGGAGTAGCCGATCGAGGCCGGGTTCGGCGTCCCATGGATGCCGACGCCCGGCGCGGAGAGACCCATCCAGCGCGTGCCGAGCGGATTGTTCGGCCCGGGCGGGATCGGCTTCTGACCCTGAGCCCAGCGCGAGTTCGGGGGGTACCACCACGGGTTGCGCCACTTGACCACGACCGTGAAGCGGCCGAGCGGCGTCGGGTAGACCGTCTGGCCTGTCGCTACCCGAAAGCTTCGCCGCAACCGCTCGAAGCGGTAGAGCAGCAGCCTGTTCGAGCCCCGGCGGATGACGATCACCGAGCGGAAAGCCCGCCGCGTCGTCTCGGCCGGGAGGCGCTTCGTGCGGATCCGGACCGTCTGTCGGTTCGTCACACGAAGCCGCACGACGATCGCCTGCTTGAGGCTCCCACGCTTGACGACCATGCCGGGCCGGTCGGCGACCACAGTCGGACGCAGGCGGCGGAGGAAGACCTTGGCGTCCACCGGCTCCCGGTCGAACCGGCGCGCGACCGAGAACACGTAGGCGCGGACAGTCGAGCCGTTGACGAGCACGGCCAGCCGGAGCGCGGTCCCGGGCAGAGCTGCTCGGGCACGCTCGATCGTCTCGTCGATGCGGGCTCTCGCCCCCAGCACGCCGGGGGTGGGCGCGAGGCGGTGCCGACGGTCGAGCACGAGCGGCAGCGGCGCCTCGAAACGCTCGCGGACGACCTCGGTCGCCTCCTCGGGCGAGAGCCCGCCGACCGGGATCCCCGAGATCGTGACGCCCGGCGGGATCAGTGCCGGCGGGGGGTTCGTGGTCGTCGTGCCGGTCGTAGTCGTTCCGGTCGTCAGGAGGCCTGCAGCGCTCACTCCGCCCGCGAGGACGACAGCGGCGAGCCCGCCTGCCACGGCGCAGGCGATCAGCGCGGAGGCGACAAGGCCCAAGCGTCTCACGCTGGGAGTGTAGCCCCGTAGACAGCGTTCTCAGGGTCGCGAAGGTCGGAAGATGCGCGGATCGTTCGTGATCACGCCGTCGACGCCGAGCTCGTCGAGCCGCTCCAGCATGGCGCGCTCGTCCACGGTCCACACGAGAACCGCGACGCCGAGGGCATGGCATCGCTCGACGACGGCCCGCGAGACGAGCCGGTAGTTCAGGGTCGCGGCCGACGCGCCGGCCGAGGCGAGGAACCGGTCGATCCGCCGCGGAAGCGCACGACGTAGGGCGAAGAGCGCCGTCCCGCGGAAGGGAGCAGATGCGCGCCGCGCGCCCAGCCCGTACCGATCGCGCGGGTACGTCCGGCTGCGCGCGAGCCGGGGCTCGAGCCGCCGAAGCGCCTGGAGCGTGCCGAGGTCATAGGCGCTCGCCAGGGTGCGCTCGACGAGCCCATGCGCCCTCAGGGCCTCGACGAGCTCGCGCTCGACGCCTGCGAGCTTCACGTCCGCGAGGAGCGCCGCGGCCGGCCTCCGCTCCGAGAGAAGCGCGAGGGCTTCGTCGAGGCTCGTTGGAGCGGCAGCGACCTCTCGATGGGAGTGACCGAGAACGAGTGTCCGGTCCGGGAGCCCCAGGACGTCGAGCTCCACCATGTCCACCCCCTCCTCCAGCCCGGCCTCGACCGCGGCGAGCGTGTTCGCCGGCGCGAGCGCCGCCGAGCCCTGATGCCCGATGCGCAGGATCGGGCCTTCTCCGCGCAGCAGGCGCAGGCTCATGGAAAGGTCGGGAGCGGATACTCCTCGAAGCGCCCGCCTCGTGCGGCGAACTCGAGGATCATGCGGTCGGTGATCCACTCGACCGGTGCGCGGTCGTCCGTCCAGGGATCGGCAGCCGGAGGCACCGTTCGGAGCTCGCGCGCGAGGAGTGCAGTCAGTGGCTGGAGGCGCCTCGGAGCGTCCGCGAGGCGGCGGACGAGAACCGCCCGCGGGGCGGGCCTGTCGAGGCCGATCACGAACTCGTTGAAGCGCAGCGCCTGCCAGGCGAGCACGAGTGGGAACTCGGTCGCAAGCGTGCCCGAGACCCCATCCGCAAGACGGTGGTCGTCCGGCACCGCAGCCACGTTGAGCACGATCGCGCCCCCGGGCTCGAGGCGCGAGCGCGCGAGGCGGAAGAACTCGCGTGTCGCAAGGTAGAAGGGCACATACGGCGGGCGGTAGGCGTCGACGACGATGAGGTCGTAGCGGGCGCGCGTCCGGCGAAGGAACGGCCGCGCGTCGGCGGTGAAGACGTGCAGGCGAGGATTGTCGTCGAGGCCGAAGTAGCGCCTGCCGACCGCGGTCACGGCGGGGTCGAGCTCGACTCCGTCCACGCGCGCCTTTGGGTAGAAGACGCCGAGGGCCCGCGCCGTCGTCCCGCCCGCGTTGCCGAGGATGGCGACCCGCCGGAGCGGGCGGCCCAGAAGCGGCGGGACGGCCAGATAGGTGTCCCACTCGCCACCCGTCAGCACTTCTCCGGGCCGCCAGATCGAATGCACCGCGAGCCCCTCGTTCAGGTAGAGGCGCCGGACGCCGTGGCTCTCGGTGACGTGGATGAACTGATAGCGCGACTCGTGCTCGTAGATGAGGCCCGGCTCCGCCCTGACGGCCCCGGGCGGTACCGCGAGCAGCGCGCCGAGCGCGGCGGCGACGACGAGCCAGCGGCGCCCGACGAGCATGGCGCCCGTGACCGCGACAAGCGCCGCTGCGGCGAGGAGCGTCCGCTGCGTGCCGATCGTCGGGATCGCGACGAGGGCCGAGCCGAACGTTCCGAGCAGGCTGCCGACCGTCGACAGCGCATAGAGCCGCCCGGCGACAGAGCCCGCATCGCGCACGTCGTCGATCGCCAGGCGGACGGCGAACGGCGCCGCCATTCCGAGCAGCGCGACGGGCGGCGCGAAGAGCGCGAGCACGGCGAAGAAGGAGCCGATCGCCGCGCCGGCCGAGACCTCGTCCAGGCCGTTCACGGACACGTCCAGAAACGGCTTCGCAGCGAAGGGCACGACGGCGACGAGGACGGCGGCGGCGAGGACGATTCCGCCGAGCACGCGCGGGCTCGGGTGCCGATCGGCCACCCGGCCGCCGAGCCAGTAGCCGAGCGCGAGCGACGCGAGCACGAGACCGATGACATTCGCCCACACGATCGTCGAGCTGCCGTAGTACGGGGCGAGGAGCCGGGCCGCCCCGATCTCCGTCGCGAGCGAGCCGGCGCCCGCACTGAAGACGAGCGCGTTCAGGCCGAGCGCGAGGCTGCGGTCTTCCACCGCACCGGCAGCCTTCGCGCTCAGGCTCGCCACTGGTGCCCCTTCCAGTAATGCTGCATTGCTGGGAGGGCCACTAGTCCGCGACGCGGCGGATGACGACGACCGCGTAGTCGTCCTCCGGCTCGCCGGCAAAGGCGCGGCAATCTGCGACAACGTGCGCGGCGAGGGCCTGCGCGGGCAGGCCTCCTCCCGCGGTCAGCGCGGCGTCGAGCCGCTCCTCCCCGTAGAGCTCCCCGTCTCGCCGTGCCTCGATGAGCCCGTCCGTGTAGAGGCAGAGCGCCGAGCCCACGGGAAATTCCGCTCGCAGCTCCTCGTAGCGCTGGCTCGCCTCCACGCCGAGCGCGAGGCCGCGCGGGGCGAGCGCGGAGACGGTCCCGTCGGCGCCGAGCAGCCGCGCGGGCGGGTGCCCCGCGCCCGCCGCCTGCACCCCGTCGCTCGCAGGGTCGACCGCAACGCACATCATCGTGATGAAGCTCCCCGCAGACAGCTCGCCGAAGGCGACCTCGTTCGTCTGCGCGAGCAGCTCGCCCGGATCGGGGTACTGCCGGACGAGCGAGCGGAAGGCGAACTTCGCAAGCGCCATGTCTGCGGTGGCCGCGATGCCGTGGCCGGTGACGTCGCCGAGCACGACCGCGAGCCGTCCGTCCGGAAGCGGCAGGAAGTCGTAGACGTCGCCGCCGACCTCGACCCGGGTCGAAGACTCGTACACGACTCCAACGTCGAGGCCCCGCACCTCGGGCACCCCGCGGGGGAGGAGCGAACGCTGCATCGTGTCCGCGAAGTCCTTCTTCTCCTGATAGAGGCGGGCGTTGTCGATCGCGAGCGCAGCCTGGCGGGCGACGAAGAGCGCCTTCTCGGTCTCTTCCGCTCCGATCCGGCGCTCGGGGTCGAGAGAGACGACGGTCAGCGTCGCGAGGAGCTCCGCCGGGGTGGCGATCGGGACGACGATCGCGGTCGAGCCCCGCTCCAGGAAGGGGACGAGCAGCTCGTAGGATGCGCCGAGCCGCCGCGCGGTGCCTCGATCGAGAACGAGCGGCCTTCCCATCCGGAAGAGCCGCCTGCCGGGAAGCTTGCCGACCGCTTGCACTCTCATCAGGAGCGGGCGCAGCGGCTCCGCGAGCCGCGAGTCGGCGACGTGAATCGCACGCGGGACGAGCAGGTCGCCCCGCTCGTCCTCGGTGCGGATCACCGCCGCGTCGGCATCGAGGAGCTCGACCGCCGCGTGGGCGACGGCGTCGAGCATGGCATCGAGGGGGAGCTCTTCGAAGAAGGAGCTCGAGATTCGATTCAGCGCGGTCAGCTCCCTCCCCCTCTCTTCGGCGGCCGCGCGGGCCTGCTCGCTCTCGGCCTTCTCGCGCTCTACCCGCTCGTGCAGCCGCGCATTCTGCGCGGCGACGGCGAGCTGGCTCGCGAGCGCGACGAGCAGCGAAGACTCGTTCGCGGTCAAGCTCCTGCTCGGCGGCAGGTAGGCGGCGAGCAGGCCGATCAGCTCCTCCCGGGCGACGAGCGGGACCGCCAGCGCCGCCTCGATCCCGGCCTCACGGACAGAGTCGCGTACCGAGGCAAGCCGGAGATCGGCGGCCGCGTCGGTCACGTGCAGCATTCCCTGCACCCGCAGCGGGCCGAAGGCAAGCTCGAGCAGGCGCTCGGCGACGGCGAGCTCGTTCCCGGCGACTCCGTGGCCGGCTGCGGCCTGCAATCGCGGCCCTTCCCGCAGGTAGACCGCGACGCGGTCGACGCCCAGAAGCTCGGACACTCTCGTGACGGCGGTCTCGAGCGTATGCGCGAGGGAGAGCTCGGCGATCGCCTGGCCGACGACAGCCAGCAGGGCCTGTGTCCGCTCGAGCTCGAGGGACATCGCCCGCGTCCGCTCGCCGGCGCGGAGCGCCTGGGCCGCACGGACGGCGAAGGTTGCGAGGCGATCGAGCTCGGCGGGTGAAGGAGCGGCGCCGGAGGGAAAGACGAGCTGGAGCGCCCCGACCGGCGGCTGGCCGAGCCCGAGCGTGGCGAGCGGACGGCCGCCTCCGGCCTCGAGCCGGACGGGCTGGTGCTCCGCGAGGGCGCGCCCGGCGGCCTCTCCGAGCTCGTCGATTGTATGGTCGACCGATCCGGACGACGCGACGAGCTCGACGGAGCCGTTCGCCGTCCGCCAGAGGAGCGCCGCCTCGGCGCCGGCCGCAGCGACGGCGATTCGCACGATCTCCTCGCCGGCTCGGACCTGGTCGAAGCCGACAGTGAGCGCGTCGCCGGCGATCGCCAGCGAGCCCGCGCCGCGCTGGGTCCCGTTCGTCGCCGGGAATGCCAGCAGGACGAGACCGAGCTGCGACGCGGCGAAGCGCGCGGCGACGACCTCGCGGGGCGCGAACGGCTGCCGCGACCGCATCAGCTCCAGGCTGCCGCCCGGCCTGCCTCCGATGCGGGCGGGCAGAAGCAAGACGTCCTGTGCCCGCGCGCGCCGCGCGGCAGAGCGAACCGCTCCGGGCAGGCCGTCGGCGCGGGCCTCCCCGGGCGGGAGCTCGGCGAGCGGGAAGCTCGACCCCTCGAGCTCGGCGGCGAGCGTCTCCGAGCGCGCGACGACGGTGCGCGCGACGAGGCTCCCGTTCTCGTCGGCGAGGCGGATGACGACGGCGTCGGCGCCGGTCGCCTCGGCGGCGGCGCCGGCCAGAGCCCGGAGCGCCTGGTCGAGGTTGCCGTCCTCGGCGGCGCTGCGTCCCGCCGCGGCGAGCGCCTCGAGAGCCTGCTCCGAGATGTCTTCCACTCGTTCCCCCTCGGAAAGTATCTCTCATGCCCTCATGCCCTGACCGGCCCGAGAGCAGCGAAGGGCGCGGTGAACATCCGAACGGCTTTAGACTCCGCCCATGGCCCAGCCGGCTCGCCGCCCGGACATGGTCGACGAGGCGCTCGAGCTCGATCCGGTCGCCGTCGAGCAGGCCTACCGGGTCCACCGGGCAAGGCGCCGCGCCCACCGGCTCCGCGAGCGGGAGACGAAGCGTGCGAAGCTTCGCTTCTGGCTCGTCCTCCTCGGCCTGCTCGCCCTCAGCGTCTACCTGAGCATCGTCGTCTGGCACCAGATCCAACAACAGTTCGGCCTGTAACTGTGTCCAGCCCGGGACACTAGACTTCGCCCGCTGTGGAGACGCCCGAGCCCTACCCGCCCGAACGCGACGTGCTCGTCCCCCTCCCCGCGGGAATCTGGGCGGCCGGCGAGCGCGTAACCGCCCTGGCCGGTCTCGTGCTCGCACTCTCGACTTTCATGGGCTGGTACGTAGGCTCCGGGGAAGGGCCGACGACCGCCGTCACGGGCTGGCACACCGGCGCGATCGGCAAGCTCGTCTTCCTGCTCGGGCTTGCGATCGTCGTCCTCGTCGTCCTCCGAGAGTTGGGCATCGAGCTCCCGGCCACGGTCCCGGAGAGCCTCCTCGTCATCGTCGCCGGCTCGCTGGCGACGATCCTCGTCCTCATCCGCGTGATCTCTGTGCCCGATCGCTTCTTCGGCTGGGAGGGACGCGGAATCGGGATCTGGATCAGTCTGCTCGCCGCGCTCGCGCTGATCGTCGGCGGGCTTCTACGAGCAGGCGAAGAGCTGTAGCAACCGCGAGCCCGAGTGCCGCCCCGCCGAGCGCGTCGAGCGGGTAGTGGACACCGTCGTACACGCGCGAGAAAGCGACGAGCGCCGCGAGCGCCAGCAGCGGCACGGCCGGGAGCGGCGTCAGCCAGGCGAGCACGGCCGCGCAGGCCAAGCTCGTCGCCGCGTGCCCGGAGGGAAAGCTCGGGTCGCTGGGGACGTGGACGAGAGCCTTCGGCCGGGGGTAGTCGACAGGCGGCCGGTCGCGCCCGATCGCGTGACGCAGGATCTTCGAGCTCGCGTCCGCAGCGATGTCGGCCGCAAGGACGTATCCGAAGATCGAGGGCCGGCGCCAGAGGACGGCTGCAAGCGCGGCCAGAAAGAGCCAGACGACCCCGAGGACGCCGAGATGCGAAAGCGCGACGAAGACCGGGTCGAGCCAGCCCACACGGTGGTGGACAACCCAGCGCTCAAGCCGCCGGTCGAGGATGACTGAGAGCTCCTAGGTCGGGAGCAGCTGCTTCGTCGAGTCGATCAGCTGCTGGGGATCGAAGGGCTTGCCGATGAAGCCCTGTGCCCCGCGAGATGTTGCGCGCTTGAGGGTGTTCTCGTCGACCTTGCCGCTGAACATGATCACGGGGATCGACCCGACACCGTGCCGCTCCTGCACGCGCCGGAGCATCTCCCAGCCGTCGACCTCGGGCATCATCACGTCGAGGAGGATGAGGTCAGGGGGCTTCTCCTCGAGCGCCTGGAGGCCCTCCTCGGCGTCGGCCGCCTCGCGCACGGAGTAGCCCTCCATCTCCAGATTGACGCGGACGAACTCGCGCATCCGCTCGTCGTCGTCCACGATCAGGATCAGCCGCCGACCGTCCAACGAACGGGCCGCGGGAGTGCCGCCCGACCTCGAGAGAAAGGCGTCGAGATCAGTCCGCCGGAAGCGCCGGTGGCCGCCGGGCGTGTAGAAGGCCGACAGGCGCCCGTTGTCCGACCACTTGCGGATCGTGCTCTGCGCCACTCCGAGGTACTTCGCCGCCTGACCGAGCGTCAGCCAGTCCGGCTCGTTCGTCGGCGCCCGCATCCTGCGGTCTGTGCTTTGGTCGTAGGCCATCGGTGGAATCTACCTAAAATTATAGTTTTCTGCGCCAGTTTTTCAAAGTGAAAAATCACGGCGCGGTCGTGACGGTGACCGTCACCGTCTCGGCGCTGAGCGTCAGCGGGGAGAGCGTGCGGACGGACGTGAGGGTCCCCGCCGGCGGCGACGAGTCGCCGAGCGCCTGGCCCAGCGCGATCCCGATCGCGAAGACGACCAGGACGAGAGCGGCGCGGAGTGCCCAGGGGCCGAGGCGCCGGCGCGGGCGGCGGCGGCCCGCGGACCCCGACGGTCTCACGGCGTGTAGTCGAGGGCGCCGCGGGCGTACAGGTGGAAGGCCGCGTCCTCGACGATTGCGAGATGGTCGGCTGCCCGGCCGGGCGCGATCAGCTCGTGCGTCCAGCGGTCGGCCTCACGATAGGCCTCGGTGAGCTCGGCGAGCGTGAACGTCTGCCCGACGCGCCGGCTGAGCTCGCCCGTGATCGCCTCGACCTGGGCGTGCAGGCGGTTATAGAGAGCGCTGTCGGATGCGTGGGACAGGAGCCTGCGATGCCCCTCCTCCCACTGCTGGCGGGCGTGCTCGACGGCGACGGCGCTCATGCGCGGCCATCATACGGCCGCGTTGCCCGCGTTCAGGCAACAGATTTCGGGCCAAAGAGGATCGATCTCGGCGACGATTCGGTCGCCCAGCTCGTAGCCGGGGCGGGCCAGAGCGAACGCCGCGTGCGCATGCAGGCACTTGAGCTGCTCCGGGTCACGCGCGCCGGCGATGCCGAGCTCGAGCGATGCTCCTTCGTCAGGGCCGGGCTCGTCGCCCGCGAGCTCCCGGCGCACCCGTCGCTGCTCGGCCGTCGCTCGGGCGAGGCTCGCGGCGAGCTCCGGTTCTCGCCGGGCGGTCGCGCTCCAGCGCTCCACTCCACCGGCCGCCTCGAGGCGGGAGATCGCCGCGACGAGGTGGCGGCAGGTGACGTAGTAGGTGGTTGGGAACGGCTCGCCCGCCGCGTCATACGGTGACTGCTCGGTGACGGCCGGCGCGCCGAACGGGCAGCGGACGACGACCCGCCGAAAGGCACGCGGCGGACGGCCGAGTTGGCGTCCGACGAGCTCGCGATCGTCCATTCCGGCGCGATCGTAGCCGGGTGCTCAGCGCTTGCCTTGGGCGTGCGCGCGACGCCAGGCTGCGATGCCCTTGACGATGAAGAGGTGCTCGCCCGGCTTCACGTACCCGAGCCGGCGCGCTTCTCGGGTGAGCGTTTCGGGCGTGTCGGCCCCGGCGAGTTGGCGCTCGAGCCGCTGCTTCTCGGCCTGGAGGGAGCGCACCTCGTGCGTCCGTTCGGCCAGAGCCCTGCGGGCGGCCACGTAGCTGCGCAGCGGTTGGGAGTAGAGGAAAGCGATGAAGCCGATCACGGCAACGGCAAGCCAGCGCAGCAGGATGCGCGAAGGGGCCGGGCGTCGTCGGCGGCCAGAACGTGAACGGGCCATTTCGGCACTGTCGTTCGCGGGCGGGACCCTGCGTCCTGCTAGCGAGGCCTGCCGCCGGGCCCGAAGACGGGACTAGAGGCTCCAACATAATGACGCTTCGTCGCCGGGGCGCGATGGTCGTTCCGAGGCAAGGACGCAGGGAGCGCCCAGGCTGACTCAGCCTGAGCGCGACTGAGGACAAAGCCTCGGGGCGAGCAGCGCGGCCCGGCGGCACAAGGCTCATTGTGTTGGAGCCTCTTAGAGCTCCTTTCATAATGGGCCTCGTCGCCGGGGTGCGATGGACGGTGCGAGGCAAGGACGCAGGGAGCGTCCATGCCTGTCGGCATGGGCGCGACTGAGGACGCGGCATCGCGCCGTCCAGCGCGGTCCGGCGGCACAGCGCTTCATTGTGAAAGGAGCTCTTAGGCCGTGTCCACCTTGATCACGTTCGTGGAGCCCGGGATGTTCACCGCCGTCCCCGCGGTGATGACGACGAGGTCGCCCGGGGAGACGAGGCCGGTCGCTCGCGCAGCCTCGAGCGAGCGCGCCCAGAGATCCTCGACGTCGGTCGCCTCGCGGATCCAGATCGGCGTGACGCCCCACTCGATCGCCATCTGCCGGAACGCATGCTCGTGGTGCGTCAGGCCGATGATCGGCTTGTGCGGGCGAAGCCGCGCCACTGCCGAGGCGGTGCGCCCGGTATAGGTCGGCACGAGCAGCGCCTTTGCGCCGAGCGACTCCGCGAGGTCGCAGGCCGCGTTCGACATCGCCTGCCCGACCGTCGGCTCCTCGCTCGCCTCCGGCAGCTGGTGCCGGTAGCCGAGGCTGGGCTCGACCGCCAGGGCGATCCGGTCCATGTAAGCCACGGTCTCGACCGCGTACTCGCCCATCGCGGTCTCGCCGGCCAGCATCAGCGCGGAGCTCCCGTCGAGGATGGCGTTCGCCACGTCGCTCGCCTCGGCGCGGGTCGGCTCGGTGTGGTGGCTCATCGATTCGAGCATCTGCGTGGCGGTGATCACCGGCTTGGCGCGCTCGAGCGCGGCCATGATGATCCGCTTCTGGACGAGCGGGACGAGTGCGGCGCCGATCTCCACGCCGAGGTCGCCGCGGGCGACCATCACGGCGTCGGTCTCAGCGAGGATCGCATCGAGCGAGTCGACCGCCTCGGATTTCTCGATCTTCGCGATCACGTGCGCGTTCGAGCCGGCGGCCTCGATCAGATCGTGCAGGTCGCGCACGTCGGCGGGCGAGCGGACGAACGAGAGCGCGATGAAGTCGACGCCGAGCTCCAGGGCGAACTCGAGGTCGTCCATATCCTTTCGAGTCAGGGCCGGAATGGGTACGGGCACGCCGGGCACGTTCACGCCCTTGTGTGAGGCGACGAGCCCGCCGGCGAGCACGGTGCAGCGAACGCGGCCCATCTCGACGCGCTCGACACGGAGACGTACGAGACCGTCGTCGATGAGGACCTCGTGCCCCACCTGGAGGACCTCCCCGAGCACCGTCGGGCTGACGGGCAGCTCGCCGTCCCGCGCACCGCCCTCCGGAGCGACGACGACCTCGTCGCCGCGCTCGAGCGTCACCGGTGCCGACAGCTCACCCACCCGGAGCTTCGGCCCCTGGAGGTCCGCGATCAGGGCGACCGGGCGGCCGACCTCCTCCTGGACGGAGCGCACGACCTGCGCCCGCGCGGCGTGCTCCTCGTGCGAGCCGTGCGAGAAGTTCAGGCGGGCAGCGTCCATCCCGGCCGCGGCCATTGCGAAGAGGGTTTCGGGCGACGAGGATGCAGGGCCGAGCGTGGCGACGATCTTCGTCCGGCGAGGCGTCTCGGCGGACATGCTCTCAGCCTAGCGAGAGCCCCGAACGTCGGTCAGACTTCTGGGCGTGCTGCGCTCGAGCCCGGCGGCCGGCTCGTCGGCGCCGTCGTCCACCCGATCAACTCCGCAGGCACGTTCGAGCCACGGGAGTCGCCCGATGCTCCGTTCGTCACCGGCGGGTCGTACTCTTCGTGGCGCGCGGCGTCGGGCGCAGGAAGCGAAGGAAGACCCGCTCCGCGCCGTCGTAGGGCGCCTCCAGCACCGGGCGTTCGTAGGCAACCGCGACACGCCCACTCCGATTCCGGGGGCCTCGGCCGGCTGGCCCGCGAGCGACAGCCGGATAGGACTCGCTCGTACCCGCCGTTGCAATCGCGAACGGTTCGAGCACGTCGCCCCCGGGGGTTACGCGTGCACCGTAGATGTCGGGACCCGTGCCCACCCAGGCGATGACGTAGTTCGTACCGTCAAACGCAAGCGCGGGCGGCCCGCTCTGGGAGTCGGCCGCGGTCGCGATCGCGATTCCTTCCGGGTCGAGCACCAAGCCCGCCGGGTTCACGCGCGCGCCGTAGATGTCGCTGTGCGGGTACCAGCGCGTCCAGACGACGAGATAGTTCGTGCCGTCGAACGCGAGTGCCGTCGGCCCGACCTGGCTGTCGGCAGGAGTCGAAATCGTGATCCCGTCCGGGTCGAGCACGGCGCCCGCCGTGGTCACGCGCGCCCCGTGGATGTCGTTTGACAGGCTGTCCTGCCAGGCGACGAGATAGTTCGTGCCGTCGAAGGCAAGCGACGGCTCTCCGAGCTGGCTGTTGGCTGAGATCGAGATCGCGATTCCAGCTGGATCGAGCACCGTCCCGGCTGTGCTGACCCGCGTGCCGTAGACGGCGTACTGCGGGTACGACCGGATGTCCGTCCAGGCGACGAGGTAATTCGTCCCGTCGAAGGCGATCCCCGGTTGATACTGGTCGTTTGCCGCCGTCGAGATCGGAATCCCGTCTGCGTCGAGGACGGCGCCTGCCCTGGTCACGCGTGCGCCGTAGATGTCGTAGTTGTCCCGGCCCGACCGGTGATCCTCCCAGACGACGAGATAGGTCCTGCGGTCGAATGCGATCGCCGGCATGTACTGGTCGCCGGCCGCGGTCGAGATCGCGATTCCGCCTCCGTCGAGAATGACGCCCCTCCGGCTTACGCGAGCGCCGTAGATGTCCGAGTCGACGGAGCGCCGGTCCCGCCAGACGACGAGATAGTTGGTGCCGTCGAAGGCGAGCGCCGGCGTGAACTGGTCATTGACCCCGGTCGAGATCAAGATTCCGCCCGGGTCGAGTACGGTGCCTGCCGTGCTCACGCGCGCCCCCTCGATGCCGGTGCCGACAACGAGGTAGTTCGTGCCGTCGAATGCGAGCGCGGCACCATAAGCCGAGATCGGGATCGCGATCCCTTCGGGATCCAGGACGGCCCCCGCCGGGGTGACGCGGGCACCGTAAACGTCGTAATTTGTGCCAGAGTCGGCCCAGACCACCATGTAGTTCGTCCCGTCGAAGGCGACCGCCGGAAACACCTGGTCGCTCGCCGCCGTCGAGATCGCGATCCCGTCCGGGTCGAGCACAGTGCCCGCCGGAGTTACACGCGCGCCGTAGACGTCGTCCGTCGAGCTCAAGTGCCTGTCGCTCCAGACGACGAGGTAGTTCGTCCCGTCGAAGGCGATTGCGGGACGGGCCTGGCTGTTTGTTCCCGTCGCGATCACGATCCCGTCCGGATCTAGCACAATCCCGGCGGGGCTCACACGCGAGCCCTGGACGCCCCCGCCGGCGTCCCACTCCCAGGAGACGAGGTAGTTCGTGCCGTCGAAGGCGACGGACGGCGCCACTCCGCCCGCAGTCGAGAACCTGATCCCGTCCGGGTCGAGTACGGCGCCTGCTCGGCTCACGCGAGCGCCGAAGATGTCCCACTCGCGATCGCCCAAGCGCGAGTCGTCCCAGACGACGAGGTAGTTCGCACCGTCGAAGGCGAGTCCGAGCGCTAACGGTAAGACCGCCTCCCTCGAGATCGAGATCCCGTCCGGGTCGAGTACGACGCCGGCCGGGCTCACACGCGCGCCGTACACGTCGGACTCGCGAAAGCCGTCAGTGTCCCCCGACTGCGAGCCCAGCCAGACAAGCAGATAATTCGTGCCGTCGAAGCCGAGCGCGGACACTGTGTACGCGTGCGCCACCCTCGAGATCAGGATTCCGCCCTGGTCGAGCACAGTGCCCGCCGGGCTCACGCGCGTGCCGTAGATCCAGTAGCGGTCATAGGGGCTGGAGTCCGTCCAGACAACGAGGTAGTTCGCTCCGTCAAAAGCGACCGCGGGCGAGTAGGCGCCGCGGCGTCGGCCGTAGACGGGCTCGGAGACCGCGTACTCCGGGCTGACGATCGGGTCGATCGTCACCGGATAGGCGGCACGGCGCAGCACCCGGCTCGGCACTGTCAACGACAGCGTTCTCCCGACGAATCCCGGGAGCCCTCGGTAGAGATCCCGGCCGCGAGCGTCTTTGACGACGAGCGTGCCGACCGTGACGCTGCGTCCGGCTTCAGCGCGGAAGGCCCAGGCCGGCTTCGAGCCGGCGCGACGCTCGGCGGCCTCGGCGGCGGAGACTCTCGCTTCGACCGTCAGCGCTCCAGCGCCGGTTGGAGCGCGGTCGAGGATGAACTCCCATTCGAGCGCGCCGTCGCGCGCCGTGACACGCTCGCTGAGCGCGGGAGCGAGCATTCTCCAGGCGCTGTTACGCTCGCTGAGCCACTCGGCGCGGGAAATCGCGAGTGGCTGGCGGCCGCGCAGGACACGGGTCGTCCTGATACTGAACGCCGCCTTGCGCTCGAACGGAATCGCCTCGGCCGGCAGGGTGCGGTCGCGCGGCTCGCCGCGCGTCGACTCCCGATCGGGCGGCAGCGAAGCTCGCCACGCCTTCTCGCGTGAGACGAGCTCACGCTCGGAGAGGTTGCGTCGCAGCGTGAGCGAGAAGCCCGAGGCACCGAATTCGGCGCGGTAGAGGCGGTCTTCGGAGACGAGCCGGCCGGGGTCGTCCTTTGCGGGCTCGACGCGATGGCTGACGGTCTCGATCACGTTGCCGATGTCGATCCCGGCCTGCTCAGCCTGCTTCAGCGCCGAATCGCCCTGCCAGGCGGCGGGCGCACTCGCTGCGGGCCTGAGCTCACCGGCGGCGGCAAGCGTGACCGCGACGAGCGCGGAGACGGCCGCAAGTAACGACGCGCGCACGACTTGGGCCGCTGTACCCCGACGAGACGCCTCGTTCAGTTGCCGCACCTTTCCTGGAAGAGCCAACTCGGGTTCTACTACTTCGGGGTCGGGCGCACAAGGAGGCCCCCACGAGAGCCGCGTCAGGGCCGGCGCTACGTCGGGTGGCGCGCCGTCAGCGCAGCTGAAGCGGGATCTCGACCTCGTGGATGCGCGAGCCGTCCTCGGCCGAGAGCTCGAAGACGACGAGCCTGCCCGGGCCCGGTCGCTCGACGCTGAACTTCACGCTCGCGTCGAACGTCCCGCGCGTGCCGCTCCCCGAGGTCGCGGTCACGAAGCGCTCGCCGAGCACGCCGCCCTTCTCGTCGCGCACCTCCACGTTGAACGTCGCCTCGAACGTGTTCGCGGTGCCGGTGATACGAAGGGGGCTCGAGGCCTGCTCCCAGGGGGCCGGCGACTCGACGAGGATCGGCGGCGTCAGCTCCTCGAGGTCTGCTCGGCGTACGGGCGGCCCGGGGCCGACCTCCACCCGCCGGACGGTCGGGAACTGCGTGAGCGTGTAGACGACCTGCGCCGCGGCCTCGGGCGGAAGCTCACGAGAGAAGGAGGCTGCCGCGGTGCCCTCGGCGATCGCAAGCCGCTTGAGGCGCGTGCCCGACGGAATCGCAGTGACGAGCCCGGCCTGCCGGTCCTTCGCGGTCGGCCCCTCGAGCAACGCCTCGAGCGCGGCCGTCCCGATCTTCGCTCCCGCGACGACCCCACGTCGAGCGAGGCCGACCTTCCCCTCCCGCAGGAAGTAGAGCGCGACCACGGCCGGCGAGGTCTCGGGCACGGTCGCCGTCGCCGGCGGCGGGTTCTCCTCGGTCGTGCTCGCCCCGGTCGCGGGCGAGGCTCCCTCCTTGCTGCCGCAGCCTGCGGCCACCAGCAGGAGAGCACTAGCGGCGAGAGCGAGGAAACGCATCCCAACCAGGGTACGCCGCCTCCGGTCCCAGTTCCTCCTCGATCCTGAGAAGTTGGTTGTACTTTGCGACCCGCTCGCTTCGGGAGGGCGCGCCCGTCTTGATCTGACCGACGTTCATCGCCACGGCGAGATCGGCGATCGTCGTGTCCTCGGTCTCGCCCGAGCGATGGGAGATGACGACCGCGTAGCCGTGCGAGCGGGCGAGCGCGATCGCGGCGAGCGTCTCCGTGAGGGTGCCGATCTGATTCACCTTGACCAGGATCGCGTTCGCCACCTTCTCCTCGATCCCCCGCTCGAGCCGCTCGACGTTCGTCACGAAGACGTCGTCGCCGACGAGCTGCACGCGCTCTCCCAGCCGTTCGGTGAGCGCCTTCCACGCGGGCCAGTCGTCTTCCGCCGCGCCGTCCTCGATCGAGACGATCGGGTAGCGCTCGACGAGTGCCGCCCAGTAGCCGGGCAGCCCTTCCGATGTCTCGTCCTTCCCCTCGAATGCATAGTGCCCGTCCTCGGCGAGGAGCTCCGTCATCGCAGGGTCGAGCGCGACCGCGATCCGCCCGCGATGCCCGGCGCGCTCGACGGCCTCGAGGATCACGTCGATCGCCTCCTCGCTCGAGCCGAGGTCGGGCGCGAAGCCGCCCTCGTCGCCGACGGCAGTGGCGAGGCCGCGCTCCTCGAGGAGCGACTTCAACGTCTGGAACGCCTCGACCGCGATGCGCAGGGCCTCGGAGAAGCTCTCCGCTCCGCCCGGGACGATCATGAACTCCTGGAGGTCGAGCGAGTTGGCGGCGTGCGCGCCGCCGTTGACGACGTTCAGCATCGGAACCGGCAGCACGTGCGCCTCCGCCCCGCCGAGCCAGCGGAAGAGGGATACGCCAGCCTCGGCCGCGGCCGCCTTCGCCGCTGCGAGCGACGCGCCGAGGACGGCGTTCGCGCCGAGTCGGGACTTGTTCTTCGTCCCGTCGAGCGAGACGAGCGCCGCATCGATCGCGCCCTGGTCGGCGGCGTCGAGGCCCGCGAGCGCCGGGCCGATCTCCTCCCGGACGTTCCGGACGGCCTGCCCGACGCCCCTGCCGAGATAGACGCTCGGGTCGCCGTCGCGGAGCTCGACGGCCTCGAAGCGGCCGGTCGAAGCGCCCGACGGGACGGCCGCGCGCCCGACCCCGCCCGAGGCGAGCTCGACCTCGACCTCGACCGTGGGGTTCCCTCGGGAATCGAGGATCTGCCGCGCGCGGACGGCGGCAATCTCGCTGCTCAGCGAAACTCCTCCTTCGCGGCGTCGAAGTATCGGTCCTGCTCTTCGAGCGAGAGCTTGGTGAAGACGCGACCTTCGATCGCCGCGAGCTCCTCCGCGCGCTCGACTCGGACCGCGAATCGCTTGGCCATCGTGCGCAGCGCCAGCTCGGGATCGACGTTGAGCCGCCGGGCGACGTTCACCGCGGCGAAGAGCACGTCGCCTACCTCCTCGAAGACGTGCGGATCCGGCTCCGTCTCCGGCGACGGCTCGCCGGAGGCCTCGAACGCCTCCTTCAGCTCGCGGAGCTCGTCATCCAGGTCCGCGAGCGCCCCGGCGATGTCCGGGTAGTCAAACTCGATCGCTGCGGCGCGACGCTGCAGCTTCCGCGAATAGAGCGTCGCGGGCAGCGCCTCCGGCACGTCGTGGAAGATCCCCTCGCGGCCCTCGGCCGTCTTGATCCACTCCCAGTTCTCGCGCACGCGCCCCGCCGTGGAGGCCTCGGCGTCACCGAAGACGTGCGGGTGCCGGCGGACGAGCTTCTCGTGAATCCCGCGCGCCGCCTGCTCGAGGTCTCCCTGTCCGCGCTCCTGGAGCAGGAGGGCGAGGAAGTAGACCTGGAAGAGAAGGTCGCCGAGCTCGTCGAGCAGCTTCTCCGGATGGTCCGCAAGTGCGGCGTCGGCGACCTCGTAGGCCTCCTCCACGGTGTGCGGGACGATCGAGCGCGCGGTCTGCTCGCGGTCCCAGGGGCAGTCTCGCCGGAGGCGTTCGGTGAGCTCTTGCAGATCGACGAGCGCGTCGGCGAGCGACACGCGGGTTACTGGGTCGTCGTGACGCCCTGCAGAGTTCCGGTTTCCGCGGGCGGGGCGTAGCCGATCTGGTAGGAGGTCTTGGGCTCGAACTCGTCCTGCGTTTTCTTGACCCAGTCGGTCATCTTCTGCTGCTTGCCCTGCGAGACGAGCTGCTGGCGGATCGCCTCGCGCACCTGGGAGAGAGGCGTCTTGGTCTCCTTCTTCACTGCCCCGAGCGGCTGGACTAGGTGCCAGCCGTACTGGGTCTTGATCGGCTTCGAGAGCTTGCGGACCGGTAGCGAGAACGCGGCCTTGTCGAACTCGGGGACGGTCGTGCCCTTCGAGACCGTGAGCTTGCCGCCCTTGGTCTTCGAGCTCGGATCCTGGGAGTAGCGCTTCGCGAGCTCCCCGAAGTCGGCTCCTTGCGTCAACTGGTCGTAGAGCCGGTCGGCGAGCCCCTTCTTCTTGACGAGAATGTGCCGAACCGCTCGAGTAGCCGGCTGCACGTACTGCCGCTGGTTTTTCTTGTAGTAGTCCGAGATCTCCTTGTCGGTGACCTCCACGTCCGTCGTGACCTTGTTGTAGATCCCCTGCTGGATGAGCTGCGTGCGGAGGTCGTCACGCACCCTTTCATCGGTCAGGTGCTGCCGCTTGAGCGCGGCCTGGTATTTCTTCTCGTCGTTGTTGAAGTACTGCTTCTTCAGCTCCTTCAGACGCTTTTCGACGTCGGCGTCGCTGACGTTGACGCCGAGATCGTCGGCCTTCTGCTCGAACTCGATCCGCTGGACGAGGGCCTTGATCGCCTCTCCGCGGAGCGTGGTGTACTCCTTCGTGCCGGCCTTCGGGCATGACGGCTGCTGCGCGCAGTACTGCTCGATCACCTGGTCGAACTCATCCTTGGTGATCGTGTCGCTACCGACGATGGCAACGGCGCCCGCGGGGACGGACCTGTTGCCGCTGCCGCAACCGGCTGCGAGCGCGACGCCCGCGAGGGCTACGGCGAGAAGCGGGAGAATGCGATACTTCATCATGAAAAGGGCGCCTTTGCAGGGATTTCCGTCACGCTGCGCGGCGCGTTTCGAGTATAGCATCGACCAACCGGAGCGCTTCTGGGAAGCCGTCGTGCTTAACCGAAACTTCATTTCGGCCGGTCGAGTACACCGCGGTATCGACCCGGTCGCGTAATGCACGCAGCTCTTCGGAGCCAAGGACGAGCGGCCCGACGGTCGAGCGCCCGGCGCGGAAAACGAGGTAGTCCGCCCCGAGCTGGGCGAGCTTCAGCTTCGCGGTGTGGATCGAGAACAGGTTCTCGACCGGCTCGGGCAAGGGCCCGTAGCGATCGATCGTCGCCGCCTCGAGCTCGCGGAGCTCATCCTCCGAATCGGTGAGCGCGAGCCGCCGGTGGAGGTCGATCTTCTGGGCCTCGGCAGCGATGTAGCCCGCGGGGACGTACGCGTCGATCCGCGCGTCGACCCGGACCGGGCGCGCGACAAGGCGCCGCTCGCCGGCGAGCTCGGCGACCGCTTCTCCCAGCAGCTCGACGTAGAGCTCGAAGCCGAGGGCGGCGAGATGCCCGTGCTGCTCCGCGCCGAGGAGCTCCCCGGCCCCGCGGATCTCGAGATCGCGCATCGCGATAGCGAAGCCGGCGCCGAGCTCTGTGTGGTCGGCAAGGGTCGCCAGGCGCGCGCGGGCCTCGGGTGTCAGGTCGGAGGCATCCGGATAGAGGAGGTAGGCGTGCGCGAGCACGTCCGAGCGCCCCACCCGTCCGCGGATCTGGTAGAGCTGGGCGAGCCCGAGCGCGTCCGCCCGCTCGACGACGAGCGTGTTCGACTGGGGGATGTCGAGGCCCGACTCGATGATCGTCGTCGAGACGAGGACGTCCGCGTCGCCGCGTAGGAAGGCCAGCATCCGCTGCTCGAGCTCGCGCTCGCGCATTTGGCCGTGCGCGACGATGAGGCGCAGCTTCGGGCAAAGCTGCTGGAGCCGGTCGGCGGCATCGTCGATCGTCTCGACGCGGTTGTGGAGGTAGAAGGACTGGCCTTCGCGCGCCGCCTCTCGCTCGAGCGCCGTCTTGATCAGCTCCTCGTCGTACTCGCCGACGAACGTTCGGATCGGCCGACGTCCTTCCGGTGGCGTCTCGATGATGGAGATGTCGCGCAGCCCCGAGAGCGACATGTGCAGGGTGCGAGGGATGGGCGTGGCCGTGAGCGCGAGGACGTCGACCTCCAGCCGCAGCGAGCGCAGCAGCTCCTTCTGCGCGACGCCGAACCGCTGCTCCTCGTCGACGATCACAAGGCCGAGCTCTTTCGGGATGACGTCCCGGGAGAGGATCCGGTGGGTGCCGATCAGGACGTCCACCCTGCCCGAGGCGAACTCGGCGAGGACGCGCTTCACGTCCGCGGGGCGGCGGAAGCGAGAGACCATCTCCACCAGCACCGGGAAGTCCTGGAAGCGCTCCCGGAACGTGTTCCAGTGCTGTTGCGCCAGGATCGTGGTCGGTACGAGCATGAGCGTCTGCCTGCCGTTCAGCGCCGCGGCGAAGGCGGCGCGCACGGCGATCTCGGTCTTGCCGAAGCCGACGTCGCCGCAGACGAGTCGGTCCATCGGCCTGGGTGCCTCGAGGTCTTCCTTCACCGCCTCGATCGCCCGCTGCTGGTCCTCTGTCTCGCGGTAGGGGAACGAGGCCTCGAGCCGGTCGAGCCACTCCTGCGAGAGGTCGTAAGCAAGTCCGGGCGCGCTCTGGCGCTGCGCGTAGAGGCGGAGGAGCTCGCCCGCGAGCTCGCGGATGCTCGCCCGCGCTCGCGACTTGAGCAGGTGCCAGGCTCGGCCGCCGAGCTTCGAGAGCGTCGGCGCCTTGCCGTCGACCCCGATGTACCGCGAGACCTTGCCGATCTGCTCGTGCGGGACGTAGAGGCGATCCTCTCCCCGGTACGCCAGCAGGAGGTAGTCGCGAGTGACCCCGGCGACCTCCCTCGTCTCGAAGCCGAGGAGCTTCCCGACGCCGTGGTCCTCGTGGACGACATGGTCGCCGGTCCGGAGGTCCGCGAACGACTGGAGCGCCCGGCCGGCCGGAGCGGTACGGCGCGGCACGCGCCGGCGGAAGACCTGCATGTCGGGCAGAAGCGCGAGGCCGAGCTCGCGCCAGACGAAGCCGCGCCGGGCCGGGCTGACAGCGAAGAGGAGCTCGGCCTCAGCCGGCAGCTGCTCGCCCGGCTCGATGACCCGCGCCTCGACTCGGCGGAGCAGGTTTTCGGTACGCAAGGCCTCGCCTCGGTGCGCGAAGGCGACGACCGTGCGCAGGCCTCCGCGGACGAAGGCCCGAAGCTCCGTCTCTGCCTCCGCTAGGCCGCGGGCGGCGATCGCGGGCCGCTGAGCCTCGAAGGCGAACGACTGGCCCGACGGGAGCCAGTCGAGCTCGGTCGCCTCGTCAATCGGGACGCCGTCGATCTGCTCCTCGGCCCAGACTGCGCGCACCTCATCGGGCCGCCAGACGAAGTCGGGGCCACCGGGCACTGGCGGAACAAGGTCCGCGGGAGCGGCGATGGTCTCGGCCTCGTCCGGGAGGCGTGACTCGAGGAGATCGAGCCGCCGCTCGGCGCCCGGGTAGATCGTCGCCGCCCGCACCGGGTGCAGGGTGCGCTGAGTGAATGGAGAGAAGGCCCGGATGCCCTCGATCTCATCGCCGAAGAGCTCGATTCGGAACGGCTCGCGGCCGGTCGTCGGGTAGACGTCGACGATGCCGCCGCGGAGCGCGAACTGACCGCGTTCCTGGGCCTGCTCGACGCGCTCGTACCCGGCGAGTGCGAGCTGCTCGGCAAGCAGGTCGATGCCGGGCGCCTCGCCCGATGCGACGCGGATCGGCTCCGGGCGTGCCTCCGGCGGCGGCATCCCCTCGGCAAGAGCTACCGCCGAGGCGCTGACGAGACCGCCTGCGGCGAGCACGTCGAGAGCACGGGCGCGCTCGCCGACGAGGTGCGGCGGCGGCTCGAGCCCGGACCCCCAGCCGACCCCGCGGCTCGGCAGGAACGCGACGCGCTCGTCGCCGAGGAACCAGGCGGCCGCTTCCGCCGCGTCGCGCGCGTCGGCATCTTCGGGCGCGAGCAGGACGAGCGGGCAGTCGAGCTCCTGGTAGAGCGCCGCCAGGAGGAGCGGCAGCGCGGGCTCGGAGACGCGCGCACGTGTGTCGGGCAGCTCCTCGAGGAACGCGCGAAAGCGCTCGCTCTCGGCGAGCTCGCGCACGAGAAAGTGGAGCACGGTTTGGTCCATGACGACCGACGGAACACCGAGTTCCGCGGCCGCCAATCGTACTGGCGGCAAATTCCTTGCTCAATTGAAGTGCCGCTGCGCGGCTTCGAGGCCTTCGGCGGCGATCCTCTCGACCGCGTCCGCCGCCCGCGCGACGAGAGCCTCGACGTCGACCTCGCGATCGAACTCCGAGAGCACGTAGTCGGCGACGGGGCGACGGTCGCCGCGGCCCGGCCGGCCGACCCCGATCCGCAGCCGCAGAAAATCCTGCGTGCCGAGCGCTCGGGCGATCGAGCGTAGGCCGTTGTGACCCGCGAGGCCACCACCGAGGCGCACCTGGAGGCGGCCCGGCTCGAGGTCGACGTCGTCGTGGACGACGAGCAGAGCGTCCGGGGCGACCTTGAAGAAGCGTGCTGCGGGGCCGACCGAGCGCCCCGACTCGTTCATGTACGTCTCCGGCTTCAGCAGCGCTAGCCGCTGCCTGCCCTCGCCCAGCCGCACTTCCGCGAGCTTGCCCGAGAACTTCGAGCGGAAGGAGCCGTCGTGCCGGCGCGCGAGCTCGTCGACGACGAGCCAGCCGACGTTGTGCCGCGTTCGCTCGTAACCACCGCCAGGATTCCCGAGCCCCGCCGCGAGCAAGTCGAGCGTCGAGGCTCGCTCGCCTCGACGAAAGAGCCGCAACGACTACCCCTCGGTCGTCTGCTGCTCGCCGCCCGCCTCTGCCTCCGGCTCGGCGGGAGCCTCGGCGCCTTCCGGCGCTTCCTCGCCCTCCGGCACCTCGCCCTCCTCGAGCTCCTCCTCTTCGACCTCGGGCTCGGGCTCGACGATCCGTGTAGGCATCGTCACCGTTGCGAGCACGGTCTCCTCGGGGTCGTCGAGATAGGTCATGCCCTCGGTCGCGGGCATGTCGGCGAGGCGCACCGTGTCGCCGATCGCCATCCCACTGACGTCGAGCTCGAGGTGGTCGGGAATCTCCATCGGCAGCCCCTCGACGTTGATCTCGCGGTTCACCTGCGAGAGAACGCCACCCTCCTTCACGCCCGCCGGCTCACCGACGAGCTCGACCGCGACCTGCGTTTGGATCGCCTCATCGAGCCGGACCTCGTGGAGGTCGATGTGCGCGAGACGGCCGCTCGGCACTTCCTGCTGGTAGTCCTTCAGCACCGCGGGATGCGACGTCTTCTGGCCGTCGAGGACGACGTCGAGGATCGCATGCGTGCCGGAGTCGCCGGAGAGCACGCGCCGAAGCTCGCGCTCGTGCACGCAGAACGGGTGCGGAGGCTTGCCGCGCCCGTAGAGGACACCGGGGACGAGGCCCTGCTTCCGCAGGCGCCGGGAATCGGAGGAGCCGCGCGCCTCACGCTCCTGAACCTCGAGTCGAATCCGCTCCCCGGCCACGGCGGCAGAGTCTAGCCGAGGCTGTTTCTACTTCTTGATGTGCAGATCGATCCCCAGCAGCAGCAAAGGCCAGAGCAGGATCGCCAGAACCGCCGAGGCGATGCGGCGAACGGTGTCCAGCTTCTGGAGGTAGTCACGATCGGCTGCTATCGCCACGCCGATGATCAGCCAGACGATGCCGAGAAGGCTCGGTCTTCGGAACATGCTTCAGTGCCTTCCCCGGTTCCCCGCCCCGGAAACTCGCCGCGCTGGCACGATGTGTGAGGCGACCCAAGGGCAGGCCCGTTGCTCGAAATCGGCATCACTCTCCAGGAGGCGCGGACGCGTCAGGGGTTTGAGCTGCAAGATGCCGCGGAGGCGACGCGAATCCGTGCGAAGTACCTCGCCGCGCTCGAAGGGGAGCGGTTCGACCAATTGCCGGCGGAGGCCTACGCCAGAGCTTTCCTTCGCACCTACGCTGACTTTCTCGGCCTCGACAGCGAGCTCTTCGTCGCGGAGCTGAACTCGCGGATCGCGGCCAGCAGACCGCCGCCGCCTCCTCCGCCGGAGCCACGCCTCGCCCTGCCCAGCCTCGACACACGGGCTGTGGCCCTGCTCGGCGGCGCTGCAGCCGTCGTGTCCGTTGTCCTCGCCGCCGGGCACTTCGGTGGCGGCGCTCAGGAGCGAACCCATTCGGCCTCGTCGTCTCAGGTCGCCGGCGTGAAGAAGACGATCACGCGCCCGTCGACAACGCCGAAGCCAGCCTCGCGGCCGGAATTGGGTCGCCTCATCCTCGTTGCCGCACGGGGCAACTGCTGGTTGTCCGTCCGCACTGGGTCGCGGGAGGGGCGTGTCCTTTACGAGGGACTTCTCCGCGAGGGTGAGGTAGTTCGCGTCGCCGGCGCGCGCCTCTGGGTCCGCATCGGCGCACCCTGGAACCTCGAGGCCAGGCTGAACGGGCAGCCGCTGCAAGGCCTGCCCGCCGATACGGGCAGCGTCTTCATCACGCCGGCGGGCCTCACGCCGGCTTAGAGCCCGTCTTATCCGATCGACGAGCGCGAGGTAGCGTCTGAATCGCTGCTCGTCCCGCCGGGTCGGCCGATCCGGGCTTTGTGTTTTCGCAGTGTCCGGAGTAGGCTGGCTTGCGGAAAGACTGGCGTCCTCGAGCGGGGGGAGAGGGAGAGAGCAAATGAGAGCAAAGCACGCGCTCTTGGCCGTGCTGATCGTGCTTACTGTGGCGGCCGCCGCAACGATCTTCACAACGGCCGCTGTGGCCGATCCAAGCCACAACATCCAAGATCCTCTGACTCTGACCTGCGACAACAACACGACCGTCGTCGTCAGCCCCGGGACCTTGCCCAACCGAAGTCACCAGGCTTTCGACGTCAACTCGACGAGCATCTTCGTCGCCAACTACCTTGCTTTCACCGACGTCAGCGGCACAATCGTTATCTTCGACACTGCGCGGGGCCTGACAGGCCTTATCACGTGCTCGGGCGATGCCGGTGGCGGTTTTACGATCACCGTCGGCGGCTTCTTGACGCCGCGCTGACGCCAACGTGTTGAAGGCGTGGGTGGCGGCTGCCAATCGCCGCCGCCCACGCCGAAGTCTCCATGAGTGCGTGAGGGGCCTTTAGTACTAGAAGAGCTGGTTCTCGCCGGCGAAGATCGCCGAGACGGACTCGTCGCCGAACACGTTCATGATCGTCTCCGCGAGCAGGCGCGAGACCGGGAGCACGTCGATCTTCTGCGGCCGGTTGACGGGGTCGATATACACCGTGTCCGTCACGGTCAGCTTCGTCAGCTCGCTGGCCGCGATCTTGTCGAAGGCGTTGCCGGGGAAGAGCCCGTGCGTGGCGCACGCGTAAACCTCAATCGCGCCTGCCTCGCGAAGCGCGGTCGCACCCGCGATCAGCGTCCCGCCGGTCAGGATCATGTCGTCGCTCAGGATCGCGATCTTGCCGCGGACGTCGCCGATCACCTCGCTCACCTCGGCCATGTCGTGTTCCGGCCGCACCTTGTTCATGATCGCGAGGTCGGCCTCGAGCATCTGGCCGAAGCGACGCGCCATCTTCGCGCGTCCCGCGTCGGGCGATACGGCGACGACCTTCTCGCCGTAGAGGCCCTTGTCCCGGTAATACGTGGCGAAGAGCGGGAGCGCGGTCATATGGTCGACCGGCACCGTGAAGAAGCCTTGGATCTGGCCCGCGTGCAGGTCCATCGTCAGCACGCGGTCGACGCCTGCAACCTCGAGCGCGTCGGCGACAAGCTTCGCGGTGATCGGCTCGCGCGGCCGCGACTTCTTGTCTTGGCGCGTGTACGGGAACCACGGGACGACGGCCGTGATTCGCTTCGCCGAGGCGAGCTTCGCCGCCTGGATCATGATCAGCAGCTCGAACAGGTGATCGTTCACGGGCGGATTGCCCGACTGGACGATGAAGACGTCGGCGCCGCGGATCGACTCCTGGTAGCGGCAGTACGTCTCGCCGTTCGCGAACGTCTTCAGGGTCACCTCACCGAGCTCGATCCCGAGCTGCGTCCCGATGTCCTCGGCGAGCGTTCGGTTCGACCGGCCCGAGAAGAGCATCAGCCGTTTCCACGGCCCGCGCTCGATGAAACGCTCCGGGCTCGGAACCGCGCCCGTCGACGCGCCCTCGCCCACGAGGCCGGGGAGCGTCAGCTCAGTCGTGGTGCTTTCGATCGTCATAGCCTTCCTTGTTGACTTGTCTTGAGCGAGCGATCGCGAGCGCTCCGGGCGGGACGTTCTTCGTGACGACCGAGCCCGCGGCAACCCAAGCATTGTCGCCAATCGTGACCGGAGCAACGAACACATTGTCGCTGCCGGTGTGGACGTTGCGGCCGATCGTCGTCCGGAGCTTGCCGGGCCCCAGCTCCGGTCGATAGTTCGCGGTGATCGCGCCCGCGCCGATGTTCGTCCCCTCGCCGACGTCGGCGTCGCCGATGTAGGACAGGTGCGGCACCTTCGTGCCCTCGCCGATGCGCGAGTTCTTGATCTCCACGAACGTGCCCGCCTTCGCTCCCGCCTCGAGCTCGGTGCCGGGGCGAAGGTAACAGAACGGACCGACCGTCGCCCCCGGGCCGATCGAGGCGTCGACAGCGACGACGTGCGGCCCGACCACCGCGCCGCCGCCCACCCGGGTGCGGCCGCTCAGCACCGTGAAGGGATGGACGGTCGCGTCGGGCTCGAGCTCGACATCGGCGTCGATCCAGGTCGTCCCCGGATCGACGATCGTGACGCCGGCGAGCATGTGAGCCTCGTTCAAGCGGTCGCGCAGGGCGGCCGCCGCTGCCGCAAGCTCGGCGCGTGTATTCACGCCCTCCGCCTCGAGCGGGTCGGACGCGACGTGGGCGGCCACGCGCTCGCCCTCGGCGACGAGGTGGCGAACGGCGTCCGTGAGGTAGAGCTCGCCCTGGACGTTGTCCGCGTCGAGCCGTCCCAGCGCCGGCCAGACCTGCTCGCTCGCGAAGACGTAGATGGACGAGTTGACCTCGCCGAGCTCGAGCTGCTCGGGCGTCGCGTCGCCCGCCTCGACGATCGCGCTGACCGAGCCGTCGCCGTCGCGGACGACCCGCCCGTAGTGACGAGGGTCGGCGGGGCGAAACGAGAGCACGGTCGCCGCTGCGCCCTCGCGCCGGTGGGTCTCGACGAGCTCCTCGAGGAGCTCGGCCCGCAGCAGAGGGACGTCGCCCGCGAGCACGAGCAGATCACCGGCGAACGCGCTGAGCTGCTCCCGGGCTGCGGCGAGGGCGTCGCCCGTGCCGCGCGGCTCGGCCTGGACGGCGACGTCGACGCCGTCGAACGCCCCGCGACCCTCCGGCGAGGTGACGACGACGAGCGGGTCGGGGCCGAGCTGCCGAGCCGCCTCGACCACCCAGTCGACGAGTCGCCTACCGAGCAGCTCGTGCAGGTGCTTCGGCTTGGCCGAGTGCATCCGGGTGCCGATGCCGGCGGCGAGCACCACGGCAGCGAGGTTCGACGGGGTCATGTCGTGAGGGTGTGCTGGGGCGCCAGGATTCGAACCTGGGATCGCGGGACCAAAACCCGCTGCCTTACCACTTGGCTACGCCCCAAAGATTGAGGGACAGACAGCTCCAGTCTGCCACGCCCGGGCTGCGTTCGTCAGCGGCGATTCGAGAAGAGCAGTACGAGGGCTATGACAGCGATGATCCCGACGGCGATCAGCGCGAGCCAGGTCACGAAGATCAGCAGCACCGGGACGAGTGCGACGAGCGCCTGCGAGACTGCGGCGATCCACGCGATCTCCTGCGCCGTCGCCGAGCGGATCCGGTGGCCGGCCCAGAAGTAGAGCCCGACGACCGCGATGGCGACGATCAGGGCGACCGGCCAACTGATGCGGTGGAAGACCACGAGGACGCCTTCGATGACGGCGACCCAGAAGGCGACGCGGACGCGCCGCGCGCGGAGCCAGCGCCCGGTCCGGCTCGAGCCGTGCTCGACAAGGGCGCCGCGCTCGAGCATGGCTCAACCGTACCAGGCAGGGACGGTGAGCCAGGTTCGGGCGCGGCCTGCAAGCGCGCGGCGAGCCGCCTCGGCGAGGTCGCGCGCCGCGAAGAGCCCGTAGACGGCCGGGCCGGCTCCCGTGACGTCCGCCCGGAACGCGCCGAGCGCGCGTAGCTCGTCCCCGAGCGGCGAGGACGCGAGGTCGTTGTCGGGCAGCGAGGCAAGGTCGCCCGGCGCGCGCACGTCTCCGAGCGCGGCGCGCAGGGCGGCGCGCCGCTCCTCGAAGCCGTCGGCGCCGGAGCGCTCCTCGAACGCCTCGTAGACCTCGGCGGTCGACGTCTTCGCCACACCGTCGGGGATTGCGACGAGCACCCAATAGTCCTGCGGCAGGTCGAGCGGCGAGAGCTCGCCCCCGTCGCCCTCGCCGAGCTGCGGGCCCCGGGCGAGGAAGAAGGGAACGTCAGAGCCGAGGCGGTGGGCGAGCTCGTGCAGCTCACCGGGCGCAAGGGGCCGCTCGAGCGTCTCGTTCGCGAGCCGCAGTGCGGCAGCCGCGTCGGAGGAGCCGCCGCCCAGGCCGGCGGCGACGGGGATTCGCTTCTCGATCCGCACGGCCCAGCGGGGCTCGACGGCAGCCGCGTCGGCCAAGGCCGTGAGCGCGGTCGAGACGAGCGAGTCGTCCGGGAAGCCGCGCACCTCGAGCCGGGGCGCCGACTCGAGCGAGATCCCGTCGGCGAGATCGACGCGCTGGAGGACGGTCGCGACCTCGTGCTTCCCGTCCTCTCGGCGGTGGCCCACGACGAGGGCGAGATTGAGCTTCGCGCTTGCCGGGACGCGCCTCACCGCAGCCGCTCGGCGAGCGCGACGAACTCGGGCGGCGAAAGCTCCTCCGCACGGCTCTCCGGAGGCCGGCCGAGGGCGGCGAGCGCCTCGACGCCGCGCGGCCGCTCGGCGAGCCCGGCGAGCTCGAGAGAGTTCGGGAGCGTCTTGCGCCGATGCGCGAAGGCCGCCTCGACTACGCGCTTGAGCTCGCGGTAGCCGGGCGGCGGCCCCGTCCGGCGAAAGGCGACGAGCGCGGAGTCGACGTTCGGCCGCGGCCGGAAGACCGTCCGCGAGACCGGGTGGAAGCCCGTGCGCTCGGCCGCGAGCTGGACCAGAACCGAGACCGCGCCGTACGCCTTCGTGCGCGGGACGGCGAAGAGCCGTTCGGCGACTTCGCGCTGCACCATCACGCACCAGCGCTCGACGCTGGGCAGCCCATCCAGGCTCTCGACGAGGAGAGGCGTCGCGATGTTGTAGGGCAGGTTCGCGACGAGCTTGCCCGGTGCGGGCTCGAGCGCGGCGAGGTCGAGCCGGAGGGCGTCGCCGAAGCGAAGGTCAACGTTCCTCCGGCCCGCTAGCCGCTCGCGGAGATGCGGCTCGAGCGCCCGGTCGAGCTCGACCGCGTGGACGCGTGCGACGCGGTCGGCCAGATAGAACGTGAGGACGCCGAGACCGGGGCCGACCTCGAGCACGACGTCGTCGGCCTGCAGCTCGGCGAGCCGCTCGATGACCCCGAGGATGTTCTCGTCGACGAGGAAATGCTGGCCGAGGCGGCGGTTCGGAGAGAACGAGGCCGGAAGCCTAGGGGGCATGCGGCCTACAGGCTAGGGAAGCGCCTGTATCACGCGCAGTTGCTAGACGCGCCCTCACTCCTCTTCTGAAGCACGTCCTCGTCGATGTCTCACGATTAGGCCGGCAAGTGGGGCGACGATGACGGCCCATAACCACTGCCAATTGTGAGAAACGAAACTGCGTGTCCTGTCGATCAACGGAACGCGAATCTTCATCGTCGTGTCGAACGTGCGGATGCTGACAGGCGTAGTCCCTTCGCCCTTCACATGAAGAAATGCCGTGAGGGTGAGGTGGAGCTGCAATGTTCCTGTCTTCGTTGGCTCGATCTCCCACCTCCAGTCGGTAACAGTCTGTCCGCCGACCCCCTGGAGCTCTTTGGTGAGCGCCTCGATCTTGAATCCTGTACCCGCGAGGTGCGCCTCCATCTTGTCCGAGACCTTGATGTCCGCTCCTCTTCTCTCGCCAAGCTCCGTGATCCTCTTCTTCAACTCGCGAACTGGCTCCTGGGCGGAAAGAGCAAGGTGGATTACGGTCGAGCGACCCAGACGAAGGGTCGAGGGCGCGTTGTATTCCAGGTGTGCCTGCCGCAGCTTCTGCATCGCGCGGTCGACTTCATTGACGAGGGGGGGTCTAGGCGGCTCAGGGGGAGGCGGAGGGTGTCCGTCAGGCGGAGGCGGGGACACCGGCTGAGGGGGCTCCGTCCCAGTTGTCCCCGGCCCAGGCGGCTCGGGGGGAGGCGGCTCAGGAGGCGGTGGAGGAGGTCCCGGACGCAGGACTGCGAACGTCGCCTCAACCTCCTTGTTTCCATCGAGCGCCAAGGGACAGACGTTCCCGCTTGAGCCGCTGCACGCGCCTCCCCAACGGATGAACACAGCGCCGTCCTCGGCGCTCGCCGTCAGGGTCACCGCCGCGCCCGTGGGGAATTTCTCTGAGCAGGTCGAGTTGGGTGCGCAGTCAATCCCGGCCGGGCTGCTCGTAACTCGGCCGATGCCTCGGACGCTCACCGTCAGACTCGACTCGTCCAGGGTCGGCCCTACATGTGCGGTTGCCGCCGCGGTACCGCTCGCAAGGAGAAGCCCCACCGCGGCGAACAGCGTGCGATTCCATTTGGAGCGCCGCAGGAAGCTAGTCGCCATCGGAGCGCTCCCCGTTGATTCGGGTGCCATGGTCGCACCGGTTTCGGGCGGTGTCAACGAGCCTTCTGGCGGTGACAGGCGGCGTCACGGCAGCGAGAAGGCTGCGGCCGCGTTCGCGCTGATCCGCGCTCCGAGCTCGTCCGCCACCTCACCGCGGGCTTCGGCGAGAGCGGCAACCGTGAGCACGACGTTCGCCGGCTCGTTGGGCCGGCCTCGCCGCGCCTGGGGAGCGAGATAGGGGCTGTCCGTCTCGACGAGGATGCGCTCGGCCGGTACCTGCGCCGCCGCGGCCCGAAGGTCGCCCGCCTTCGGGTAGGTGACGTTGCCCGCGAACGAGACGTAGTAGCCGCGCTCGAGGACGGTGGCGAGGAGGCCCGGCGACGAGAAGCAGTGCATGACGACGGTGCCTTCGAAGCTCGCGAGGGCGGCGGCGGTTTCGGTCTCGGCCTCGCGCGTGTGGATGACGACCGGCTTGCCGAGCTCGGCGGCGAGCTCCAGCTGCGCCTCGAAGAGCCGCCGCTGGCGCTCGCGCGGGGAGCCGTCGCGGAAGAAGTCGAGCCCGATCTCGCCGACCGCGAGCGCGCGCTCGTGTGCGAGGAGGACGCGCAGCTCGTCGACACGGTCTGCCTCGGCGTCCCCCGCCTGATGCGGATCGATGCCGAGCGCAGCGAAGACCTCCTCGTGGAGCTCGGCGAGCTCGAGCGCGGCCCGGCACGAGTCGATGCCCGTGCCGACGGTGACGATCCGTTCGACGCCGGCCGAGCGGGCCCGGCGGATGAGGGCGGAGGGGCGATCCGCGCAGGCGTCGAGGTGCGCGTGGGTGTCGATCAAGCCGCGGCGTCGGCCAGTTCGACGCGCGGGAACAGCGGTTCTGCCGGCTGGATGCCTTCTGCTGGGACGGCGAGGCCCGGCGCCACGTTCTCCCAGGCTAGGTCATCAGGCTGTCCGAGCGCGGCGAGAATTCGAGGCGCGCTCTCCGGGAGGTACGAGGAGATGGCGACGGCAACTGCGCGGAGCCCGTCGGCCAGCTCGTAGAGAACCCGATCGAGCTCCTCTGCCCGAGACTCGTCCTTGGCCAGCTCCCACGGCTTCGTCTGCTCGACGTAGCGGTTGAGGCGGCGCACGAGATCCCAGATCGCATCAAGCGCGCCCGTCAGATCCCAATCGTCAAATCGCCTGGGCAAGGTCCTGCCTAGCTCGTCGATCGCCGCCGCCAGCTCTGGCGAAACCTCGCCGCGCACGAGACGGCCTTCGCCCGACCGACCTATGAGCGCGGTCGTCCGCGACAGGAGGTTGCCGAGGTCGTTGCCGAGCTCCCGCTCGTAACGCGTGTGGACGTCCTGGATCGAGGTGTTCCCGTCCTGGCCGAAGGTTGCCGCACGGCACAGATAGAAGCGCAACGCGTCGGCGCCGTAGACGTCGACGAGGTCGAGCGGCTCGATGACGTTGCCGATCGACTTCGAAATCTTCCGCTGGTCGAGCGTCAGATAGCCGTGAACGAAGAGCTGCTTCGGAACCTCGTAGCCGGCAGACAGGAGCAGGGCCGGCCAGAAAACGCAGTGCAAGCGAAGGATGTCCTTGGCGAGCAGGTGGCGCACCTCGGACCAGTAGTGGTTGACCAGGTTCTCGCCTTTGCGTGCGTACGTGAGTGCGCTCAGGTAGTTGATGAGCGCGTCGACCCAGACCCATGTGACCTGATCCGGAGCCCATGGCAGAGGCACTCCCCAGGGCTGGCCCGCCCGACTGACGCTGAAGTCCTGGAGCCCGCCCTCGATGAAGCTGCGCGCCTCGTTGGACCGGTTCTTCGGGAGCACAAAGTCGGGCCGCTCGTCGTAGAGCGCAAGGAGGCGGTCCTGGTAGGCCGAGAGGCGGAAGAAGTAGTTCTGCTCCTCGATCCACTCGGGCTCGACGTCGTGGATGGGGCACTTGCCGTCGACGAGCTCCGCCTCTGTCTTGAACTCTTCGCACCCGACGCAGTAGAGCCCCGCGTAGACGCCCTCGTAGATGTCGCCCTGGTCGTAGAGCCGCTGCAGGAAGTCCTGGACGAACGCCTTGTGCTCCTCGTCGGTCGTGCGGATGAAGAAATCGGGTTCCGCGTTGATGCGTCTAGGCAGCTCCTTCCAATGCTCGACGATCCGATCGGCGAACTCCTTGGGCTCGAGGCCCTGCTCCTCGGCGACCCGGGCGACCTTCGAGGCGTGCTCGTCGGTGCCGGTGAGGAAGAACGTGTCGTCGCCGCGTTGACGGTGATGGCGCACGAGGACGTCCCCCGCGATGGTCGTGTACGCATGACCGATGTGCGGGGTCGAGTTGATGTAGTAGATCGGTGTCGTCAGGTAGAAGCGCATCACGGTCAATGATAGGGGCAGCCCTCTGCGCCACCGTGGGCCGGAACGGGCGCCTGAAAGCGAGGATGGAAGCCGCGAGCAGAGCCGCGAAGGCGGCGCCGAGAAGCCACGCGGCGACGCGTCGGTGGCCCCGCGGAGTTGTCCTCCGAGCCACCGGCTGCGGGGGATGGACGCTCGTCCGCTGCCTCGCAGGTGCCGTGCGCGGCTCCGGCCGTCGCTCGTCGCCGCGGCTTGCGGGCACTGTCGCATCGACGAGCAAGGTCCGCGCGGGGACTGCCGTTCTCGGCGAAACGACGCGGCGCGGAACCTTCGCTCGCGGAACCTCGACAGGACGGCGCTGAGGCGACGCACTCCGGGTCGAGCCCGATCGGGCGCGTGGCACCGAGCTCTGCGCGACCGTTCGAGTGGGCCGCAACCGGGCAACGGGCCGCCCCGGCTTCAAAACCAGCGGCGCAGGCGCCGAGGCTGGAGGCGCGGTCGGAGGCTGAGGCTGGCTCACCGGCGGCGGCTCGGGCGCCGCCGGACGCGCGGGAAGCAGCGTGAGCGGATCGAGGTACCCGTTCGGGTCGGCGGTCAGCCGGATGCCGAGGTGGACGTACGGTTCGGGCCCTTCGGGGTCGCCGCTCGGGCCGATCGTGCCCACGACCTCCCCTTCGGCGAGCGTCGTCCGAGGCGCTGCTCCGATCGAGCCGAGGTGGACGAGCGTGACCGAGTACCCGTCCGCAGTGCGAATCGTCAGGCAGAGGCCCTGCCGGGGAACCTGCCCCGCGAAAGAGACGACGCCGCTCGCGGGCGCCAGCACGTCCGTCCCGGAAGGAGCGCCGATGTCGATTCCGCGGTGCTGGCCGCCGGTGTAAGGGTCGTCGTGGGCGACGAACGGCCGCAGCACCGGGCCGTCGACCGGCCAGGTCCAGGCCGCAGCGCCCGGAGCGCCTAGCAGAGCGGCCAGTAGCCCCGCAGCAAGCAACGCGACCTGCTTGTTGCCAAATTTGAAAACCATGCGTCCGCAACCTACAGGTCGAGCCTGCTGTTGTCAAATTTGCCTACAGAGAGGCGCGGTAGAGCCGGTTCCGGGACACCCCGGTCAGCCGCGCGACGACCTCGGCCGCCTGCCGGCGCCCAGACCCCGCAGCCACCAGCTGGGCAACGGCGGCAAGCGCGTCTCCCTCGTCGCCCCCCTCCGCCTCGAACGAGCCGAGGACGAGCGTGATCTCCCCCTTCGGCGGCTCGACGAACCGCGCGGCCACCTCCGCTGCGGTCCCGCGCACGACCTCCTCGAAGCGCTTCGTCAGCTCACGGCAGACGGCGACCGGTCGTTCCGGCATCGCGGCGGCAAGCGAGGTGAGCGTGGCCGGCAGCCGGCGAGGCGACTCGAACGCGACGACCGCGTGCGGCCAGCGCGCGAGCTCCTGCCAGAGTGCGGCCCGCGCCGGCGCCGAGCGCGGCAGGTAGCCGAGGAGCTGGTAGCGCTCGGCGACGAGCCCGCTCGCGACGAGCGCCGTCTCGACCGCGGAGGGGCCCGGAAGCACGGTCACGCCCACGCCCGACTCGAGGGCCGCCGCGATCAGCCGGGCCCCTGGATCGCTCACCCCGGGCAGGCCGGCGTCGCTCGTCAAGGCCACCCGCGCGCCGGCCTCGAGCCGTGGCAGCACCTCGGCCGTCCGCTGCGCCTCGTTGTGCTCGTGGTAGCTGAGGACGCGCGCCTCGATCCCATGCCGCTCGAGCAGGATTCGGGTCCGTCGCGTGTCCTCGCAGAGGACGAGGTCGGCCTCCGCGAGCTCGCGGAGAACGCGCAGAGTGATGTCGTCGAGGTTCCCGATCGGCGTGGCGCAGACCGCGAGCGGCACCGCTACCTCTCGTCGAGCGCCTCGAACCCCACGAACGCCGCGCCGACCATGCCCGCGTCGGGGCCGAGCGCCGCCGGGACGATGCGGACGAGATCGCGGGCCGGGGGCAGCGCCTCGCGCCGGACGAACTCCCGCGCCGGCTCGAGCAGGAGCTCGCCCGCACCCGACGCGAAGCCTCCTCCGACGACGACGGCCTCCGGATTGAAGATGTTGACGAGGCTTGCGATCCCGGCGCCGAGCCGGCGGCCGATCTCCGCGAGGGCCGTCCTGGCCGGCCCGTCCCCGTCCAGGCCGCGGCTGACGAGGTCGCGCGCATGGGCGCCCGGTCCGTAGAGCTCGTGGGCCGCCTCGTCTCCTGCGAGACCCCCGGCGAGGGTCTCGAAATGGCCGTGGCCGGGGCAAGTGCCCTGGCAGGAGGGACCGTGGTAGTCGAGGACGACGTGCCCGAGCTCACCCCCTGCGCCGACCGCTCCCCGGTACGGCTTGCCGCCGAGGATGAGCCCCCCGCCGACGCCCGTGCCTAGCGTGAGCATCACCATGTCGTTCGTCCCGCGCCCGGCGCCGATCCGCCACTCGGCGATCGCGGCGGCGTTTGCGTCGTTGTCGATTCCGACCGGGACCGAGAAGCGCTCGGCCATCCGTTCGCGGACGTTCAGATCGGCGAGAGGGACATTGACCGAGGAGACGGCACGCCCCTGCCGCTGGTCGATCGTCGAGCAGAGCCCGAAGCCGACGGCCACAACTTCCGAATTGAGCAGCTTCTCGACCGCACCGTCGATTTCGGCAAGCAAATCCTCCTGCGAAGACCTCGGCGTCGGCCGCTCAACCGAGCGCTCGATCCGCCCGTCCCGGTCGACGAGCCCCGCGAGGATCTTCGTCCCGCCGACGTCGACCCCGATCACGCGCTCGCCCGCCACGTGGCTACGATACGCCGCCGGATGGCCCAGAGAGAAAAGCCCTACCACGTCTACCGCGGCGGGCGCACGAAGGGCTGGGTGCCGACGCTCCCGAAGAAGGAGGGCGGCGGCCCGGGCCGCGACGGTCGCTTTCGACTCCGCTACCCCGGCCCGGGCCCGAAGCCGCGGGCGTCCGAGGGCCGGCCGAACTGGCGCCGCTGGATCCTGATCGGAGTCGGCGCCATCCTCGTCCTTCTCCTCGTCTGGCTCGTCGCAAGCTACCTCGCGCTCCGGAGCGGCGCGAATGCCGCGAACGATCGCCTCGCTCCCGCCGCGCGCGCCGCGCTCGTCCCGCAGAACGGCCTCCTCCTCTCACATCCGACCATCCTCTTGCTGCTCGGCACCGATAGCGCGGCGCACATCAAGCAGCGCGCGGGCTTCCGACGCTCCGACTCGATCATGCTCGTCCGCACCGATCCGGGGAAGGGACGGATCAACTACCTCTCGATTCCACGCGACCTCCGCGCGGAGATCCCCGGCCACGGCACCGACAAGATCAACTCCGCCTTCCAGATCGGAGGTGCCTCGCTCGCGATCCGCACCGTGCGCAATCTCACCGGGCTCGAGGTGAACCACGTCGTCACGGCCAACTTCGATTCGTTCACGAAGGTGATCGACAAGGTCGGCGGCGTGACGATCGACGTGCCGGCTCCGATCATCTCGAACAAGTTCGACTGCCCGTACAAGATGCAGGCGAGCTGCGATCGCTGGGACGGCTGGCGCTTCGGAAAGGGACGCCGGCACATGGACGGCCGGCGGGCGCTCATCTACGCACGGATCCGCGAGAACAAGCTCGACCCGCGCGAGACGGACCTCACCCGCGGCGAGCGGCAGCAGGCGGTGATCCAGGCGCTGCTATCTCGTCTGACGAGCCCGAGCGTGCTGATCAAGATGCCCTTCATCGGCGACGACGTCATGCAGCCCCTGGCCACCGACTTGTCCGCCGGTGAGTTGATCCAGTACGCGCTCGTCAAGAAGCGCAGCGGGCATGTCCTCCGCTGCCGGCTCGGTGGGACGCCGTCGGGGTTCGGCGGCGGTTACCTCGTCGCGGACGAGGAGACGCGAAGCACGATCGCGGCCTTCCTCGGGCGCTCGGCTCCGCAGCCGCCGCTGCCCGGCTCGACCTTCGGCTCGGGCTGCCCGGTGAGACGATGAGCGTCCTCTCGTGGATCCTGTTCGGCCTCGTCGCGGGCGCGTTCGCGCGACTCGTCGTGCGCGGCCGGCAGGACATCGGCTGCCTGGCGACGATCGCGGTCGGGATCGTCGGCGCCCTCATCGGCGGCCTTGCCGGCGAAGTCCTGCTCGGCCACGACGTGCGCTTCCGCTGGGATCTCGGGCCGTTCCTGCTCGCCGTCGCGGGATCGGTGGTCCTGCTGCTCGTGCTCGAGGCGCTGCGCGGCCGCCGCCGTTGGCCCTAGGCTCAGCTCGAGGCCAGCCGGCGAAGGATCTCCGGGAGCGCCAGGTAGGGCGCATAGTGGCCGCCTTCCAGCTCGTGCAACTCGGCACGGTCAATTCGAGCCGCGAGCCAACGGGCGTGCCCCACGGGGGTGGCCGTGTCCTGAAGTCCTTGCCAGATCCCGACCGGAGCAGAGATCGCGCTGACGTCGAACCCCCACGGTCGGGCGAACGCGATCGAGTCGTCGAGCCAGCCTTCCGCCGACTCTCGCACGCACTCCGCCATCCCTTCAGCGATCGGAAGCAAGATCTCCGGCCGCTCGAGGGCGTCTCGATCGGACTGAGGGAACTCCTCCGCAAAGCCGAGTAGCGCTGCCGCCGGGTCGTCGAGGATCACCTGGCGGATGGGCTCCATCTCCGAGAGCGCGGCGTCGCGATCGACTTCTTCCTGGTCTTCGGCGGCCTTCACGTTCGTCTCGCTCATGCCCTCCGTGAAGTCAAGGCCTTTGGCGTCGATCGGCGCAGCCCCCGAGAGCACGGCGGCCGCGATCACCCTCCCCGGGAGGAGGGCAGCGGTTCCGAGGGTGAAGGCACCCCCTCCCGAGATGCCGGCGGTCCCAAACCGCTCGATCTCGAAAGCGTCGGCGATGAGCGGAACATCGTCCTTCAGCTCGGCCACTCTCCGACCGGGACGAGGGTCGGACCCTCCTCCCCCGGGTCGGTCATACGTGATCAGAAAGACCCCCACAGCCTCCAGTGCCGCCTCGGCGAGTGGAGGGACTCGGCTCCCGGGGTTCCCGTGGTGCCAGATGACCGGGAACCCGGAGCGCGGACCGAGCGACGCGCACCTGACGATGCGCCCATCGGGTGCCGCGACGTCGATCTCGACCTTCACGGGACGGCGTTCGTCCCGGCCTGGAGCGAGCGGAGCACGTCGAGGAGCGATTCGACCGTGATCGCCTCGGGCAGAGGCTCGCCGCCTGCGGTCTGTCCGAAGAAGTCGCCGCAGTAGCGCACGCCTTCCGTGAAGTGGCGCAGGCTCACGCTCGTCACGATTCCCTGTTCGTGGGCGCGCGCGATGCCCTCGTTGACGCCTCGGCTGCGACCGAAGTCGTCGGCGTTCACGATCAGCTTCGCGCTAGGGCTCGTAGCGACGATCTCCCGTCGCGAACGCAAGGCCTGGCAGCGTTCCAAGCGCTTCGACGATTGTTAAAAGAAGTCCCGTGTGAGAGCGAATAATGTGGCAAGACCGCCGAATACCACGACTCCGAGACCGGCGCGACGAAGTTCTGACCGGGCCGCGCGCTCCGCGCTGTCGCGGCGCAACCACCATTGAACCCCAGCGTCAGTGACGATCCCGACGCCTGCGCCGACGGCCATCCCTGTTCCCACCCACGTGCGACCGAGTGCAATGCGGCCTACCAGGCCGCCTGTGAGCAATAGCGAGCAAAAGAGAAACGACCGCAGTCCACGCGCGCGTTGTTGCTCGGGTCGACTCTTATTCAACCCTACCGACCCGGAAGCACGCCGTGATTAGAGTCCAAGCAGCTCCGAGCGGCCCAAAGGGCAATCCCAAAGGTCTCTTTCCCGGCGAGTCCGATGAGGTCAAGCCCTACCGCGCCCTTGATGTACCCGAGTGCTGAACTGAGCGCGAGAGGATGAAGACGCCTGGCAACGGTGTCGCACCTTGACATGTCGCTAGGGCTCGGCGACCTTCTTGACGTCCTTCTTGTCGCCCTTCTCGGAGTCGGCCGGCTTGTCGCCGTCGCGGGAGGCCTCCTTCTTGCGCCCGCCGCGGCCGTAGTCGGTCGAGTAGAAGCCTGAGCCCTTGAAGTGCACCGCGACCGGGTAGAGGACGCGCTCGAGCGGGCCCTCGCCGCACTCTTCGCATGCCTTCGGCGGGGGGTCGCCCATGCGCTGGAAGACCTCGAAGACGTGCCCCTGCGGACACTTGTACTCGTAGATGGGCACCGTCCAAGGCTAGCAACGGCCCAGGAAGATTCAGGCTCCGCAGCCCGCTCAGGACTGGCGTTCGCGCCGCTCCCGCTCTTCGGTCTCGCGGTAGCAAGGCGCCTCCTCGAAGGCCGCCAGCCCGGCCGGGCCCACGCGCTTCGAAGCCCCCCGCCTTCGGCGTGCGGCCGCGAGGACGGCCGAGGCGCCGAGGAGGCCGCCGATCAGGAAGGAGCGCATCCTGCCCCGCCGCTGCTCGTCATCCTGCACGTCCCGAGTCTAGTGCTCGCCTCGCCTCGAGGAGAACGGCCAGGCTGTGCGAGTAGTAGGCCGTCAGACCCTCGGGCAGCGGGCCCGCGGCGGCGGCCCGCGCCTCTGCCAGGGCGCGAGAGACGGCGGCGAGGACAGAAGCCCGATCCCCGAACGGGCCCCGGCCCTCGACGATCAGCCAGCCGCCGAGACGCTCCGCCGAGAAGCGAGGCCCGAGCCGCTCCCGCAGCCGCCCCAGCCGTAGGCCGCTCGTCCCGACCGGGACCGCGACGAAGACGTCGCCGGCCGGAAGCTCGACGCGCCGCATGGCGCGGGCAACGAGCTTCGGCTCTCCCGGAGGCAGCGCCCTGGCCCGCCCCGCCTCCGGCAGAGCTGCGAGGTACACGGCCGAGAACGGAAAGAGGACGTCCCCCGCGCCGACCTCTGCCCGGAGGCGGTGCGCCGGCTCCACCAGCGCGCTCGGGGTGCTGAGCCCGGCCGCGTAGGTGAGCGAGCGCGGATCGCGGATCCCGGCGGGCGCGAAGGCCGCAGCCAGGGCGAGGAGACCGAGCGCCGCGGCCTGGGCAAGCGGTCGCGCGCGGGAGAGCAGGCGTGCCGCGCCCACGCCCGCCGCCGCGCCCCAGAGCGGGAGGGCGTAGATCAGATGGCGCGGGGAGAGGTCGGGCTCGGCCCCGCTGTGGACGGCGAGGATGAGCACCGGGGGTGCGAGCAGCCAGAGCGCGGTGAGCGCAGCCACCGCCGGGCGCTCGCGGGCGAGGGCGACCAGGCCCACCGCGGCGAGGAGCAGGCAGAGGCCGAGCGCGACGCCCGCTCCGCCGCCCGATCCGCGGACTGCGAGCTCGAGCTGCTCCCAGGCATCGCCGAGGCTTGCCGCCGCCCGCCCCTCTTCTCCAAGCTCGATCCGGCCGCCGAGGCGGAGGTCGACGAACGCGAACGGAAGCGCTGCCAGGGCGACCGCGAGGGCGGGAAGCGCCGGTCTGAGCGGCCGCCCCCGCCAGACGACGACGGCGACGAGCGCCTCGGCGGCCGCCGCTATCCCGCCGTAGGGATGCGCCGCGGGCAGCAGCCAGGCCGCGAGCGCCGCCGCCAACGCCGCCCTGCCGGTTCTGAGCTCGAGCGCCCGCACGAAGAGGATCGCCGCCAGGGCGCCGAGAAGTGCGAGCAGCGCGTACATCCGGGCGAAGCTGCCGTAGACGGTGAGGAGCCCCGAGGTCGCCGAGGCGATCGCCGCCGCTGCGCCCGCGACCGGGCCGCCGAGACGCCGGCCCAGCTCGAACGAGGCGACTCCCGCCCCGAGCGCGAGGACGACCGAGAGCCAGCGCAGCGCGTCGGCCGAGGAGTCGAGGGAGAGCACGAGGTGGGCGAGCACGAAGTGGAGAGGCGCCGCGCCGCGGTCCGCGAGCACGATCCCGAGGAGCTCGCGCAGCGGGCGCGCAGCGACGAGCCCGGTGACGGCCTCGTCCTCGAACAGCGGCTTCCGGGGCACGTCGCGTGCGAGCCGGACGAGCAGCAGGCCGAGCGCTGCAGCGGCCGGCAGGAAGACGAGCATCTGTTCGAGCCTCGCGCGCCCGCGCATGCGACGATCCTAGTGTTGGTCATGACCCACTCGGCTCGACCGCTCATTTCAGAATGAGCGGCACCGTAGACGGTGCCTCAGGAATGCGTGTGTGCGCTCTCGGCGACCTGCTTCTCGACGTCGTCGTGCGGGTCGACGGCCCGGTCGAGCCGGACTCCGAGGCGACCGCGGTCACGAGGACCGGCGCGGGCGGCCAGTCCGCGAACGTGGCCGCCTGGGCCGCGTCGCTCGGCGCGACGGCGCGGTTCATCGGCAAGCGCGCGCTCGACGCGGCCGGCGAGCTCGCCGCAGCCGAGCTCGCGAGCCGCGGGGTCGAGGTGCTCGGGCCCACGGTGAGTGGGCGGAACGGCGTCGTCGTCTCGCTCGTCGGCCCGGACGGCGCTCGGACGATGCTCTCGGACCGCGGCGTCGCGCCCGACCTGCGCGCCGAGGAGCTCGAGATGGCCTGGTTCCGCGGCTGCGACCGGCTCCACCTCTCGGGCTACGCGCTGCTGCGCAGCCCTGTCGACGAGGCGGCCGCGAAGGCCGCGGGGGCGGTGCGAGAGCAGGGTGGGCGCGTGAGCGTCGACCTCTCGACGGCGAGCGGAATCCGCGCTTTCGGGCCGAAGCGCCTGCTGCGGCGCCTCGAGCTGCTCGAGCCCGATGTCGTCTTCGCGACCGAGGAAGAGCTGATCGCCCTCGGCACGCAGCAGCCGCCGGCGCCCACGCTGGTCGTCAAGCGAGGAGCGAGGGGGTGCGTCGTGGACGGGAAGGAGATCCCCGCGGTCGACGTCGAGGCCGTCGACTCGACCGGCGCCGGCGACGCGCTCGCGGCCGGCTTCCTCGTCGGCGGCCCGGAGCTCGCGGTCGAGGCCGCCGCACGCTGCGTGGCGAAGCTGGGAGCGATGCCTTGATCGAGGTCGCCCCAGAGGTCGCGGATGCGCTGGGGCGTCGCGGGCCGGTCGTCGCGCTCGAGACGACGCTCGTCGCGCACGGATTCCCACCCGGGGAGGGGGTTGCCGTCGGGCTGGACGCGGAGCGGCGCGTCCGCGAAGCGGGCGCCGTGCCCGCAACGGTCGGCGTCCTCGACGGAAAGGTTCGGGTTGGTCTCTCGCAGGCCGAGCTCGAGCGCTTCACGGCAGACGCCCGCAAGGTCGGGCCGCGCGACCTCGCCGCGTGCGCCGTGCAGGGCGCTCTCGGCGCGACGACGGTCGGCGGCACGCTCGCCGCCTGCCGCGCGGCGGGGATCGGGTTCCTCGCAACCGGCGGGATCGGCGGAGTTCACCGCGGCGAGCGGCTCGACGTCTCGGCCGACCTCGGCGAGCTCGCCCGCACCGAGGCGCTCGTCGTCTGCTCGGGAGTCAAGTCGCTGCTCGACGTGCCGGCGACGGTCGAGCTGCTCGAGACGCTCGGCGTCCCCATGCTCGGCTTTCGCACGAGGGAGCTGCCGCTCTTCTACACCGCGCGCGGCGGACCGACCGTCTCGACCCGGGTCGACTCGGCCGATGAGGCTGCGCGCATTGCGCACGCGCACTGGCAGCTCGGCCGCCACTCCGCACTCGTGCTCGCCCGCGCGCCGGACGACAGCCTCGACGACCTCGCGCCGCTCATCGACCAGGTCCTCGCCGACACCGAGGCGGCAGGCGTGACCGGGCAGGACCTGACCCCGGCCCTTCTCTCCCGTCTCCACGAGGTAAGCGCGGGCCGCACGCTGAAGGCGAACCGGCAGCTCGTCGCGGACAACGCGGCGCTCGCCGCCGAGGTCGCCGTCGCCTACGCGAGAATCGCCGCGTGACCGGGGCCACGAACGACGGCACGCGCCTCGAGCCGCGCACCCAGTTCGACGGCCATGAGCTCCGCTTCGACTTCCCCGGCCTGCGGATCGGGGTCGCCGAGTACGACGAGGGCCCGACCGGCTGCACGGTCTTCCATTTCCCATCCGGCGGCGTTGCCTGTGCGGTCGACGTGCGCGGCGGCTCGCCGGGGACGATCGGCGGCTACGAATGGGCGCACGCGATCTGCCTCGCCGGCGGCTCGCTCTACGGACTCGAGGCAACCTGCGGCGTCGCCGCCGAGCTGATGGCGATGCGGGGCTACACCGTCGGCTGGGAGGACGTCGAGCTCGCCTTCGGCGCGATCATCTACGACTTCGGCCGGCGCGAAAGCTCGATCTATCCCGACCGCGAGCTCGGCCGGGCGGCGCTGCGGGCGGCGCGCGAGGGCGTCTTTCCTCTCGGCGCGCGCGGGGCCGGGCGCTCGGCGACGGTGGGCAAGACGTTCTCGTTCGAGGAGGGCGAGCCCTCGGGCCAGGGCGGCGCGTTCCGCCAGATCGGCCAGACGAAGATTGCGGTCTTCACGGTCGTGAACGCCTTCGGCGCGATCGTCGACCGCGACGGGACGGTCGTCCGCGGGCACCGCGACCCCGAGCGTGGGACGCGGACGCCGCTCGTGGAGGCGCTCGAGGCGCGGCTGCCGCAGGCAGCGCCCGGGAACACGACGCTGACGGTGGTCGTCACGAACCAGCAGCTCGACCGCCGCTCGCTGGGCCAGCTCGGTGTGCAGGTGCACGCGTCGCTCGCGCGCGCGATCCAGCCCTTCCACGCACTCGTCGACGGCGACGTGCTCTATACGGCCACGACCGGCGAGATCGAGAACCACGAGCTGACCGCGACGAGCCTCGGCGTCGTGGCCTCCGAGCTCGCCTGGGACGCCGTATTGGCCGCGGTTCGCGACTAGCCGATCGCGCCGAGCAGCTCCTCGATCTCGAGCGCAGTCAGCGTCTGGAGCTTCGCGCTTCCCCGCGCGCCGAGCGCGATCGAGACACGCGCGATCGTCGCCGCGTCCGGCGCCTCGACGACGTTGACGAAGTCGTACGGGCCCAGCGTCGCCCACTGGTGGAGGACCTTCGCGCCGAGCTCCTCGACGTCATGGTTCACTTCCCGCAGCCGGTCCGGGTTCGACTTCAGCGTCTGGACGCCCTGAGCGGTCAGGTTCGAGAGCATGATGTAGACGGGCATTGCGGCTCCTTTTTGGTCGGGAGCCCGACTCTAACCGCGCCGCCTGGTCGAAATACAGCAAGGCCGCCCCGAGAAAGAGAACGGGTGAGACGACGACGTTGGCGAGGAAGGCCGCGACCGCGAGCGTCTGGCTGCCTGCGCCGTGCAGGAGGAAGACGAGGACGCCGACGCTGAGCAAGGAGACGATCACGAGCGCGGCGAGCGAGCCGAGCGCGTGGACGAAGTCGACCCGGCCGAGCCGCACCGCGCGCACGAAGCCTTCGCGGAGGCCGCAGCCCTCGAGTAGAACGACGGGCACGACGAGCCCGACGAGGGCGAGCCACGCGACCGCGGGCAGGACGATGCCGAAGAGGAGGGCCGGCACCGGCGCGAAGGCAAGGATGCCGGCGACCAGTGCGAGGAGAGCCCGCCTACCCAGTCGTACGTCGGCGACGAGCGCGACCGCGCCGACATAGGACGCGCTCAGGAGCACGCCGCCTGCGGTCGTCATCAGCACGAGCCACTCGGCGTAGGAGACCCGGCCCGCGAGCACCGTGAGCACGGCCGGGCCGACGCCGAGCGCCAACGAGCGCCAGAAGCTCCGGCCGTAGAGGCGGATCGCCTCGCCGACGAGTTGCCCCACGGTGCGATCTTCGGGCGGCGGGCCCTCTGCGGTGCGGAAGCCAGAGTCGATGCGGCATCATCACGAACGTGGGCTACACGGTGCTCCTACCGGAGATCGACTAGACCGTCCGTCAAAACGGAAGATCAGCATTCGAATGATGTCATCGACCGTCTGACGGTCGAGCGGAAGCGGCTCCTTTCGACTCCACGCGACAAGATCGTCCCGACGGCCAGCGTCGAGCGCAAGGTGGCCGGAACGGACTAGACCGTCGCGGGCTCGGCCGCCTCCGTCTTCTCAAAGATGAGCTCGCCGTTCTCGACATCGACGCGCACGGTGTCGCCCTCGGCGAACTCGGCCTCGAGGAGCCGCATCGCGAGCGGGTTCTCGACCTGCCGCTGGATCGCGCGCTTGAGCGGTCGCGCGCCGTAGGTCGGGTCGCAGCCGGCCTCGGCGAGGTGCTCCTTCGCGGAATCGGTCAGCTCGAGCGAGAGGCCGCGCTCGGCGAACCGCCGCCGCAGCCGCGCGAGCTGGAGCTCGACGATCTCGCCGAGCTGCTCCCGCGTCAGCGGCTCGAACTCGACGATCTCGTCGATCCGGTTCAGGAACTCGGGCCGGAAGGTCTCGCGCATCGCTTCTTCGGAGCGCACGTTCGAGGTCATGATCAGGACGGTGTTGCGGAAATCGACGGTGCGGCCCTGGCCGTCGGTCAGTCGCCCGTCGTCGAGCACCTGGAGCAGGATGTTGAAGACCTCGGGGTGCGCCTTCTCGATCTCGTCGAGGAGCACGACCGAGTACGGGCGGCGCCGCACCGCCTCGGTCAGCTGGCCGCCCTCCTCGAAGCCGATGTAGCCGGGCGGCGCGCCGACGAGGCGCGAGACGGTGTGCTTCTCCTGGTACTCGGACATGTCAAGGCGGACCATGGCCCGCTCGTCGTCGAACATGAACTCCGCTAGCGCTCGGGCGAGCTCGGTCTTCCCCACCCCCGTCGGGCCGAGGAAGACGAACGAGCCGATCGGGCGGTTCGGGTCCTGCAAGCCTGAGCGCGCGCGCCGGAGCGCGTTGGCCACGGCCTCGACGGCCTTGTCCTGCCCGACGACGCGCTGGTGCAGCCGCTCCTCCATGTGGATCAGCTTCTCGGTCTCGCCCTCGAGCAGGCGCGAGACCGGGATCCCGGTCCAGCGGGCGACGACCTCGGCCACGTCGTCCTCGTCGACCTCCTCCTTCACCATCGGCAGAGAATCTGGCTCCGCCAGATTCTCTAGTTCCTTCTCGAGAGTAGGCAGCTTCCCGTACCTGATCTCCGCCACGCGCTGCAGGTCGCCTTGCCGTTCCGCGCGCTCGGCATGCATTCGAAGCTCATCTATCTCGCGCTTGATCGCGGCAATCCGCTGGAGGCTCTCCTTCTCACGCGCCCAGCGCGCGGCCAGTTCGTCGCGATTCGACTTTGCCTCCGCCAACTCCCTCTCTAGAGGATCCCGCACAGCGGGATCCTCCTTGCCCATCGCCGCGAGCTCGATCTCGAGCTGGCGGACGCGCCCCTCGGCCTCGTCGAGCTCGAGGGGGGCGGAGTCGATCTCCATCCGCAGGCGCGAGGCGGCCTCGTCGACGAGGTCGATCGCCTTGTCGGGGAGGAACCGGTCCGAGATGTAGCGGTCGGAGAGGACCGCGGCCGCGACGAGCGCCGCGTCACGGATGCGAACGCCGTGGTGCGCCTCGTAGCGCTCCTTCAGGCCGCGGAGAATGGCGATCGTGTCCACGACGGAAGGCTCGCCGACGAAGATCGGCTGGAAGCGTCGCTCGAGGGCCGCGTCCTTCTCGATGTGCTTGCGGTACTCGTCGAGCGTCGTCGCGCCGATCGCGCGCAGCTCGCCGCGCGCGAGCATCGGCTTCAGCAGATTCGCGGCGTCGACGGCGCCCTCGGCGGCGCCCGCGCCAACGATCGTGTGCAGCTCGTCGATGAACAGGACGATCTCGCCCTCGCTCACCTTGATCTCCTGGAGGACGGCCTTGATCCGCTCCTCGAACTCGCCGCGGTACTTCGAGCCGGCGAGGAGCGCGCCGATGTCGAGCGCCCACACGCGCTTGCCCTTGAGGCCCTCGGGCACGTCGCCCGCGACGATGCGCTGTGCGAGGCCCTCGGCGATCGCGGTCTTCCCCACTCCGGGGTCGCCGATCAGCACCGGGTTGTTCTTCGTCCGCCTCGAGAGCACCTGGATGACGCGGCGGATCTCCTCGTCGCGGCCGATGACCGGGTCGAGCTTGCCCTGTTCCGCGAGCTCGGTGAGGTCGCGGCCGAACTTCTCGAGCGACTGGTACGTACCCTCGGGGTCCTGCGAGGTGACTCGCTGGCCTCCGCGGACTTCCTTGAGCGCAGCAAGCAGCTTGCTGCGCCCTAGAACTTCGAGTGCTAGCACGAGGTGTTCGACCGAGACGTACTCGTCGTCCAGCGACTGTGCCTCCTCGAAGGCGCGATCGAGGATCCGCGAGAACAGGGTCGATGCCTGGGGCTGCTGGCCGAGACCACCGGTCACTGCAGGTTTCCCGGCCAGGCGTGCCTCCGCCTCCGCACGGAGAGCGGACACGTCATAGTCCGCACGCTCCACGAGCGTGCGGACCAGCTCCTGGTCGAGGAGCGCAAGCACGAGGTGCTCGGGGTGGATCTCCGGGTTGCCCCGACGCCGCGCATCTTCCTGCGCGCCGGCGATCGCTTCCTGGGATTTCAGGGTCAGCTTGTTGAAGTCCATTTTGTGAGTTGTGCGCTCTCCGGGTCGTAGGGGACGAGCTCGCGGCGGTATTGACGGTGTACCTCCTGGATCTGCTCGCGCAGCTCTCGCTCCAAACGCTCGAAGCGACGCTGAAGCCGGCGGAGCTGCTCCTCGAGCTCGAGCACGTGCTCGACGCCGGCGAGGTTGAGGCCGACCTCAGTCGTCAGCCGGTTGATCAGCCGCAGCTGTTCGAGGTCGGACTCCGAGTACAGGCGCGTGTTCCCGGCCGTGCGCTGCGGCGTGACGAGGCCCTTCGCCTCGTAGATGCGCAGCGTCTGCGGGTGCATGCCGACGAGCTCGGCCGCGACGCTGATCATGTACCGCGGTCTGTCGTCCATCATCGCGCCTTCTGCACCTTCTGGAGCTGCTCGAGCAGCTCGCGTTCCTTCTTGTTCGGCTTCTTGGGGACGGCGATCTTGAGACGCGCGAGGACGTCGCCGCGGCCGTTGCCGCGCAGCTTCGGCGCGCCTCGCCCCTTGATGCGCAGGAGCTTGCCGCTCTCGGAGCCGGCGGGGACCTTCAGCGCTACGGGGCCTTCCGGAGTCGGCACCTCGACGCTCGAGCCGAGCGCAGCGTCCGCGAACGTGACCGGCACGTCGACGACGAGATCCGAGCCGCGGCGCTCGTAGAGCGGCGAGTCGGCGACGCGCGTGACGACGATCAGGTCGCCCGGCGGGCCGCCACCGAATCCGGGCTCGCCCTTCCCTTTCAGGCGAATCTTCGTACCGTCCTTGACGCCGGCCGGGATCTTCACCGTGTAGCGCTTCGCCCGGCGCTCGCGGCCGGTCCCGCGGCAGCGCGGGCACGGCTTCTCGATCACGGTGCCGCTGCCGTGGCAGCGGGGACACGTCTGCGAGAGCCCGAAGAGGCCCTGGCTCTCGACGGTCACGCCGCGGCCCTTGCACTGCGGGCAAACCTGCGGCGCCGAGCCGGGCTGCGCCCCGGAGCCGCCGCACTCGCGGCAGGCGGCCTCCGCCTCGACCGGGATCTTCGTCTCGATTCCGCGCAGCGAATCCTCGAACGACAGGCTCACCTCCACCTCGAGATCCGCCCCTCGGCCGGAACGTTGCCTCTGCGCGCCACGTCCGAAGATGTCACCCAGCCCGCCGAAGCTGCCGAAGAGGTCGCCGATGTCACCGAAGTCGAAATCGACTCGGGCGCCGCCGGGGAAGCCCCGGCCGTCCCCCGAGCCGAACGCGTCGTACTGCTTGCGCTTGTCGGGGTCGGAGAGGACGTCGTAGGCGGCCTGGACCTCCTTGAACCGCTCCTCGGCCTCCTTGTCGCCCGGGTTCTTGTCGGGGTGGTACTGGCGGACGAGCTTGCGGTAGGCCTTCTTGATCTCGTCCTGCGACGCGGCCTTCGAGACGCCGAGGGCGTCGTAGAGGCTCCTAGCCCTCGTTGCCATCCGCACCCTCCTTCGGGCCTGCCACCACGACCCTTGCGGGCCGCAGGACGCGGTCGCCGAGGCGGTAACCCTTCTGGAGCACGTCGATCACCGAGCCCTCCTCGTGGTCGGACGGCTGGGTGAGCAGCGCTTCGTGCACGTGTGGATCGAACTTGCCATCGACCTCGACCTCGGCGAGGCCCTCGCGAGCGAGCGCATCGGCCAGTGCGCGGTGCACGAGCCGAACGCCCTCCTCGAGCTTCCCCTCTTCGTGCTTTTCTGCGGCCTCGAGAGCCCGCTCCAGGTCGTCGAGCACCGGCAGGAGCTCCCTCACCAGCCGCTCGTGGGCCCGCGCGACCAGGTTCTCCTGGTCGCGCGCGGCCCGCTTGCGGTAGTTCTCGAACTCGGCCTGAACGCGCTGGAGGGTGTCGATCAGCTCCTCGTTCTCGGCGCGGAGCGCCCCGAGCTCGTCGACTTCAGCCTCTTCTGACTTAGCAACAGACTGTTGCAAAGTCTCTTCGGTGTTCTCGGCCTCCTCAGGCATTACGCCTTCTTCGCTTCTTCTTCGTCGATGACCTCGTAGTCACCCTCCTCGACGACCTCGTCGTCCGACGCCGAGGCGCCGTCGCCGCCGCCGGCCTGCGCACCCGCGGCCTGCGCGGTCGCCTGCGCGTAGACAGCCTCGGCGAGCTTCTGCGAGGCCTCCTGGAGCGCCTCGGTCTTCTGCTTGATCTCGTTTACGTCCGAGCTCTCGAGTACCTGCTTCAGCTCCATGATCCGCCCCTCGATCGTGGAGGCCTCGGCCTCGTCGAGCTTGTCGCGGTGCTCCTTGAGCGTGCGCTCGGTCTGGTAGGCGAGGTTCTCGGCCGCGTTGCGCGCGTCGGCGAGCTCGCGCAGCCTGTGCGCCTCGTCGGCGTGGGCCTCGGCCTCGGAGATCATCCGCTGCACCTCGTCCTCCTTCAGGCCCGAGCCGCCCTCGATACGGATCTGCTGCTCGTTGCCCGTGCCGAGGTCCTTCGCCTGGACGTGGATGATCCCGTTCGCGTCGATGTCGAACGTGACCTCGATCTGCGGCATGCCGCGCGGAGCGGGCGGGATTCCGGTCAGGTTGAACTTCCCGAGCGTCTTGTTGAACGCGACCATCTCAGACTCGCCCTGCGCAACGTGCACCTGCACCTCGGGCTGGTTGTCCTCGGCGGTCGTGAAGATCTCCGACTTCTTCGTCGGGATCGTCGTGTTCCGCTCGATGAGCTTCGTGAAGACGCCGCCCTTCGTCTCGATGCCGAGGGAGAGCGGGGTCACGTCGAGGAGCAGGACGTCCTTCACCTCGCCCTTGAGGACCCCGGCCTGAATGGCCGCGCCGATTGCAACGACCTCGTCCGGGTTGACGCCCTTGTGCGGCTCCTTGCCGATGAGCTCCTTCACCTTGTCGACCACCGCCGGCATGCGCGTCATGCCGCCGACGAGGACGACGTGGTCGATCGCCTTGGGCTCGAGCCCCGCGTCGGCGAGCGCCTGGCGCGTCGGCTCGACCGTCCGGGCGAGCAGGTCGGCCGAGAGCTCGTTCAGCTTCGCGCGCGTGAGCTGGAGGTCGAGGTGCTTCGGGCCCTCCGGCGTCGCGGTGACGAAGGGCAGGTTGATCTGCGTCGTCATCGTCGAGGAGAGCTCGATCTTCGCCTTCTCGGCGGCCTCGTAGAGGCGCTGAAGCGCCATTCTGTCGGCGGCGAGGTCGATGCCCTGGTCGCGCTTGAACTCGGCGACCATCCAGTCGACGATCGCCTTGTCGAAGTTGTCGCCACCCAGGTGGTTGTCGCCGTTCGTCGCCTTCACCTCGAAGACGCCCTCGCCGAGCTCGAGGATCGAGACGTCGAACGTGCCGCCGCCGAGGTCCCAGACGAGAATCGTCTGATCCTCTTCCTTGTCGAGCCCGTAGGCGAGTGAGGCTGCGGTCGGCTCGTTGATGATCCGCAGGACGTTGAGCCCTGCGACCTTGCCGGCGTCCTTCGTCGCCTCCCGCTGCGCATTGTTGAAGTACGCCGGGACGGTGACGACGGCGTCCGTGACGGGCTCGCCCAGGTACGCCTCGGCGTCCGTCTTCAGCTTCTGGAGGATCATCGCCGAGATCTCGGGCGGTGCATACTCCTTGCCCGCTGCCTTCACGCGCACGTCGCCGTTCTCGCCCTCCACGACCTCGTACGGCACGATTTTCATCTCCTCGGAGACCTCTTCGAACTTGCGGCCCATGAAGCGCTTGATCGAGAAGATCGTGTTCTGCGGGTTCGTCACCTGCTGGCGCTTCGCGGGCGGGCCCACGAGCCGCTGGCCGTCCTTCGTGAAGGCGACGACCGACGGGGTCGTTCGGCCGCCCTCCGCGTTCGGGATGACGGTAGGCTCACCGCCCTCGAGCACGGCCATGCAGGAGTTGGTCGTTCCGAGGTCGATACCGATCGTCTTCGCCATGTGTTGCCCCTCCTTTGTTCTTGAGTCTTTGGTTTGGAAGAAATCTAAGCGTGAGTATAGCAAGTTTCAGCCGTGGGTGACCCTCGAATCGCGCAGTACGCGAGGCTTCTCGTCGAGCGCTGCCTCGACGTCCAGCCGAAGTGGCAGGTCGAGATCGTCGCCAGCCCGCTCGCGCGTCCGCTCGTCGAGGAGATCGTCCGCCTCGTGGCCCGCCGCGGTGCGTACCCGCTCGTGCGCCTGAGCTGGGTCTACGAGTACTGGCCGTTCCAGAACCTCTGGGCCGAGGAGGCGCCCGAGGAGCTGCTCGAGAAGCTGCCGCCTGCGCAGGAGCGCCTGTTCGAGGAGGTCGACGCCTGGCTCGGGATCGACGCACCCGAGAACACGCGGGCCGCCCTCGGCACTCCTCCCGAGCGACGCGAGGCGCTCGCGAAGGCGGGGGCCCCCTTCGTCCAGAGGCGCATGGCGCTCGAGATTCCCTGGGTCGGGTGCCGCTACCCCACGCCGGCTATGGCCCAGAACGCCGGCATGCCTCTCCGCGCCTTCGAAGACTTCCTCTTCGGCGCCTGCCTGCTCGACTGGGACGAGGAGGGCCGCAAGATGCGCCGCATCGCCGACCGCTTCGACGCGGCGAACGAGGTGCGAATCGTGGCCGAGGGCACCGACCTGACGCTGAGCCTGGAGGGCCGCCACGGCGAAGTGGACGACGGCCACCTCAACATGCCCGGCGGCGAGGTGTTCTACAGCCCCGTCGAGGACGCCACCGGGGGTGTCGTCCACTTCTCCGAGTTTCCGGCCGTGCTCGGCCCGGACGAGGCGACCGGCGTGCGGATGGTCTACCGCGGAGGCCGCGTGGTCGAGGCGTCAGCCCAGAGCGGCGAGGACGCCCTGTTCGCGCGGCTCGACCGCGACGAGGGCGCCCGCGTGCTCGGCGAGCTCGGGATCGGCTGCAATCCGGCCATCCAGCGGCACACGAAGGAGACCCTCTTCGACGAGAAGATCTACGGCACCGTCCACCTGGCCATCGGCATGGGGCTGCCGACGATCGGCGGCAAGAACGTCTCGAGCGTTCACTGGGACATGGTCAAGGACCTGCGGCAGGGCGGCCGGATCGAGTGCGACGGCGAGGTCGTCCAGGAAAACGGCGAATGGACGTTCTGAGCCAGGCTAGGCCCTGCCGTCGCGCGGCCTCCCCCAGGGCGTCGGCGGCGTGAGCAGCGACTCGGCACGGAGATAGGCGATCCCCACAAGCGGGAAGTCGCTCAGCCGCTCCAGGCAGAGGAAGCGCGGGCGCCATTCGGGGAAGAACTTGCCGGTGAAGCTGAGGAGCCGCTCGAGCTGGAAGACGCGATCGAGAGAGTGGAGCCCGAACCTCAGAGCACGCGCGCCGAGCGCGCGGTCGCCCCGTTCGCGGAGCAGGTCGGCGAACACGCAGAAGTTCAGCGAGATCTCGGGCACGCCCTGCGCGCGCGTCCAGGCGAGGGCTTCGGCGATCAGGAACTCCATCAGCCCGTTCGGAGTGTCTGGACGGCGCCGCATGGCGCTGAGTGAGTAGCCCCCGGAGGCGGGGCACGGCACGAGGTGGAGGAAGCCGCCGACCGTTCCGCTTTCGTGCCGCGCGACGACGAAGAGCGTGTGCGGGTGGCCGAACAGGTCGTCCATCGCCATCGTGAAGCCGCGTTCGGGCCAGCTTCCGCGCCATTCGTCGGACACGTGCTGCAGTTCCTCGCGGAGCGCGGGGCCGACCTCGCGTGCCTCGAGCACGAGCGGGCGATATCCAGCCCGGCGCAGACGGCTGACCGACTGTCGCACCTTTCGGATCGGCCGGCCCTCGAGCGAGAAACCGGCGGGCCGGACGACGGCCTCGTCGCCGAGCTTGACCGCCGCTCGGAACCCCAGCGAGCGGTACAGAGGGAGGAGCTCGCGGCTCGCGCTCAGAATCGCGACACGCCAGCCCCGGTTGCGAGCCAGGCTGCGAAAGTCGTCGAGGAGCGGCGCGAAGTCGGCCGGATCCCCGACAGGGTCACCGCTCACGAGCGCCGAGCTCCCGACGACCGCGTACGCGAGGAAGGCGCGGCGGGTCGGCGAGAAGAAGTAGCTCTTGTCCCGCCGCAGCGCGAAGAACGCAAGCGTGTCGCGCCCGTACTCCTCGACGAGCCTGCTGGCGAGTGCCCGGTCGAGCGCGCTCGGCCGCTCACGCAGGTGCCAGGAGCGGAGCCAAAGGGAGAGGGCCCGGAAGGAGAGCAGGGCCGCGACCGCGCTGACGAGGTCCTCGAGATCCTCGGGCACCGAGAGCTTGTGCAGCTCGTAGAGGATGAGGAAGGCGCCCAGGGAGACGAGCGCCCACGCCGTGACGACGAGCGGCCGCGTAGCGGAGGGATCGCCGTCGACGTCGAACTCGTCGCGATAGCGGACGAGCGCGATCAGGAGCACGAGGCTGGCGGCGCCCTCCTCCGCATCGAGCCCCTTCGCCAGGTGAGCGACTGCGGCGCCCGCGATGACCGCCACGGCAAGCTGCCAGGCCCGGCGCTTGCCTCGCGCGAGCGAGCGCGACAGCCAAACGAGCGCAACGCCGAAGGCAAGCGCCAGCCAGCGAGCCGCTCCCGGCACACCGGGCGGTAGCACACCTTGAACCAGGTCGCTGCGGTCGGCGAGGCTCGGCGTCAGCGCCGAGACGATGCTGACGATTCCGACTCCGGCCCCGAACATCCCGAGGACCGCCGCAGGTCGAAGTGCGCGCATCCGCACTCACCTCAGTACTCCGACCTTCGGCGAAATGGGAGCGCGAATCGGAACGCGCGGCCCCGACCTACCAGCTCGGCGAGCGCTCTTCGCGCCGCCGGTTCCGAGACGGCGATGCCCGCGAGTATGACCGCGCAGCCGCCCCAGCCGAGCGTGCCCAGCCGATCGCCGGCGAGCAGGTAGCCGAAGAAGCCGGCGAACACCGGCTCGGCTGCAAACGCAAGAGCCGTCCGGGTGGCGCTGGTGCGACGTTGCGCCCAGGTCTGGACGAGGAACGCAAGCGCGCTCGCGAAGACGCCCGTCACGAGCAGCGCTCCCCACACGGTCGAACCGTGCGGCATCCTCAGGTCTCCGAGCACGACTGCGATGGCCGTGAAGCCCACGCAGGCGGCGACCATCTCGGCCAGCGTGAATGCGACGGCGTCGTAGTCCGGGGCGTAGCGCTCCATGAGCACGATCTGCAGGGCATAGGCCAGGGCACCCCCGAGCACGAGCGCGTCACCAAGCGTGGAGCCCGCCTCGATCCCGGAGAGCATTCCCAGGCCGACGGTTGCGAGCGCGACGCCGAGCCACGCCGAGAGTGCAATCCGGGCGCGGAAGAGGACGAGTGCAGTCACCGGAGTAAGCACGACACAAAGCCCGGTGATGAAGCCGGTGCTGGAGACGGTCGACCGCGCGAGGCCCGCCGTCTGCAGCGCGTAGCCGAGCGCGAGCAGACCGCCGAGGCCGAAGCCGGCAGCGAGGCCGCGGCGGTCGAGAGTGCGGATCCGTCCGGCGGCAAACGGCGCAAGCGTCGCGGTCGCGATCGCGAAGCGGACGGCGAGGAACGCGAAGAGCGGGTAGACCTCGACCGCATCCTTGACCTGGACGAAGGTGACGCCCCAGACCGCGGTGACGAGGACGAGCGCGAGCAGCGCCATTCAGTGCACCCGCCCTCTTGAGTCGGGCCTCGGAGCTGCGTCCGTCGGCGGAGCCGGGCTTTGCCCGGCGGGAGCCAGAATCCCAGTCGGCACGCGAGAGGTGGGAAGGAGGGGGCCAACGGGGGAACCATGGGTTCCCCCGTTTTTGCCCCAGACCGCGGTGACGAGAACGAGCGCGAGCAGCGCCATTGCGTGATCTTTCTAGAACCGGGCAGCAGACTGGATCGCCCGCAGCCAGCGGCGGCGGATCAGCGCCGAGAAGGGGCCGATCGCAAGCCAGTAGACGCGGAACGCGCGCCGGGCGCGCTCGTCGGCGACGGCGACACGCGTCTCGGTCGAGAGGCGCGAGCCGCCGGGGATCGACTCAGCGCGGAAGTCGATCGCGGCCTTGATCGTTCCCGGCACCGCCGCCTCTCGCCAGGCTTCGGCATCCCGAAGCTGTACGAGCCCGCCACGCGGCCGCCAGACGGCGCCGACCGAGCCTGCGACCCACTCCGTCGGCGTCTGCGCGAGGACGACGAAGCGGTGCGCGAGAAAGAAGCGCTCGATCGTCTCGCCGCGCGCGACCATTCCCCGCGCCGCGATGAGGGTCGCGACGATCCGGTCCGCCGCTACCGGCGCGCCGAGGGCGAGCTCGAGCGCCCGTTCAGGCGGGACCGGGAGAGCCACGTCATGGCGCTCGTCGAGGTCGAACTCCGGCAGCCACTCGTCGATCAGCGGCACCGACCGAGCCTAGCCAACCTCTGGCGCAAATCTTTGGCCCAGGAGGGTTTGGCGAAATACAGTGCTGTGCCGCCGGGCCGCGCTGCTCACCCCGAGGCGGCGTCCTCCGTCGCGCCGATAGCGAACTGCTATCGGCGCTCCCTGCGTCCTTGCCTCGGAACGACCATCGCACCCCGGCGACGAGCAGTATTCCGCCAAACCCTCCGAGCATCTAGGCTTGGGTCGTCGTGGAGCCGCTCGTCGATTCCTGGGGGCGCGAGATCCGCAGCCTGCGCGTCTCCGTCACCGACAAGTGCAACTTCCGCTGCCGCTACTGCATGCCCGCGGAAGGCCTCGAGTGGCTCGGCCGCGACGAGATCCTGAGCTACGAGGAGATCACGCGCCTCGTTCGCGTGCTCGCTGCGATGGGAGTCGACGAGGTTCGGCTGACCGGCGGTGAGCCGCTCGTCCGGCGCGACCTGCCCGTACTCGTCTCCTTCCTGTCAGCGACTCCCGGCGTGCGCGATCTCTCGCTGACGACGAACGGCGTCCTCCTCGACCGTCTTGCCGGCCCGCTCGTCGAGGCGGGGCTGACGCGGATCAACGTCTCGCTGGACTCCCTCTCGCACGTGCGCTTCGCGGAGATCACGCGCCGCGACGCGCTCGACCGCGTGCTCGCCGGCCTTGCGGAGGCCGAGCGCTATCCGGAGCTGCAGCCGATCAAGGTCAACTGCGTGGCGATTCGCGGCTTCACGGAGGAGGAGGTGCCGGCCCTCGCCGAGCTCGCCCGGCGGAAGCCGTACGTCGTCCGCTTCATCGAGTTCATGCCGCTCGACGCCGACGAAGCGTGGCGCGAGGACGAGGTGCTGACCGGAGCGGAGATCCGGGCCCTGATCGAGGAGCGCTGGCTGCTCGAAGAGATCCCCGCGAAGGCGTCCTCCACTGCGCGCCGCTTCCGCTTTGCCGACGGCAAGGGTGAGATCGGCTTCGTGAACCCGGTCTCCGAGCCCTTCTGCTCGTCGTGTGACCGGATCCGCCTCACCGCGGACGGCCAGCTCCGCACCTGTCTCTTCTCGCGCAAGGAGTGGGACCTGAAGACGCCCATGCGCGACGGCGCGAGCGACGACGAGCTCGCCGCCCTGCTCCGCTTCGCCGTGCGCCACAAGGAGCTGAAGCACCGCATCAACGAGCCCGGCTTCGTGCGCGCGTCGCGGTCGATGAGCCAGATCGGCGGCTAAGACCCGCTAGGGCCAGACGTCGGTGTCCGGATTGATGTCGTAAAGGCCGCCGTTCCGGCACTCGCGCGTTGTGTATCCCTTGGGACGCCTCGGATAGAGCGTGGTCCAGCTGGCGGCCGCGAGCCGAGACGCGTAATGCCGGTTCGCGCCGAGGTTGCGGGCAACGTGCCGCAAATCTTGAATGCCGTGACACTCGGTCTCGGCCTCGCTGCCAATCGGATTCAACAGGTGCTCTGTCTCGTGGGCGAGCAGCCCGACCGCGTCTGCAACCCGCAATAGCGCGTATCCCTGGGCGGGCCTCCAGCGCTTGTAGGTGAACTTGGCCAGAGCGGCGCAGGGCCCCGGCGAGAGGTTTGCCCGCTTGATTCCGTCGGCGAAGCCGGAGACCTCGACCTTCAATCCGGTGTAGGCCTCCCACTCTCTCGTTGCCGCGCGCCAATCTGAAGCGGACCAGCAACGGATCTCGACGCGCTTCAGCGCGAGCTTGCTCGCCACCCGGCTGAAACGAGGCTCGATACGGCTCCTCTTCGTGATTCCCCCGACGACGGGCAGAGGACGATACGCGAGCAGGAGGCGCTCGATGCTCCGATGGGCGCGCCGGCCGAGGCTGTCACTCTTGTCCTGCGCCTCGTTCAGGACGTCGCTCCGATCCCGTGACTTGCGGAAGGATTGGGCGGTCCCGAGCGCAAGCGTTCTTTCTTGCTCGCAGGCGCCCACGAGCGACTCGAAGGCGGACTGGAGGCGCTCGCTTGGAGGCCGGCCCAAATCTTTGCGCAGGCCCCGAGCGCACCCCATGAGCGGGCGCAGCGCCCTCCGGAGATCCCTGAGCTTCATGCTTCCTGCGAGGACTGCGTAGTAAGCACTGTCGGCCCTGGCATTTGCGGCTGAGTACTTCTCTTCCCAGCTCGCAAGCCGTTTGAGCCACCTGACCTCCTGTTTCGTGTACCTCTTGGCGCTCTCGGCGCTCTTCCCGCTCTTCTCCTGAACGCTGGTGGAGCCGTGGGAGCTGTTCCCTGAGCAGCCGGTCGTCAGGAGCAGGACGAGCACCGACAGGAGCGCGAGTCTCACTTCACCGCGAGACGTACCCGGTAACCGAGAAATAACTCCCGGTCCCGGTCTCCGAGCACCTCCGTGGCCACGTCCCTCAGACCCGTGAGGCCGAGCTCCTCCTCGCTCATGCCGGCCTCGAGCAGGACGCCGAGCGGGCCGAGGCTGAGCGCCATGCCGACGATCCGCTCCGCGCTGCCGCGCTCGGTGCCGTGGAGGACGATCTCGCGCGTGAACCGAAAGTGCCCGCTCGCCTCCATGCGGGCGAGGTGCTCGGCCTTCGCGTAGCGGCTTCGCGCTCGTTTCTCGCGGAGCTTCGCCACGCGGCGCAACAACTCCTCGAACGCCGCCTCGATCTCCCAGTTGACGACCGGCGGCCAGTCGTAGTCGTACGCTGCGAATACGCCGCCGGGCCGGAGGATGCGAGCCACCTCGGCGAAAGTCGGGTCGGGCTCCATCCAGTGAAGTGACTGCGAGCAGGTGACGATGTCGGCGGCCGCGTCGGGCAAGCCGGTGTCCTGCGCGAAGGCCTCGACGTAGCGGACGTTCGCAGCCGAGGTCTGAGCCTCGGCCTGCGCGCGCATCTCTGCGCTCGCCTCGACGCCGACGACTTCGTCGGCCCGATCGGCCCAGACCCGGGTCGAGAGCCCTGTGCCGCTGCCCAGGTCGACGACCAGCCGCGGCCGCTCGACCCGCGCCTGGAGGCAGAGCACGTCGAGTAATGCTCGCGGTGGGGAAGGCCGACTCGCGTCGTAGCCACCCGTGAACTTCGGATCGGTGTACCCCGTCCGGCGAATGAGCCGCTCGGAATAGTGCTCGATGAGATCCGCCGAATTGTCGGTCATGCGTTGCGGGTCAAGCCGCGTCGCAGTCTAGAATCCCCAGCCGTGTCCGACGCCGCCTCGGCCGCCAGAGCGCGCATCTTCCCGAACGGGCCCCTCGATCTCCTCCGTCAGGTCGCGATCTGGTTCGGCTTTCTCTACGCGTTCCGGCTCACGCGCGGGATCGCCGACCGCAACCCGTACGAGGCGTTCAACAACGGCCTCCGGGTCGCCGACATCGAGCGCGGGCTGACGGGCCTCTGGGAGCTCTCGCTCCAGAGCCTCGTCGCCTCCTCGGGCCTGCTGAGGGAGCTCACTTCCTGGACGTACTGGCACTCGCAGTTCACCGTGCTCGGCCTCGTGATGCTGTGGACGTACTTCTGCCGGAACGACTCGTTCGTCAGCCTCCGGAACACGCTGCTGCTGGCCAACGTGATCGGGCTCGCCGGCTTCGTCCTCGTCCCCACGGCCCCGCCGCGGATGTTCCCCGAGCTCGGGTTCGTCGACACGCTCGCGGGCTTCGGCATCAACCACGACAGCGCCATCGTCCGCGCGGATGCGAACCCGTACGCGGCAATGCCCAGCCTGCACGCGGCCGACGCGCTGATCGTCGGGGTCGGGCTCGCGCTGCTCGTCCGGTCGCGCTGGCTGAAGGCACTCTGGCTGCTCTGGCCGGCCTGGGTCTGGTTCTCCGTGATCGCGACGGGCAACCACTTCTGGCTCGACATCCTCGCCGGCATCGTCGTCGCGGGGATCGCTGCCGCGATCGTCAACCGCACGCACCTGCGCCGCTCCTTCGCTCCGGCTCCGGCGCCGGTCTAGGCCGAATGGAGAGGCCGGGCGGCCTCGGGAGGCTGAAACAGGGCTACACCGCCGGCGTTCGCCGGTTCGCGGCGCGCTCGATGGAGGGGCTAGCGCGCACGCGCGTGTCTCCCGATGCGCTGACGGTCGCCGGCGTCACGCTCTGCGCGGTCGCTGCCGTCACCGTCTACTTCGAGTACCGCTCCGAGCTCATCGCCTTCTGGGTGGGGGCGACGGTTTTCGTCGTCGGCTCGGTGCTGGACATCCTCGACGGCGCCCTCGCCCGCCGCAGCGGGAAGGGGACGCCGTTCGGCGCATTCCTCGACTCGACGACCGACCGGATCGGCGAGGGGTTGATGCTGGGCGCCATCGCGCTGGTCTTCTCGAGGGACGGAGACCAAATTGCCGTCGCTTTCGCCGTCGCGGCGGTCGCCGGCTCCTTTCTCGTCAGCTACACCCGGGCGCGCGCAGAGGCGCTCGGCTTGAAGGGAGACGTCGGGATCGGCAGCCGTGCGGAGCGGGTCGTCGTCATCGTGGCCGGGCTCGTGCTCGCTCCCTGGGGTGTGCTGCCGTGGGCGATCTACCTGCTGACGGCGACCGCCTGGATCACCGTCCTGCAGCGAGTGCTAGCAGTTCGCGCGCAGCTCCGCGACCGTTGATATTGTGCTAGCAGTACTTCTGCTGCTAGCACAATGGCGAAGAGAGACCTGAAGAGCATCCTTGTCCGGATGCCCACGACCCTCAAGCGGCGTCTCGCACGCGAGGTCGCCCGCCGCCAGAGCACGCTGAACGATGTCGCCGTCGATCTGCTCGCCGGCCGGTTCGGCGTCGAGTTCGAGCCGAGCGGCCGCAGCGGGCCCGTGCCGGGTGCGACCGGCGTGGTTCTCCTGCGCGTGCCTCCCGAGCTCAAGCGGCGGCTCGACGCGGCTGCGCGCGAGCGCGACACCAGCACGAACAGCGTCGTCGTCGAGTCGCTCGCCGAGCGGCTCGACGTCTCCCTCCACCCCGGAAAGGACACGATGCCCCGACGAAACGGCAGTGAGAACGGCAAGACGGGGCGCAGCGGCAAGGTCCGCGTCGCGATCATCGGCGTCGGCAACTGCGCCAACTCCCTCCTCCAAGGTGTCGAGTACTACAAGGACGCGCCCCCCGACGAGTTCGTGCCCGGCCTGATGCACGTCGACCTCGGCGGCTACCACGTCCGCGACGTCGAGTTCACAGCCGCGTTCGACGTGTCGAAGGCGAAGGTCGGCAAGGACCTCGCCGACGCCATCTGGGCCAAGCCGAACGACACGATCAAGTTCGCGAACGTGCCGAAGACGGGCATCACCGTCTCGCGCGGGATGACGCACGACGGGCTCGGCAAGTACCTCTCCGAGATCGTCGAGAAGGCGCCGGGCGACACGGACGACGTGGTCCGCATCCTCCAGGAGACGGGCACGGACGTCGTGGTCAACTACCTGCCCGTCGGCTCCGAGGAGGCGACGAAGTGGTACACGGAGCAGATCCTGAACGCGGGCTGCGCGATGGTGAACTGCATGCCGGTCTTCATCGCCAAGGGCGGCTACTTCGGCCGGCAGTTCGAGGAGCGGGGGCTGCCGATCATCGGCGACGACATCAAGTCGCAGGTCGGCGCGACGATCACGCACCGGGTGCTGACCTCGCTCTTCCGTGAGCGCGGAGTGCGCCTCGACCGGACGATGCAGCTGAACGTCGGCGGCAACTCCGACTTCCTGAACATGCTCGAGCGCGAGCGCCTCGAATCGAAGAAGATCTCGAAGACGAACGCGGTCACGTCGATGCTCGACTACGACCTCGGCGAGGGCAACGTCCACGTCGGCCCGTCCGATCACGTTCCGTGGCTGACCGATCGCAAGTGGGCCTACATCCGGATGGAGGGCTCTTCGTTCGGCAACGTGCCCCTGAACCTCGAGCTGAAGCTCGAGGTCTGGGACTCGCCGAACTCGGCGGGCATCGTGATCGACGCCGTGCGCCTGGCGAAGCTCGCACTCGACAACGGCGTCGGCGGCGCGCTCGAGGGCCCGAGCGCCTACCTGATGAAGTCGCCGCCGAAGCAGCTTCGAGAGGACGAGGCCCACGACGCGGTCGAGCGCTTCATCAAGCAGCACACGCGCCGGGAGCGCACAAGACCGAAGGCGAAGGCGTAGGAGACGTAGAGACGACGGGGGCCGCGCCGCACACGGCCCCCGTCTCCCTCGGGCGAGGAGAAGCCCGCGGACCCTTAGTGCTCGAAGAGCCCCACGTCGTCAAAGGTGACCATGCCGGCTGTGGCGGTGTCGGTGGGCGCGAAACCCTTCAGCACCACGCGCACGTTCGCGACGCCGACCGGGATCGTCACCATGTCCTCGAGTGTCTCGAACCCTTGCGTCGTGAGCGGCGCGGTGATCAGAGTGACCGTGTCGATCACGTTTCCGAGGGGGCCGAGGTAGACGAGCCCCGCTGACG